>MDTC01193528.1_pt1 | contig 28488 bp, 34 predicted proteins | sample 811181 | NCBI WGS metagenome assembly MDTC01 (sample SAMN05326644, study PRJNA326480) | marine metagenome | isolation source: seawater | place: Pacific Ocean: North | collected 2011 | reverse complement strand
CCTAAGTCTCACGGAGTAAAGTTAGAAGCAAATTACATTGCACCTCCAATTCGTGGTGCAGATCTTGGTGGAAAGTTTAGTTCTATGTCTTCAGTATCTGGAAATATCGGAGTTCATCCTGGTCGTGCCTTCGGTGCAGACGCACATCTATTCCGCTAAACTTAGTAGAGTAGACATCATTAAATAGTCGGAACAAGCAATCTTAATCGTTGTCTATGCCTCGTTTAAAATCTGAAGCGATAGTTCGTGCTCAATGTGATGCGGGACTAGCCGCTTACTTAGCAGAAATACATAAGAAAGATTTAACCAGTTCTGCCGGAACAGGAATTTTTCTAGGAACTATCATTAGTGGTTCTATCTGGGGTGTCTCTAAAGTTCTAAATGAAAAGTTTGGACTTTTAGAATATTCTTTTATTTTTGGTGGTGCTTTATTATCTTCGATTTTATCTGCAGTATTAACTTGGAATAATTCTGATGGAAAACACGAATTAGATTTTGAAACTGTTTGTGGATCATTAGAAGAATCAGACGAATCAGAAGAGGATGAAGATGAAGAAGATACTGATGTTGAGGAATCTGAGGAATATTATTCAGAAGAAAAAATACTTCCCACTAAAATATTAATGTAAAGAAGGTAAATTATATGGAACATAAAAAGAATTGTGGATGTGGAAAAGACCCGTGTATTACATATGGTGCGGAATCCAATGGTGCAAACGATGATATTTCAATTATGATGAGTATTATAGATGAGATAGAAGCCAATGATATTTGGAATGAAACTATTAATGAAATGATCCGCCGAGGAAAAGCAGTTCGTAGACCTGATGGAAAAGTTATTTTTTCTGACAAAGTTCCTCAATTCGATATCATAGAAGATATTGCTCAATATACAACATCCGATATTAAGTCGGCTGAAAATTCAGACCATTGGATGACTTTTGGAAGAGTAGATTATAATTGGGTTACGGATCCACAAGATATGGAATTAACCGATGAAAACTTTTCTATTATTGATGCACACATCCGTGATGAGGTTCGTTATATAATTGATAATGATAATGATAATTCATCCGGTGAAGGCAATCTTTATTCTGGAGATTTAAATATCACTCAAGAAGATGAAGATGAGTTTACAATTTATTATTACTGGGGATCTCCCTTTACTACTGGAGTAAATTCTGCAGAATCCTTTGAGGCGCAATCTACATTTACGCAAACACAAATTATTGCTAAAAATCCCAAAAAACAGAAGTTAAACCAGTATTCTAAGCGTAATACTAGTCTGAAAGGTGCTGACTTATCTGGTTATGACTTGAGTGGTGCTGATCTGAGTGATGCCAACCTGAATGGTGCGAACCTGACTAATGTCTACCTGGGTCATGCCGACCTGACTGATGCCTACTTGAGTGATGCCAACCTGAATAATGCCAACCTGAATTATGCCGACCTCACTAGAGCCAACCTGGGTCATGCCGACCTGACTAGAGCCGACCTGCGATATGCCGACCTGACTCGTGCCAACATGAGTGGTGCGAACCTGACTAATGCCACGCTGAATCGTGCTAACATGAGTGGTGTAAAAAAGGCAGAAGACTTAAGCAGTTTTACTTCTAAAGAACTTACAGAAAGTTCTGCAATTCACGGAGACTTTGATCACGCCTCAATTAATTATTCCGGACATCAGAACTTGATAGCCCGAGCCGAGAGTCAATCAATGGGTTGTAATAAATGTGGAGATAAATATCCAGTATTAGATTATAACTGTCATAATTGTTCGGGATGTTCAGGATGTTGTGAATGTGCTTCAGGACCTCAAATGATGGGTCTGGATGCAGAAGAAAATATTGCTATAGCAGATCCTAGTTTTTGGATGAATTATCCGATCACTGGTATGTTGGCTACTGCAGGAATTTTTGCCATCGGAAAGACGCTATTAAATAGTAGAAAGGGGGAATAATTAATATGAAAGATACTCCGTTGCTGCATGATGAGGATTTTTACAAATCCATGGCCACATCTAACGACTATGATGGCCGACTTTATTGTAAAGAATGTTTGAAATTAGGAGTCGAGACAGATCCCATAGTAGGTGTATTGGATTTAAAAGAAGCGGCCGATTGGGGCGTAATCATTTATAATGAGGATGGTGGTGCTGACTGGTCACTGGATGAACCTTCAGGATGGGCTAACAAGGGTCTGATTCCTCCCTGGTCCGACTCTTTCTTCGGCCCAGGTGATGAAGAAATATTAAATGAGATAAAAGGGTCTGCCACTTCAGAAGGATATTGTCTAAGACACTGGGCTGCTAAGGTTGGCAGGTCTAAGATGAGTCGAAAGGCTGAATCTAAGTTCGACAAGTTGGCTAAAGAAATAGCCGAAGAATACGAGGACAAAGGCAAATCACCTCAAGAGGCAATGGAAATCGGAGAGGCTACTGCTGCTAAGATTGGCAGGGCTAAGTTCGGAAAGCGTAAGTTTGCTAAGATGGGTCAAAAGGCTGAATTCGATAAGGATTTCGACATGGACAAGGCTGATAGAAACAAAGATGGTAAAATATCTGATTGGGAACAAGCAGTTGGTAATAAAGTTGCTAAAGGTATCCGTGAATCAGATAAAAGTAATTCCAAAGATTCAGTTCAAGCAGTTCTAGATGGCTATCGAGCCGCCAATAAAGGAAGTTTAATGATATTAACTCCAATTCTTATAGGAGTCGGACTTTTGGAAATTTATAAGAGAGTTTCAGATAAGTCAGATGTATCTGCTGCCGAAGTAGCCGACAATTCAGAGACTTCAGAACCTTTTGATAGAATGCCAGGGGCTACTCAAATAGTAGACAATATGGTTCAAAGGCGTAAAGCCAATAACGTTTTATTTGAAAAGAATGCACCTACTTTGTGGCCGTCTGGAGGATTAACTGTTGTAAATATGATAGACGCTATTCAAAGAGGAGACAATTTACCAGAGTTTCCAACTACTAAAATATAAATGCTGGAGTGATTAATAAATGAGTTATGAAATTTTTCCAATTGCTATGGCTGGAGTTTTTATCTACGGTTTTAGAGATCAAATAAAATCTTTAGTAGGTTTCCCGATCGAGTCTACCGAAGAATCAGAAGTTAAAAATTCTGAATATAGTTTAGAATATATTAATCCAGAACCTGTTTCTGGATCCACTGACATTCACGGTGCAGAGAGCATTAGCACTACTACAGATTATCAATCCGAATATCGATTTAGATCTAATCCTCACCAAGCACATGGAAGAGGTTTTGGTGCTGAAGGAGCCTCTACTCAATTAACAAAAGAATTAATGTTATCTACTGGAGAAGTTGGACCTGGACAAATTTATCAACCTAATGCAGATTATGGTCCTGGAGTTCACGTAGGCTATGCTTATAATGATTTGACTCCTCTAACTAGTTCTGGACACTCTACTGGAGTTTCCGTTCATGCACCATTAGCCTTCAATCCACGAGATTACCAAACTATTTCTGGGGCTACTGGATGGCCAGTAAATACTCCCGATAATCGTGGTGCTTCTCGAGGAGCCTATGCAGATCAATTTTCTAATATGAGTGGTTTTTACGATGTTGCTAATGATGCAATGCCTGAATACCGTTATCCATTCCCTTGGAGTGCTTCTTATAATCCACTAGGACCTGCTCCCGCAAATAATTATCAACGCATTGGAACTATGTAAGGAGGTCTTGGATACATGAGTTTTAATAATTATGGAAAAATGAAAGATTCCTACGTATTGAAAGATTCTCACAGTAAGGCTAATTATAATATGGGTGATGCTCGTTTTATGGCCGCAGATACGGCTAACAAACCTATGTTAGTTGTTGATGGTGGAGTAACTATGGATGCATTAGCGTTTCGTAATACTTCACCCGTTACACATTATACACCCGAACAATTAGGTATGAGTGTAAGAGGAACTCCTTTTGAAAACGGAAGTCGAGGAGATACTTCTGAAGGACTTGGATCTCCAGACGAATATGGAAATGAACCGCCTAATAATGCATACCCTGTAACTTTTGATAAAGGAACTATTTCTCCTATGGATCAAGGTTTATACTTAGCAGAAGATAATTTAGTAAGTAAATTAAATACTGGCATAATCGGAATGGTATCTAAATATTGGGGAATTGGATTAATAATCGGAGCCATTGGTTATTCTGGATACTATTTAGGAAGCCGCCGGTAAGTTTATATAGATGCTACTCCCATCTTAATACATGAGTATGAGCATCCCTACGCCATTACAAATTGGACTAACTTTAGGTGCTGCAAAGATATCTCCTGTCTGGGCTTTTGGAGGTAAAAATACTCCTGGTTGGCAAGATTCTACTTTCACAATTATTGGAGACTATGATAAAATTACAGAATATGTAACTGAGGCTTTCAATAACCAGGCTATGCCCAGTAACATAAAAATTCGAGATGTTTTCGATCATAGCAACTCATATAAACCCTCAACTATAACTTCTAGTAATGACTTTCACGGTAATTACATTATATTTGCTATTACTCCCGTTTTAAGTAAACTTACTAAAACTGGTAGCACTCAAGTTTGGCAAGAAATAGGAGTAATCGCTATTGAAGATAAATGGATTGATAATGATTATCGATTAATCGCTGCCTTTCAATCTAATCTCTCAACATCCATAGAAGGATTTAGGAATCGCCTAAATAAAAGTAAAAGTGAGTCTGATTATCCTGCTTATGGATCCTTATCAAAATATGATATACTCAAAAATCCAGAGACTAAAGCATTCACTATTACTATTCATGGAAAACTTAATTCTACCAATATGGTAGTCACCAATCCTACCGAAATAATTCCTAAAGGGGGTCGAGATTTATTGACTCAGTTATATTCAGAAATGGAATCTGATATGTCTAAGAAAATTTCTCGCAGTAATTATGATATTGGATTACCTACTAAAAAATCAGTTTCAATTCCAGCAATTCCAAAAGTAACACCTATGTTGGCTAAAGATTTTTCAAAAGGGCATGGAAAAAGAATTGTATATCCGGCTCTAACACAAAGAAAGTTTGATGGAGTTAGATGTTTATGTCATGTCTATTTAGATGATAATGGAGATTTCATAACTAAATTCATGTCTCGCCGTGCAGTAGAATACACTTGGTTAAGTGGCACTTATGATTCTCAAAATGTTTGGCAACCCTCTAAATCAGACATATCTGCTACTATTAAAAACATATTCAGTGGATTATTTTTAAACTCTACAAAATTACTTTCTTTTAAAGAGTTCCAGCGAAGAAACAAAATGGCTAAGGGAACTCCAGTCTATACTATAGATAATGAAGATGAATTACAAGTAGTAAATGGAACTATACCTACTGATGAAATCAAAATTGCTTTGGCTGAAAAAAGTTATACCGATTACATTCAAATCGATGATACATTCTGGAGATCTGCATTTTCAACTAACTTAGAATATGTTGGAGATGAGCCTTGGTTTGAGAGTCAATCTACTCATAAAATTAATAATCCTCCAGCATTAAAAGATTCCAAACGCCTTAGAATGATGAAGCAAATTCTTAAGGACGGTATATATTTAGATGGCGAGTTATATTCTCATCAATTAGAATTCGATAGAATATCTGGTTTGTGTCGTAAAAAAACTTTTGATGAAAAGGATCAGAAGGATATATCTAAATTACAATATCGTATGTATGATTTCTTTTATGCCCCTACGGAGGAAACATATGAACTATTTTACAAATTTTCTGATAAAAAAGATGAGGTAATGAAAAATTTTAATGCTCTTTGTATGGATAAAGTCGGTTATCACGCTGCCTATACCGACCGTTATGGAGTTCTTGCTAGTTTATATCAAGCCTATGTATTCTCTTTAATTGATGATGCTGATCCAGTAACTGATAAATCTGAACTAAAAAAGTTATCAGAATTTGATGCTGGACTTCCAGTCAACTTAACGCAAAACATTTTAGTTAATTCTGAAAATGATTTAGAAAAAATTCATGACACTTTCGTAGATGAAGGTTATGAAGGACTCATGATTAGAAATCTAAAAATGCCCTATGATTTTAGTCGTTCTTGGAACTTAATAAAATACAAGAAAATGAAAGATTCAGAATTCAGTATAGTTGGGGCTAAACAAGGAACTGGAAACGCAGCCGGAGCCATAATTTGGACTTGTGAAACTCCAGATAAAGAACATACCTTCGAAGTCGTTCCTTTAGGAACGATAGATTCCAGGAAAAAACTTTGGAATGAATGGAATTTAACTCCGACTAAATTTATTGGTAAGCCACTCACAGTGCAATATCAAGAACTTACTCCTAAAGGAATTCCTCGTTTCCCTAAAGGAATTAGCATTCGTGATTATGAATAATTTAATTCCTAAGTTATTAAGTAGTCGTGAACAGTTAGTTTTAACTGATTATTATGTCTCGAAAATGGAGATTAGGCGATAGAGTCACTTCCATTGCAGTATCTTCTTATCCAGGAGTAGGTATAATTGAACATATTCGTTTTGATGGTATTGATGTTATTTGGAAAGATGGTTCTTGGAGTCAAGAAAGACCTATTGATTTAATTTTTGCTGGTAAACCTACGGATCCAGTAGTAAAAAATGCAGAATCTATTAATCTAACTAATCTTAAGGATCCGATCAATGAAAGAATTTTACTGAATCCAATTTTAGATGTTGTTCCGATGGCTTTTGGAAATGGTTCTTTAGAACCTTTAATTTCCAACTTGAAAAAAAGTAATTTGCCGAAGTTAACTGGACAGTTTCCGAACGTTGCTCAAGAAAATTTTCAGATATATCAAGAAATAGATATTGCAGCCATGCAACCTGGGGCTCCAATCCCAATGTTTTCTAAGGGTGTGATATTTTGAGTGAACAGTGGAATGCTGCTTATCGAGCCTTAACTGATATTGGAATTGATTTACAATATGGCCGATCTATTCCAGGTAACTGGAAAATTATGGGACAAGATTCAGTCGGACCTTATGAAATTATTTTTGCTGTGCCCCCAGAATATTTTTCCGGTTATGAAAGAGGGAAAGGACAACAAACAATTGGAGGTTTCGGAACTGCGGGAGTAAATAAGTTTGGAATTGAAATTCAAGTGCGAACTGAAGAGGGAGAAGTGGGCACAGATCGAGTATTAGAAAACTCTCCATTTGAAAGGCAGATGGACTTATATGATGACGCTATTATGGCTCTTCAAAAGGTTTCTAATCCACCCATCCAAAGTATTACTCAAGTCGGAACTACTGCAGGGCGATCTCCATTAAATACTTCTGGGCGAGAGTGGAGAATTGGAGATATTGTAAATGTTTCTCGACCTACTGGAGATGGAGGTGGATTTACTAAAGGAATGATAACTCGAATATATCCAACTACGGTGCAGATTACTTGGAATCCGGATGCACAGCATAGATTTCCTTGGACTACCACTGAGAAAAAACAACATTTAATTTTTGTATATCACGATGAAGAATGGGAAACTAGTATCCGATCGTCACAAACTAAATCTTTTATTGCTGAATATAGAGCCGAACATGACTCTGCAGAAATCACCGGTTATGAATTTCCGGCTGATAGTATTGATGAAGTGGCTGAAAATCCTGACGCTATGCGAGGAAAACCGCCAACTTGGACAGAATTAGTAGATCCAGGTTACATTATAAATACTTCTCCATTGCCATTTGCGGAAAGAGTTTTACCTCGCACAATTTAATCTAACGTAGAAGTTAACAACGTTTATAGAGAAGGTTTTAAATATCAGAGGGATAGAATATGAAGTATGAGATTCACGTATGGCAGTTTAGTTGCTAGTTTTATACTAGGAGCATTCAGTATGCAAATGTTCGGAAACAAAATAATGTCTAAGGCTGCAGAAGTAGTTACTTCGGAACCCCTTATGACTAGAAACATGACACCGGCTGACTATGAATCAGCCTATGTAGAATCTTCAGGCACTTCTGCAGACATAGTTCCAGTATCACTTTCTCAATCTTTCGTAGGTTCATACTTAGGTAAACAAGTTATGGATTTACAAAACACTACTCGCACTTTCAATGATAGTCTGACTGCTGGACCTATTACGGATGTGGAAGCCTTTTATGAAAATCCTTTCGTAACCGATCCCTTCCGAGGTGGAAATCAATGAGTGAAAGTTTGTTGCGAGGTGGAGCCGTAATTATAGGGGCTTTCTTAGGTAAACAATTTATGGATTCAAAAACTGGAAAATCTTCATACACTAATCTGGAAGATATTATAATTTATGGAGGGGGAGCCGTAATTTTAGGGGCTTTCGCTCTTAAAACTATGAAAGATAAAAATGTTTTCGGTGCTAGTTCAGCGGCTGCTTACAGCGGTGGAGGTTATTCTGCCTTACCTATGAATGAAGGTGGTGGATTTTACAAAACAATTACTAACACCCCTAACATGGACAGCCATGCTACTCAATATTCTATGGGTCCAGAATCTACCGGATTAGATCAATCCGCACCTTCTACCTTACTTCGTTCAGACTATGTAGAACATTCTACTCCTGTTCAAGTAGATCCATTCAATGGATACGTTCCTCGACTTCCAGTAAATGCAGTTCGCCCTATGATTCCAGTTATTTCAGGAATTGGTGCTAACGCTATGGTATTATCTGCTGAAGGTAGTCAAGGTCGTTCTCGATCTGGCGACAATCAAGCCAATTCTACGGATGACTCCGGAGTATTAAATGGCCGTTTTGGTCGCCCTGCCTTAGTTCCTGGAACTAATGAAGGTTATTTAGATATGGCTACTGGTATGACTAAGACTATGGATGAATGGCGAAGGTCATATAGTTTATCTAGAATGAGTGATACCTTAGTTAGAGGTATGCCTATGTCTGGTGGAATTCCAGTTATGTTACGCCGAGTATAGATTGTAATTAAATTTAATTAAATTAATTGCTGTGCCCGAAACATTAAGTATCTGTTCTCAACTACTATTACTATGGCTAATCTTTTAGTAGTATATGATGCCTACTACGCTACTGATTGGAAAAAATTAGTATCTCCTCGTTCTCCAAGTATATGGTCGGGCGAAGAGGTCGCCCCAGAATTGATGCAGAGGCTAATGTCTGGCGAAGACTTAACTGTTGAAGAACTAATGAAGTTGTCCGGTGCTACTGATGAGTTATCCGGATTATCTACTACTTTAGAAAAAATTATTGAAGATTTCGGAGTTCCTCTTTCCTGGGAAGATGAAGATGATTTTGGAAAGTTTTTAGCCGATATTCAAAACAAAGAAAGTTTTAGGAAAGAAATCCAAAATAAACTATCTTCTGCCGAACCGGCTGCTTGTTTTGCTATGACGGGAGAAGTTTATCGAGCCGTAGAATCTGCTGGTGACCCTAATCAAATATTAAAATATTTTAGACCTTTAATTCTTTCTTGGAATGATCAGGATCCCGAGGCTAATTTATTTAATAATACGGTTCAGTATAAAACTAATTTTATTTCTGGAAATCTAATTCAAGATCCATATTACAAACTAAATTTTAAATTAGTGGCCATTAACTCAGCAGAAGCAGAAAAAAATTCTATGTCTGAAGATGATGCATGGTTTGCTAAGAATTTTCCAACTAAAGAAAATACCCCTATTGATCCCGAATTTATTTTTGGTAATCTCCCGAATCCTTTATTTTTCAATTCCATAGATTCTAGATCTTCTTTAAACACTCCTATTCCTATACTAGAAATTCCTGAATTAACAGATATCTCTTGGCTGTCCACTCCTGGAAATAACTTTCAGATAATTTGTCAAAAAGTTACGGATATTCAAGTAAAAAATCTAGAGGCTATGCAAGACTCTAAAGAAGTAGATGCCGACATAGTTTATGCTCCAATTAAGTATTTAATTAATTTACCTCTACAAGAGTTAGAATATATTTCTAACTTAGAAGTTCTAGAAAAACATAATATATTTGCTGATGATGAGTCCGGATTTAATGAGCAAAAGATTCCTCAAAATATGGAACAATATCTGACTAGTCAGTGGGCAGGAAAAGATCCCAATATGGTTATCAAGAATACTCAGTCTATTTGGGTAAGTCTTTCTGGAGTTAGAGGTCCCGTAAACTATGTTCTGGGCTTAGAAATTTTAGGAAAGTTTTTGGCTGCTGGAATTAATGTAATTGATCCAGTAGAGATTTCTGAATCCTCTCAAATAGACTCCGAAAATGTTCCGGTGTCTTGGCCAGCAAACAAAACTAGTGACTGGGAATGGGAATCACAGCAAGTTTTTCGATATTTGAATGATAACTTTAATCCAGAAGGAAAAGAATCCGGCTTGGCTAACAGATCCTTCAAAGATTATGCTAAATTAGTCCATTCTGCAGAGGCAGGAGATGAACAATCTATTACTAAAATCCAAGATATTATTTCTGATATCTCGGAAATATTGGCAATACTGCAATCCGAACCAAAAAATCAAGATTTGGTATCTTTAGACGTTTACGATTACTGAGGAAGTAAGGAAGGTCTTGAACCCATAAAGGGTTGTTTAGTAATCAATCTTAAATAGTCGTGTAGGGAATATGTAAGTGATGTCCGAGAGTGATCTATCTGCTCAACTGTCTGAATTGGCAGAAGAATTTAATGTTCCTGATGAATCTCCAGAACCTAAACTTGATGCTTCTGCACCTTTAGAAGATGGTCCAATAACACAAATGCCAGATGAGGCTATGATGGCTGAAGTAGAAATTGCTGGTGAGGAAACTTATTTAGAAGAAACTAATCAAGTTCCTCTACAAAATCCTAATCCTTTACCTCCTCACGAACCAGAAACTTTAGAAGGTCCTGTTTTTGAAAACTATCGAGAGGATCCTGCTGATTATCAATTTAATGCAGAAATGGATTCTGATAAAGTAAGTATTGCATCCATGCCTTTTGCAGATTATATGGAATGGGTATTTCCACCCGAAGGTGAGAAAGGTCACGAGGACGGTCAAGAAACTTTAGAGATGGTTTGGGGTAATCTCATGGCTGCTGGATATGATGTAGATATTAGAAAAGTAAAAATCGCTGGAGCCCTTTGGAGTCGCCGTCATTACAATGGTGAAGCCATAAAATCTGCTAGATATATTCTAAAAAGAGTTCCTGCCTCTAAATTAATCGATTTTATTCCACCTTCATTACATCGTAGAGATTGGGAAGACTTAGTTCCAGCGGATGTTGCTATGGCTGCTGAAAATAAAACTATGAGTAATTCTCAAAAAGAATTTATGCTAGGAGTTGGAGTAGTGTCTGCCTTAGTTCTTCCAATTTTAATGTCTCGCAGGGGATGAGTTCATGAGCAAAATACTTCCAGTAATTTTATTAGTTGGAGGACTTTATTATTTTTCTACCACCGTAAGTGGAGAATCTCCAGATTACGATGATGATTCTGGTGATGGAAACGGAAATGATAACGGAAACGGAAACGGAAATGATGATGTTATTAGTCCAATTCCCGGTTGTCCTCCAGTTGGAGAGAATAAAATATGGATTGATAAACAAGCACCTGTAGTTAAGATAGGAACTAGTGATGCTTTGAATGATATACACATTTATGACGTGACTACAAATCAAGAAAATTATTATCCTGGAACTCAAGTAGATATTGCTTGGGCTGCAAAAGTAAAAAATAAATCAAAGACTAGATGTGGAGAAAATGTCCTAAATGCTAATAAAACTTGTTGGTTCGCTCCTACGAATGGCTCTGCAATAGGAGACTATGAAGGTCCACTTAACTGGACAGTTTATTTGATCAAACCCGATGGAACACAATATCAATCCAAGACTGGATCTGGAAGCGAATTGTTCCAAGCATACACTGATTCTAATATATCAGTCGATGCAGGTTGCTCAGGAAAAGATTGTTTGAGCGACTTAAAAGACACTAGAGCCAAATATCAAATTGCCTTTGACTTAGGTGCTGATGCACCAATAGGCCAATATTCAATAAGATTCCATGCACCATATGGAGATGATGGAAATTTTGCTACTTGGACTCAAATATCAGCCTTTGAAGTTTTATCTTCTGACTGCAATCCAGAAGGTTTCTCGGCTGAGTCTACAAAAATAAATTATGAAACTCGTTTTGCTAGCAATCATGACTTTATGTTATACTAAGGCAATTCATTAAATAGTAAGACAGGTGAATAAATAGTATGAATCTGGATCTAAATATCCAAAATACTCTTAAGCGTTCTCCTATGGAGGGTGCTATGCACGGAGTCATGGATAACTATGGAGGTCAATATCAATTGACTTCATATTCTGAGTCTGCTAAATTAGCCGAACAAGTATGGGGAGTTCCAGTAGGAGTAACTGCTCCTAATTCATTATCTCGTGCCTCTTCATCCCGTGGTAGCGGTCAAATTAAAAAGGCAGAACATGAATCTAATTCTAAGGCTGCTCCAGCCGATGTAAGAATAGGTCAATATCGAGTTCAATATCTTCCAGAAACAAATGAATGGAAACTTTCTATTATTTCTATGGGAGATGAGGGAGGCTTTTGGGCTAAACTTTGGCGATCACTTTCTGGAGAAGAATTGGAAACAGAAAGAGTTACTATACAAAAGTCAGGCACGTATGCGGAAAACAGATTTTTAACTGAGTTAGAATTCCGAAAAGATATTTCAAGGGCTGACAAACAATTTATTATCTCCTTTGTATTAGATCACAGTAAAGCCGTCTTCGATAATAATTATAAACTAACTGAAGATTCTCTTTTTGGACCTCCAACTAATGTAGCCTATGCAGAAACTATTCAAGGTCCTTTTGGAGCCTCAATGGCAACCACTAAAAAATTAGAAATGGGTCGTGCAGGATCACAACCTATCTCAAACTTTAATCGTAGTCCAGGAATAAATCTTGGTTCTGCTCACTCTCGCACAGTAAATACTGATATGGGTTCTTTCCATACACCCCAACCATTAAGCCGAGTTCAATCCGGTTTAGTAAGGGATGTATTAGGTAATCCTGTCAATCAACACATAACTCCTGGAGTTCATGTGCCTTCGTCTGCAGTAAATCAGCATAGATCCGGACGGAGTTTTTAAATAGTAAGCCCAAGAGATGATATAACATGACTAACCTTATAGACCAGCCAGCCAAAATCGCCAAGAGCGTTTTTGATCTAGGAAAAGGCGAACTCAAAGAATCCACACTATACGCAGGTATATTAGGACTTGGAGCCGCTTCCTTGATTGGATCCGCTTTTATTATGTTGCCCTTTCAAAAGATACCTTATGGAAATTATATCCGTATGGCTTCTTTAGTTCTTGGTGGTGCTGCACTCGTAGGTTGGTCCCGTAAGCAGTCATCTGATATGAAGGCTGCTGGAACTATGGCCGGAACTGTAATGGCCGCTGCTGGTGTGCTTAAAGGTGCCGCTGACTTCGGACTAGGTAGACTTCCTGGTGCATCTACAGTTACTTCTGCTATTGAAGGTGGAAGCACTGCTTCTTTCGGTTCAGAACAAAGTATAATGGATGACAGAAATGTTGTCGGACAAGACGGTGCTAATTTCGATACACGTCCTATGGCTGAACCAGGTGACAATCCTGCTGAATTCGGTGATGAACTGGATGCTGGAGTTGCTGCAATGGTTGGCCGTTACAAGCCACAAGAAAGAGTCCCTGTAGATTCAGTTATGGAATCTTCTACAATGGCTGGAACAATCACTCAAAACTTTGGTGCTGACACTATGTCTACTGGATGGCAAAATCCACACCGCAGTCAAAAGATGAGTGAGTTCGTAGATGCTACTGATGCACTTGCACAAGGAAAAATGGATAATAATTCAAATCCTTTCGTGGCTTCTGTTAAGCCAGTAACTCCTTCTTACCAACCACAGGCTTGGTATGCAGAAGATGAGATGATGATTGAAGCATCTACTCCTGTTCTAAACGCCGCTACAATGGGCGGTCTTCCAGATACACTTGGAACTTACATCGTTCCTGGTTCATCCGGTAATCCTTTCCTAACATCCGTTGCTATGTCCTCTGCTGGAGGATCTGGTCATGGAGTTATTGAGAACTTTGGTGCAGAGGTGTTCTTTTGAAGTTAATTTCTGACGCTCGTGGACTTTTAGTCAATGATTTGACTGTAGGAAGTGCTTTAGTTCTTGTAGGTGCCGTTCACTTTGTAGGTGGCGGTCTTTCGGACATGATGGAACGAACTTTGTTCGGTAAGTCTTGGCTAACAGTTGGCCGTGTCCTTTCTTTGGTTCCTCTTTCAATAGGGGTAGCCGTTCTTTCCAAGAGATTACTCGGTGAAGAAGTTGATCCTTTGGGAATAGCAAATGAGGTATGATTAAAATGTTAAATAAAATAATGGAATTTATGACAAGTGATATGGTGCTCGGTGGCTCTTTGATAGTCGTTGGTGCAGCAGTTGCCATTGGTGCCGGAATAGCAATGTTGAGCAGACCACTGCCTATTATCCGTGTATCTGCTATGCAGGTTGCGGGGGCTTTGACTCTCCTACTTGGTGTTGCAGTAGTAACCAAGGGTAAAGTAGACCCACTTGATCTTGAATAAATATAAAACTATATTAATGCTCTGAAATAGGGCAATTGCGGATGAGCAATGCTTGACTAAGGTCAATCTTTAAATAGTAAAAAATTTCACTACTAATTAGAGAGCAAGATTTCAACGTATGCTAGTTATGTAATTCATTTCTGGTATGCTTAGTTTTCGAGTTCTTTAACTAAAAAAAGGTGAAAAAAATGAGTATGAGAAGCCAAGTATATGAATGGAGTAACATGGCGCCAACCGGATCTCTTTCTTCGCTCCGCAGAACAACAACTGATATCGCAGTTGCAGTTCCTGCTGACAGAGAGATAGATTTGTTTATTGGTGGCTATGGAAACAACATCACAAAGCCCGCAGAAACGACCGCCACCCAATTTGTAGTTATAGAGGATATTTCCTGTAGCCCATGGCTCAACGGAAATGTGCAGATCAGAATAAACACAACTGATTACTTCCAGAACCCGGATGTTACCAATATGTTTGGTATACCAGGACTGGCAAGCCCCTACCCTCGTGGTGCAGCAAGCACACTCGATGGAACGGATAATCTGTTGAAGTCATTCGATCTATACCCTGACGTGTATGTCCTACCTGGACAAACATGGCAAATCCTTTACACTACTCGGGATGGAGCAACAGCATATAATGCTGCTGGACCAGCAACAGACGCACAAGTTGTGTCAGCATTCGTAAAGTATACACTTTACGATGGACCAGACGCTCTTATCGCTAACAAATTGTTAGAATTAGGTGTAACCATCAACCCAAACAACGTTGATTGGTATAAGAGATCTTTGATTGAACAACAGATCGCTGCCTCAGCCGGAGGTGACCAGTAATGTCCATGCGTAGCCAAGTCTATGAATGGGATGCTGCTAATTATAGCGCAGCCGCTACAGCACTTCCAGCATCTGGTAGATCAGTATCTATCTTCGTAGGTGGATTCGGTAACAACATTACCAAACCTGCTGAAACAACTGCAACTGAGTTCGTAGTTATAGAAGATATTGCTGTAACCCCAACAGCATCATCCGCAGTAGACCCTGCAGCCACATCAGAATATCGTGGTCTTAAGGTTGCTACTCTCGGAATCGGTGTTGCTGGACCAAGAGCATATGTTCAAGTAAGAATCAATACAACTGATTACTTCCTGGATCCAGATAACGTCCCTAATGACGGTATCCCAGGAACTGGATCCCCATACCCAAGGTCTGTAGATTTCCAGCCGTCCTTCAACCTATACCCGGATGTATACGTGCTTCCAGGTCAAGTTTGGGATATTCTGACTACTTACTACGTTGCTTCTGGTGTCGGAAACGGTGCAGGAACAGCAGTATCGGGCGACTATCGTTGCTTTACTAAATACACGCTTTATGACGGGCCTGACGCTCTTATCGCTAACAAACTGTTAGAGATGGGAATAAGCATCAACCCTGGTAACGTGGATTGGTATAAGAGAAGTCTACTATCAGCATAATTATTAAATTAGTGTGCCGAAGTGACCCCTCTTAGCGACTGACGTGAAAACGGACAAAAAACCCCCATTGCCCCGATTGGCCTGAGTGCCAGTGTGACGGGTGATGGGTGGTCTAACTTTTTTATTTAATTTTAAGCGAACACTTCGATTCGCCAAACCTGAAATTCAAGTATTTATAGGTTACTATTTAGGTTTAAGTAGGTAATCCCTACTATTATTTATCATGAGTATGATGCCACCTAATGATATTAAAACTAATTCCAAAAGCAATCAAATATCGATCAACACTCCGGTAGGAAAAATTGATATTGATGGTAGTTCTATTGCGGAACTAGTTAAAAGTATTAAACTAGATCTTGATGCTAATAGAGAAACCGATATCATGGATGTAGAGATTGCTAAATTTATTGATATTACAACTCAAGAATTAGAACACAAAATGGAAGATGTGATGGAAAATGAATTTCCAACACTAATAGAGGGTATGATGCGATATGTTAATTTACATTTCGATGTATTAGACATTACTAATTCTACAAATCATCATTTAGGTGGGCAAATCTGCTCTCCAGTTTATCACGATTTCTTGCTAAAAGGTAATAGATACAAAGTTCCTTTGAAAGCCATTCTAATGTTAGAGCATAAAGAATCTAAAGAGAGATTCGCAATTTGGTTAATACCTTACGATGGTCTTAACGTAGACCTAAGAGTAATCTTTGATGGAGGTGGCGTAATCGGAAAAGATTTTTGGAATGATTTTCAAGAATGGTATTGGGCAGGAAACACTCTATTAAAAAATGCCACCTTTTATGGAGACTTAAAGTTTATTGAATCTGATGTTACTTATGAATGGGACGATATCATTCTTACTAAGGAACACCGTGGAGCATTAGAAAGACATATTATTGATTTCTTTACTCACATGGAATTGTTTAGAAAAAACGGACAAAAATTAAGTAGAGGAGTTTTGCTTAATGGTCCTCCTGGAACTGGAAAAACTTTAACTGCAAACATTCTTAGAAATAGTATTAAAGATATTACTACTATTGTTGTCACTAGGGATCACATTGAAGAATTAGGAGACATTTCTAAGGTTTATAGAATCGCCTCTAAATTAGCACCCTCTCTAGTTATCTTAGAAGATCTAGATACTATCGGAGGAATTTCTAGAATGTCTGGAGATCACCCCTTACTCGGAGAATTTTTGAATGCATTATCTGGAATAGAATCTAATGTTGGAGTCGTTACTTTAGCCACCACTAATCATGCTGACAAATTAGATTGGGCTTTAGTAGATAGACCGGGAAGATTCGATTCTCGAATAGAGTTAGGATATCCTAATGCATCAGTTAGAAAAAGAATCCTAAAGAAATATTTGGATCCATTGAACTGTGATAAAAATTTAGATATGACTTATATTGTTAGAAAATCTGAACAAATGTCCGGAGCCTATCTCGAAGAAATAATTAGAAATGCTTTTCAAAATGCATTAGAAAGAGTAAATTATCAACAAGGGAAATATAAAATTAGTCAGGAAGACATAGAACTTTCCCTAGAAAGAATATTAAAACAAAGAAAAAATACTCTGATGGAAATCAATAGAAATGGTTTTGATCTTCCGTCTATGCCAGACGATGATGAGTTTGCAGAACATGAAGATTTCTATCAGTGAAGTCACTGTAGATTTATTTTGTTTTGAACTTTCATCCTAAGCGTAGATTTTCAAGGCAATACATTAAATAGTAGCACAACATAAAATACACCATGTCCAGAAAAACTGGTTCCGCAAAAGACTGTATATTTTGTGATATGGGATCCATGAGTGGATCAAAAGATGTTAAATTGTATCGAGGTTTAGATGGTGATGAGTATGTTCACACAATCGCCGTCTGTGATTCATGTGCTGATATAGATGCTATGAAAGCAGAAGAAACTCCGGTAGTTCCTGATCCATCATCATTCCCTCAAGGTTCTGGTCGAGTTCTCGGCCAGCAAACTGATAACTCTAATTTGACCCCTCTACACGCTGAAAGCCAAATGAATGAATACGAAGATTTCCCTCGACAAAACGCTGAAATCAGCGGTGTCGATTTTATGGGTGCTGAAGATTCACCTTCCGGAGATGTAATCAAATCACAACCGATGGATTATTCTCCTTCAGAAGATCAATTATTCGATGAATCTGTAGTTCAAGATGAACAAGATGGAGGAGTAGACTTTATGAATGCTGAATCTCCATTAGAAGAATCACCATTAACTGAAAATCCTTCTACTGCTGAACCCTCTGATATGGGCGGTCCAGAAGATTTCTCTGCTGAAACCCAAGCCGAAGCCGCATCTATGATGAGTTCTCATGTAGTTCCGGCACCATTAGGAAGGGGAGTAGAATTTGATTTAGGTGCAGAAAATTCTGATGCACAATTAGTTACTATAGATAACCCAGTTATGACTGGGGCTAAAATGGCTCTAGGAGTAGTTGCTCTGAACGCTACCGCATTAATAGGAATTTCACTAATTGGAATGGCGATCGGTGCTTCCGTTAAAAGAATGGATGACTAAATTGGAGAACATACTGTAGGTGTATTAATTATGGATAAGAAAACAATCATTGTTGCCGGAGTAATTACGGGTGCATTAGCATATCATTTTGGATTAATCGATAGTTTAATGACTATTATTAATTCTTTTACAAATAAAGAATCAAAAGCCGCAGATTCCGGAGTAGGTTCTGCTCCTTTATCCATCAATCGTGATGTTGGGTCTGTGTCTCAAGTAATGACAGATGTAGATCAATTAAATGGAATGGCTCACGGACAGAATGCTCGCAATTTTGGAGTGTCTGGTTCTCACGGACTCACTCCAGGTCTTGAAGCCTTTATCGATCGTGCTACCGTTGGATCTTTCGGTCAGAATTTTGATGGACGCTCTGTGGGGCTAACTTAAAAAACTGATACGAGAGGTGAAAAATAAATGGTAGTTGATTTTGCAGAACTAAGAAATAAAATTCTCGCTGGCGAAAATGATGTTGAAGCGGAGGCTTTACCATCACCAATACGTGCCGAACTTCGAGAAGATAATATGACTTTATTTTCTATTCTTTTAGGTGGATCACTTTTAGGTGTTTCTATGTTAGATCGTGCCAAACATGAAGGTGCAATATTTACTACTGCTAATGGCACAAATTATGGTCCATTGGCTGACGCTTTAGGTTTTGGTTCTTTTTTATTCGGAATGGGTAGATTATCTCGAGGACTACAAGCCCAAGAAGAAATTGAAAATTACGAACAACTAGTTACTGAAGCCGAAGGTTATGTAACTAATATGAGCCAAGAAATGGAAGAAATGGCCGCTGAAGCAGAAGAAAAAGAAGAAGAAGCAGCCCAGGCTAAAAAAGAAAAACCACAACAATTAGATTTAATTGGCCGTAATTGGAACACTCACGTTCCAGCAGGTGGCTTTGCGGATTTCGGATCTGTAGGTAATATGCATGGATCCGCCGTAGGACAACAACCAGTTTTCTATCGAAAAGGTGCAAGTAGTAGTCCATTCAGTTACTAAGTTTATCGTATACTAAATAATAGAGTTTAGTATAAATTACCAAGTATTAAATAGACGAAAGGAGTTATACATACCATGAAGCGTCAAGTTTATTGTGTAGGTCTACGGAAAAAGGTAGAAGCAGAAATTGATGACATTATAGCCATCGATGGTAAGCGTGGCACAAAATATCAAGGTATAGGATCATATACTGAAGAATCTACTGGTAAAACATATACTATCAAATCCTGGGTTTCAAAATCCGATTACGAAAATATGCACGGAAAGGTTTTAGAAGTTGTTTCAGAAGTTGTTTCTGAACCTCAAGTTATGGAAGTCATGGCTGCGGAATCTGAAGAATTTATTGGTGCAAATAAGGATGCGGCAGATCCTCTCGCCGCAGATCCGGTTGCCGAATCGCCAGTGGCGGATGATTCATCAACGCCGCAAGAATCAGCACCGGCAAGTAATAACTCTTACTTCTTAAGTGAAGATGTAGTGGCTGATGCTATGCAAGAAATGGATGCTGAAGTTATGTTCGAAGCCACAATGGAAAGCATAGATATGATTTCTGAGGCTCGAGCAGTTAATGCTATTGAATCCTCTCCTGGAATTAAAGGAATAGTTGTCGGACCTACTTATCTAAGATTTTTAGGTGGATCATCTTCTAAATATCATTTGTTTGCTGTAGTAGAGAGAGTTTCTGGAAGTTTCCAAGCAGTCAATGCTTATGGTCGCCGAGGAGGTTATCCTACTGTATGGACTTCTCCGTTTTATTCTACTGCAAACGAAGCAACTCGTGCTATGCAAAGAAAAATGAAAACTAAAACTCGAAAGGGTTATGATAAAATGGGTGCTGAAGAATTCTTTGCTTGGATGGCTGAAGATCAGGCAGTAACCGTTTCTGAAGTATCTAATGCAGAAGGTTCTGCTGGCGACCAAATAGTTTCTTGGGAAAATGATGCTGGAGTTTCCTCCCCATCTTCTCCACCAAATAATATTATGTGGGCTGAGTCTCCATTAGAAGAATCCCCATTAACTGAAAATCCGTCTACTGATGGTCCATCTGATATGGGCGGTCCCGAAGATTTCTCAGCGGATGTCGATCTAGAAGATGGTGAAAAATTAACTATCGAAAAAGAAGGCGGTCGCAGTAAAAAGGTATTAGTAGGACTATTAATGCTCGGTGGATTGTATGCGGCTTGGTCGCAAAGTGATGCAATTTTAGATTTCTATGAAAAGGTAGTCGGAGATGACTCCTCAGAAGTTGAGGGCTGTATGGATGAAACTGCTGAAAATTATAATCCGGATGCAACTGTAGATGATGGTTCATGCAATGGAGGAACTAATGGAACTCCAGAGGATAACGAAGATTCAGATGATTCAATGAACGGTTCAGTTTAACTAAGAATCCATGTTTTTAAATAGTAGTGTAACGAAAGTAAGTCTGAGTTAGGGCTTACTATGGTTACAAAATTTAATTCTGCAGGAACTGGATATAATATTAGATGCGATCCAGGCGCATTATACAGTCGAAAATGTTATGTTAGTGTTTATAACCCTCCTGGTTGTGACCCCGCAGATCCTGGTTGCACCGTAACTGAACAAGAAATAATTGGGTATGACGATAACACAGGAGATCCAATTTCTAAAGCCCCTAGTAGTTCTTCATGGATTGATTGGGTGCCAACTTTGACTACTTTAAATGATTCTGGAACTGCTTATCAACCCTATGGAGAAGCAGGATTACCCTATGCAAGTGGAGCCATTGCTACCAGTGCCGGAACTAGAGATATTACTGGAGACTCCTCTGATTCATCTGCTATGCAGGACAATAATCCAGGAGGAAGTTCTTCAGAGGGTTCTGAAGTTTCCGCTTCTACAATTCAAGTTGTCGCTGGACTGACTTTATTCTCTGCGGCTGCCTTTGGAATAAAACAATGGTTTGATGCTCGTGGCGGAAAACTATTTTAACTGAGGAAGTAAGGAGGGTCTTGAAACATGGTTTGGAATTTTTTGGAATCTATTAGTCCATCGAAAATAAAACCTATTATCGGGCCTTATTTCTATCCAAATAATATTTTACCTTCTGGTGGTGCGGATCCACAAGATTGGCAATATTTAGAATATTCTATGCCTGGTGCTGTGTCTCGCCGTATGACTAATACTCGTGTTTGCGATCCTCTGTGGCCGGTTTTAGGATGTAAAACTTCGGGCGAAATTGGAGAACATACCGCAGTAGTTCCAAAAAATGAATTACCCCTTCAATATCGAGCCGAAGAAGAAAATGCTGATTTAGATGCATCTTCTATGAGTGATATTCAATATCTATCTATGAGGACTGGATATTCTCCAAATGCAATTTTTGGTCTGACTATCTTAGGCTTCGGTGTTTTTATGGTTGGAGCAGGTCGTCTGCTTAAGTGGGTTGAAGATAATGATGAGGTTTGAGTATGGGAACACCACCAAATAAATCGAAAAAAACTACGGCTGTAAAGACAGACGAAGTAAAATCTATCAATAATAAATTTGCTGAAGAAGTTTCTCAAAGAAAAGAATTTGGTAGATCTTCTTGGATGGCTCTTTTAGTTCCTGCAGTGGGAACTTTTGCAGTTTTTAGTTCTTTAATGTTGAACATTGTAAGAACATATCAGAAACATGGATTTCCTGATGATGATGTCTTAAGGCAACGAGATATAGTAATTATTGCCATTCCAGCATTACTTATAGGATATGCAACTTTAGAAGCCCTAGAAATTATGGAAAGTGAGTAGTGATATTATGATAAAAGTAGATAAAAATGATTTGACGACAATTGTAGGAGCAGCCGTATTCGTAACTTTTATGTTAGAAAATTGGGTAAATCATTCTGTGGCTGAGTCTGAGGAACAGAATATTACTTTTTTGAAAGCATTATCCACACCTCCACCGGCTGGAGTTTTTGCAGGTATGGCGGTCGTAACTATATTTTTCAGTGCGATTAGTGCTTACTTGGCAGAAAAAACTACTGAGTTAGTAATTGATTCTAATTTTTATGTTGATGATGCACCGGTAGAGTAAATTGACAATTAGAGAAGTATTACATACTAAAGAGTTAATATAAAACCATGTCACCTCCTAATGAGAATTGGATTGATTATCTTCGTTCTAAACGAGAGCAGTTTTTAATGAATCGTAAAAGCAATCTAGGATTAGATTATCTACATGATGCTAAATCGTGGGACGTTATCTTTGAACAGGAGTGGATTGTTTTACAAGGAAAGTTAATAGCCCCTGATGATTTAAATAATTTACCAGAAAATATTTCAGAATTGATCGAACCAATTCAAACTCCAGAAATCATTGAGAAGATTGAAATAGGTGAACACCTAATTAACTTATACTACTACGAAGATTTTATCATGCTTTCTAATCAAGGAATTTTTAGAGAACCAAGATTTTTAATAGACAAGGGTCGTAAATGGGAGAAGAAGGCAATTGAATCAGTAACGCAGTATGGATATCAACATATTGGATTTCACAAAGAATATTTAGAATTCATGGAGGCATAAGTTATGGACGATTACGAAAAACTTTCTGATATTAAATTCGTTACCGGTCGGCAGATGTTAGTAATGATTATTACTATTGCTGTTGTGCTGCAATTATTTTCTTATTTTGTAAATCCTACTGCTTGGATCAACTGGCAATTATTAGTTTTTATTACTAGCACAAATTTAGGAGCAGTTATTTTGGCTATTCTAGCCCAAAACTCCGCAGACGATATCGCAGCAGTGCAAAGAAAATTATTTACTCCTAGTTTTTATCGTTCTATGAATGCACTTTCTAAATTGCATGGTTTGCTCGAACAGGAAGCCCAAAAGAAAGGTCATACTATTGATGAAGAAATAGAAGACTTAGCCCCAAAACTTTATGGATTATTTAGAGCCTATGTTGATGTAAAGGCGAGTCAAGAAAAAATAATCCCTCCGGATCCGATCGTAGAAAAGCCCCCTTTAGTGTATCAAGAGGATGACTTGTTTCTAATTAAGGAATAATGGAATCTTTTAAGTAGTAGGAAGTTGTAACAAAATACAGACAAGGTGACTACAATGGCAAATCAAGATCCACAGCCAGAAATTTACACAACCACGCATACCTTTGATGCGTCCGGTGGTGCAATTGCGGCATTTACAAGTTCAACCGTAAGTATATTTACAAATCAAGCAAACAACGAAGAAGTTAGACTATACGCTATTGCAGTAGAAGTTCAAGACGATACTACTGGTGCAGCGGCTACTACTGCTTATGATTTTAGCGTAACAATTGGTGTCGGACCAAATAACGTTCCTTCCAATTCTTTTGATATTGGTTGGTTACACAATAACATTTCTAATGGAGGTCAAGTTTTGGCTTTCTCCTCCCCAATATTGGCTTTATTCCAACAACCACTTCAAATTACTGTAACTAATAACACACAAATAGCGGCTCCATTAGAGCGAAGTGTGAAAGTTTCATTGATTGGTGAGTTAGCAATTCAAAAGATTGCTGCTCGTTACTGAGTTATAAACAATTATAGTCAGAACCTTTAGATAGTGGGATAGCGTAAGCCATATTGGTAATAACATGATTCGCCGACAAGCCTATGAATGGAGAAATGTCGTTCCTACGGATCATGTCGGCAATTATTTTTTAGGACATCCTGTTTTTAATCCTTCTATTGGAGTGCGATCTCCTGCTATTCCTGCTGGAAAATATATTGATATTTTTACTGGCGGATACGGAAATAATTTAGATAATACTGCCGATGTAAGAGCCACACAATTTATAATTATTGATTCCATTGCTGGGTGGGATGGAACTAAAATTGGAATCCCTGGAGGCGGAAACGGAAAACAATCTGCTTTTGTAGGAATTAGAGTAGAAACTACTCGTTATTTTCAGAATCCAGACGGGAGTCTACAGGATGGATTACCTACCAGTATTGTCCCATTTCCTGACACTCTAGGAGTTGCTGGAGGTATTGAATCTGTATTTACTTTTGGAGATTTTGCGGATGGTTTACCCACTCCAGTTTATATTTTACCTGGACAAACTTGGGGCGTAGAATTTTTATTGCCGGATGGATCACCCAGTTATACTGTTGAAAATGGTTACGAAGTTCATCGAGCCTTTGTAAAATATTTATTATTAGAAGACAGTGATGCTGTAGTTGCTTTAAAATTACTTATGGATGGTATACCAGTTACTGTAGAAAATATAAATCGGTATAAAAGATCTTTAGTTCGTCAACAATTATATTTAGATGGAGCAAATCCTATTCCTGAAGGGACTAGGAGGTTATCCTGATGTCAATGAGAAAACAAATTTATCAATGGACGTTAAATGGAAAAGGAGCGTATAATTCGGATGATTATCCGAATGCGGGAGAAGAAGTTTCTATTTTTACGGGAAATTATGGTAACATTATTACGGAAGCAAATTTAATACGAGAAGATAGATTTGTAGTCGTTCATCAGTTTGGATCTACGCCTGGAATTGTAGTTCCTTCTATTGGAGGAAGTTTTGTTGCTAGTGGAATAGTTAATGGAACAGACTTGATCGGTTGGATTCCTAATGGATTCGTAAACGTTTTTATTAATACTACTGGCTATTTCCAGGATCCTCAAAATTTATTTTCTGGAGGGATCTCCGGTGAAGCCACTCCATATCCGGCTACGGCTGCAATTAGACCTAATAATTATCAATTATCTCCTCCCGTTTATGCCTTACCAGATCAAACCTGGGATATAAGAATTACTTTAATGAATGATATTCATGCCTTTGTGGCTGCTGAAGGGATTACTGATATACCTACTTCTACTGTGTTGGCTAGAGTTTTTGTTCAATATTGGTTATTTGATGGTTCAGATGCCTTAATCGCTAACAATCTTTTAGATCTAGGAATAGATGTTACTGTAGATAATATAGAATGGTTTCGCCGTCAACTTTTACAAAGAGAAGGATTAGATGAGGAAACTTGGAAAGATTATTTAGACTTAGCAGAAGCATATCGACATATGGAAGATGTGCGAGATGACTATTTATTATAAATACATTAACAATAAATATAATAAAATTCAAGCGTCAGCAGTATTAAATAGTCGGAATGGATAAGAATTATCATGACATCCTCTAACGAAGGACAGCGTAACCTAAAGCGTCCGTATCGTAAGAAAGCCTTTCAAACTGGTTACAGTCAAGCCGGTGAAGCAGTATCGGCTTATCCGCCGCCACCATCTTCTTATGGAACTACTGAAAGAGCCGGAACAAAAGTTATTCGTCCTGGACAAGATCCAGCCACTTTTGATCGTCAAGTAAGACCTGCTGTAGAATTTCAAGATCGTAGTAAATTAATTAATTTTGCTAATTATCCTTGGCATTTAGTGCCTAAGCCTAATTCTGCTAACGTAGTTATTCGCCAACTTTATAATTTCGCTACTGGAGCCGCCTACAATTTGCCAAATTCAGCATATATTGATGCAGTAGTATTGAATGTTTCTGATGTTTACGGTTCAAATTCTTGGACAGATATATCTGGTAATGGTATTTTTCAACCTACTCCAACTGCTTTTGTTGGCGAAGCCCCTGCCCCTAATGTGCGATCCGTAACTTCTACGAAATCTCGCCCTCCGACTGCTAGCACCAATAATAGGAGTAATTCTAACACACCTTTTCGGTCTTCTACCGTCACGGCTACCAGCCCTACTGTCGGTCAGACTATCAATACTTCGGCTGGTAACAAAGGAGATTATTATCATATTGGCTCTTTTGGACACACCGAAGCCACTGGAACTGGTGTGAGATATCAAATTTGGATAGATGGACAACTTTATCAAGAGTGGTCTGATTTCCAATGGTCGCCAATCACTCCAAAAAAGGATCAATGGCATTGGGATATGCCCCTAACAGTTACTCAACAAATAGTTTTCCGTGTAATTAATGAAACCGGAGCCCCTATCACTACTGGAACTACAGAAGGTTGTTTTGTAGGATGGACTGAACAAAGAGATTATTACCAAGATACTGGCCGTGAACAGAATACGAATGTAGGAACTTCACCGTCCTGATAGTTAATGAGTTAATGCATAATTAATTCAAACGGCTACCATTAAATAGCAGGGATTACAAATAATAACTGTAGCGTATCGCTTAGGTGTTTTTATGTCCGGAATAATCCCCAATAAATATACAGGTTCGGATGCCGGAGGCACTACTACTAGTTTCAATCTAACGGTGAAAGAAATTGACGGAATACCTACTGTTTCCGGCGTAAATACTATTCGAGTTAGTAATGGAACTTTAATTGACAATGGTGGAGGCACCGTAACTATTATTACTGCAGGTGGTGGAGGAGCCGCTCCTGGCGGAGCCCAATATGATGTGCAATTAAATGATGGTGCAGCCGGTTTTACTGGTTCTAATGATTTTTCCTATAATTATACTACTTTTGTGCTAGATGTAAATGGTAAAATTACCATGAATAATATCATCGAAAACACTACTGGTGTAGATTTTGCCCCAGTAGCCGCCAATCCAGGAACTACTGCTACGGAAACTTTATGGGTTTCTTCTGGCGACAACGAACTTTATTTCGGATCTGATCGAGTTCTTGACAATGGTTCTACTTTTTCTTTATTTAATGTCGTAGATGATTTGGCCTCTTCAATTCAATTAGACCGCACTCAACCCCTAACGAATTTTACTTTTACGGGTGGCACAGGAATTTCTACTAGCCTCGCCGCCGGTCCAGTTTTAACTATTACTAACACGGGTGTAACTTCTATAGTCGCTGGGACTGGAATAACTATTTCTGGTGCTACCGGAGCCGTCACCATTTCGGCTGTTACTTCTGGAACGGTCACTTCTGTTGGTCTTTCTATGCCCGCTGATTTTAGTGTAGCCGGATCTCCAATTACTAATGCCGGAACTTTAGCCGTTACTTATGCGACTCAATCCGCTAATACTGTCCTCGCCGGTCCAACTACTGGAGTTGCCGCTACGCCTACTTTTAGGGCTTTAGTAGATGCCGACATTCCAGCGACCCTTATAAGAAACTTTACCGTAGCCGCTAATTCGGGTGCTTCTTCTCCTTCTACTATGTCAGACGGAGATTTACTGGAAATCTTTGGATCCACTACGGCGGGTTCTGGTTCAGCAGATCTCAATGGGGTCTTGGATACACAATTAAATGCGGCTCGACAATTGACCGTAGAAACTCGTTTAATGACTGGTGCAACTGGTGCTGCTGATGGTGCTACTGGATTTGCACCCAAAGCCTTGACTGGTGAACAAAATTATTATTTGTCTGGTGATGCAACTTGGAAAGCCGTTCCTGTATCTTATTCTTGGATAGTTTCTGATGGAGTAACCACTGATACTATTACTGATGGAGAAACCGTAACTTTCTCTGGAGTAGCCACACAAACAGTGGCTACCGTAACTGCGGCGGTTGGTGTGACACCGGCTGATGTAGCCTTTGGATTAGCCACAACTGCGGTCACTCCAGGATCATATACTAATACTAATTTAACAGTGGATAACTTTGGAAGAATTACTGCTGCTACTAGTGGTGGTGGCGGAGGTGCTGGAACAGTTACCAGTATTACTTTTGAAGACGATGGTGGAAATACAGATACAGTAACTTCTACGGGAACAATTCAAATTTCCGGTGGAACTGGAATTACTGTAGGATTAAATGCAGCAGCAGTCCCTCCTACATTTACTATTGTTAATGATGGAGTAATTTCTCTAAATAATACGGGTGGAAATTATGCATCTGGAGCCCAACTTGTAATTCCTTCTGCTACTTCTGGATCTTTAATTAATTTAGAATTAACTACTACCGGAGTCACGGCAGGATCTTATTCAGCCGCTAACAT
>MDTC01133470.1_pt1 | contig 28512 bp, 21 predicted proteins | sample 811181 | NCBI WGS metagenome assembly MDTC01 (sample SAMN05326644, study PRJNA326480) | marine metagenome | isolation source: seawater | place: Pacific Ocean: North | collected 2011 | reverse complement strand
GGCTGATCGAATGTTGAGCATGGGTTTCATTGACGACATCGAAATAATTATTCAAGAGTGTCCTGACGAAAGGCAGACGCTATTGTTTTCAGCTACGTATCCAGAAGAAATATTAAAGATAAGTTCCTCCTATCAACAGCAACCTACGACACTCACCATACAATCATCAGCTAAAAGCGCCAGCATTAAGCAAGAGTTTTATCACGCATCTAGAGACAATCGCCTAGAAAAACTGAATTCCATTCTTAAAGAGACTAAACCTGGGTCGACGCTGATATTCTGCAACCAAAAAGCTCAGGCTCAACAACTCCAAGCTGACCTAATCAAGATCGGACATCATGCGCTGAGCCTGCATGGTGATCTCGAACAATTTGATCGGGACCAAACTCTAATTCGATTCGCCAATCATAGCACCTCAATCCTGGTGGCAACTGATGTTGCCGCCAGAGGTATAGACGTTGAGAAACTGGAGTTAGTTGTTAACTATGAGCTACCGGCCGAAGCGGAGACCTATATCCATCGCATGGGACGAACCGGTCGAGCGGGTCTCGGGGGCCTGGCAGTAAGTCTTGTTCTACCCAATGAAGAATATCGCTTCAAACGTATTATGAAATTGTTAGAAGTCAGTATAGAAATTAAGGACATACCAGCACAGAAAAGAGAAGCCGAGTTCAAATTATATCCACCAAACACAACCTTATTTATAAATTCGGGGAGAAAACATAAAATAAGCGCAGGAGACTTCGTGGGCGCCTTAACGGCGACCAGAGAAATTGTAGGAGAGTCTCTGGGGAAAATAAACATCTTAGAAAACATGAGCTATATTGCGATCAAAAATACCGCATCAAAAGCCGCTCTAAAAATACTCTCAGAGACTAAAATAAAAGGCCGGAAGATTAGAGCAAAAAAACTAAATTGAAACTTAACCTTTAACGTTGAGAAAAATATGAGAAAAATAACTGTCTACACTAAGGACCTTTGCAGTTTCTGCAACGCAGCAAAACAGCTACTGCGCGCCCACGACTATCAATTTGACGAGATAAACTTAGAGGGCGATGAGAAATTGATGACAGAGATCATGACAAAATCGGGGCAAAGAACCATGCCGCAAATTTTTGTTGATGACCATTCAGTGGGTGGGTATAGAGAATTGAGTTCTCTTATAGCCAATGGAGAGTTTAAAAGTCTTAATGATGATCTGTGAAATGAATCTCAAAGAACACTATATTTTCTTTATAGCCAATGAAAAATAGCACGTCTCGCTGCGACAATCCTTGGGAAGTAATAATTATAGGCGGAGGAGCTGCCGGATTGTTCTGTGCAGCAACAGCCGCTATAAGAGGCAAAAAAGTGCTTGTCCTTGAGAGTGCGAATCAAATAGGTAAAAAGATTTTAATGTCCGGTGGTGGTCGGTGTAACTTTACCAATCGAAAAGTAGAACCTGAAAATTTTGTGTCCAACAATATTCATTTTTGTAAATCCGCGCTCAGTCAATACACTGAGAATGACTTTATCAGTCTAGTCGAACGCAATGATTTAGAGTACGAGGAGCGTAAGAATGGTCAGCTTTTTTGTAAGCACACTGCCCGCGATATAGTCACCCTTCTTACAAACGAATGTGTGGACCATGATGTTACTATCCGGACCTCAGCTAAGGTAAAGTCTGTTACTCGGAAGACATCAGGTTTTTACTCAGTCAAGTTATCAACAGTCAATGAAGAGACTGTAGAGGTTTTGTCGTGTTCCTCTCTAGTTGTGGCAAGTGGCGGCCTGTCGGTGCCAACCCTCGGAGGCAGTGACATCGGCTATGTTATTGCGCGGGCGTTTGGCCTGACAATAACAGGCATTAGTGCGGGCCTCGTCCCATTTATGTTCAGCGACGAAATATTGTCTTTGTGCAAAAGCTTAGCCGGTTGCTCGGCTTCCATTACTGCTTCGTGCAATGGCATCAGCTTTACGGGAGACATGCTTTTTACGCATCGCGGTATCAGTGGTCCGGCAATTCTTCAAATTTCTAGCTACTGGAATCCTGGTGATGCAGTAACGATTAATCTTATGCCAAAACATGATGCCGCCTCCCATTTACTGAACTTAAAGAACGAAAGTCCAAAGTCACTTTTGAGAACCGTTTTAACAAGAGACCTTCCTAAAGCCCTGACTGCCGGTCTAGAGGAGCTCTGGTGGCCAAATCAATCTGAATCACCGCTTGCAGATTGGGAAAACTCAAAAATAAAAAGCATTGGAGCGTTGCTCAATGGCTGGATGGTCAAACCCTCCTCAACTGAAGGCTATCGTACCGCGGAAGTCACTCTGGGCGGAGTAAATACTGATGCGATTAAATCAAAAAGTATGGAATGCAAAGAATTTCCTAAACTATTCTTTATTGGAGAAGTGTTAGATGTGACGGGCCACCTTGGAGGCTTTAACTTTCAGTGGGCTTGGAGCTCTGGCTACGTTGCAGGACTCCATGTCTAAGAAATTAGAGGCGAATGGAAAGTGTTTGGCGCGCCCGGAGAGATTCGAACTCCCGACCAACTGGTTCGAAGCCAGTTACTCTATCCAGCTGAGCTACGGGCGCATAACTCCTATTATATGTGTATTAGTACCCGAGAGTCACTGATCGTCTTGCATAAACCGTACGAAGAATGTGATTAGATTTCTTTTTTCTGGGCTACTTTTTGCTTGATCGTGTGATCCAATTCACGGATTGTGCGGCTGAAAAGCACAAAAGCCAAAACGATAACAATCAGCAACCCGCAAGCCCCTAGCATCGCATTGGCTGCTCCGAAGGAATCAGCCGCAAGGGCCATTGGAAAAACCCCAATTGGAGTGAGCGCGAAGGACATCAACATAAAACTACTCATCCGTCCTCGAACATCATCATCAACCAGAAGTTGAATTGCGGCATTATTTATCGTTTGGCTTGCACTCACGCAGATGTTGGCGAGCAAGAGCGGAACAAGAGCTACGTAAAAATTACTTGTTCCGATAAAAATCGCCAAAAAAACAGCAAAGGCGGCTGTGCTACCGAGCATCAACCTTCTTCTTTCTGGCGAGTCTCCCCTTTTTATTATCCAAACAGAACCTAGCACACCACCAATTCCTCCGACGGCCATTAGCGTTCCAACCCCGCTCTCGCCTGTCTGCCAGGATTGATCAACCAGGACAACTAGTAAACTCTGAAAAGGCATTGCGAGCAGCATGGGAGCCAAGCCGAACAACAAACACATAAGAACGGCTCGGTTGTTGAGAACATAGCTAAACCCATCTGAAATATCCGTCAGTAGCTTCTTATCTTTTTCGCCTTCCTTTCGAGGAACCTTACTTCGACTTACCCCGAACATGCAGAAAATCGCCGCAGCATAAAGGCTCACTGAAATAATATAAGCCGCTATCACAGAGAAGTTCGCGACAACAACACCCATCATCGCAGGACCGAAGACTCTGCTTAAATTCATGACTCCGCTCGAATATGCCATGGCGCTCTGCAACTTGTCGGCGCCCACTACAGTCGCTGTCAGTGCCATTCTCGCCGGCATTATAAACGGGAATGCACACCCTGCAATGAACGCGGTGCAAAGCATATGCCAAAACTCGAGGTAACCGAGGGATAATAAAATAAGAATAAAGACCTCATTGAAGGCGATTAGTCCTTGTCCAACGATAATCAATTTACGACGCTCAACACGGTCTGTGATCGCGCCACCTATCATTGAGGCAAAGATCATTGGCACAGCCACAACCAAATTTATATAGGCAAGCGAAGTTGCTGATTCAGTTAAGTCCCAAGCAAGGAGGGATCGGGTTAGCATCTGACCCTGCATCGCCAAGAAAAAAGAGGCATTACCAAAAAAAAGCCATCGAAATTGCTTTATCGAAAATACGTGGAATACGCCTAGGTCGCTTGAATTACTTACGTTCTTGTGCGAATTGATAACAACGCTCCTTACATGAAGGACCGCAGTATATAGGAGCGTCACAATATAGCCAGTACGATAAAGTAGCCATATTTCTTAGCAAGATAAAATAAAGTAATATTGAGTCCAAATTATAGCGAAGTTCGTTTAAACTCCTACTGCTTGCTTGTAAAAACAAGATTGCTTATCCTTGGTGTCCGCTTTGAACGGTCCACTGAGCTTCTAGCATAGGGCCAAATTCGCATGTTTTTGTTGGCCCGAAGTCCATTGAGGACGAGTCACTGACATGCCTCTATCAGTAACAAGGGAAATAGATAGACTGGTAAGAGAACAGCTTGGTGGCACACCTTATTAGGTCGTCAGCTTTTAGAATTAAAACTAACAAAAGCAGAATGAAGAAATATTTAAGGGAGGGTAGCTTGTGGTAAACACAATTAATTTATTACCGAGATTGTATGGTGCAGCGATAGGGTTTTGCACACTGTGTTCGATGGCTCTCGCGCAGTCCGGCACAGACGTGGAAGCGGGCGACTGGCCCGACCTGCATGGCAACATGGCAGCTCAAAGGTATTCCCCTCTTGATCAGATAACCGCCGAGAACGTTGGAACCCTTGAGCTGGCTTGGAGTTTTTCAACAGAAAGCTTCGGTCCCACAACCGACTTTAACAACCCATCGACTCCCCTAGAGGTTGATGGGGTGCTGTATGCAGACATCGCCGCGACTCGTAACATCGTTGCCTTAGACGCCTCGACTGGCCAGGTCCTTTGGCTTTGGCGGCCTCAAGAAGGAAAACGCTTTGACAATGCCCCACGTAAAGGTGCGGGACGTGGCCTCGCGTTTTGGAGGGATGGTGACGAGTCGCGAATATTAGACATTACGCCCGGCTTCCAGCTGATATCGTTAGATGCAAAGACAGGCATTCCAGATCCAAACTTTGGAATGTCGGGCAAAGTTGACTTGTTTGATGGACTCCGTAACTCAGAAGGCTTTGACTATATCGACATCGGCAGTTCAGCACCTCCGTTCGTGATGAATAACGTCGCAGTAGTTGGCCCAGCGCACGCTGTAGGAATGAGACCCAGGTCTAAATCAAACGTGAAAGGTGATGTCAGGGGTTTTGACGTTCGAACTGGCGAGCTACTATGGACCTTTAAGACCATCCCAGAGCGCGGCGAAATTGGCTATGAGACTTGGTTAGATCGAGGCATCGATTTTACCGGTAACGCAGGAGTTTGGGCACCAATGTCAGGCGACCCTGATTTAGGGCATGTGTATCTACCTGTCGAATCGGCAACCGGTGACAGATTTGGCGCGGATAGGCCAGGTGATAACCTTTTCTCCAGCTCAATCGTCGCATTAGATATCCAGACGGGGGAACGGCAGTGGCATTACCAACTAACACACCATGATATTTGGGACTGGGATATTCCTGCTGCTCCCGTGTTAGCCGATTTACCAAACGGTCGAAAAATATTAATGAGTGTTACCAAGCAAGCATGGGTGTACACCTTTGACAGAATTACAGGAGAGCCAATTTGGCCAATTGAGGAGGTTGAAGTCCCTGCTGGAGATGTTCCAGGAGAATGGTATTCTCCAACGCAGCCATATCCAACCCGTCCTGCGCCCTTTGATCGTCAAGGTTTTACTGAGGATGACCTCATTGATTTCACCCCAGAGCTCAGAGCATTGGCATTAGAGGCCATCTCTGACTTTCGATTAAGTCCAAGCGTTTACTCACCCCCGTCACTTCTTGAAGCCGAAGATGGCACACGAGGCACGCTCGGCCTGCCTTCCTCTACTGGAGGTGCAAATTGGGAAGGTTCTGCGATTGACCCTGATACGGGGATCTTATACGTGCCTTCCAGAACGCAACTAGGAGTTCTTTCTTTGGGGAAGGATGAGAAATCAGATCTTGCGCTGAGCCAATCCTATGGCGTCAGGATTCCCCGCATTAAGGGCTTAGAAATTGTAAAACCGCCCTACGGCCGGATTACAGCAATTGACATGAACACCGGTGATCACCTTTGGCAAGTGGCGAACGCAGATACTCCTGACAAGATAGCAAATCACCCCGATCTCAAAGGGGTTGACATCCCACGTACAGGGGTGCCGACGCGCGCTGGAATTGTAGCTACGAAAACGTTGTTATTTGCCGGTGAAGGTGGTGGAGGCCCTGGGGCGAGTCCGGTACTTCGAGCTTTAGACAAGAGAACCGGGGAGATAGTTGCCGAAATAGATCTGCCTAACCCCCAATCTGGCCTACCGTTTACATATGAAAATGATGGAAAACAATACATCGCTATGTTCGTCAGCGGGGGTGGCAAGCCCGCCGAACTCGTTGCTTATGCGTTGCCGTAACAAGACAATAGGAGTCCGAACCAAAATGATGAAGCTAAGTATTAAAAGTGTTTTATGTCCAGCATTTCTCTTGATCGCGCTCCCTTCTAGCGCTGCTACTTGGATATTAGATCCGGGGGAATCTCGCGTGATATTCGAATATAAATACGGTGCTGACCCCTACGAAGGCGAGTTTAAGGGAGTTGAAGCTCTATTCGATATCGACCCGTTGAAGCCCGGGAGCTGCAATTTTTCAGTCACTATACCGATCGAGAACATTTATGTAGAAGACTCTCCCGAGGCGGTCGATTATCTTCTCGATTACGAACTTTTTGATGTCGACACGTGGCCAACTGCAACTTTCGGAGCCGAAAAGTGCAGGCTGGAGTCAGTTAGTTCGTTTGTAGCGGATGGAACGCTTACGATTCGCGATCAGACTCACCCACTAAGTTTCCCCTTTGACTTTGAAATCACCACAATCGACGGACAGGTTGGTTTCCATTTAACGAGTGAGGTCACTATAGAAAGATTGAAATATGGCGTGGGCCAAGGTTATTGGGCAAACACTGGCGAAATAGCCAATGATGTCACGATTAAAGTCGACGTGTATGCAGTCCAACAGTAATCCGTAAGCTGACAATAGGGAAAGGTAGAACCAATGTTTGACACATCATCTAGAACATTCTTCAAAGTTGTAATTTTTTTCGGTGGCCTTAGTCTTTTAGCTGCATGCGAGCGAATTCTTACACCAGATTTTGAAACCGAATTAACGGAACTTAATGCTGGACAATACATCCTCGACCCAAATCATGCCTCCCTCATTTGGAAAATAAACCATCTTGGGTTCTCAACCTTTATTGGCCGCTTCAACGACATAGAGGCTTCGCTGGATTTTGATCCTGAAAATATTCAAGACTCATCGCTCGAGGTTATTATTAATACAGCGGGGTTGGATATTAATAATCCCGAATTTGAGGAAGAACTTAAGGGGTCGAACTGGTTTGATGTTGAAAATTTCCCGCAAGCGACCTTTGCGTCCACCTCTTTTGTTGAATCTAACGGCAATTCTTTCGTCTTTGAAGGAGATTTGACACTGCTTGGGACTACAGCCCCGGTAACGCTTAATATTAACTTTAATGGAGGCGGACGTAATTTCCTTACTCGCAGTAATACGGTTGGTTTTTCGGCATCTGCAACCTTCTTAAGATCAGCATACGGGCTAGATCGATTTACTTCTTTCGGAGTCGGAGACGAGATCGAATTAGAGATACACGTAGAATTTATGGAACAAAGCTAAGTGAAAAATTTGTGTGTTCTATTTCGACTTAGGTAAGAAATTCATCAGTCAGCGCAATATTGCACTGACCCTCTTCCTTTTTTAGTGCCTCAATTCCGGGCACCATTCCTGGAGATTGTTGTGCCGAACAGATGCTCATGGCCCGGCAACGATAAGGATTATATCCGTTATCATGACGAGGAGTGGGGCATTCCAGTCACAGAGGACCGTCGCCTTTTTGAGTGCCTTTGCTTGGAGGGACAACAGGCTGGACTTAGTTGGATTACAGTTCTTCGGAAACGAGATCGCTACAGAAAATGTTTTTTTAATTTCAAAATCAAACGATGTGCTCAGCTCACCGATGAGTACGTAGATGCACTTCTGCTGGATGAGGGCCTAATTAGAAGCCGCCCCAAACTTCTCTCCATCCGACTGAACGCGAGAAAGACTCTAGCTATACAGTCCGAATTTGGGAGTTTTCACAAATACATCTGGGGTTTTACCCTAGGATCAACAGCAAAAACTATATTTGAAGATCAATCGGAAATTCCAACTACGACGGCGACAAGTCAACGAATGGCCGCAGATTTGAAGAAACGGGGTTTTAAATTTGTTGGTCCTAAAATTTGTTATGCCTACATGCAGGCTATAGGCATGGTCAACGACCACATTACCTCTTGCTTCCGTTTCAAAGAATTACATGATGAAAAGGCTTGCCGGTAACCCGAGCATATTTGCCCCCAGTTTAACTTTGCCTAAACGTGACGCTGCTAGAAATTACCTCCCGGGAGGTACGAGTTTTATTCGCGGGAACAGCGGGGTCTTCGTAACCGAAACAGATACCAAATAAAATCTTAGTCCCGTCCTTAATATCAAATGCATCTCTTACCAAATCTGGATAATTGCGCATTGTCCCCATAGGACAACTCGCTAACCCGTGAGCTACCAACGTGAGCATAAACGTCTGCGCATACATGCCGACATCTAAAGCGACCGTCGCACCAAACTCAGGGTTCATTCCAATAAATGCTATGTGTGGTGCATCAAAAAACTCAAAATTCCGAACAATCGCCCTAAGTCTGCCTTCTTTATCCTCCCGCTGAATATCCATGTTCTTATACAGGGCCACCGCGCAATCGACTTGTCGTTTGCGGTATTCTCCAGTGAAGTCTCCTCTGTAAGGATAATCCGAATTTGGCTTAACGCCCCCCACCGTGTTAGCAACCATTTGATCCCGCAACCTGTCCTTAAGCGCGCCGGATGCAACATAAACCTTCCAAGGCTGCACATTACAGTTAGAGGGGGCCATTTGCGCTATTTCAAAGATTCGATCGAGAATTTCATGCGGCACCGGCTTATCTAAGTAACCGCGAACAGAATGTCGCGCATAAATAGAAGTAATCAAATCTACTGCTGGGTCGTCACTCATTCTATGGGGTTTGTCGCTAAATTTATCTTCCACACGGCACCTATTAAACGGTAAGAATACGTATTCATATTTTGTAAAACGTCTTCAATGGTTAACTGAGTATTCGACCGCCATCGACGTCAACAGTCGTACCGGTTACGAATCTGTTTCGCATGACGAACAGAACTCCCTCCGCTACCTCTTCTGAGGTTCCAGCACGGGGTATTAGGTGAGTTGATGTCATACCGGCCAAATTCGCCGCTTTCTGATCACCCATAGCGTCAAACATTGCGGTATCGACGGTCCCAGGCGAAACAACATTTACCCTGATGGGCGCTAATTCCACCGCTAGGCAACGAGAGAGATTTTCTACAGCGGCCCCAACACAACTTAAAGGTGATTGAGCAGGTTTAATTTTGCGCGCGGGAGAACCTGATACAAGTGTTATTGAGGAGGTTTCAGTAAGGTAGCTTGCTCCAGTTCTTACGACTTTGCAGTAACCCCACAACTTGTCGTAGGCCGCTTGGAATTGGTCCTGCGTTTGTTCTAAGAATGGTTTTAAAGTTCGTTCCCCCCCAACTGCGGCAGACACAAGATGATCAATACCTCCTACTTCCTTAAAAATTTTCTCCATAGATTCTGGGTCATGGGTGTCCGCTTGACGAACTTGAAAAAGACCTTCGCTCGCGATAATAGCCTTATCAATATGTGATTGAGATCTTCCCGCCGCCCAAACTTTCGCACCAGCCGCTGTCGCCATGTTCGCAACGGCAAGCCCTATTCCTGCCGTACCACCAATAACCACAATTTTTTTACCTTCTAGAGAACTTGTATCAATCGACATTCCTAACTCCTTTTTTTATTTTCAATACACAGCTAATATTCAGTAATTAATTAGAAATAGTACCATAGGTGATTAGAACGACGCCTAAATTTTACTATTCAACCTGCGCATAAAAGCTTGTAACTAAAAGAGGATGCTCCACAGCATACATAATGAAAATTCTTCTTACTAAAACTATTTGGGCATGTGTTTTGAGTACAAATCTTATTCTTCTCGCTAGTTGCATGAATTGGGTGCAACTGCTCCCCGAAGGTAGTCAGGTCAGTCTTAGAACAGCGACCGAAATTGACAACTGTCGGCGAATTGGCTCCACATCGGCGCAAACATTAAGCAAGCTATTCATTGTCGAAAGAGGTGCCGAAAGGCTACAAACCGAATTATTAACACTTGCCAAAAATCAGGCCAGCAGGATGAATGCGAATACCATCGTGCCCGAATCTCTGATCAAAGAGGGCAAGCAACAATTCGGTGCGTATTCCTGCCCTTAATCCTTTGAGTCCTCCTCATGATCAAGATCAATCGGTATCCGCCTATTGACCATATGACCAATAATGCTATTCTGGTCATATGGTCAACTCGATAACAGAGCTATTCGAAGAACAGGCAAAATTTCTAAGCCTAGACAGTGCCGAGAGCGCCAAAGGACAGGTGCAACGCAAAATAATTCAATCAGCGACGAAGCACTTTGTGCAATTTGGATATCGGCGGGCCAGCATCGCAGATATCGCCCAGAGCGTGGGCATCGGAAAAGGAACAATATATCTTCATTTCAAGAGCAAAAACGAAATATTCCTTTGTTGTCAACTTGTGGAGGAACAGCAACTTTTACCAAAATTCGAGAATATTGAAAAAATGCACGAAAAAGAACGTTTCTCAGCTTTTATTGAAGCGTACTTAAATTTTGTAACCTCAGCTCCGCTAACCAGAGCCCTACTTGCGAGACCCCAAGATTTTGCTTTCCTGGTGGATGAACTCGAACCGAACCGGACCAAATATTTGCGCTCTAAGGGGGAAGAGTACCTGGCCAAAACCCTCATCAACCCAATAGCTCAAAATGTAAATCCAGAGGAACAAATAGGCATTGCAAAAGTTGTCAGCATAGTGATCCATGCCATTGGTCATCTCCCTGATTCAATGCTGGAGATATTCGATATAGAGGCTGCTGATTTTATAGAAATCCTTACAAAAATATTAGAGCAAGGCACTAAGAATACAAAAAGCAACTAATCGGAGCGAAAACAAATGGAAAAAGTTCTTCTTAATCTCACGGAAATATTCGGGAAGATTCCGAACCATATTATTCGCCTTCGAAAACAGGTCTTATCGGTCTTATTCTTAATTTCGGTGTTCCTTGTATATGGCGTTTTTAACCTTACCGTCTTTGACATGTCCACCGACAGCTTTTTGGAAGAAGAGAATCCTGCCCAGATAGCACTCGATGAATTTAGGCGTCAATTTGGTGGCGATGATTCGGTTTTTATTATTTATTCTCCGAAAGACGGTAATGTTTTTTCTCGAGCATCGTTGACTTCCGTACAAAAACTTACTGACGATTTGATTAACTGGATAGAATTGGACAAGAATGAGTATCCCGATATCGATTGGAGTGCACTTGCTCACGTGCGCCGCGTTCAATCAGTCGCAAACGTGAGGGTCCAAGAGAGCATTGGTGACACTCTCAAATCTGACCGGTTAATTCCACGAAAATTGCCTGCGGATGAGATTGGTCTTCAGAAACTCCAAACAAAAGCGCTGGGTCAGCGCGACTATGTCGGAGCCTTTTACTCCGAGGATGGCGAGTTTGGAGCAATACTTGTTCAAACAGACTACGGAACAATTCCCGTAGAGGGATATGAACCTTTAGTCGACATGGCTGGAATCGAAGTAGCGTCCGAGTTTGAAAGTTTTGATTTATCTTTTGATGAAAATGCACTTGTTCAGAACGTTGAGTTCCAAGACACCGATCAGCTTGAATATTTCTCTTTTGATACAGCACTCAAAGCAATTTATCAGAAATACGAAGCTGATCTAGATTTTTATCCCGTGGGCACGCCAGCAATGATGGGACAGATGCAGGGCGTGCTCAATCAGATGGCAGTTCTTGGCATGCTGATGATTTTGATCTTCTCTGTTCTTTTGTGGGTCCTGTTCAGATCAGGAAGCGCTTTAGTGTGGCCCATGGTCACAATAGCATTAAGCGTTGCATGGTGCTGGGGAGTAACGGCCTGGATGGGAACCACAATATCGACAATGATCGCACTCACCGTATTACTTATTTTTGCCGTTGGGATCGCTGACTGCGTGCATGTTATGAGCGCTTACTTTACTTTCAGGCGAGATGGAGAGGAGCATTATAAGGCTCTCTCCCGCGCTTATGAGAAAGTTGGCTTAGCTATTTTACTTACAACATTGACTACGGCTGCTGGTGTGTCTGTCTTGGCAACTTCAAACCTTGAGCCGATAAAAGTCTTCGCGTTCATGTCCGGACTTGGCGTTTTTTTGGCTTTTTTCTTCACTATAATTCTGCTTCCACTCCTTCTGGACCTCTGGCATCCCGGTGCCGTTGGTACCCTTGAAAAGCAAAGCATAGCCGACAAGATCGGATTTAAGTGGAACTCTCTTATAGTCGGCAGGAAGCTACTCATTGGATTCCTCACCGCTTTAGTTATATATTTTTCTCTAGGCTTACTTCTCGGGTCTTTCATAAATTTCATAATCGGGCTGACTTATTGGATACTGAATTCTCAAAAGGAAATACTCAATAACGTTCCAAGCTTTGTCCAACGGTCTCCGTATCTTATTCTTGCAACCTTTGCCTTTGGTTTCATCATTTGCGCGTATGGCACCACTAAGATTCTAATTGATACAAATATTGCTGAGATGTTTAAGAAGGGGCATCCTTTAACCGTCGCGGTCGAAGTTGTTGATCAGAATATGTCGGGCGCTCAAAATATGGAAATTATGATCGACACTAAAGTTAGCGACGGTATGCTTGATGCGCAGTTACTTACTGCAGTTGATAGCCTTCAGCGCAGAGTTGAGAGTAAATACCCCGAAATTATTGGTCGGACTAATTCCTTAGCCAATATCGTGAAAGATACTAACCAAATAATGAACGACGGGAACCCAGATTTTTATAGGATACCAGAATCCAACCAAGCGATTTCGCAATTACTCTTTATGTTTAACAGCGCTAATCCAGAAGATCGCCGAAACCTTGTGTCAGACGATTACAGTCGTTCACACATAGCTATTACCGCGAGAAATCTCGGATCGTATGAATACAAAGCACTTTTCGAGGACATATCTTTGGATGTCCAAGAAACCTTTGACGGCGTCGGCGAGAAATTCCCAGGTTTAGATGTAAACCTTACAGGGAGTATGGCCACATTGATGGTTATGGCTGATGAAATAGCTAATTCACAATTTAATAGCTTTGCCTTAGCCTTGCTGATCGTAAGTTTAATCATGATTTTTTCGCTGGGCTCTTTAAGAGGCGGGCTAATGGGTATGATTCCTAACGCGATACCGGCGTTTCTAGCCTTCGGATTAATGGGCCTTCTTGGTGTTCCGCTAGACACAGATACACTGTTAATAGCCCCGATTATTTTAGGTATTGCCGTGGACGATACGATCCATTTTATGACACATTACCGAGTGGAACTCAGCAAAACTGGCAGCATTGCAGAAGCTCTCGAGAGTGCAATAAAAGAAGTCGGGCAGGCGGTAATGTTTACAACCATGGTCATTGGCCTAGGGTTCGCCGTGCTGAGTTTTTCAGACTATTTAGGAATGGCAAAGGTTGGATTTTTTGGGTCCATCGCAATATTTGTAGCCTTACTTTGTGACCTTCTACTCATCCCCGCAATGATCATAATCTTCAAACCGAAGTTTGGAGTAAAAAATGCCGACACTACGATTGACTATCAAGGAGCAGCGATATGAATTCAAACCAATTTTATAGAGTGTTTAGTCTGATATTTATGGCCAGCTTCACCGTAAGTGTATTAGGCCAAGAGATCACAGGGCTTTCGATTATGCAGCTCGTTGACGATGCACAGCGTCAAACTAACAATTCCTCTTTTAATAAAATGCAACTTTCAAGCTGTAAATTTGGAGTCGCCAGTGGCCGTATAACTTGCGCAGAAAAGCCCAGGGTAAAATCCTTAGAATCTGTTGCAAAAAACTATGGCCCGAATTTAAAAGACACAAAAAGCGTGACAATAACCATAGAGCCACCCTCGGAGAGAGGCATCGGTATGCTGAACTTTACCTATGACGAGATCGGCAGAGACAATGAAACATGGCTCTACCTCTCAGCGATAGGAAGGGTAAAACGAATCGCCAGTGGAGACTCAGATGAGGAAACAGAGCCGGCCTCCTTGTTCGGTTCAGAGTTTACCACTGAAGACACTGAAACAGGAAAACTAGAGGAGTATTCATTTGAAATTTTGGATGAAACAGAGATAGCTGGTCGCAAAGTTTGGAAGATAGAAATGACTCCCAATGAGGAGCGTTCAAAAAAAACCAGGTACTCCCGCCAGATTCACTATATAGATAAAGAGAGGCACGTCGCTCTTCGTTCAGAGATGTATGACCGATATAACAAAGAAGTAAAAAGATTGATGGCCGCTCGAGTAGAGCTTGTCAACGAAGTGTGGATGGCTCGCTCTTTAACAATGATGAATCTGGTCACCAATCGACTTTCGAATATGGCTTTTGTTGAAATTTATACCGACGTTACGATTGATGATGAGTTCCTGACACAACGAACACTTACCGACGTTGCCTTCCGTGAGACAGAACTTGAAAAGTTAAGACTTATTCTCGACTAAGGAAAAATTAATGAGTAGTCGATTAGGAAGAGCGAGAACTAAGACAACGCGACTTTATTCATTCATTTTCTTGTTTGGGGTGATTTATGGTCAAGACAATTCAAACAAATCCCTAGACGACATACTCCTTGATGACAATATAGACTTTGCGTTTGACGACTCTATCTTTAACAGCCCCTTTGAGACAGAGCAAGAATCGTCAAAAAATGACTGGTTAGATAACTTTACAATTAAAGTAAGTCAGCAGCTTTACTCGCAAATCAATCACCACCGAATACCAATCACACCGACACTATCGATAGACAGGAAGAGAGATTTAGAAATTAATCGACTCGGTACTAATGTTCGTTACCAAAATGTTTTTGCCCCTGGGTGGCTACTCCAAGCCAGCGCTCAATTGCGGCTACATTGGGCCGGAGATTATCAATCTGAAGTCGAAAACAAAAACTTTGAGTGGGAGTTTCGAGGTAACGAATTATTCTTACAGCGCAGCTTTGCAAACCAAACAATAAAACTCGGAAGGCAAACCGTAGTTTGGGGCGAAACTTTAGGCAACTCGGTGCTCGATGTTATTAATATAAATGAATTTAGAGATTTCAGTATCATTGACATCGAAGATGCCCGATTAAATCAATGGCTTTTAGTTTGGGATTTTTTTGGTGACGACAGCGATTTTTCATCTTTCATCAATTTTTTCCCGGAATTTAACCCTAACCCTGTTCGAGGAAGTCCTTTTTTTTTCGAAATGCCATTCGATCTAACCGAGTATGACCGCGAAGGCGATCTTATATTTGAGGTAGGTACAAAATGGAAACGGTCTTTCAAAGGCAGCGATGTTTCTTTGATGGCAGCCTACCTTTACGAAAATCAATTGAGCTTTGACGTTCCTAGCGAGGCATTTAAAAACCCTAAGCCAAAGGTTAACGACTTCGTTTTGTTTGGGTTTAGCGTTAACCGAGCTCTTGGAAAGCTACTACTAAATCTTGACATCGCTTACAGTCATGATGTCTTACTCGGTAGTTTCAATTTTTTGAGTAATACTTCAATGAACTCAGGCTCTTCGTCAAAAGCTAATAGGTTAGGAACATCTTTTGGTTTCGAGTACGCTGTCAACAACAACCAGAACATATCAATCGGCATACAGGCGCAAAAACTCACAAATATTGACAGTACTCCGTTTGATAATTTCTCGGGTAATGAGAGAAAAGTTTTTGGTAGTTGGCTCGCGCGGTATAGTAACGCTTTCAACAATGGCAATCTAACTGTTAGCTCAACTTTGCAAGGGGATTTGAAGGGAGAATCTCTTCTCGCTTTAATGGATGTCACTTATAACTTGAATGATAAATGGGCAATAAGCACACAAATCATAAGCATCTCAGCAGCCGATAACTCCCCACTGTTCCTATTCAGTGAAGATGTACGCTTGGGGGCAACAGTAAGTTTCTCTTTTTAGATAACTGACGCCACCTAGGTCATTGGCGATTAAAAATCTCGTCATCAAATTCCCCTTCCCAATTTGCGACAGCCGTCGAAACTGATAAATCACCTCCGATATTCACGGCTGTCCTCAACATATCGAGCGGGCGATCAAATGGAAGAATAAAACCTATCACAATAGCAATTTGTTCAGGGGTAATTCCCACGGCACCCATAACTGCTGCCATCAGGAATAGAGAGGCCCCAGGGACAGCTGCGGTTCCTACTGACACCAAGGTAGTCGAGCCCGCCATGATGGCATAATCTGCCAAGGTTAGTTCAACTCCGAACGCTTGAGCCGCAAAGACAGAAACAATTCCTACATATAACGCGGTTCCGTCCATATTGATCGTGGCCCCTAATGGGAGCACGGTCGAAGCCACAACAGGCTTTATCCCAAGCTTATTCTCTGCCACTGACATGCTGACCGGGAGCGTTGCAGAACTTGAAGAAGTCGAAAAAGCGACTAACATCGCGTCGCGCGCTCCCTTAAAAAAAGAGCCCGCAGACAAGCGCAAAACGATTCGCATCATAATAAGGCCATGAATAATTAACATATGGGCAGCACAAGCTAGCACCACACAAACTACCAGAATAACAACATCAAGGAGAGCCGAAACTCCCTGATTACCCGCAACCGAAGCTATTAATGCAAAAACCCCAAAGGGAGCGACCTCCATGACCCAATGCGTAATTTTTAACATCATTTCAGTGCTCGCATTCATTAACTCGGATACAGGCCGTCCTTTTTCACCAATGACGAGTAGGCTAATGCCAACTAACAACGCGAAAAATATGATCGCCAGAATATTGCCTTCAGCCAGAGCTGCAATGGGATTTGAAGGAACAATACTTAACAACCTTTCCGACAACGGAATGGGGGCTTGGACTGAACTTGGCACAGCTAAACTCAAATCAACACCGATGCCAGGTTGTAAGTAAGCAGCTAGAGTCAGCCCTATTAGAATAGCTGCCAACGTTGTTGACATATAAACCGCCAGAGTTTTAACGCCTAAAGAACCAAGTTTCGAAGGGTCTCCCATTGACACCACCCCCGACACTAAAGTAACGAAAACCAACGGAACAACAACCATACGAATAAGACGAACAAAAAGGTCCCCAATCCAAGCAATACTTGCTGCATCGCTCCCCCAAAGCATGCCGATAATGACACCGGCTACTAAGGCACCAAGTATTCTCTTCCAGAGCATAATCCGAAACCAAGCACTTAACATCACTTTTACCTAATCTATTCTAAATTTGCGGACGTTCAACCAACCAGCAAAGAGTAATCTCTTTTTAAAATGCAAATGTGGTTGTAAACAATGGAAGAAGCCTATAGAAATTCGTACTATAGATCCAGTGAAGAATCCCTCAAAAATACATTATGAGAACCAAGGAAAGAAAGAATCATGACAGTCTGGGTTGAAGGCAGCGTAATAGAAAACATTCATTGGACTGAGAACCTCTTCTCTTTGAGGATCGATGCGCCCATTGAGAAGTTCAAAGCCGGACAATTTACGAGCCTCGGGCTAGACTTTGAGGGTGAACGCATCGCTAGACCTTACTCGTTCCTCAACGCACCAGGTCAACAGCCTATTGAGTTTTTTTTCTACACCGCAATCGATGGTGTGCTCTCGAATGCGATGACTAACTTAAAATTTGGCGACAAAATTTTTGTAAAGCGCAAGGCTAATGGATTCTTTACTTTGGAAGAGGTTCCTGACGGTAAAACTCTTTGGCTTCTTGCTACCGGAACGGGAGTCGCTCCATATTTTTCGATGCTTGAAACCGAAGAGCCATGGGAAAGGTTCAAAAAAATTGTACTTGTTCACGCTGTTCGAAAAGCCGAAGATTTGCGCTATCAGAATTTAGTCAACAAGTTTTCTTCCACCTACCATGACCGCTTTATTTTTAAAGCATTTGTTAGCCGAGAAAGTTCAGCCACGGCATTACCGGGTCGCATCCCGGCTGCGATCACAGACGGGCTTCTAGAAAAAAGCGTCGGGATCAAGTTATCGGCCGAAAATTCGCAATTAATGCTCTGCGGAAATCCAGACATGATCACTGATTCGATAGCCGCACTTAAAACTAAAGGTCTTAAGAAACACCGTAGGCGAGATCCTGGTCAAATTACAGTTGAAAAATACTGGTAGTCTGTAGTTTTCATTCGGACATCGAACTAAATTGTGAGCCTCTCGCGGATCAATAACCTTTAGGAAAGATTCTGGCTGTGCTCACTGTCTCCAGCGATATCCCAATGTCGACGAGACGTTGCTCCCGAAAGGACTGAGCAAAAAATGTTAACCCTACCGGTTTTCCGTTTTCTCGATACCCAACAGGCATTGTCAGAGCGGGGTAATTAGCAACGGCTGCAATTTGTGCGCCCTGACTATTTAAATTTATCAAGGCATCGAGGGTGTAGCGCTCAAACAATGAATTCAAATAGGTCTTCGCTGAAAGCTGCAAAGATTCACGAAATATAGCAATCGCCCCTCCCGCCTCATCTGCATTCGCTTGTATTTCATCCGAAAGAGATACCATCATATCAAGTAGCGCCTGACCATATGGGGCTCTCTCCGCGAGATTCTGAAGATTAAAAGCCTGCAGGCTTCTCACTCCGTCAACGACGACATCGGGACCGGCATCCTCTCGTAAATAACTGGTTAACCCTTCAATCATTTCTATACCCAAAAATTCGACAAACTCTGGTGAAACAGGCGGGTCAAATTCGACAGGAATTAACTCTGCACCAAGCTTAACCAATTGCGCCAAGGCAGGCTGGATAACCGGATCTAACTTAATGCCCTCAGGCAAGCCCAAGCGATAGCCCTCTATCGTCCGACTACTATCAACCAAATTCATTTCGGCACTAAGCCGCGGCATGGCTTTATCGGCCTCATCAAAACCCACCATTAAATTAAAGAGTGCCACGACATCAGCAACCGTAGTGGCCATAGGACCGACCGTGTCCATAGTGGGAGAGATTGGTACCACTCCTGAGCGGCTCAAGGTACCTGTTGTTGGCTTAAAACCAACCAAAGAATTAGCAGATGATGGCGAGAGTATTGATCCGGAAGTTTCAGAACCAACGGCCGCTATTGCCAAACCGGCGGCTACAGCGACACCACTACCAGAACTCGATCCACCAGTATTAAATACCAGCCTTCCGTAGGGGTTTAAAGTTTGTCCACCCAGGGCACTGAAACCTGAGGGACAATCACCACAAAAAAAGTATGCCCATTCACTCAAATTTGCTTTCCCAAGGATCACAACTCCGCTATTAATCAGCTTTGATGTAACGAAAGCACTATCCGAGAAGTTATTCTGTAATGCCAAGGCACCAGCCGTTGTGGGGAGCCCTGAAAACCCAATGTTATCTTTTAACAAAATCGGGAGCCCAAAAAACCGATTTAAATCCTTACTCTCACCGGAAATCCTCTTAAAATCAGCTTCTCTCGCAGCACTTAAAGCATTGGGATTCAGAGACAATATTGAGTTCAAAAAGAGGTTGTCATCTGATTCGATGCGATAGATTCTTGAAAAGAAATATCGCGTAATCTCCTCATATGTCGACTGGCCCATTGATACGATTCTCTGCAACTCGGAGGCACTTTTTCCCTTCACCAGAGACTCCAGTTCTCCATACCGTTCTTGTCCTAAGACCACCGATGATATTTCGATTCCTTCCCACAAATCCGATTTTGATCGGGCAGGAGGGCTAATGCGTAAGTAATGCATACGTTCGTCAGCAAGAGACGTCAAAGCAGAAAGATCGGCAGCTTCATCATAATTCGGGGACTGGGCAAGCAGTGCCTCTAAAGCAAAGCTTGCATAAAGGGCTAGAATCTTTAACAATTTTGAAAAATTCTGCTCAGTCATAGCTCTCAAAAACACTTGCGAAGAATTAGAAGGATTAGTTATACCATGACCATAAGATCTAGATACTATAAAAATCAACGCGCAACTATAGAGGCTCCAGAAATGCAAACTGTTGAACCGACCATTAGTAAGATAAACAGACACCTCAACAATGGTTTCCCCATCTCATTTAAGTTTTTATTGCTCACTTCACTCACGGCTTTGCTGTTCGGATGTAACGATAACGCAACTAATGAAAGATCAATGGACTATCAATCAGACTACCGCAGGATTGATAGCAACCGGGATACTGACCCGCTTGGAGCGGAGATATACGAACTATCGAATGGACTCAAGGTATATTTGACAGAAAATCATGAGGAACCGCGATTTTATGCCGAAATAGCTGTGCGTGCCGGGAGTAAGCACGACCCTTCTGACGCTACAGGGCTTGCACATTATCTGGAGCACCTTCTCTTCAAGGGAACTTCAGAGCTCGGTACGCTGGACTACGAGGCCGAAAAACCATTTTTAGAAAAAATCACCGCTCTTTATGAGGAACATTTTAACGAAAGAGACGAAGCGCGTCGTGCCGAGATTTATTCTGAAATAAATGCAACAGCTCAGAAGGCAGCAATGTTCGCTATCCCAAATGAATTTGACAAACTTTATAATGCCATGGGTGCCTCCGGTTTGAACGCACACACCTCTAATGAAGAGACCGTTTACAAAGTAAATCTACCCTCCAACCGACTAGATCAATGGGCTTCGATTGAATCTGCAAGGTTCCGTGATCCCGTTTTCCGTATCTTTCACACTGAACTTGAAACGGTCTATGAAGAGAAAAACCGTTCGCTCGACAATCGCGGATTTCTTTTATATTCAGCAGTGAGTGAGCAGCTTTTTAAGAACCATCCATATGGGCAGCAACCAACCATTGGAACTGTTGAGCATCTCAAAAACCCTTCTCTTGTCTACATTCAAAAATATTTCGATACTTATTACGTGCCAAACAACATGGCTATTTTTATCAGCGGAGATATCGATACAGAAGACACAATCGAATTGATCAGTCAAAATTTTGGAGATTGGAAACCCGCGCCCCTCCCTGAGGTCGGCCCCTGGCCCGAGCGCCCGTTGGAAGGAGTTGAGCGGCGAACAGTTCAATACCCCGGGGAAGAGCAAGTGCAACTTGCCTTTCGCACAGCGTCCAATGGCCACGCAGACAAGGAGGCGTTAATTCTTATCGATATGATTCTCGACAACCAGACCGCGGGATTAATAAATCTCAACTTAAATCAAGCGCAAAAAGTGGTCTCAGCCGGATCATCGCCACAGTTTATGAATGACTATGGCATGCAGATGCTATACGGAGTCCCGAAAGACGACCAAAGTCTAGAAGAGGTTGAAAATCTCCTTCTAGCTCAAATCGAACTCATAAAAGCCGGTGATTTCGACGAGTGGATAATACCGGCGATAATTAATGATTTTAAAAAAAGCCAGAAAGCTAGTCTGGAATTTAATACGGCTCGCGTAAGCATGATGAGACAATCGTTTATCGAAGGGACCAATTGGGATCATTTTAGTGCGGAACTGACGCGGATGCAGGCGCTTAAGAAAGCAGATGTGATTCGTGTAGCAAACAAATATTTTGGTTCTGATTTCGTGTCAATTTATCAAATCGATGCGCAGCATACTGTGCCTTCGGTAGCAAAACCACAAATCGACCCAGTTATGATCGATGCATCTCGTCAGTCTGACTATGCAGCAAATCTGCTGTCAATGCCTGTCAAGCCAATCGAACCTATCTTCGTGGAACTTGATGTCGACTATCAAAAGATTGAATTTCGGCCCGGCATCGATCTCTACTATGCGCCCAATCCGCTCAATGATCTATTTTCATTCTCTGTCAATGTTGATGTCGGCACTGAGGAATCCAGCAAGCTTGGCTTAGCTAGTGCTTTGCTCGAAGTCGCTGGAACAAATAGACTTAGCAACGAACAGCTTCAAAAAGAATGGTATCAAAGCGGTTCTACTTTTAGCTTTGGTTCGGGCGAAAACCAATCTTCAATGCGATTATCCGGCCTTGACGACCAATTTGAAAATTCCCTGGTGACAGCATTAGAAGTAATTCAAGACCCTAATGCTTCTGAGGCTGTATTAAGGGAGTTAAAAACTATCCTTCTCAAGTCGCGCGACGACCTCAAAAGCTCGCCTCAAGCAATTTCGCGGGCGCTCTACTTATACAACCGTTATGGAAACAACTCTCCGATGCTTGCCGGTCTGACACGCGATGAAATTGTAAGAGCTGAATTACGCGAGCTTCTAGCTCTGCCGTCCAGTCTGCTAAGTTTTGAACATAGCCTTTCGTATACAGGCTCTCTTTCACTTCAGCAAGTGATCGAAATTCTAACCAACGTTTATCCCGAAACAAGCAATTTGACTCCCCCACCTCCGTACCGCTTTCGTGAAACTGTAAAAACTGAATCAAATCGACTCTATGTTGTTGACCAAAAAACTGCTCAAGCGCAAGTTCGTATTGAGTTCCCAGATGACATATATGAAAGAGCTGACACAGTTTTAGCTAATGTATACACTAATTATTTCGGTAGTGGGATGTCGAGCGTCGTATTCCAAGAACTGCGTGAAGCGAGAGCCCTCGCGTATTCCGCATCAGCAAGATACTCGCAAGGCGCGCGTGTTGGAGCGGAAAACCTGATGCTGGGAGCTATTGGTACACAAACAGACAAGACAGTCGACGCGCTCGACGCCTTTGTAGAGCTCATTGACAACATGCCTCAGTCAACAGAGCGCTTTGAAGAATCAGTGAACTCACTTCTCAATCGTTATCGGACGGCTAAAATTGGATTCAGAGACGTTATCGGCGCGGTGCGAAGCTGGGAGCGCTTGGGTATTGACGGTGATCCGAGAGAACAAAGTTACAAAGAACTTCAAAGCCTGGAGTTTGTGGACTTAGCCAAGTTTCAAGAGTCTCACGTGGCCAATAAACCCAAACTATTTTCTGTTGTCGGTGATTTATCAATAATCGACGTCGAAGCACTTGAGCAATTTGGTGAAGTGACCGAGATTCAGATCGACGATATATTTATTGAATAATAACTCAGCCCAACAAGAAATTGGTAAACCACAAGATGAAAAAAACGATAGAGATAAAAGGGCTTGCTAAACATTATCAAAAGCAAAAAATAGTTCTTCGCGGATTGGATTTTTCTTTAGAGGCGGGAACAGTGCATGGACTTGTTGGGCTAAACGGCGCCGGAAAAACCACTTTTTTAAATTGCCTGCTTGGCTTGCAGCCTTTTGATTCTGGGGATATAGCTATTCTTGGTGGGAATCCGGATCAGCTATTTAGTCAGGTAGGAAAAGTTGTAGCAGTTTTCGACTCTCCTTGTCTCCACCTCAATCTGACAGTCCATCAAACATTAAGTCACGCGCGATCTCTATGTGTTAAACCAAAAAGAACTGTGAATGAGTTGGAGAAATTACTGGGACTCTCCCAATATAGAGACTATCGAATATCCCAACTTTCATTGGGGAATCGGCGGCGTACTTCCATAGCACACTCACTGGTCGGCGAACCGGAACTTGTAGTACTTGACGAACCTTTTAATGGCCTTGATGCTGCTGGTGTCGACGACGTCATCGAATTAATTCTTAACCTAAATCGAACAGAAAATACTGCGTTTTTACTAGCGAGCCACCAACTATCTTATTTAGAACAAGCATGCTCTCACCTCTCAATTCTGCATGAAGGTCGCATTATTGCCAGCGACGAAATTAAAAAACTTCTTCAAAACAAGAGGTCCAAAGTTACAATTAGAACTCAAAACCGGTCAGAAGCCCTCATGTTTTTAAAAGACAGAAGCGAAATCAGAATTACTGAGACACAAAATGAATATGTGGATTCGATTACCGTGGAGCTACGCGACTGGAGGGCATCAGATTTGAATTGTTTCCTAGTTGAAAACGGAATAGCTGTAGACGAGCTACTCTTAAATCATCCCACCGTATCCTCTTTTTTTAGAGACGCAACGCAACCACACCCGTCAAATATGGAGACGTTTAAATGAACAGTCTCCTCTCACTCTCAAAGGCAGAGTTTTATGTCTCGACCCGCAGTAATGCAAGTCGAATTGTTATATTTCTTCCGGCTACTTTAGGCGCTATCCAACTAATCTTAGCAAAAATCGTTTCCATTGGTACCTCAGCGCGCGTAGCGTTGACAAGTCAACAGTCCCTAGTCAGTAACAATGCGTACGGATATTTCGTTGATTCACTTACAACAGGATTAACGACATTGGTCTTGCTCTCAATCGCTAACGCCGCTTATGGGCTTTCCCAGGAGCGCGAGCTAGGGACCCTAAGGCACTTATTAATTCGATCAGGAAGCCGCCAAAGCATCATAATAGCGAAGTTGCTGCATTTACACTGCCTCACATTATTTTCGTTTACTGTTTTAAGCTTCACGGCTTATTTTATGAGCGCATCGCTGTGGGATTTTGGCCCAGTAATCGAGGACGGTTATCAGTTAATAGGAGAATCCGAAATTTGGTCAGAAATACAATTAGGTATTTTGCTGGCAGCGCTTCCAATTCCGGCATCAATTTGTTTTGGACTCTTGATTGGAATAATCGCTCAATCTCCAGGGCAGGCACTGGCCGTATCTATGGGACTTACGCTGACTTTCGACATATTCAAAAGCAATATGGGAGCCGGTGCAAACTACGTTTTTGCGAAATTTCAACCCTCGTTAATCGATTATTCATACATTAGCGAAGTCAGCAGGATGGTGCGTGGTTTCTCAGACGTCTTTATAGAATCTGAAACAATTGCTTTTAACACTTGGATTCCTATTCCCAGCGCATTATTGTTAACAGCACTGTTACTTTTTTATATCCGCAAGAGGCCGTTGTGAAAACTCGACTTTACAGTATCATTTATATAGCTGTTGTTAACAGTTGTGTAAACTACGAACCCCGAGTCTTAAGTCCTGACATAACGCTTTCAGATGAAGAAGTTATTTTATTCAACCCCAAAATCGCTAATCAGAATATTGACTTCGGGCTTGATGTTGGCACGAATGAAAGTGAGTCACTTTTTAACCTCGAGACTCTTCCCGGTGTGAAAGTTAGAACAATTGAAAATGGAAGTAATGCGGAAAAAAGTGGGATTCGAGTCGGAGACATTCTTTTAAAAATCGATCAGATTGATATTAATACACCAGACTCTGTCCGCACAATCGAGAAATTTTCAGGCCCCAAAGAATTTATTTTTCGTCTTCAGCGGGACTCAACCGTGTTTGAGACAACGGTGATAGCAAATTTAATTGAAACTGCTACCCCAATCGAACTCTATCGTGTTGATCCGATTGCAACCAGGGCAGCTTACACGAGCCATCTTCTATCGATAGAAAATCAGTCGAATATTGTCGCAGCCCGGATCGAAGAGCTATTTGAAAAAACAACACTGCCCTCTGCAGGTCTTAATGTGGGCGATATGATTCTCGCTCTCGAGGGGGTTCCAATAAATTCGGCTCAAGACCTCGTAACGCGATTAAATCGCGAACATACGTTAGGCTCTGAGGTAACAATTGATGTTTATTCGGACGGGGAGCTCAAAAGCGTAAAACTTGAATTATTTAACCCTGGACGCCGCATAAGCCGGTTAAAACTTGCTCCGTTGATAAGCTACGAGTCGGACCTGACGCAGCGAGGTATCGATACCCGGCTTAAATTATTCAACTTTTGGTTTGTTTCAGCTTACCAATACTCGAACATTGGTGGCGAAAAGAGACATTCCATACTTGGCTTGCTTGAGATCGCAAGTGATTTGGGCGAGCTCGCGGAAGAAAACCAGTGAAAATTAAAACACAGTACAACGCGGGAAATTCTGTCAGATTAGCTCTCATTCTTGCATTAAATTTTATCTCGAACTCGCACGGGCAAGATAACTTTGCTCAATTCGAGCTGGAACGAGAAGATAACTGGTCTCCTCTTATATCCGAGGATTTGAATGGAGATCGTCTAAAAGACCTAATCTACTCTTCCTATTCTGACGCTGCGGGTCGGGAACTATATATTCATTATCAACAGTCCGATGGAACTTTTCAGACGACTCCAGAACGAATAGAGATTAAGCGCGAAATCATAGGCATTGGTTTTGCAGAATTGCGCGCGACGCCTGGAATGGAATTGGTGCTATACGCAACCACTGGAGTCTTTGGCTTATCACCCTCTATCGAGGGTTACTCAGACAACCTTCGTCCACTCGTCCAATGGGATCTGGTCGCAAATATACCAGATAAAAAAACCGTTGAGTTCTTACCCCCCCTTAACGACATTGACGGTGATAATAAAATTGACATGCTGATTCCGGGATTGGAAGGATACGGGTTGTTTTCTAGCACTTCCATCGATCTCGATAAAAACTCGTTTGTCCTTAAAGATATTATCAACCCTGTGAACGATAACCTAATATCGGCTCGACGAAATAATCGAGGTGCCGAACTCGATGGCCGGTTGAGCATTAACGCGAGAGAAGGCATAGTTGTTGACGTAGCAGTTGAAAAATCCCATCCCTTTGACAACTTTTTGACGACTTGGCCTCGAACAATTTCCACTGACGGGTTGCCGAAGGAGAATAAGCCCCTTTTAGAAAACGAAAGTTGGATTCCCAATATTATTATTGGTAATTTTGACAATTCGGTGGGTAACGAATTGGCTTTCGTAAACCTTGATGACGAAGCGCGTCCCCAATTGAATTTGCGGTTAATTCAAAAACAAAAATCGATTGAACATTTCCACTGGGTGGGGTCCTTACCTGATGGTGGTGAATCAACCTTTGTCGATCTTGATTTAGATGGACTGTTAGACATGATTTTTCTACAAGGCGGTGGAAATTCCTGGGAAGCAAAACTATATCGAAACCGCGGAGGTGGGTTTGACTTTAAAAATCCAGATCAAGTAATGCGTTTTTCTGGATACGATGTTCGTTTAAACGTGTTTCCAACACCTGTGGGAGATCCGGCACTGAATGTAAGTTATTATACAATTCCAGTCGTGGAGGCAATACGCAATGCCTCCGTAACAAGAGTAAATCTTATCTATAAAAATAATGCCGGTGATGACTTGTTATTGTTTGAAAGAAAGCCGATTAGTCGACAGGAAGAAAACTTTGGAGTTGAAAACATCAGAGGACTAGCTGAACAACTTACGCTTGCTTATGATGTCGACGGCGACGGAAAAAATGATGCGGCTTATATAACTGAAAACGGAACTTTAGCCGCAAAAAAAGTTCAATCAGATTTGTCAATAGCACGGGAATCGTTCTGGGAATACATACTGCCAAAAACTGTTTTCGAATTTAAAGTTCTCATGCTTAATGACGACGACGTCCCAGACCTTATTTTACGCCACGGAACCTCAACTACTGTTTTGGTATCACGGCCGTGAAAAAATTGATTATATGCTCTGCAGTAGCTCTCACAAATATTTTTGGCGCTGCAGCTGAGCTGATTTTCAAGGAGCAGTCTTTTCAATTACCAAGAAATGTTGAAGGGATTACCGCCACAGATTTTAATGGTGACGACTCTGCTGAACTTATCATTGAGTTTGCTTCAAGCTTGCGAATTTTTTTTGCTAATAATACTCAATATGATTTTGAAAAGAACTTTTTCGAAATTCCTGTGCTTAGTGAAAATCAACAAAGTGCAGCATGGGACATCAGTCACGATGCCGATAATAATCCTGCGATCGTTATTTTAAATAGTAAAGGTCAGTTGAACCGCTGGGCTTTTAATGGCACCCGATTTAATGAAGAACTAATACTGACCTCTGAACCTCCCACCATCCCGCGAGGCTTAAATAAGCTCAACTTCGTTATTGACGCAAACGGTGATGAATACAATGACTATGCCATTCCGCAATTTGGAGGAATCGGCATCTTCATCTCTAACCCACAAGAACAATTTACGGACCCAATCTCTGTAAATAGCGCGATTGAAGTAAATACTCTTCTGTATTCAAACAACCCGCTACGAGATCTAGGGCAAAAGATAAAAATACCTGAATTACAACTTCGTGATGTCAATGCAGACAACGAACTTGATTTGATAATAGATACGAAGGACCGCTTGGAGGTTTACATATTTGATAGCTCAAGAAAAACCTTTCGTAGCATCCCTAGCTATTTTATTGACAGAAATGAAATAGAAGATCGATTGGGAGAATTCGATATCGAAAATGTAGACTTTTCAAATCTGACGGGTGTTCTCGCTCTGACACATGAAGAGATATTAGAGGATATTAATGGCGATGGAATTGAAGACCTGCTTCTTCGGGAAGCTGGTAAGGTTTCGATTTTTGAGGGGTTCAGCAAAGGATTAAAACTAGATACCCCAATACAAATTCTTCGATCGGGCGGGAATGTACTAGCAACTTTTCTATACGACGAGAATAAGGATGGCTACAAGGATCTATGGCTTTGGCGTGTCGAGCCAATTTCTGTTGGTGATATTTTTGTCTGGCTGGCTTTGTCT
>MDTC01218641.1_pt1 | contig 28522 bp, 26 predicted proteins | sample 811181 | NCBI WGS metagenome assembly MDTC01 (sample SAMN05326644, study PRJNA326480) | marine metagenome | isolation source: seawater | place: Pacific Ocean: North | collected 2011 | reverse complement strand
TAACACAGCAAGGTGAAAATCAATATGATCTCTTTTTTAGTGTACTTAGAGATACAATATTTCCTGTGCAGCCTCGAATTTGGGAAATCCCGGGTAATGGGAATGAAGACGATCCACTTAGCTTCGAAACTATCTTAATCTTCTTACCTGGATTGGATTCTTCTTTTGTGATTGAATTGTTTGAAAACTTTTCTGATACAAGCGCATCTTTAGATTCATTAAACCTTGATTCTTTATTGCTCAATGTCTTTCTTGAGCTAACAAATGATCTCTATTTAGGCTTATCAGGTGAACTCGAGATTTTTAATGTTACCGACTCCACAATACAAGGAAGTTTTTATTCGACATTAATAAAACCAGCATTCAATATTCCTCCACATATTATTGTCATCAATGATGGGCAATTTCAATTTAACAAAACAAACTCACCCAATTTAAATAGTGAAAGTGAAAAATTAATAATCGTCGATCAACTGGAGCTATTACCCGCTTATCCAAATCCTTTTAACCCGGCTACAATATTATCCTTTCATTCCGATTATAATATAAAAACCCATATATCTTTATATATCTATGATTTAAATGGCCGAAAAATAGAAACATTAATTAACCATTCTATCACCCCTGGTCATCATACCATTCAATGGGACGCATCTAATAAACCTAGTGGTGTATATATTGCAAAATTACAATCTGAATTCAGTATTCAAACTACAAAGCTTATTCTAATTAAATAATGAGTGATATAATTTTAACTCACCATGAAATCTTAAATGACTTATTATTGCTACAATGGGATGATCATAATGAAAATGCTTTGCCATTAAAGGATTTACGAAATAATTGTCCATGTGCAACTTGCGCAGGAGAAACAGATGTTTTTGGAACCGTTTATAAAGGGGCAACACCAACCTTAAAAGATACAAGTTATCAGGTTGTCGGAATCCAACCAGTCGGGTATTATGCAATACGGCCATTTTGGAAGGATGGACATAGCACTGGTATTTACTCCTATGACTTTTTAAAGAAACTTTGCTCAATTCTAGATAATACATAAATAATTGAGATAAAAATTTCATGAAAAAAACCCTATTCTATTCTCTTCTACTTTCTATTGGATTGAGTAATGAAGTCCAATATAAAGAATTATTACTTACAGGGTTGATTACAAATCCTAAACAAGAAATATCCAGTATGGATTGGTATAATAATCAACTAGTCTTGTTACCTGAAAATTTGGGTGGATTTCTATATATGATCCCAAAAAATCGTATTGAATCAGCTATAGAATCAACTGCCCCAATACCTATTAAACCAGAACAACCAATATTTTCTACACCAGACTATACAAAATCGATTCCTGGTTTTGAAGGATTAGAAGCGATTGTATTTCATAAGAACAATGTTTATATCACCCTTGAAGCAAATGATAATGGGAAAATGCAAGGATATTTAGCATGGGGGAACATTGATCCAAGTACATATGAGGTAACAATCCCAAAAAATAATATCTTAAAATTAGACACCCCTATCCAAGTTAAAAATATGGCCTTTGAAAGTTTACTAATCTATAAAAATAGCGTAATTGCCATCTATGAAGCTCAAGGGATTAATCTACAAAAATCTACTTGGCAATATAGTATTTCAATGGATGATCACAGCATCACAAAGATTAACTTTCCAAATATTGAATACAGAATTAATGATGTTTCTAAAATAGATAAATCCAATAACTTCTGGGCAATTAATTATTTGTGGGTTGGTGATAAAAAACATCTTAAACCCGGCCCAGATTCGTTAAGTATTACATATGGACAAGGTGAGACACATACGATTTTCCCGCACGTTGAAAGATTAGTTGAATTCACCATTAAGGATGATGGTATTAATTTCACTGATATAGCTCCAATTCAATTAGTATTAAATGAAGATAATTCTAGAAATTGGGAAGGGATTGTACGATTTGGCAATAAAGGGCTACTCATTGCAACAGATAAATACCCTGGCATGATTTTAGGATTTGTGCCATTTAATTAATAATGATAATGAAATATTATAAAATTTTTATTGTGCTACTGTGTATATCTCATTCTTTATTTGGATGGGGTAAAACAGGCCATCGCATCGTTGGTGAAGTAGCTAATAATTACCTAACAAAAAATGCCAAAATGCAGATTAAGAAAATCTTAGGACATAATGATTTATCTCGTGTAAGTACTTGGGCAGATGAAATTAAATCGGACCCAAAATGGGACCATGCTTGGAATTGGCATTTTTGTACAATCCCTGATGGAGAGGACTATATAAAAGGGAAATATAACGGAGATGTCATAGAAAAAATTCGTGAATTCAGCGTAACCTTAAAGAATAATAAAAAATCAAAAGAAGAAAGAGCTATCGCATTAAAATTTTTAGTCCATCTCATTGGAGATATTCATCAACCTCTTCATGTCGGTAAAAAAGATGATAAAGGTGGTAACACAATAAAGGTAACGTGGTTTGGTGATGAAACTAATTTACATAGTGTCTGGGATACACATCTGATAGAGCACCAACATTTGAGTTATACAGAATACACCAATTATTTATTATTAAATATTGATTATGGTAATGTCAGATCTTGGCAAGGCGATTCACTTATGACCTACATCTCTGAATCGAAACAACTCCGTAATCAATGTTATGAATTCTCAAATAAAAATCTTAAATGGGAATATTTTTATAAAAATAAATCGCTTCTAGAACAACGTTTACTTCAAGGTGGAGTGCGTCTATCTGGTGAATTAAACCGAATTTTTAAATAAACACTTATTGCGCTTTACCTTGTGCTGCTACTGCAGCAGTTTTTTTTGAAATCTCATCCTGATCACCTAAGTAGTAATGTTTAATTGGTGTCAGGTTCGTATCTATTTCATAGACAAGTGGAACACCAGTGGGTATATTCAAATGCAAAATCTTATCATCTGAAATCTTATCTAAATACTTAACCAATGCTCTTAAAGAATTGCCATGAGCCACAATTAAAACTCTATCCCCTTTTTCAATATTGGGTTTAATTGATGCAAACCAATAAGGCAAAAAACGATCCACTGTATCTTTTAAACACTCTGATGATGGAAGATCATTCGGGTTAATATCAGCATATTTCTTATCAAACTTAGGATGTCTTTGATCATCCTTATCCAGTTTTGGAGGTGGCGTAGTATAACTTCGTCGCCAAATATGCACTTGCTCATCTCCATATTTATCCGCTGTTTCGGCTTTATTTAATCCCTGAAGAGCCCCATAATGCCTCTCATTTAATCTCCAATTATAATGTATAGAGATATCATTATTTCCAATCTCTTCCAAACAAATATCCATCGTATGATTGGCCCGTTTTAAAAGGGATGTGTGCACAACATCAAATACAAAACCTTTATCTTTTAATAAGATTCCCGATTGACGTGCTTCATGTTTCCCTTTTTCAGTGAGACCAACATCAGTCCACCCCGTGAAACGATTGTCTAAGTTCCATTGACTTTCACCATGTCGAAGTAAAACAAGTTTATTCATTATATTCACCTATAATTATTGGGAATGCTAAATCTAGATTCAAACTATATCTTTTATAATATTCCATAATATAATAAGTCTGAATTTTCTTAATCTCTTTATTCAGACAAAAGGATTTTTTCAGTAGATTTACTTATGTGTGGAAGAAAAACTCTCACTTCGGATATACAATCAATTATAACAGACTTAAAAATTGATCATTGTTTAGCTAACGATTTCCAACCTAGTTATAATATTGCACCGACACAATTATCTCCTATTCTATATGCGAAAGAAAATTCACGTATAATCAGAACAATGAACTGGGGTCTTATTCCGCATTGGTCAAAAGATCAATCAATTAGTCCTAAAATGATTAATGCGCGATCTGAAACAATTTTAGAAAAACCATCCTTTCAAAATTTAATTAATCAAAATCGGTGTATCATAATCGCAGATGGTTATTATGAGTGGAAAAATTCCGGACATCATTCTCAACCTTATTATATATACCATAAAAATCATACATTGCTTCCTATGGCAGGACTGTGGACAACCTGGCAATCAGAAGAAAATATCCAAATCCAATCTTACACCATCATTACAACTAATTCTCAACCTGAAATAGACCATATTCATACCCGAATGCCAATTATTTTAAACCCTAAAGATATCGATCAATGGATCCAATGCAATACCGTATCATCACATGAAGCACTACAATTATTAGTCCCTTATATTATCCCTCTATCTTTTCATCCAGTATCATCTAAAATAAATTCAACTAAAAACAATTCTGCAGATTGTATTGATCCCATTAACTATTCACCGACTATGCAGTTATTTTGAAAAAACACTACCATAAAACTTGTTGGCATTTTTCTCACCCTAGTATAAATTTTTATGTTAAATACACCAAGGAGAATAACATGAATCGTTATCCACGAATAGTGGCAACACTTTTAACATTTACTCTCACTTCATTCTTAGCTGCTCAAATGACAGTTTCAGGGACAGTTACAGATGCTTCAAGTGGGGACCCGCTTCCAGGCGCAAACATAGTGGTTACTGGTACCAGTAATGGAACCGCTGCTAATAATAATGGCGCATTTTCAATTGAAAATGTTAATAATAATGCTACACTTAGCGTTTCAATGATTGGATATGAATCTGAAACAAAATCAGCATCTTCAACAGTGAATTTTCAACTCACAAAAGAAGCCCTCCAGTTATCTGCAGTAACAGTCGCTGGGAATTTTGCTGTTGAAAGAGAAACGCCTGTCGCCTTTACAACAATAGGTGAAAAACACATTAAAGATAATTTTACTGTACAAGATGTCCCACATCTATTTGCAAACACTCCAGGTGTATATGTGACCACTGATGGTGGTAGTGGAATGGGAGATTCAAAAGTAACCATTAGAGGCTTTGATGAGCAGCGTATTGCTGTGATGATCAATAATGTTCCTGTTAATGACCCAGAATCAAAGAAAGTTTATTGGTCTAACTGGGGATCTCTTCCAGCAGCGGCTCAATCAATTCAGGTACAAAGAGGTGTAGGATCATCAATGTATGGTTCTGGTGCTTTAGGTGGATCAATTAATGTGATTACAAAAGATGCCCCAGCTGAAGGCAGCACTGAGCTTGGTCTGACCTATGGGCAGTATGGGATGAGAAAGTATGGGTTCAATTACAATTCAGGATTAGTGGATGGTAGTAGAGCATTGATTTTTAGACTGAACTATCTTACTGGTAATGGATGGAGACAAGATACATTTTATGAAGGATTACAATACTATATCTCTAGCATGTTTTATATGGGCAAAAATACATTAAAGGTTATTTTACATGGCGCCCCACAATATCATGCATATTCTTACTATGGATTTCGAGGCGGTGATTTTGCGGAATATGGCTATGATTGGAATGGACATCCACATGTAGATGAGAATGAGCTCCCCGCAGAAGAAAGCGCTCGAGCAACAAATCTATCAGATGTTATATTCAATAGAACTCCAATTGGAGCTTCTAGAGGTGGACAAATTGGTGGCTGGGTTGTTGGAAATGGAAGAGCCAGTTTGGACAATAATGTCTATCATAAGCCTCAATTTGAACTTCATCATAATTTCCGTATGAGTGATAATATGAATCTCACTAATACATTTTTCGTATCTAAAGGATATGGGTATGGTGAAAATTTAAATAATTATTTTTATGTCCCACGTGAATCTGATGGTAATATGACTTATGCAGGAATAGATACAGCTGGACAATTTCAATATCGTTCATATAGTGACCATCTTCAAGCAGGTGGTCTAACTAATTTTGACATGACTGTAATGGGAAATAGTAGACTTACTTTTGGAGCGGAATACCGTTATTGGACGGCTCGTCACGCTGGAGAATTAATAAATCTATTTAATGATTCTGATGGATTAACAACTTACTATATTGGTAGTACTGGCCAAAATTTTGGTGAAGGCGATTTATATTATGACTACACAACAACAAAACCACAATTCACTGGATTTGTTAGTGGTCTCTGGAAATTCCTTGATGGACGCCTAAACATTATGACTGATGTACAGTATTCCACCATTAACTATAAGGTTGTAGAAGACGTACCAAGTAGTGGAAACTATGGTGCTAATTTCAATGCTGAACATGCTGACCAAGGGTCAAAAACATGGACAGGTACAGCATTCTGGAATGATGATTCTACTGAAACATACGATCATGATAATGATGCAACTACTTCAGAGCAATTAACTCCTGAAATTCCTGTAGTGTATACTCTTTGGGAATATGAAAAGAGCTATAATTATCTATCACCTAAGTTTGGTGCAAACTTCAATGTTTCTGAAAACTTGAATGTATTCGCAAACTATAGTCAAGCAGTAAATGAACCAAGAGTGAAATATTTCTTTGGTTATGGCTCACCAAACGACGACTTAGAACTAGAGCAAACAAATGATTTAGAATTTGGCTTTGGGTATAGAACTGATGCATTTGATATCAAGTATAATTGGTACAATATTGATTTTTCAAATAAAGCACTACGTCTCACTGATCCTACAAAAGCAAATACACCAGGATATGATTATAAAGGCCGTCGATATGTCCCAATTGGAGATGCAACCTACAGTGGTAATGAAATTGCTTTAAATATGAATGTTAGCGATAATCTAACTGTCGGAGTGAATTTCAGTACAAACAAAAATCTATGGGGAGAGCCTGATAATTCTCAAGGATCTCAGCTTCTATATAGCAATGCAGATGTCGTTGCTGGTGTAGATTACACCGATACTGATGAAGATGGTTCTTGGGACAGTGGTGAAGAAGCACTCCATAGTAACTTTGTTGATAAGTTTGGTAATCGAGCAGAAGTTGGCATGCCACAGTTAATCCTTGGTGGTACACTAAACTATAATTCTGGTCCAATGACATTCTCTCTTGCTAGTCGGCATTATGAAAAGAATTATATTCTTGAAAACAATGCATCTGCGACTGTAGATGCTGGAGATGATGGTGATTGGGGAACTAGTGATGATGTAAATAGTGCATATTTACCAACTACTACTATTTATGATGCTATGGTAAGGTTAAGGCTAGATGATATGTTTGATGGAAGTTATGTTTCACTCCATATTAATAATGTACTTAATGAGAGATATTGGCAAAAAGGTAGTGAATATGGTTTAAACCCTGGAGCAGCTCAAACTATCCTGCTGAACCTTGGTATATCCCTTTAATAAATAACTGAATCGGAGAAATTAAATGAATAAACTAATAAAATTAGTCGCTAGTATGCTGATTCTCTTTTCGGTTTTATTGGGCAGTGACCAACGTATTAAAACCTTAGGTGGTAATGCAATGTATTGGCCAGGAGATGATTCAAATATTGAGTTATTTCCTCAGCTAATAAATGATTATAATATTGCACAAATCTCAGGGATTAATAGTAGTGATTCTCTTCATGGAAAATTAATCTGGGGGGATAAAACAAAATACGGATTTAGCTGGAAAGAAGATGATAAACACAACCTCCTGAATTTTTACATGGGTACTGGTTCCATGGGGTTAAGACTTGGTCTACTTTCAGAAGAAAGAGAAGCTGGAGATGATAAAGAATCTGAATTGGGGTTAAGTGGAAGCATTGGTGCACAAAATGATAACCTTGACATAGGTTTACATGCATCAACATATTCCACTAATGATGGAACATCGAACGATCAATATCAAGAGTTCAATTCTGATTTATATTTCCGTATGGGTATGGATGCTTGGGTTTTCAATAATATGGCAGCATCAATGCATTATAAATCGAATAATGGGGATCCAGATAACGCCCTAGACTATCAAAGGACTTGGTTAGAAATGAATCTTGGATTCTTTAATACCATCCAAATCTCTGATAATGCAACTGCGATGCTTGCCCTTAGCACATCATATTTATCCCTAAATAATTATGAAGGAAGTGATGTTAATGTTGAGCGTATTCAACTCCCAAATTTCACATTTGGTGTTGAGGGGAAAATCACTGATTGGGCCAAAGCAAGAATCGGGCTAAATAAAAACTATACACTGACATTAAAAGCTAATGAACCTGGTGAGTCTACCGTAGGTCTACGTCAAGGCGAAGACTTAGCTAAAGCTTTTGGCTTAGGATTTAATTATGGGGCTTTTAATCTAGATTTATATGTTACTGAGGCATTATTTACAAATCCTGTACAACATATAATTGGTTTTGAAAATCTTGAACCAGACTCAGCCCCGAATGGTGGTGCTGTATCTGCAACTGTTACCTATTCCTGGTAATATGTAAATATTAATGGAGAAAATAATGAAAAAAATAAATTTACTCTACTTAGTCGGCCTTGCCGTACTTTTAATCTTTCCAAGTTGTGAAGATCCCTGGACAGGTGGAGAAGTAATAATCAAAGAATTGTCTATTGTAAATGGCAATGTAGATGGATGTTGGATGGATTCAGTACAGCTCTATGCAGTAGATCAAGATGGGGATACAACTACAAATGTTTGGTGGATCTCTAGTAATTCAACTGTAACAGTAACAAGCACTGGATTAGCAATATTAAATGGGAAATTGCTAGACGATGATGGGAATCCCGAACAGTATGATGTTGGTTTTGCCACGGCATCTGCGCATGTAATGGCAAAAGCCGTAGCAGACAATATTACATCTGATCCCATCTTAGTAAAATCAACAAACCCATCATCTATTGAGCAGCTTACTGGAACATGGTTAGCAAAATCTTTAGAAGGGGATACAGTCGGGACAACATCTGGTTCATATGTTTATCAGAGCTTAATCACAAATAGTGATGGGACATGGTCTGGCGAAGTACGAACAGATAATGATACGACCACTGGTTCTGGATATTTCAGCAGTATTAATACACAATGGACGGGTTGGAGTACTGTTGATAGTACAAATGCAACAGTTACTTGGGTAACAAAAAATCCTAACAGTCTCAAAGAATTTTCAAGCTACTGTAGCGATAACGATGGAACTGTTGTTGGGGCATCTAGTGATAGTTGCAGAGTTATATCTAGTGGAGATACAACCTATTTAACCACAACTCTGTTTGGTACTTATTGTGGTAATATTGGAGACCAAGATGGAACGACTGATGCTAGTGGTACTATATGCACATATACAGCATTAGATACGACTATGAAAAATGGCCTATTATATAACAGTGATTACTCTTGTGAACTTGTGGATACATTATCTACATGGGTTGCTCCATGGAATGCTGGAGTTAGCGTAAGACAATAAATTAGTTTTTTATTTTCTGTTTAATAAAAAGGCCTCCTCCTGGAGGTCTTTTTATTTTCTAAAGATTGATGGGACTAAGCGGTCTCCTTTAAAATTAAATCCAAAGTTCAGCCCAAATGTTGACCAGTAGGTTTGGATATCTTTATCTAGAGAACTAGATACCCAATGAAATTGAGAAAAAATACCCACCGTTAGTGGAGTTGGGAAAAAATTATATACCATAGAAGAACCTATGGTAGCTCCATATCCAGGAGAGACAAGCCCTCCTCCCATTTTTATACTAGTTTCAAGATTAGTTGGAATCCAAAACCAATTGACCGACATATCAATTTCGCTAATTAAAAAATAACTAATAGATTGGAAGTTCAATTCTGATGAATCAGAATCAAAATCATACCAATGAACTTCTAGACCTAAGTCTGTATTCCTACCAAAAACTTTAACCATATTCCTGCGACCAAGTGTAAAAAAATAGTGTACACCAGGTTGATGGTTTTTAAAAGTTTCTTCAATAAATAGAGGCCATCCATAGGCAAGCATCATAAATGTCTTCGACCCTCCGAAAAGTGAATCTTGTAGGGCTGCTTGAGCTGCCCTTGCTTCTTTATTTGCTTTTTTCTGTGCTCGCTTTGCTTCTTTTTTAACCTTTTTAAGTTCTTCTTTTGAATAATCTTCTATATTACGAACCGTTTTAATGGCATCTATCGTAGCTAATGCTGCAGCTGATTCTAGCCTCGCCTGTTGAGCCTCTCTATCTGCATCATACATCGCTTCAATCGCTACCTGGGCATCTAGCTTTGATCGTGCCATTTGGATCTGAAATTGTTTTACATCTTTTGCTTCAGATTCTGCTTTTTTTAATAGTTTCTTAGCCTTTTTCGCACGTTTATTGGCTTTATTATATATTTCTTTTGAATTCTTTAAATTTGCATTTGCTTTCTCTAAAGCTTGTTGAGCTCGAAAAGCAAACTTAATCGCTAAGTTTAAATTATCAGTTTCTTGTAAACCTCTATCTATAATTACCTCACCTGTCCATTCAAATTTATAAGCATATTTATCAGGAGTTATATAGGGGATAATTTTTCGCTCTATTTCTTTGCCGCTTTCATCCGTGATAATCCTAACAGTTTCTTCATTCTTCCTATTATAGATAAACTCTTTTGTCTCAACGATTTTGTTATCAATATTAAAGTATTGGATCATTCTCAAAAATGCACCTCGCTCCCAAAATAATAAATGTCGACCTACAAAATCATTTTTTGAATCATAGTATAAGCATTCAATTACTTCAGAAAAAAGATCATCATCTTTAAGTACAGTATAATTAAATCGGTATGAAAAGTATTGAAAACCAAGGGAATCACTAATCGATACCTGTTTTGGACGCCCATCACTTCTACTTTTATATTCTGCAACCCAACCTGGTCGAACATAACTCAGATCATTCGCATAAAGATTTTTATCTAATCGTGAAATATTTCCTTCTTCATGAAATATAATTTTATACTCAGATCGATTTCCAGATTTTGACCAAACTAAATGATAAGTTTCTTTAGGTTTATTGTCATTACCGATTCTAGTGACTGTTTTAATTCGGTCATCTTTATTATACTGAACTTCAAAATAGCTCTGACCAAAAAAACTTTCTGCTTCACCTTGTAGATCTAGTATACGACGATATGGATTCCAATATTTAAAATAGCGTTTACTTACAATACTTAATTGATTTTCAGTTGTGTCTTGCTCAACTCCAAATATGATTTTGGGGCATAAAACCAATAACAATAGAACAATAAACCGATTATAGGATATCAGGTCAGACCCCAACTTATTAAAAGTATCATTGAAAAGAATATTGAAAATCCGATCCAGGTCCCTGCCTGAAAGCGCTTATTATAATCTATAACTTCATCATCCAAATTTTGATAATTCAGGGCTATCGTTTCCTCCTTACCCTCTTCAACATAAATATCTAGTAATCCCATCCGTAAAATATCATTCATCATTTTTTCTTTCGGGGTGCGAACTTCTGGGTTATTAGCATAATCATTAGAAAAATATCCGACTTTATGCCATCCTGGAAGAACATCTATCGGGTGATCTATTGGAGAATAACCAACCATATGATTATCAACATAAATAGGCAATCCCTTTGTATCACACAAAATTCTAATGGATGTTCGAGCTCTTTGATCTTTCCAAGAAAGAGGATGTTGTTTTCGTTGAGCATCTTTTTCTTCAGGAAAGATAAATGATGGGTTGACATCTTTGGCTTCAACAAAATCTGCATAAATTAATGATATCAAAATCTTATTTTCATGTCTTTTATGTATGACATCAAATGAACCAATTGCTCTAGAAACATGAAAAGATAATTGCAACGCATTCCCTTCTACTGTATGGATGATTTCTTCTATAGGATAGTTCGTATATTTTTCAAAAAATTCAGAAGATGGCATTTGAATATTATACATATTTAATATGAACCAATTCTTTTTTTCAATCCAAGAAGAGATATCTTCTTTTTTAAGAGTATCTGAATTGATTAATTCAATTTCAAAACCTTTTGATTTTGAATTAATGGACATCTCTTGAATGTAAGGGAGTTCCTGGGCTGATAACTGAGGAACAGAAAGAAGTACTATCAGAATCCCCCATAGAATTCGGTTAGGGGAAATTTTAATCATCTTAATCAGTCGAATCTTGTTCTGCCGGAATATCTTTTTTAACAGCAGATGTTAAGTTAATACGAATATTCTGTGTCCTGCCTTTTTGTACATAGATATCTTGATAATCAGGTATTCGAATAGAATAGGTTGGCTCAACTATATCTGGATGTACCATCCGGACTCGGTGCCAACCTGGTGCAATAGAGATTTTCTTTTTTATAGGTGTCTGACCTATCAGAGACCCATCAATATAAACATTTGCACCATCTCTATTACAAGACAGCTTTATATATGTTTTTCGTGAGGTTAAATCAACCGGCAATAATTTTTGCATCTGCGTAACATCTAACCGTCGTTTTTCACGTTTTGTTTCTTTGATTGTAGGAGCCGGCTCTTGTGCCATTGGCTCTGGATTCATCGGTTTCTGAACTTCAGGGTCTTGCACTACTGGTTTTTCACCAGATAATGCTGCTTTTATTTCTTTCATTGTAACTAAACCAACAACACCATCAACATCCGCACCACTAAAACCACGGCTTTCTTGAAATTCACGAACTGCTTGTTCTGTCGCAGGACCATAAACACCATCAACGCCATTACCAAATACTCCATCTGTGCCTAAATCAAAACCCAATCTAACAAGAGCATTCTGTAGGATTTTTATATCATCTGGCCTCTGTGTATGTATATGAAGCATTCCATTATCTAATATACCAGAAAGGTCAATCTCTCTATCTTTTGATTTGGTAGGAAATTGTTCAATAACCTGCTCGATTGGCTCAATCTCTTTTACAACCAATGGTTTCGGTTCTTGTTCATCTACTTTATCATCACCGGGAATATCTTTAGTAGAATACCATTTATTATACCAAACAAAATACTTCTCTGGTCCATATTTATCTCTGGCATAAACAAACGAATCATAAAAAGGAGAGCCTTTTGATTCTTTTTTAGGTAATGAGAATACTCTATTATCATTATTACTTTCAGATACCGCTACTTCAGTTCGTATACTATCATTTAATGATTCCCATACTTGAACTAGAACAACACGACTTGCTTCAGAATGAAATATTTCAAAATCTTCTATTGGACGATCGAATAATAAACCCAATTGTACAGATTCATTATTTTCAGATGCTTCTAAATCAATGACCGGAGGCTCAAGAACAAGATAATCCATCGCGGATGGATCTAAAAGAGTCGCATTTAAAGTAACATAAAACCAGTTTTCTTGCCCAACCCACCCTGCTAAATTATTTATATTCATTACTTCGCTAGTAACAATCCGCAATAAAGTCCCGTTACTCTTCTTATGAATAGTAACATCCTGAACTTCATTTGCATTAATTACACTGACAATGAATAAACTTATCAAGATTTGGTTCAATACTCTTATCGTTTTAGATCTCATTTAATTCCTGCCGAAGTATTATCACTTCATTTAATTCTTCTTGAGGATCCTCCCCTTTCGCCTCTTTATCACGAATAATGATACGAAGTGATTGAATCCTATCTTTTAAAGGTATGGATTTTAAGATTTTCAAGCAATCTGTTACAATCTGTTCAGGAGGAATATTTTGTACTTCCGTAAACAAGATTTGCACCACTGAATCCCGTTCTTTCTTATCCTGAAAATACTCGATTATTTCGGCAGTTTCCACATTCAATTTTTCATCTAGAATAATTTTTGCAATTCTTTGTAATAATGGTTCTGTAAATAAATCGATAGAAATTTTTTCTCTGATAGATTTTCGGATATCTTTATCTGGGTTCACTAATAATTGTAATAATTCAATCTGGGCACGTGCGCCAACATTGGTAAAACTAACCTTATCTTCTTCTTGATTATTTTCAGTCCTCGCTTCATATACCTGATTCACTCTTTGAGTTCTGATTATACGAAAAAGATCTTCTTCTGCTACTAAAAGTTTTTCAGATAGCATCCGTACTAAATCATTTCTAATGATACCATCATCAATACTTCGTAACTCTTTTGCAAGGTCGCGAATATACTTTTGTCTCTCTGCTCCATCTAGCTCTATACCATGATGAAATTCTAGATGGAAATCTAAAAATGAAGTTGGATTATCTATATTTTTATTAATCACTTTGGCACCAGATTTTCGAACCCAGTCATCGGGGTCCATCCCATCTGGAGGCCTTATAATTAAAGGCTCAATACCATTTTTTAATAAAATCCATCCTGCCCTTATTGCAGCATTGCCACCAGCGTTATCACCATCATATAATAAATTTGCTTTTTGAGTTAACCGCCCCAAAGCAATAGCATGACGATTTGTCATCGCAGTACCCGAAATGGCTATTGTGGAATGAATACCCGCTTGATACAATTGTAAAAAGTCCATATATCCTTCAACTAAAATTGCAGATTCTGATTTTCTAATCGCTTCTCTAGATGCTTGTAAACCATAAAATACATCACTTTTTTTATATAATGGTGTTTCTGGAGAATTCATATATTTAGCAGGATCATCAGACTCAAAAACTCTACCACCAAATGCAATGGTTTTACCTGATGGATGAAATATTGGAAACATTATTCTCGAACGAAAACGATCAAAGGTTCCTTTATCTGATTGAGAAAACAATCCTGATTTTGTAATCTGACTTTGGGTAAAGCCTTTTCCTCGACACTTTTCTACGAGCTGATCCCAACTATCAAATGCATATCCAATTTTAAATTGCTTGATAATATCTTCATTTAATCCTCTTGCGATTAAATACTTTAGGGCATTTTCCCCATTGGCAGAAAAAAGATTATTTTGAAATAAAGTGACTGCAATATCATGTAATTCATATAGAGAAGAAAATAACTCGGAACTTCCCTTATCATTTTCAAGCTTAATTGCAATATTATATCTTTCAGCGAGTGTTTTTATAGCTTCCGGGAAAGTAATTTTTTGATATTCCATCAAAAACGAAAAAACATTGCCCCCCGTTCCACATCCAAAACAATGATAAATTTGTTTTGCAGGCGAAATACTAAATGATGGTGTTTTTTCTCCATGGAAAGGACAAAGACCAAAATAATTAGCACCTCGTTGTTTTAAATCAACATATTGCGAAACAATATCATGTATATCTGATATATCCCGAACACGTTCAACTATATCTTCTGGAATTCTAACCATTAGGGTTGAGTAAGCTCTTTAATATAAGATTCACTCATAATTATTGGATCTTCCCAATTAAAAAAATCAATAATACCAATTCTAAATTGATTTGCTTTTAGTGCAATCCTTGAGTGTTGTTCAATAATCGTTGTCCATTTTTGCAATGGTAAGATTGCAATAAGCCAAATAAATACCATTATCATAAATCCACCTTTAGCTGAACCAAAAATAAAACCTAAAGCATTGTTCATCGCTTGATTACTTTTTGATAGTAAAGCTATGTGCAAAAATCTAGTAAATATCCTTCCTACAATTAGAGCAGTAACAAATAATAAAGAGAATGAAATAAAGACACTGATTTTTGGATCAATTTGAACAATAGACATTAATTTTTTTGCAATTATTGCACTATTTGAAATAGAAACTAAAATTGCCATAATTAACCCTATTAATCGACCTAGCTCTTCAATAAAGCCTCTTTTGTATCCTACACTCCCCAGCAGAATAATAAAAAATACCGCTAAGCCATCTAAAAACCAGGACATCTATGTCAGCAATTCTCTCAATATTTCATTTGCCAATTTACCATCAATACCACCTGCGCCTCTTTGCATTATAATAGGCATCACTTTACCAATATCTGCCATCCCTGCAGCATCTGTTTCTGTAATAACTGATAAAACTAATTCTCTTGTTTCTTCTTTTGACATCATTTGAGGTAGATATTTTTCAAGGATTTTTAGTTCTTTTATCTCTTTTTCAGATAATTCAGTCCTACCAGCTTTTTGATACATCTCAATCGATTCTTTCCTCTGTTTTACCAATGTTTTGATAACACTGATACCGTCTTTTTCAGATAGTTCATCACCATCCGCAATTTGCCTATCTTTTAGTTTTGCTAATAAAGTTCTAAGTGTTGCCGATTGAACTTTGTCTCTATTTTTCATCGCTTCATACATTTCAGATTGTATTTTTTTTATAAAACTCATCTTAACTCTCATCAATCCTTTTCATTGCTAATAGCAAATGATCTTTATTCGTTTCAAATCCAATAAATCTACGACCACTCATTTTTGCGGCTACTCCCACATCACCGGTACCCATAAATGGATCTAACACCCAATTGAGTTTAAAACTACTCGCATTCAGGATTCTAGAAATAACTTTTTGAGGAATGATACCATTCTCTTCTGGGAGATTAGGTATATCAAGCCAAAGATTTGATCGTATTACATCATCAACTAAATCATTATCTTCACTTGATTTTAGGCCAACAACTGTCTGATTAAATAAAAAGTCATCAGTTTTAGTAGCAAACCAAATATCTGATGTATCATTATCCCAGGTTTGTATTTTATTAGCAGGATTCAACATTTTTTTTCGCCAAGTAATTCTAGATTGTACTTTAAATAAATTAGTAATTAAACCCTGATACATTCCAGAATATTCCCAAGGAGTAAATACATAAATAGCACCCGTATTTTTTAATACTCTATGTGATTCTATTAACCAAGCATTATTCCACTGATAATATTCTTGAAGTGTCATAGGCTCTCTACTTCCATCTATTGCAGCCCATGGATCATCAGGTGGAGTAGCAATTAACAAGTCTATCGAATCATCTGGGATTTGTTTTAGCCCTTCTAAACATTTAGCCAGAAAAATACCCTCCACCATATTTTCTTTAGTTAAAGTAATATCTTCAACTGTACGAATAGCAGGTAAATACTTATTTAAATGATCAATGGTAAGCCCTGGATATGTTTCCAAAGGATTTGTAAACAGCGGTGCTTTTGTATTTTCTGGTGTCTCAGCCATCAGAAAATTTACAGAAATATTATATTATAATCGTCTGATAATCTTTTGCTCAATTTTCACTAGTTCATTTTTATCTTCAAAAATATTAAATCCATCGGTTTCAATAATTAAAACCGGATAATCTTGAACAGTTTGAATCCATTTATCATAGGCAATATTCAAGCTATGTAAATATTCTGGATCTATCGTTTGCTCATAGTCTCTACCACGAGAATTGATTCTATTAATGAGCGTATCCGTCGTGGCACGTAGATAAATAATTAAATCAGGTTTTTTTAAAAAAGAAGTCATCGCAGAAAATAAACCTAAATAATTTTCGTAATCACGATTTGATAAATGGCCTATTTGGTGCAAGTTTTTTGCAAATATTTCAACATCTTCATAGATTGTTCTATCTTGAATGACCCCTTTTTTTGATTGAGTCATTTGAATATGAGATTCAAATCGTTTATGCAAAAAATATATTTGTAGATTAAAACTCCATCTTTTCATATCACCATAGAAATCACTTAGATAAGGATTATTTGAGACCGACTCATAAAAAGGCATCCAATAATTTCTCTCAGCCATAATTTCAGTAAAGGTTGTCTTACCAACACCAATATTTCCAGCAAGCCCAATGAAGGGTGAGTTGTTTTTTAGGGTAACTGACATCATTAAAAATACATATTGATTCAATAATATTTTGAATAAAATATTGTAAAAAACAAATTATTACCCCCATTTTAAAGTATGGAAAAGAAAGAAAAAATATTATTTGTCTGCACTGGAAATAGTTGTCGTTCTCAAATGGCTGAAGGCTTGATGCGTAATATAGGCCATAAATATTTTCAAGTATACAGTGCAGGTAGCAATCCAAGTCGTGTGCATCCAAATGCTATTGAAGTAATGGCTGAGTCTGGAATTGATATTTCTAATCAATCATCAGATCTTATTGATGAATACCTAGATAAGAATATTGATATTGTTATCACAGTCTGCGATAATGCAAATGAAGTCTGCCCTATTTTCTCAGGTCAGACAAGACGTATACACTGGAGTATTGATGACCCTTTTCAAGGGTGGGATACAAACCCATCTCAATTAGATAATTTCCGAAAAACTAGAGATGATCTATCTCACAAAATCAACGAATTAATGCTTATGGTCCAAAATAAATAACGAATAAGTAGTATCACTTATATAAGCGTACATTCTTAACGTAAGTTCATCTAAATATCATAAGTATAATAGAGATTAAGCCATGAAAATCAGAATATTTTACCTAACTATTTTTTTTACTCTATCCTATTCACAAGAAATAATTGGCGATGGGCTTACTGGTCAGCCCCTTCTTGATTATATTGTTAATAACTATAAAACTTCTACTACCTTAGGATATAATAATGCTCGCGATATCCTTTATGGAACAATTGATTTAAAAGAGAATAATCAGCTGTCTTGTGTCTATTCTGGTTTTACCATTACCCTCAATACAGATATCGATCCAAGTACCGATGCATATAATCAAGGAATTAACTGCGAACATACATGGCCACAAAGTATGGGAGCATCAGAAGAACCTCAAAAAAGCGATCTCCACCATTTATTCCCCTGTAAAGATAATGTTAACTCTTCGCGTGGAAATGACCCTTACGGACAAATCGATGATGAAGATACAGATACTTGGTACAGAAATGATTATTCACAAAATACTATTCCAACGGAATACATTAATGAATATGCTGAAAAAGATAACCCCCCAGATCCTAATTATGAGGTATTTGAACCACGAGAAGATCATAAAGGAGATGCATCCAGAGCGGTTTTTTATTTTTATGCGATGTACAATGATGTCGCTGATACAAATTTCTGGAATATTCAAAAAGATATACTTCTAGATTGGCACTATTATGACCCCGTAAATGATTGGGAATTTAATAGAACTTGGGAAATTGCAGAATACCAACAAAACCAGCCAAACCCATTTATATTAGACTCATCACTGGCTCGTAGAATCTGGTATATGGATGATGGAGGTGAGGATACTTCAACTGTTGACACAATTGAATACAATATTATTATTAATGAAATAATGCAGAATCCTTCTTCCGTTTCTGATGAAAATGGGGAATGGTTTGAAATTTATAATAATTCAAATGAAGAAATTGATTTAGATGGTTTTATTATTAAAGATTATGATACTGATTCACATTTGATTACACAAGAAACTTTAATTGGACCTCGTTCCTTTGCTGTATTAGGACGCAATAGTGATATAAATACAAATGGTGGAGTATTATTAGATTATGAATATAGTGAATTAAATCTTGCAAATGGTGGTGATGAAATTGTTCTAATTGATCCTTATGGAAATACAATCGATATTGTGGAATATGATGGAGGCCCTCTATTCCCCGATCCAAATGGGTCAACAATGGCTCTATTAAATTTAAATCTCGATAATAACGATGGAAGTAATTGGGTTGAATATGATTCCTTGGCTTATGGCGATGGTGATTACGGTACTCCTGGTGAACATAATTTTGCTTTGAATACTGAATGGATATTTACCCTAAGTGAACCAACCATAGAAGTTTTTGGTGACGATAATGATTGGAATCCAGAAGATACTATCTTAATTAAAATGGAGATGTGTAATACTAGCGATGATGACCACTTATATTATCCTGGAGCAATACTCAATGCAGACTCTAATTATGTAACAATATTATTTGAACATTTCTGGTTTTATGGAATGTTTGCCAATTCATGTGATTCAGTGAGCTGGCAGGCTATAGCTAAGGATCTAAATATTACAACTGAAGTAGATTTTTTCGCGTATTCAACAATTTTAAATTGTGATAATAATCCTAATTATTGTTTCGAAAGTGATACAACATTTTTTTCTATCCCAATTATTATTGATATAGTTAATTATGATGACGATAATATCAACCCTACGAAATATACACTCTCTCAGAATTATCCTAATCCTTTTAATCCCAGTACTACTATTAATTATGAATTACCCAAAGTTTCTTATGTCAGTCTCAGTATATATGATTTAAACGGAACACTTATAAATACACTTATAAATCAATCACAAACTCCAGGAAAGAAATCTGTTAAATGGAATGGCGTTAATAACAATAAAAGCCCTGTTTCAACAGGTGTATATATTTATCAAATCAAAACTGAGAATTTTTCTTCGGCAAAGAAAATGATTTTTCTTAAATGAAAATACTCCTATCAAAATTACCAGATTCACCTTGGTGGGGTTCCGGTGTACCATCCTATGATGATAACCCAGCAATGCAATTAGGAGTAAAACCTAAACAGGAATTACTTATCCAGGAACGGAATAATTTAATTTCAATTTTAAATAAACTTGATATAGAAGTAATTGAAATCCCTTTCCCTGAAAAATTAAATCAACCGCCAATTACACATGATTTTGTTTTTATACGTGATCCATTTATTTCAAATCAAAATGGACTAGCAATTATACTAAACATGAGACAACCAAATCGTAACTCAGAAAGTATTGTAGTGGAATCTATACTTGCAAAATTAGGACTGAAAATTATTCATTTGCCTGATAAAGCCGATATGTACGCGGAAGGCGGAGAATTTTATTATTGTGCTAAAGAAAATATATTATTCAGTGGCATCTCTCGCAATAGTCTACCTGGCTTAAAAGCTGTGGCTGAAACTTTAAATATAGATGAATTAGTTATTATGGATAGTACTTCATTTCATCTGGATACTTTTTTTACACCTGTATTAAATCCTGATGGATTAATTTGTGCTTTAATAGCATGTCTGGAAATAATATCCACAAAATCTGTTCAGGATATAAAGCAATTTGCAAAAAGAAAAGACATACCCATTATTAATGTTCCGCTTCAAGACTCAATCGGAACAAAAAAATCCCCTGGGTCATTTGCGGCAAATGCATTACCTCTACCTGGTGTATTAATTAGCCCCAATCATTTCACAAATCGAAAAATAGATGATAAACTTGAAAAAATGGGTGTGATACGTATTGTAACTCGCACGACCCAATTTGAATTAAGTGGCGGCTCTATTCATTGTATTACAAATGAGATATAATAAAGGGGGCTATAAAGCCCCCTTTATTATATAATTTATATTCCTAAACCAAGCCGGAAATTTAAACTACCATAACTACTTTTATCTGGTGGAATTACATCTGATGCAAATAGAACCTGTCTATAATATACCGCACCACTAAATGTAAATAATCTAAAAAACACACCAGCATCAATATGTAAACCATTGCTAGTGACTTGATTGTCTCTTAAATACTTTATTAGTTTTGATGGATCATATTCTTCAGATTCAACTCCGCCTTCAATTACAGATTCAAGCATTTTTTGATTTACTAATGGAATCGATGAATTCCTATTATATCCTAATCCTCCATAAAGTCTAGCTTCTCCAAATATTGGAATATTTAGATCATAAACAGGATATTGTACCGTATAAAAAACACTCCCTGAAGCCCAAGGAAATTTAGCAGTGTCTGGTTCCGTCCCCGCTAATTCCATAGCATCATTTTGAAATACAAATTGATAAATTTGCCCTCTAAAATTATACTCTACATCTATATCTATATATGGAATAGCGTCTATATATAAATAACCACCAACACCATAACCATTTTTAAAACCATCCCATGCAAATTCACCAACTGTGACATCTACTCCATATTTTTCTACAATAATATCTTCACTCCCAGCATCAACATTAAATAAACTTTGATTACCGCTCAATCCAAATCCCCCAATTGCAAAAAGAGATGTTGATAGACTAGCCACAATAATAGTTAATACGATTTTTTTCATTTCTAAGTCCTTGTATTTACCGTAAAATAAATTTATCAAGTTTACATCAAGTAATTGCATGAAACAAATCACTCATTGAAATACCCCCCTTACCCGAAATAAATTGAGGCATACTATTTAATCCATGAAACAACACTTCCTTTTCATATTGTTACATCTTGTAACAGCCGGCTATAGCCAAGATGTAGAATGGCCTACATCTGCCAGTTATTCTTTTTCTTCAAATTTTGGAGAGAATCGAGATGACCATTTTCATATGGGGATAGATATAAAAACCCAAGGGGCCATCGGACATAAAGTTGTTGCAATAGAAGATGGATATATCCATCGAATTAGATCTGACTATACTGGGTATGGCAAGGCTCTCTATTTAATGACCGTCTCTGGGCATGAAATAGTTTATGCACATTTAGATTCATTTACACCTATATTAGAAAAAGTCTGGCGTATGCAACAAGCACGACGAAAAAGCTATAAAGTTGACGCTAGTTTTTCCCGGCGTGAATTCCAAGTTAAGAAAGGTGATCTTCTTGGCTATACGGGTAATAGCGGAAATTCGTTTGGCCCCCATCTTCACTTTGAGTATCGTACAAGTAAAAGTGAACCATTAAATCCTTTAACTATGGCATTTGACATCCCCGATAATGTTACACCAATTCCACAAAAAATTGCTATTATCCCATTATCTCAAGGCTCAATGGTTAATGCTAGTCGGTTAATACAAACCATTCCATTATTTAGAGATAAAAAAGGCATTTATCATTTTGCTGATACTGTAAGTGTCTTAGGTGATATTGGATTTGCAATTGAAGCATATGATAAAAGAGAAGGCAGTAATAATAAATATCAATTTCATAAGGCTGAGTTATTTTTTGATGGTAAACAACAATTTGAATTAGAGTATACAAAAATACCTTTTTCACAAAGTAGCGTAGCAAATACTATAATTCAATATGATTTAAAACGACAAAATTTAGGTGAATATCAAAAACTCTATCGATTAGATGAGCATCCAAAAATATCAATTCATACTAATTCTATTTTGTCATCTGGTATTATTAAACCATCCCCGGGTTTTCATTCGATTGAAATCAATATATATGATGCTTTTGGAAATAAAGCTGTGGTGCGAGGTATAATCGCTGGAACATTTCCTATGACATTAAATGCTGAAAAAATTTTTAAAGATGATAAAGTAATAACCTTATCACTCTCGCCAAAACGAGGAGGCCTCCCAATCCGAAATGCAGTGGTCTACAGTTTTACCCCATTTGGATATGCTGATCAAAGTGTTGAGATAATCCATTCAGAACAACTTAAAAAGAACCTTCATATTACTTTACCTGTTGCAAAAACAGATAATAGAATCCTCCAAATTATGGGTATTAATCAATTAGGAGGAATGGTCAATCCATATCATTGGACAGAAATCCAAACTAAAACTTCTGTATTAGATCTACATCCTGATTTATCAATTTTAAATAATGAACGCGGAATATTATTCCAAGTTGACTTAGATCAATATCTACCTTTAAGGTGTAATATAAAATTAGCAAACGATAATACATTTCAAGCATATCCACTGGAACAAATCCAGCCAAATGCTTTTATGACAGAACTACTGCCTCATAATTCTATTAATAATATCAAATATATCGATATTGAATTAACTCACGATGAACTCTTACGAGTAACCCGGTTTCATTTTAATCCAAGACTTTCAGGCCCTGGGAAAGAGACTATTGTGGCATCAAACGATAAAAATTGTTCAATTCAAATTTTAAAAAATACATTTTATCAAAATAATGTAGTCTGGATTGAAAAAGTGAAAGAATTTGCGCCCATTAATGATGGTTTTCATCTGTCTCCAGTTTATCAACTGCAACCATTTAATATTGCTCTACGAGATACATTTAAAATTGGGATTAGATATGATAGAGATTTGGCAAGTCATTCTAATCTTGGCATTTATTATTATGATCCCAAAGAAGATGATTGGATTTATACAACTACAAAAAATAATCAAAGAAAACAAATTCTTACAGCTACACTATCAGAGATGGAAGCAATTACAGTAATTCAAGATTTAGATGCTCCATTGATAAAAAATACTTATCCTGCTGATGGAGCTAGATATCAAATTCAAGATGTTAATAAAATAAAAATTTTGGTTGATGATTTAATATCGGGGATCGACCCTCAAGAATCATCTTTTGAATTACAATTAGATGGGAATGTGGTCTATCCAGCATATCAACCAATTAAAAAAGAAATATCCTATTCTTTTGAACAACCTCTCAGTGAAGGACAACATCAAGTTGAATTTTCTGTTATAGATCGTTTTAATAATAAAGCGATTGAAACTATTTACTTCTCCGTCTATTAATGTTTTTCCCATATCGTGATGATAATCCACGGGTCCTATACCCCTATGTAACTTTTGGTATTATTGGATTAAATATTGCTATTTTTTTAGGGCAATTTCTAATCATAGGTGGAAATAATCAACTCAGTAGAGAATTGGTATTCACTTTTGGGTTTATCCCAGCAGATTTTAACCCACTAACCATTTTCACATCTATGTTTATGCATGGTGGAGTTGCACATATTATTGGGAATATGTGGTTTCTCTATATTTTTGGAGATAATATAGAAAGTATTCTCGGCCATGTTAAATATTTCATTTTTTATTTAGCATGTGGATTAGGGGCTGCATTAATACAATTTTTTGTTGATCCGGGATCACAAATACCCATGGTGGGGGCAAGTGGTGCTATTGCAGGTATCTTGGGCGCATATATGATACGATTTCCCAAAGCACGAGTTCATGTTTTAGCAATTATAATTGTTTTTATTACAACATTTGTTGTCCCAGCCCAGATAGTGTTAGGTTTCTGGTTTTTGATGCAATTGTCAAACGGCTTAGGTAGTTTGGGGGTGAACACAACTGGAGGTGTTGCTTGGTTTGCTCATATTGGTGGATTTATTACTGGTGTGACAACATTAAGTTATTTTCAAAAATTTCGTGTTGAAAAAATATGAACCAAATATTAATTCAAACCGCAGTTAATATGCGGAATAATGCTCATGCTCCTTATTCTAATTATAAAGTCGGAGCAGCAGTAGAAACAAAAACAGGCGAAATTCTTGGTGGGTGTAATATTGAGTCTTCTAGCTTTGGACTGACTTGTTGTGCCGAACGCACTGCACTCTATCGTGCTATTGCTGAAGGGTTTACATCATTCATAGGGTTAGCAGTTGCAACAGAAAATGGAGGGATGCCTTGTGGTGCATGCCGTCAAGTAATTTGGGATTTATGTAAAAAAATCCCTATACATATTTGTGATAAAAATGGTTTTATCAAGACTATTTCTTCATCAGATTTAATTCCTGAAGCTTTTGATAGTTCCTATTTAAAATAATAATTATAAATTTATATTATGACTCTAACTCCCATAAATGCCGGCTGGATCGAAGTAATTTGTGGTAGTATGTTTTCTGGAAAAACAGAAGAATTAATTCGACGTTTGCGTCGTGCAGAAATAGCAAAATTAGCAACTATCATTGTAAAACCAAAAATTGATGCGCGATACAGTGAAAATCATATAGTTAGTCATAATCAACTTAAACTAGAAGCTCAAATAGTAGAATCCCCGGATGATATTTTAAGCCTAGCTAAGAATGCAAGTGTCGTTGCTATCGATGAGGCTCAATTTTTTAATGATTCGATTATTAATATTTGTAAAACACTTGCTAAATCTGGCAAACGAGTTGTTGTTGCCGGTTTAGATACAGATTATCGTGGTATACCTTTTGGTCCTATGCCAGGATTAATGTGTGAAGCAGATTATCTAGATAAATTGCGTGCAATCTGTGTTTCATGTGGTAACCCTGCCACTTATACCCAACGTACAACATCTGATTCAGAACAAGTTGTTATAGGTGAATTGGATAAATATGAAGCACGTTGTCGTGATTGTTATATAGAACCAAGGAGGCACTAATGGAGCGAATGACTGGATTAATTGGGATTGCTCTTTTATTAGGGATTGCATACATTTTGTCAAATAATCGTTCTAAAATTAATTATCGATTGGTCTCTTGGGGTCTCGGTCTACAATTATTATTTGCAATCTTTATATTAAAAACTCCTATAGGAAAACCAATATTTAGTTTTTTAGATAGAGTAATCTCTAAATTAATAAGTTTTTCAGATGCCGGTTCAGATTTTCTATTTAGATCATTTGTCCCTGACGTCGGATTTGATGTAGCTTTAATCAATTTTGCCTTTAGAGCACTACCAACTATTATCTTTTTTTCTGGACTTATGTCCGTTTTATATCACTTTGGCATTATCCAAATAATTGTAAAAGCTATTGCAAAAATTATGCAAAAAACATTAGGGACTAGCGGTTCTGAAACATTAAGCATCTCAGCAAATATATTTGTTGGTCAAACAGAAGCTCCTTTGATGGTCCGACCATATATTAATCGTATGACAAATTCAGAATTAATGGCTGTTATGGTTGGTGGTTTTGCGACAGTAGCAGGTGGTGTATTAGCCATTTATGTAAAATGGCTTACCGATATTCCAGGGATTGCTGGGCATCTACTAGCTGCATCAGTAATGTCAGCACCTGCAGCACTCGTAATTGCAAAAATTATTTATCCTGAAACAGAACAATCTAAAACTTTAGGGGATGTTAATATTGATATAGAAACCAAAAGTTCTAATGTAATGGAAGCATTGGGCAATGGCGCAACTGATGGAATGAAACTGGCAGCAAATGTAGCCGCTATGCTCATAGCTTTTCTTTCTATAGTTGCTATGTTAGATTACATGTTAAGTTTTATTAATACATCACTCGATCAGATTTTAGGTTTATTTTTTCAACCTTTGGCTTGGGCAATGGGGGTCCCGTGGAATGAATCTGCTGTGTTAGGTACATTAATGGGTAAAAAAATAGCATTTACTGAATTAATTGCTTATGGAGATTTAAAAACTCTTTTATCATCCGGTATCATCTCAGATCGTACAGCGATTATAGCAAGTTATGCCTTATGTGGTTTTGCTAACTTCGGTTCCATCGGTATTCAATTAGGAGGGATTGGAGGGATCGCCCCAAATAGAAAAAAGGATTTAGCATCTTTAGTAACTAAAGCAATGATTGGTGGTGCTTTAGCGTCTTGGCTGACAGCTACTATTGCAGGCATTTTAATCGAGTAAAAGGAGTAAGTTTTTTATGAAACTCTTAATTATGGGCCCACCAGGAGTTGGAAAGGGTACTCAAGCTGATCGTATTAAGGATATCTTAAAGATTATTCATCTTTCAACTGGAGAGATTTTACGAGAAGAGATCCGAATTAATTCAAATATTGGCATTAAAGCTAAAATGTATATGGATGATGGTATGTTAGTTCCAGATTCAATCTTATTACAAATAGTACAACAAAAAATTACCGAACCAATTTGTCAGAATGGATATTTGCTTGATGGATTCCCGCGAACTATCCCACAAGCAGATGGTTTAGAAAAAATAATGACAACTCTTGGACACAAACTTGACTATGCTATATCTTTAAACGCTGATACGGATGAATTAATAGAACGACTTATTAAACGCGGTAAAGAATCCGGGCGCAATGATGATACTCCAGAAATTATTCGAAATCGTCAAAAAATCTATTGGCAACAAACTGCACCTTTATTAGAATATTATGGTAAAAAAGGGATCCTTAAAGATGTGGATGGCCTTGGAACAATATCAGAAATAACAAATCGAATATTAGAAATCACAAAATAATATGCTTAAAGTTGGACTCACAGGTGGGATTGGATCTGGGAAAAGCTCTGTAAGCAAACTGTTTTTAAAATGGGGGGCTTATATTTTTGATTCTGATAAAGAAGCTAAATTAATTTTAGAATCAAATGAAACCACGCAGAATGAATTAATTGCAGAATTTGGGACAGATGTTCTAAATGCTGAAGGTAAAATTGATAAAGCTAAATTAGCACGAATCGCGTTCCAAGATGAGGATCATCAATTAAGACTTAATACAATCATCCATCCATATGTTTTTTCAGAAATTGATACTGTTTTCAATAAAGTTCTTTCTTCAGGTAAACATGAAATATTTATCGTTGATGCGGCCTTAATATATGAATCTGGAGCAGATACACATATGGATTATGTTATTGTTGTGACTTCTCATTTAAAATTGCGCACAGAGCGAGTTATGAGCCGTGGTGATTTAAACAGAGATGAATTTTTTAAACGTTTAGATCTACAATGGCCTGATGAGGATAAAATTCATATCTCTGATTTTGTTATTCATAATAATGGGACAAAAGATCAATTAGAAACAGAAGCAAAAATGGTCTATGATCGATTATATGGATAAATACTTCTTGCTTATCCTGTTTATGTAGATGTAGCTCATATCAGACTACCTTAAAGCTAACGGTTTATCTAAAATTTCTTTTATAATAATCCCTTTTTTCAAAGATTCCTTTGATTCAAATAATTGTTTTCTAAGATTAGTTTTCTTCTGCCATTTATTGCCATAATGCTGTTCTGATCTTTCAGATAATTTTGAATGATAAATACTGTCTTCAAATTCTTGTTCTTGTTCATCTATGCTAGAAGTATCTATCTCATCTGAATTTTCTATAATATCATCTAATTCATCTTCAATTTCATAATAATCTTTTTG
>MDTC01256963.1_pt1 | contig 28554 bp, 20 predicted proteins | sample 811181 | NCBI WGS metagenome assembly MDTC01 (sample SAMN05326644, study PRJNA326480) | marine metagenome | isolation source: seawater | place: Pacific Ocean: North | collected 2011 | reverse complement strand
GGGATCGGACAGCCCCAATAGCGCTGGCGCGATACGCCCCAGTCACGAAGTCGGTAAGTTGTCTCGCCAGTGCCGGCGTTGGCGGCGATGATTGTGGCAATGGCGGCGGCTTTGCCAGCCTCGATATCAAGACCATCCCAAGCACCTGAATTAAAAATCTTTCCAGGGCCGGTATAGGCCGTGTTGGTTACCTTAAAACTGGCAGCGTCTTCGCCATCAGGCAACACCACTGGCAAAATTTTAAGCTCATAAGCATTGGCAAAATCAAGATCGCGCTGGTCATGGGCAGGACAGCCAAAAATCGCGCCAGTGCCGTAATCCATCAGCACAAAATTAGCGATATGAACTGGCAGCTTTATGGCCGGATCAAGCGGATGGCTAACCTGCAATCCAGTATCAAAGCCTTTTTTCTCGGCTGTTTCGACGGCAGCTTCAGACGTACCGAGCTTCGCGCATTCAGTGATGAAATCAGCCGCTGCCGGAATATTTTTGCCAATCGCAAGCGCGAGCGGGTGATTGGCAGCGATGGCCAGAAATGATGCGCCGAATAATGTATCGGGACGGGTGGTAAAGACCTCGATATGACTAGCATCGTTTGGGCTATTGCTGACAATTGAAAAGCGGACACGCGCACCTTCTGATTTTCCAATCCAGTTTTGTTGCATCAGCCTTACACGATCGGGCCAGCGGTCAAGATCGCCAATCTCGGCCAAAAGCTCGTCGGCAAAATCAGTGATCTTTAAAAACCATTGTGACAAAAGGCGGCGTTCAACCGGTGCGCCCGAGCGCCAACCACATCCATCAACAACCTGTTCATTCGCCAGAACTGTATTTTCAAGCGGATCCCAATTGACCCAGCTTTCTTTGCGGTAGGCAAGGCCGGCTTCAAGAAATTTCAAAAACATCTTTTGTTCATGTTGGTAATAATCAGGTGAACAGGTGGCAAATTCCCGCGACCAATCATAGGATAGTCCCATACTTTTCAGCTGGGTGCGCATGGCAGCTATGTTTTCAATCGTCCACTTGTCTGGATGAACACGCCGCTCCATGGCCGCATTTTCCGCTGGCAAGCCAAATGCATCCCAACCCATTGGATGCAAAACATTAAAGCCTTTGGCGCGGCGATAACGGGCTACAACATCACCAAGTGTGTAGTTGCGAACATGGCCCATATGAATCCGCCCTGATGGATAAGGAAACATTTCAAGGACATAATATTTTGGCTTATCATAGTCGATGCTGGCAGCAAAACAATCGGCCTGTTGCCATTTATCTTGCCATTTTTGCTCAATAGGGAGAGCATCATATTGGTTCATTCAAATCTTCCTTCGATCACTGATCTGGCTATTCGGCTATTCCTCCAAACGAGGCGCAAGTCCTGGATGACGCCGGATTAGTGATCAACATAAATTTAATTAAGCCTATGAGCCATCTTACAAAGCGATATTCTGATGGCAAACTTGCAGCTAAGCGAGTTTATTTAGTTTTTTTAGATATGGCGCTAGAGCGTAATTCGCGTGCACGGGTGAGAATTAAATCTTCAAGCTTGCGGCTAAGTACTTCATCTCGGCCCGCATCAACCCAGTTGCCATTGCGCTTTTTTTGCAAATAACTATTTACTTTGATTGCATCGGATCGTAACTCGAGGCCAATCACAAAAATGGTCAGCTTCAAACGCTGATCAAGGCTACCTTCTGATTGGTGCCATTCGGTTACGATGCTACCACCAAATGTGTCAACGTCATCAAGTGGCACAAATGACGCAATATCTAGTGCCGCCCGCCATAATAGTGCGTTTACAGGTAAGCTTCCACTGTACAGATTTTCATTAGTGTAATCTGAGAATTTAATTCCACCTGCCTTACCTGTTAGAATGGATACAGAGTCTGCCTCTCCTGGCCTATCAGTTGGTATAATTTTTTGACTGGTTTCGCAGCCACCTAATAATAGAAAAATAAGTAACACCAGTTTTGTAGCGTTAAAGTATGATGCCAAACCTATCTCCCTGATGAAATGTGCCATCGGATAGTAGTGCAATAAAGTAAAATTTTTGGCAATAAAAAAGGGGGCTAAAGCCCCCTTTTTCAACTTTGATTAGATTAGAAGTTCACCCGAATTTGGAGGCGAGTTGCTGAACCGTCATCATTTGTTGCTGCATTGCTTGCGTCGGTGTACTCATAAGTTGAGTGGAGTAGACCGATGCGAAGTCCGCCAGTCATGTCGTAACGGACACCAACAGTATTTGATGAGAATTCATCACCAAGCCCAGTTGTGCCGTCTTGATCTACGCTCTGGTTGAAGTAAACCAACTGTGTTGAACTGTCTACTTTGTAATTCAGACCAATGGTTGTATTTTGCTGGTCGTCTGTCTTTACTCCAGCAGCTGTTTTTTCTTCTGTGTTTTGCTGAAGAGCATAAACGCGACCAAAGCCAGCTGAATACTGAACGCCAATTTCTGCGCCGCTAGATTCAGCTGTTGCTGGGGTTGTAGAATCAGTTTTAATATCGGCATAGTTAATCTTCACGCTACCGTCCATCATTGGGATCGAGTAGTTGGCAGCCATGGAGGTCTCATCAGCGTTTGAAGTAGCGCCAGCGTCACCAAAACTAAGAGCTACATTGAGCCCACCAAGTGAATTCCGGTAAACAACTTTGTTATTTTTTGTGCCACCTTGAAAGCCAGTTGTATTCATCTCGCCTAGTCCAGCATTGGTTGAACCACCCATGTAGATGCCACCAGCAACTGTGCCCATCCAATTTTCATGGAGAGAGTTAGCATATGAAGGTGTCCACTGTTTTCCTAAGTCAATCTGACCAAAATCACCATTGATATCAATCCAGTTACGGTCAACTGTACCGCCGGTTAGGATACGGGTATTTGTTCCAATTGACAATCCGTTATCAAGTGTAGCGGATGACTTTACCCAAAGTTGCAATACGTCGGTCATTGTGGTGTTGTTTTCGCCAGCGACTGCGGCGTTGTCATCTGACCAAGTGTTGTAACGGAAACGCGCGTTTCCGCTGATGCTAACATCTGCAGCTACGGCAGAAACGCTGCCCAAGGCAATAAGAGCAGTTGTTGTAAGAAGAAGCTTACGCATAATTTGAGTCTCCCTTAGAGAATCTGTTGCCACCATTGACAACAGACGTGAAGATATTCTTTTTAACCGTTGAAACAAGGAAAGATAAATCAGGAACAATGAATTTTTCTTAGTGTGTGATATTTTTGCAACACCTCTGTTGTTGGGAGGTAAAATTATTGGAACACAAATTTTTTTTCAAATGACCAGATGGAATCAAATTTCACCGCAGAAAAAAGCTGCAAGTGTAACTGCTAAGGTATTTAGCGTTATATGATGTAATTGATTGAATTGATGAGTTTTGGATGACCGTTTTAAGAGTAAAAATCTGTTTGACAGGAACCAATCAGGTGTGCAGTGAAGCAATAGGCTTTTGTTAAATTATGACAAACCTGGCCCAAATTTATCGTTTCATATACTCAACAGATAATAAAAGCGTTATGTTGACGCGTTTCGAAATTAGGAATTAAGGCAAAACAGATCATGTCAGACCCGGATTATTCATTAATAGCGGCAAATATTACTAGCATCCAGGCCAAAATCACATTGGCGACGAGATCTCACTATGCCAAAACAAAAATTAAAACACTAGTGGATCTAGTTGCCGTGAGTAAACGCCAATCGAGTAAACGTATCGAAGCCGCATTGGCTGCAGGCCAACGCATTTTTGGTGAAAACCGCGTTCAAGAAGCCCAGGATCGATGGTTGCCACTCCGCGATCTTTATGCAGATTTGAAACTACATCTGATTGGTCCGCTGCAAACTAACAAGGCTAGTGATGCGGTAGCGTTATTTGACGTTATAGAAGTGGTTGATCGGCCAAAGCTTGCAAAAGCGCTTGGTGATGAGATGGCCCGCCAAAACCGCCATCTTGAGTGTTATATCCAGGTCAATACTGGCAAGGAAGCACAAAAATCAGGCATCGAGCCTGAAGATGCGGATGATTTCATTTCCTTTTGCCGTGACGAGGTGGGGCTTAATATTACCGGCCTGATGTGCATTCCGCCAATGGATGAAGAGGCGGCGATGCATTTTGCGCTTTTGCAAACCATTGCCAAACGCAACGATCTTTCCATTTTGTCGATGGGAATGAGTGAGGATTTTGAGGAGGCAATTGCCTTTGGCGCAACCGCTGTTCGCATAGGATCAGCGATTTTTGGGGCGCGTGACAGCTAGAGTTTTTTAACCTTTACCCCTGTCAGCAATCATATGGCCAGTCCGATGTTTCTTTGTCGCAAGATAATCTTCATTATATGGATTGCTAGCAAGCGTTAACGGCACCCGTTCTTCAACCTTGATCCCGCATTGTTCTAGCTGGCTGATCTTGTCAGGATTATTGGTAATCAACCGCAAACGCGTAATGCCAAGTGCATCAAGAATACGAGCTGCTGGCAAAAAAACCCGTTCATCCGTGTTAAAACCAAGCGCGTGATTGGCATCAACCGTATCAAGGCCATTATCCTGCAAAGCATAGGCGCGCATTTTATTTAACAGGCCTATATCACGCCCTTCTTGCGCTAGATAGATTAACACCCCTCCGCCACTTTCGGTCATAAGCCGCATGGCTGCCTGCAGCTGATCGCCGCAATCACACTTCAGGCTGCCAAGAACATCGCCGGTAATACATTGTGAATGAAGCCGTACCAGTGGCGCTTCAAAATCAGCACCCTTGCCAATTAAAACGGCAAAATGATCTTCGCCACCAATTTCGGCGCGAAACATCACCACTTCAGCATCTTCAGCAACTGCCAATGGCACCCGCGCACGCGCCGCAATGCGCAACATCGCACTAGCTTGGTGTTGATAGGATTCAAGGTCACGCGCTTCGAGAACCAATATATTATGTTCCTGCGCAAACCGGTCTTGTGCCGCAATATCGCGAAATGGCAACCGCACCAGCAACGCAGCAGGCAGTAATTTGGCATTGCGCAACAATCTTGTTGCATGATCGGCAAGCGACCCGTTTTGTTCGGCAACAAGGCTCAGGCCGTTGTCATCATCTAATCGGGTCTGCCCAAAAGCGAGGTCAAACACTTTTTTATAATGGTGGGTGGCAAGCGCAATTGTCGCTGCTGGCCAGCCTTGGCGAAGTGAACGTTGAAGACTTTTCACTCGATTTGCTGTTAGCACTAAAAGTGGGCCAGAACCTGCAAGACGGCTGAGAAAATTGATATCTTCACGATCGGCAAATTCGGCACCACGAAACAGCGCGGCTTCGCCGTTATTTAACCGCAGCATGACGTGACCACCGCGCCGCAATTCTGCACTGGCACGTTCAGCTTTCATATAGGCGTTTTTTGCACGCGTATCGTGCATAATCGTGGCTCCGGATTGTTTAAGACATATACAAGCAAGGACAGAATAAGCTACGGTTGCTTAATGTATCTGGTTAATTCACGTATTAAGAATGTGTCATTGATGTATTGGGTTGTGATAGAAAATGCAAGTGTTGTCCCCAAGCGTTGGTAAAGAAGCATTGTCTTCGTCGCGTTTGTTGATTGTTGATGATGATGCCTATCTTCGTGCGACCTTACGGCAACAGCTTGTGGTTGAAGGGTTTAATGATGTATTCGAGGTGGGTGTTGTTGCTGATCTCGATAAGGCTATGAGCCTTGCCAACCCTGATTTGATTCTTCTTAATATCCAGATGCCTGATGGCGATGGCATTGATATTTGCCAGCGTTTGCGCCGAGGTGGCTTTGCAAAACCCATTGTCATGCTCACTACCAAAGGCGCCGAAAGTGATATTGTTCTTGGGCTTGACGCTGGTGCCAATGATTATATCACCAAGCCGATTTGGCTTACAGAGTTGATTGCGCGTATCTGCACCCAATTGCGGCAGTTTCAAACGTCAGCTGATGCGCGATTTGAAATTGGTAATCTCAGATTTGTGCCAGCCAATAAAATGCTTCATAAAATTGGCAGTGACCGGATGCAAGCCTTAACAGAAAAAGAAGCAAAAATTTTGAAATTTCTCTATCGGGCACTTCCTAATGTTGTAACCAAAGATGAGCTTCTTGCCGAGGTGTGGGGATTTCAAAATGGCGTTAGCACTCACACATTAGAAACGCATATTTACCGGTTGCGGCAAAAGATAAGCCGCTTGACCAAAAAGCAATTGGTTCTGACCATTGAAAAAGGCTATCGGCTTGGCGATTAGGCCTGTTTTTATTTCAGCTTGCCATCCATCAGTGATGATAATGCCAAGGTTACCGTTCTGGTGCCCATATCGCCGCCAAATTCCATCGGGCGCAACCGGTTCAATGTGAAACCGGTTTCAATGGCCGCATCAAGAATCATCGCTGCATCCTCATAAGCAGGCTGATCCAGCTTTTCGGCAAGATAATCAAGCATCAGCCCAGCACTGAGAATCGCGGCAAGCGGATTGGCTTTATCTTTTCCCATAATATCTGGCGCGCTGCCGTGGGCGGGCTGGAACAATCCAATTTGATCGCCGATTTCGCCGCAAGCGGCCATGCCCATCCCGCCAACAAGCCCGCCTGCCAGATCTGAAAGAATATCGCCAAACATATTTTCCATTACCATGACATCGGCAGACCAGGGGCTGCGAATAAGGTCAAGCGCAGCAGCATCAACGTAATTGTAGGCTTTGTGGATATTGGGAAAATGGGCACCGATTTCATCAAAAATCTTCCGGAAAAACGCCATTGAGGTAAAGACATTGGCCTTGTCAACGCAGGTGACTTGGCCCTTATGACCCTTGCCTTTGCGCTTTGTGGCAAAGCGAAAGGCGAAAGCATGCAGTTTTTCACTGGTCGCTCTTGTGATCCTTAGGGTTTCATCACAAAACGCATTATCAATGATTTTGCTGCGGCCATGCACCGCGGCTGAATAAAATAATCCCTCGGTAGATTCTCGGATAATGACAAGATCAATCTTGCTGGCCCGTGGGTCGGCAAGCGGCATTGGCGCATTTGGATAGGCTTTGACTGGCCGCACACCGGCATAAAGTTGATAACGGTCGCGAAGCCGCAGATGAGGTGAAATTTCGGTTCCATCTTCACGCCGAATTTCGGGAAGGCCAATAGCACCAAGGAAAATAGCATCAGCTGCACCAGCGGCCGCTTCGCCATCTGGTTGAATATCATGGCCGGTTTCGGCGAAATAGCTGGCACCAGCGGCAATCTCAACAATCTTTGGTGCGGGAATTCCGGCTTTGGCCATGGCTTTTTTAGCAAGGAATATTGCGGCTTCGCTGACATCAACACCGATACCATCACCTTTGATTAAGCTGATTGTTGCCTTCATGTCATCGCTCCAACTGGGTTGCAGATGCTGTGACCTGCAGATTTACCACTGGCGAAAGCGCGCGATTTGCGCTGCGGCACAAAATTAACACTTTACGGGAAAACGGATGGCTGGGGCGGTAGGATTCGAACCTACGGTACACGATACCAAAAACCGATGCCTTACCACTTGGCTACGCCCCAATCCATTCGACGCTGCAATTTAGCGACCAAGTTCTAAGCAATCAAGCCCGTTCTTCGCCGAATGGGTCTTAAAAACACAACAAAAAGCATGATTGTCCGATGCCAGCCGGTTGGCGCCGGTTAATCGGGCTGATAAATCATGCTGGCGCGCGCCCAATATCCAGCATTTTCAAATTCTGCGGCTACAATTTCAGCATTTTCGATATGATCAAACAGGGCAAAACAGCTTGCCCCGCTTCCCGACATGGCTGTTGCAATGGCCCCTTTCGATTCCGCCAGACGATTAAGAATGCTATTTATTGCAGGTGCCAATTCAATGGCAATCGCTGTTAAATCATTGCCAAGTCCGACCATGCCGGCCGCATCAAGACCCGATAATGAACCGGCAAACCCGCTTTGTGGACCGGTAAAACGGGTAAATACATCTTTTGTCCATAGCCGTATTCCTGGATTGACGAGTAAAATTGATCCTGCAAAATTCAAATCAACTGGCGTCATGTTCTTGCCAATACCGTTAATGCGCTGGCAGCCTCCAGAAAGACAAACTGGCACATCAGCACCAAGGCTGGCGGCAAGGCGATTAAGTGCGGCTTTGCTAAGCCGCGCTGTTGATAATGCATTGACCGCATTAAGAAGCGCCGCGGCATCGGCTGAGCCGCCGCCAAGCCCCGCACCAACAGGAATATTTTTCTCAAGCGTGATCGAAAGCCCACCGATCACACCGCCAGCAGCGCGAAATCCCCTCAATGCCGTCATCACCAGATTGTCGTCCGCGCTATTGAGCCCGCTGGCAAATTCACCAACGATGGCAAGCTGGTCATTATTTGCCGGTTCAATCGTCAGATGATCGCCAAAATTGGTAAAGACAACAGCCGAGTCAAGAAGATGATAGCCAGCATCAATTTTCCCGCAAATGCGCAAAAACAGATTGATTTTTGCAGGCGCAACGACCGTTATCATTTGTTTAATTTGGTGGTGAGTTCGGCTTTCAGTTCATCTTCGGTGGCAATCGTTAGTGCATATTGCCATTTGAAACGCGCTTCGGCATAGCGGGCAGTTTTCCAATAAGCATCGCCAAGATGGCCCGTTATGATGGCATCCATTGGTTCAAGAACGGTTGCCTTTTCCAAAAAGGCAACGGCAAGATCATAATTGCCAAGCTTGTAATGAACCCATCCAAGTGAGTCGACAAAATAGCCGCTTCTTGGGCGGAGCCGCACCGCTTGTTCAATCAGCTCGATGGCCTCTTCAAGATTGCGCCCATCATCAGCCCACCAATAGCCAAGATAATTCAGTGTATAGGGATCATTTGGGTCTTTTGCTAACGCGGCCTTGAAACTATCTTCGGCAAGCTGGTCTTGTTCAAGCTGTTCATAGGAAATGCCAAGATTGCGATCAAGATCACCGGAAGCCAAACCAAGATCTAGTGCCGTTAGATAAGCATCACGCGCCTTTTCAAACTGATCCGACATTCGATAAAGATCGCCAAGTTCTTTTCGCAAAAGCGCGTTATCACCCTCCTTGTCAACGGCGGTTTGCAACAGGGCAATAGCACCAGTCATATTATCTTTGCGTTCAAGATCGATCCGTAGCAGCAATTGTGGTTGTCCCCAAGCCCCCGTAACATCAATGGCATCAAGCTTAGCAAGGGCGGCTTGGTGCTGCTCCATTTCATAGAGCGCTTGTGCCAGAAGGAAGTGGGCGCTGTCGATTTGCGGATCAAGATATAACGCCAGACCAAGTCTTGCATTCAACATCCCACTGGTTTGCGACTGGCTGTTGATCAGGCTTGTATCAATGATTCCAGCGGCAATATGGCTTGCAATCTTTAGTGGTTTGATTTGGCTTAAAATCTTGTTTTGCAGAGCATTTTTGTTAAAGCCAGCGGGAAGCCGGTCAATCAATCGCGACATTTTTGTGGTCTCGCCATGGCGGGCATAAAGGCGGGCAAGCTGAAGCAGAATTTGGGATGGCAAATTTTGCCGGTTAAACAGCCCATCGGCAAAGCCACGCATTTCGGCATCATCACCAAGATGGGAGGATAGGCGCGCCGCTTGCATGGCAAAAACTGAAGGCATATCCTGTCCATCTACTGTACTTGCCTTGCCAATTTTCAGCAGATGCGATAGACCGGCCGCGCCCTGACCCTTGGCGGTTAACGCCCATGCCTTGATCACCGCGGCAACTGGCTGGGCATCAAGATTTTCGGCAACATTATCGGCAAGAACCAAAACCGCATCCCAATCTTCGAGCAAAACAGCTTTTGCCGTTGCTGGCTCGCTGGCATAGCTGGTGGAGAGATTCAGCACTTCCATATTACGGGCAATCGCTGCGGCCGCATCAATATGACCAAGCTGATATTGCGTATAAAACGCCTGTTGCAACAGGCGCGCATTATTGCGATCAAAATTCAGCGCGGTTAGATAAAATTTAGCTGATGCGCCAACATCACGGAAATACAACGCTTGGCGTGCGGCCAGAAAATTCGCAGCAACTGTGCCCTGGGCTGGTTCAAATTTTGTTGACGCAATCGATTTTGGCGATGGCGTGGTGCTACAGCTTGCAATAAGGACCATGCCAGCAAACAAAAGCCAATGCCGGGTTTTCACCGGTTGCCGCGACAGGGTCTCTGGCTTCGCTATTCTATCTAGATTGCCCAAATTCACCCTCACATATTGGGGTATTTTGGCCCGCCTCCACCCTCAGGGCTGACCCACACAATATTTTGTGATGGGTCTTTGATATCACAAGTTTTGCAATGCACACAATTTTGCGCGTTGATTTGCAATCTTGGATCACCGCCATCGTCATTTTTGACAATTTCATAAACGCCAGCTGGACAATAGCGCTGTTCAGGAGAATCATATAGCTTCAGATTATGGCTAATTGGAACAGACGCATCCTTTAAGGTAAGATGGGCAGGCTGATTTTCTTCATGATTGGTACCTGATAAAAAGACTGATGAATTGCGGTCAAAACTGACAATGCCATCAGGTTTGGGATAATCAATTTTCGGCGCGTCGCTTGCCAGCTTTAAATTTTCATGGTCGGATTGATGCCGCAATGTCCATGGCGCTTTGCCGAAAAACAGATAGGTGTCAATTGCTGCATGCGCAAGGCCAAGCCAAAGGCCTTTGGCGAAACCGGGCCGGATATTGCGAACCTTGTAAAGTTCGGCCCATAGCCAGCTGCCTTCCAACCGGGTTGCATAGCTTGCTGGCTCATCACCGGCTTGCAATGTTTCTAGCGATTCAAAAATTGCTTCAGCGGCAAGCATGCCTGATTTCATTGCCGTATGAGTGCCTTTGATTTTCGGTACATTCAAAAAGCCAGCAGTACAGCCAACAAGACAGCCGCCCGGGAAGGTTAATTTTGGTACTGATTGGAAGCCGCCTTCATTCAGCGCCCGCGCGCCATAGGAAACGCGCCGTCCGCCAATAAATGTGTCGCGAACTGCTGGATGATTCTTGAAACGTTGGAATTCTTCAAAAGGTGAAAGATGCGGGTTGCTATAATCAAGACCGACAACATAGCCAACAGCAACCTGATTACCATTGAGATGATAAAGAAACGATCCGCCATAAGTATCACTTGCCAATGGCCAGCCAACCGAATGCCAAGCAAGGCCAACCTTGGCTTTTTCCGGATCAATATCCCATAATTCTTTAATACCAATGGCAAAGGTTTGTGGGTCCTTGCCTTCACGAAGGTCAAATTTTTCAAAAAGTTTTTTGGTTAGGTGGCCGCGACAGCCCTCGGCAAAAATTGTTTGTTTAGCGTGCAATTCCATTCCGCGCACATAATTGTTGTTAGGATTGCCATCCTTTCCAATGCCCATATCACCTGTTGCCACGCCTTTGACCCGGCCCTGACCATCATATAGAATCTCCGCTGCGGAAAAGCCGGGATAGATTTCAACGCCGAGCGCCTCGGCTTGTTCGCCAAGCCAGCGGCAAAAATTACCGAGTGAAATAATGTAATTGCCATGATTGTTCATGCTTGGCGGTGTTGGCATGCGAAAGCTGCCAGTTTCGGTCAAAAACATGAATTTATCGGTGGTGACTGGCGTGTCGAGTGGCGCGCCGCGTTCATGCCAATCGGGAATAAGCTCATTCAGGCTTCGCGGTTCAAGAACGGCACCTGACAGAATATGGGCACCAACTTCGCTTCCCTTTTCGATCAAGCACACTTCGATGTTTTTGCCAGTTCCATTGGCTAGCTGTTTCAGCCGGATTGCCGCTGACAGACCGGATGGTCCGCCGCCAACAATCACAACGTCAAATTCCATCACTTCACGTTCCATCTTTATTCCCGTCTATGTCCACATAGTTTAAAATTTCGCCGGCTTTATGTTATAGGTAAGTATTCTTGAAACAGGCTTCAAGACAATTGATCTCAGTGGATGCCCATGTAAGATTGCTGTTGCGTACTTTTTCCCTGAAGAAACAACCAAAATTTGACAGAGTTTTATATGTTGGCACAAAATGATGACCGAAATGAATTAATTGCGATGCTGGCATGGCAATTAGATATGGGGGTTGATGAGGCTTTGCTTGATCACCCCCGAGCTGATGCGGTGTCATTGCGGCTTGATCAGCTTTTGGCCGTTGCCGGAAAGGCTGGTGATAAAGGCGTCAGCCAAACCGTGATGGGCGGTGCTGCGCCGCAACTGCCAGAAGCGGTAAAAATGGTAAACCCAACCTCGGCTAATTCTGGAGGAATAGCCCCCAAAGATAAGATCAATACTGATGGCGCTGCCCTCACTGGCATCACAACCCTTGCCGATCTGCAATCAGCTATGGCCAAGCTAGATGATTGCCTACTAAAGCATACCGCCAGTAACCTGTGTTTTGCCGATGGCAATCCTGGCGCGCGCCTGATGATTATTGGCGAGGCACCGGGCCGCGATGAAGACCGGATGGGAGTGCCGTTTGTTGGCGCGGATGGTCAGCTTCTTGATAAGATGATTGCTACGATTGGTCTTGACCGGGCGTCGGTCTATCTAACCAATCTTTTGCCATGGCGCCCGCCTGGCAATCGAAGCCCAACCGATGAAGAAACGGCGATGCTGTTGCCGTGGCTGTTTCGTCATGTGCAGCTTGCCAAGCCTGAATTTGTTCTGCTTTTAGGCGGGGCGGTGGCTAAATTGGTGTTGCGCAGCCATGATGGAATTATGAAATTGCGCGGTCGTTGGCATGACGTTGATTTTGGCGATGGTGTGCCGCGTCCGACTCTGGCCAGCCTTCATCCGGCTTATCTGCTGCGGTCGCCTGCGCAAAAACGGCTTGCGTTTGAAGATCTGCTTTTGCTGGCAAAACGGCTTGCCGCTGTACAGTGAAATGACGAATCAGGTTGATCCTCCAGCGGCTGCAAGGTAGGACATAGAGGCGGGCTTAATTGACGATAATGATTATTAGCTAACGCCACAACGCAAGGGCCTTACTATGAGTTTCAATCCACCCGCCGACTTCACCAAAAAGATGCTTGGGGGTCTATTGCCCATCATGACATGTCGCATGATGTTGAACTGCGGCGCAAATCTGGCCGTTTCTAATTTGAATCGTTCATTCGTCATTGGTAGTTATTATATCCGGCTGGTTTTGCCGGTGATGGCCGTGTTTGTTTTCATGGCGCCGGCGATCGCCCAATCCTTGCCAGAACCATTAAGCATGGCTGATGTTACTCAATACAAGCGCCTCATTGAATTGCAGAAAAACGGCAATATGAAACAGGCGATTCGCGAAATGGGTCGATTGAAAGATCCAGTCTTAAAAGGCCATTTGTTGGCGCAGCGATATCTTCACCCAACTGCATGGCGCTCAAGCTATAAGGAATTATCCAGCTGGCTTGCCACCTATAATGATCATCCGGATGCAAGCCGTCTTTATTGGCTTGCCAAACGTCGCAAACCGAAAAATGCGCAAAGCCCAAAAGCGCCAAAACCAGGTTATTTGAATGGCTATGGCCAAGCTGGTGCGCATGGCTACCGGCCGCGTATTCCGACAAGCAATGCTGGTCGTGCCTCGCCAACGCGAACCGCATCCATTGCCCGTTCGATCCGGCGGGCAATCCGTCGCGGCTGGCCATCAGGTGCGCTTGATATTGTCAATGACCCGCAGAATAAACGCTATTTGACTGGCGCTGAAGAAGGTCAGCTCCGCGGTGAGATTGCCCATGCCTATTTTATTTTTGGTGTTGATTCAAAGGCCATTCGGCAGGCGCGCTATGCGATTGGCATTGGGCGGGAATATGCGCAATTAGCCTATTGGGCAGGCGGTCTTGCATCATGGCGAAGCGGCCAGATTGATCTCGCTGGCCAGTTTTTCCGAACGCTTGCCAATCTTGCCAAAGCCAATCCGGGCGAGCGAAGCGCGGCTGCCTATTGGGCGCACCGTGTTGAAATGCGCCAAGGACGCCCACTTGAATCAATTCGTTATCTTGAAGTCTCGGCGCGTGAAATTGACAGTTTTTATGGTGTTGTCTCGCGTCATGTGCTTGGCCAGCAAATTAACATTTCTTTTGACCTGCCTGAAATGGATGCTGGTTTTTATAGTTGGCTAAGCGCCCGTCCAGGTGGAAAACGTATCTTCGCGCTGTTACAGCTTGGCGAAACTCATTCGGCTGAGCGTGAATTACGCTATCTTTGGATGGAAATGCCAGAAAAATATCGCCTTGGGGTGATGCGCTTTGCGTCTGAACAAGGCATGGCGGGGCTGTCATTTCGGGTTGCTGAAATCATTCGCAAAGATACAGGTGTCAGCTGGTATGGCGCGCTTTATCCGCATCCGCAATTCAAGGTCGATTATGATATTGACGAAGCGCTTGTTTGGGCGATTTCGCGACAGGAATCAGGCTTTAACCCACGCGCCAAAAGCAGTGCTAAGGCTGCTGGCCTGATGCAGCTTATGCCCGCCACCGCTTCATTCATTGCGCGGGATCGAGGCTATCGTGGCCGCAAAAGACATCAGCTTTTTGACCCTGAACTGAACCTCAAGCTTGGGCAGAACTATATTCAGCATCTGCTTGATGAACCGCTTGTTGAAAGCTCGCTAATTAGGCTTTTGGCGGCTTATAACGGTGGGCCGGGGAATTTGCGCAAATGGCTTGGCAAGGTTGATCATCAGGATGATCCGTTTTTGCTGGTTGAATCAATGCCGGCGCGTGAGACGCGTTATTATGTGAAAAATGTCATTTCCAATCTTGGCATTTACCGGCAACGTTTCGGCGAAACAACACCTGCCTTGTCGAGTCTTGCCGCTGGCAATGGTGGAAAATTCGTTCCAAGTGAGGCGACTCATAAGGGTTTGGCAAATTAGTCCGCGAAATAAATAGAACATGCTGGCGAGGCTGGGTGTGCCCGCCGCAAGATGATGATTGGATGATAAGAGGCAAAATGAATGGATCATGATAAGCGGATTGATAAATCAATTACATTCGTGCCGGTAAATATTGCCATTTTAACCGTGTCGGACACGCGCAAAGCCGATGATGATCGTTCGGGTGATCTGCTGGTTGGGCGGGCACAGGAAGATGGGCATAATCTGGTTGGACGCGCTATTGTCACTGATGATTTTGATGCCATTACCAAACAGCTTCGAGGCTGGGTTGAGGACAAAGGTGTCGATGTGATTGTGGCCACTGGCGGGACGGGGTTGACGGGCCGTGATGGCACGCCCGAGGCGTTTCGGACGATTTTTGAAAAGGAAATCGAAGGTTTTGGCGAGTTATTTCGCTATATCTCCTTTGCCAAAATTGGCACATCAACAGTGCAGTCTCGCGCCGTGGCCGGTGTTGCTGGCGGAACCTATCTATTTTCCCTTCCTGGCTCACCATCGGCGTGCCGCGATGGGTGGGATGAGATTTTGCGCTATCAGCTGGATATTCGTCACCGGCCTTGTAATTTTGTTGAAATCATGCCGCGCCTTGCTGAATCGCCAACCCAGCGCCGTGGTGGCTAATGCCTGATCTTGACCATGAATGGCAATTCAACGGGCCGGTCATTGGCATTGACGAGGCTGGACGGGGGCCATGGGCGGGGCCGGTTACGGTAACGGCAACCTGGCTTTGTCCATCTGCCTATGACACGCTTCCTGCTGACATTGATGATTCAAAAAAAATAAAGCCGTCGCGCCGCGTCGCGCTTGCCACGGCCTTGATGGCAAAGCCTCATCTTTATCATACAGTGTCGATCGAGGTTGCGCAGATTGATCAGGCGGGCATTTTGAAAGCCACTTTTGCTGGCATAGTGATGGCGGCAACGAAACTGGCTGATAAAATGGTCAAGGCTGGATGGGACGCGCCGGTTCATGCGCTTGTTGATGGTAATTTGCTGCCGCCCGACATGCCATTGCCGGCAACTGCATTGGTCAAGGGTGACAACCAGTCATTATCAATTGCTGCAGCGTCACTCATTGCCAAAACATCGCGCGATCAAATTATGCAGAATCTTGCTTTGGCGTATCCTGATTATGGCTGGGCAAGCAATATGGGTTATGGCACCAAGGCGCATCAGGCTGGCCTTGACCAATTTGGCGTGACACCGCATCACAGGCATAGCTTTAAGCCGATCCGCTGCTATCTGGAGGCTGGCGACTAGCACCGCGACACGGCAGTTACTTTTAATCATTTTGCGCGCCAAGACCGGTTTGGCGGCGGCCAAACAAGGCGTCCCGATCACAAGATAGGCGTGTTCATAGGCAGTTTAGCCACAATATATTGATATAACTTTAAGAAGACCTGATAAGTTGTTGACTTATATTGATTCTGTGATTCTTTTAGATAAGGGTCGTTGGCGTTTGGCTGGCGAGAGATGAATGAAATGGGCTTTGTCTGGTGAAAGTAAATCGAATCCTACAAGGTGATTGTATCGCCAAATTGCGTCAAATTGCCGACCAGTCGGTTGATCTGGTTTTTGCTGATCCACCGTATAATTTGCAATTGGCTGGTGATTTGTCGCGCCCCGATCAAACGCGTGTTGATGCGGTTACTGATGCGTGGGATAAATTTGATTCTTTCGCGGCTTATGATGCCTTTACCGCCGCTTGGTTAACCGAGGCGCGCCGTGTGTTAAGGTCAGATGGTGCCATTTGGGTGATTGGCAGCTATCACAATATTTTCCGTGTTGGCACGATTTTGCAGAATCTCGATTTCTGGGTTTTGAATGATGTGATCTGGCGCAAAACCAATCCAATGCCAAATTTCCGCGGGCGACGTTTTACCAATGCACATGAAACGTTGATCTGGGCAGCAAAATCGCAAAAATCGCGCCATGTGTTCAATTATGACGCGATGAAGGCATTAAACGATGATGTCCAAATGCGCTCTGACTGGGAATTACCGCTTTGCACAGGCAATGAACGGATCAAGGCGAACGGAAAAAAAGCTCATCCAACGCAAAAGCCCGAAAGCTTGCTAGCGCGGGTCATTTTGGCCTCTACACGGCGTGGTGATGTGATTCTCGACCCGTTTTTTGGCACTGGCACAACTGGTGCCGTTGCTAAAAGGCTGAACCGAAATTTCATTGGCATCGAACAAAATCCTGGTTATGTCAAAATTGCCAAAACAAGATTGGCCGACGTCACGCCAATCGCCTCGGATGATCTGTTGGAAACAACTCCACGGCGTGCCTTGCCAAAGGTGCCGTTTGGCAATTTGATCGAACATGGATTATTAAAGCCGGGCGACCATCTGTTTGATGCCAAAAAACGGTTTCAGGCTATGGTGCGCGCCGATGGCTCGCTCTTTACCGACCAGAAACAAACAGGGTCAATTCACGCCCTTGGTGCACAGCTTCAAGGACTGCCATCTTGCAATGGCTGGAGTTTTTGGCATGTCGAGCGTGACGGTAAACCGATTTTGATCGACCAGCTTCGTGAAAAGCTGCGCGAAGAAATCTACCTGTCAAACCCGCAATCTTAACCGATCTTTATCGGGCATAAAAAAAGCTGTGGTGCATTGCCGCGTCACAGCCTGTTTCTAGTTTCTTCCGAGGCCTTAGGCAGCGTGGGCTTGTGCTTTTTTTCCAGCCTGCGAGCGTGCAAAACTGGTTCGGTATAGCCTGATGGCTGTTCAATGCCTTTAAAGACAAGATCAAGCGCTGCTTGAAAGGCAATTGACTGGTCAAAATGCCCAGTCATTGGCTCATAAGACGCGTCACCCGCATTTTGCGCATCGACCACCGCCGCCATTTCCTTCATCACATCTATAACAAGATCGGCATCACAGATTTTATGGTGAAGCCAATTGGCAATATGCTGCGATGAAATCCGTAAAGTGGCGCGATCTTCCATCAAACCGACATTGTGAATATCGGGCACTTTCGAGCAGCCAACGCCTTGATCAATCCAGCGAACGACATAGCCAAGAATGCCTTGGGCATTATTGCGCAATTCAGCGCGGATGTCCTCATCTGACCAATTTGGACGGATGGCAACCGGAATCGACAGAATATCCGACCTACTGGCGCGGACCTTTCCGGTCAATTCGGCCTGACGTTTGACAACGTCAACCTCATGATAATGCAAGGCATGCAACGTGGCGGCAGTTGGCGATGGCACCCAAGCGCAATTGGCACCGGCTTTTGGATGGCCAATCTTCTGGGTAATCATATCGGCCATCAAATCCGGCATGGCCCACATGCCTTTGCCAATTTGTGCTTTGCCCGAAAATCCACAAGCAAGTCCAATATCGACATTCCAATCTTCATAGGCTGAAATCCACGCTGCGGCTTTCATATCGCCTTTGCGGATCATCGCGCCAGCATACATTGATGTATGAATTTCATCGCCGGTGCGATCAAGGAATCCGGTATTGATAAAGGCAACGCGTGATTTCGCCCCCCGGATACATTCTTTCAAATTAACCGTGGTGCGGCGTTCTTCATCCATGATGCCAATTTTGATTGTATTGGTGGGAAGCTGCAAAAGCTGTTCAACCATATCAAAGGTTTCAACAGCAAAAGTCACTTCATCGGGCCCGTGCATTTTCGGCTTTACAACATATATTGAGCCGGCTGGTGAATTTTGCTTGCTGGTAAAATCGGGCAGCGCCGCGGCGACTGAAATAAAGGCATCTAAAATCCCTTCAGGAATTTCACGCCCATCAGATAAAAGCACGGCTGGATTACTCATCAAATGCCCAACATTGCGAACTAGCATCAATGCCCGTCCACGAAGCGTTTGGCTGCTGCCGTCAGCGGCGATAAAGCTTTTATCGTCATTCAATCTGCGATCCATGATTTCACCATTCTTGGTGAAACTCGCGGTCAGGGTGCCGCGCATGATTTTGTTCCAATTACGGTAGGCAAGAACCTTATCTTCAGCATCAACCGCTGCAATCGAGTCTTCAAGATCAATGATGCTTGTCAATGCTGATTCAACCATCACATCATCAATATGCGCTGCATCATCGGCGCCGATGGTGCCATTGGCATCAATGATGATTTCAAGATGAAGTCCGTTCTTGATCAGGATAATGCTGCTTGGTGCATTGGCTTTGCCGGTATAGCCAATCAACTGGTGTTGATTGGCAAGGCCTGTATGGCCGCCATCCATAGCCACGGCAAGTGAGCCATCGGTAATGGCAAAACCGGTTACATCATTCCAACTGCCAGTTGCCAGTGGCACTGATTTATTCAAAAGATTACGGGCAAAGGCAATGACTTTATTGCCGCGAATCAGATTATAGCTGTCTGTTTTTTCAGCACCATTGGCATCACTAATCGCATCGGTTCCATATAGCGCGTCATAAAGACTGCCCCAACGCGCATTGGCAGCGTTCAGTGAATAGCGTGCATTGGTGATTGGCACAACAAGCTGTGGTCCGGCAATGGTGGCAATTTCAGGATCAACATTGCTTGTTTCAATGTCGAAATCGCCGCCATCTGCATGCAGATAGCCAATGTCACTTAAAAATGATTCATAGGCGACTGGATCAATGCCGTCATTACTATGCACTTTTAGCCAGTCATTAATCTGGTTTTGAAGCTTTTCCCTTGTATCCAAAAGCGCCTGATTTTTTGGCGCAAGTTGATGCGCTGCCTGATCAAAACCGTTCCAGAAATCTGCAGGCGTAATATTGGTGCCAGCAAGAATTTCGTCATTCACTAAATCATAAAGAACCGTGGCAATGGTTAAACCGCCATGGATGGTAACATTTGACATTATTTGCTCCGCTTTAGCAGGCAACCCGTGACAGTCATCGGGAAGGGGGCATGGATGAATTTGTTCATCTTTAACCGAAGCGGCCGGTCGTTTCAAGTTGCAACGCGTGTGTTTTGCTGGAAATCGTTATATTTCTGGAGGGACATTTGGATGTGATTGGTCTTCGATGCGCAAGTTGGTCGGGGCGGCTGGTTTTAAGGCCGTTGCCATGTCAGCCCAGCGCTAGCCAGGGCCTCTTCGATTTGACCAACAAGCTTGTTGAGATTTTCCGGCGTTTTGCCCTCAGCACGGGCGACAAGTGTCGCCTCGGTATTTGAGGCCCTAACAAGCCACCAGCCATCATCATTTCGCACTCTCACGCCATCAATGAAGCTCAAGCGTTCTTCGCCAAATTGCGCTTTTGCTTCTTTGGCCAGCCGTTCAATGACACCGAATTTCTGATCATCAGGGCAATCAATGCGTAATTCAGGCGTTGCATGTTGCGGCGACAAGCCATCAACAAAATCGGTGATGGTTTGACCGGTCTTGGCCATCTGACAAAGAACGCGGAGGCCAACATAAAGCGCATCATCAAATCCGTAAAATCCGTCCTTGATGAAAATATGTCCTGACATCTCACCAGCTAAGGGCGCTTTGATTTCGGCCATTCGGTTTTTCATATGGCTATGTCCGGTTTTCCAGATTTGTGCATCGCCACCAGCCTCGGTGATTAAAGCCATCGCCATGTCGGATGATTTTACATCGAGAATAACTGGCGCACCGGCGTGTCGCGCCAAAATATCATGCGCCAGAAAGGCAGTTAAGAAATCCCCTGGCACCTGACGGCCTTTGGCATCGACAATGCCAATCCGGTCACCGTCACCATCAAAGCCAATGCCAAGATCTGCGCCAGTATCGGTAACGGCTTTTCGCAAAATGGCCAAAGTTTTGGGATCAACAGGGTTGGGATGATGGTTGGGAAATGTGCCATCAATATCGCCAAACAGTACTTTATGACGCCCGCTGATTTTCTGAGTTGCGGCAATGGTTGCTGGCCCTGATGCGCCATTACCACAATCCCAGATGACGGTGAAATCGCCGGTATTGGCATCAGCAATAAGGCGGTTGATATAATCGTCAAATATGGGCACTTCGTTGTGGCTGCCCCCATCTTGAAGGGAGGGCCCATTGGCGCTGATGGCACCAAGTTCTTGAATATCATCACCAAAGAAAACCGTGCCATTCATCATCATTTTAAACCCGTTGTGCGTTGGCGGGTTATGTGATCCGGTTACTTGAATGGCGGCATTGGCTTTAAGGGTAACACCAGCATAATAAAGCATCGGTGTGGGACCACATCCGATATAGCTCACCTGGGCGCCGCCTGCAACCAAACCATCACAAAGCGCCGCTGCCAAATCTGGTGATGATAATCGTCCATCAAGGCCAACTGCGACATGATTGCCATAGCCGCGCTGGCGAAGACAGGCCGCAAAGGCAATGCCGATAGCTTTGGCATCATTTAGATTTAATGTTTTATCAACAATGCCGCGAATATCATAGGCGCGTAAAATGCTTGGATGAAAAACATGGTTTGTCATGTGAATGCCTTTGATCGAAATCTATGCTCGTAGGACCGGTAACAGGGTAATGGGTCAGAGTAATATCTCATGCTGATCAGTTATGTTGTGGGAGTTTACGATATCGCCATGCGGTTTTTGATCCAGCTTCCGAGTGGTTCGGTAAGATCATCACGCGACATGGCAAAGGCGATATTGGCCTGTAAAAACCCGATTTTTGATCCGCAATCGAACCGTTCACCTGAAAAGCGGAGTCCATGAAATGGCACTTTGCCAATCTGGCGCGCCAACGCATCGGTCAATTGGACTTCGTTACTGGCGCCGCGTTCTTGCGTGCCAAGTTGAGCGAAAACCCCTGCTTCAATGATGTAGCGGCCAACAACACCGATTGTTGACGGGGCATTGGCCGGATCAGGTTTTTCGACAAGCCCTGATACTTCTACAATTTGTCTATGATCGGTCCCGGGGGTGATGATTCCATAAGAGCCGGTTTCGGATTTTGGAACATCCATAACCGCAACCATGTTGCCACCTTGATATGATGCAACCATTTCAGCCAAACAACTTGGGCCAAGGATCAAATCATCAGCAAGAAGAACGGCGACCGGTTCATCATGGATTAAATGACGTGCGCACCAAACAGCATGGCCAAGACCAGCGGGTTCCTGCTGGCGAACATAGGCCACGGTTCCAGGTTCGTGAATCATGCCGCGGACAGTTTCAAGCGCCGCCAGCTTGTCCTTGGCAAAAAGCGTTTCTTCCAGTTCAAAGGAATGATCAAAATGATCTTCAATGGCGGTTTTGTTGCGGCCGGTCACAAAGATGAATTCCTCAATACCGGCAGCTGCGGCTTCTTCGACGGCATATTGGATTAATGGCTTATCAACAACGGTAAGCATTTCCTTTGGCAGCGCTTTTGTGGCTGGCAAAAATCGTGTGCCAAGTCCGCCAACAGGGAAAATCGCTTTTTTGATCATTCGTGCTGTTCCTTTAAATGGGGCTGATCGAAATGGTGACGTCACCATCACAAGGCTTACTCTGCAGCAGTAAAATAGGTCAAGCCACCTTTGCGTGAAACCTTGCCATAAAAAAAGTCAAAATCCTAATCTGCCATAAGTCTTGTTACTTGCCCGAACTCTTTGATTGAACAAATTCTACCTGCCTGTTATCAAACTCTAGGGCAATCATAGGAATTAATATTGTGAAAATTGCAGTCATTGGCACTGGTTATGTAGGTCTTGTCTCGGGCGCATGTTTTTCCGAATTCGGATTTGATGTCACTTGCATTGATAAAGATCCGGCAAAAATTCTGAAAATTAACCAAGGTGAAATGCCAATTTATGAGCCTGGTCTGGCCGAGCTTGTTGCCCGCAATATCAAGGCTGGAAGGCTGCATTTTGACCTTGATCTTGGCGCGGCGGTTGCGGCAGCCGATGCTGTCTTTATCGCTGTTGGCACCCCGACACGTCGCGGCGATGGCCATGCTGATTTGTCATTCGTTTATGCTGTGGCTGAAGAAATAGCCGCGCATCTGTCAGGCTACACGGTTGTTGTGACCAAATCGACCGTACCGGTTGGGACGGGCCGCGAAGTTGCCGGCATCATTGCCAAAACAAACCCTGATGCAAAATTTGATATTGCTTCTAATCCTGAATTTTTGCGTGAAGGCGCGGCGATTTCTGATTTCATGCGCCCTGACCGTGTTGTTGTTGGTGCCGAAACTGACGCTGCCTGTGATGTCATGCGCGCGCTATACCGGCCACTGTTTCTGATCGAAACACCAATTTTGATTACCAATCTGGAAACATCCGAAATGATCAAATATGCTAGTAATTCTTTTTTGGCGGTGAAGATTTCCTATATCAACCAGATGGCCGATCTGTGTGAAAAAGTTGGGGCAAATGTTCATGATGTTGCCAAGGGCATGGGGCTGGATAAACGGATTGGCAATAAATTCCTGCATCCAGGGCCGGGCTATGGTGGGTCCTGTTTTCCAAAAGATACATTGGCGCTTGTCAAAACAGCTGAACAGCATTCAAGCGTTCTAAGTATTGTTGATGCAGTTGTTGGTTATAATCAGGCACGAAAAATCACCATGGCCGATCGTGTTATCGACGCCATGAGTGGGTCAGTTGCTGGCGCAAAGATTGCCATTTTGGGGTTGGCCTTTAAACCGGAAACTGACGATATGCGCGAAAGCCCATCGCTTGATATAATTGACGCCTTAACCAAAGTAGGGGCTGTTTTGCGCGCTTATGATCCAAAGGCGATGGATGAGGCGCGCCATCTTTTGCCACAAGATGTCACGTTTTGTGAAAGCGCAACCGATTGTCTGAACGGCACGGATGCTGCTGTCATTGTCACTGAATGGAACGAATTTCGCGCCTTGACGCCAGCGCAATTTGCCGCCGCAATGCGCGGGCGGGTTCTTGTCGATTTACGTAATGTTTATGAGCCAGACGCGATGCAGGATGCTGGCTTTACCTATCTGTCGATTGGCCGCTAGCGGGCTGAAATAAGGATTATAGGTTGTATAGTTCAGGCGTTTTAAAGGACCATAAAATGTAAAAGTCTGAAATTTAATCGATTGACTATATTGTTTTGCAGGTGGCCAACCTTGTGGCAACGATCAAATTCTATACTGAAATTCTGGGCATGGATCATAGTTTCTTTCAGCCGCCAACGGGGGAGCCAGTGCGCCAGTCTTTGCACTTCGGATTGTAAAAGATCAATTTGCATGGCGCGGCATCGCCTTTTATCCCGCATGCTAAAAATCCAGTTGCTGGCAGTGTTGATCTATGTTTCATCACAACGCAGCTTACTGATTGGCAACCGCATCTTGCTAATCATGGCATCGAAATTGAAGGTGGGTCGGTTTGTAAAACTGGCGCAAATGGCCCACTTTTGTCGGTCTATATTCGAGAGCTCAACCATAATCTAATCGAAATTTCCAACTATATCTGAAAACATAAACCCTATTCGGCAGCCACGTCAATTGGTGGTGGCAGGGTTGAGATCTGCTCAATGATCGCGTTAATTTGCGGCGCATAGCGTGTATGATTTGCTGCTCTGACATGACCATAACCGCAAATGTTAAGCATCAACTTAAGCGCTGTTTCGATTTGATCCTGCCGGTTAGGTGATGCCGCCATACCAAGCGCGTCAAGCCAATCAATGACCATGTCACGATAAGCGCGTTCGGCGCGTCGACCGGTTGCATAGCCAAAAGGATCAGCCCAGCTATCGCGTAGCCATGATAGGTGCGCAAGACCGCGCAAATAAGGCGTCAACCAGCGGCCAAAGCGTATCTTGCGTGGGTTTCCATCATTCGCCTTCAGCCATGCCAGCATTGGCGGGGCAAGATGATAGGAAATGGCGGCATCGTCGCCAGCTATCGTGGCGATCTTTGCGGTAAAATCGGCGCTGGTTAAATGGCGCGCCACTTCATATTCATCCTTGATTGCCATTGCCCGATATAGCGCCCTTGCCGCGGCCTCGCCGATATTGCTTGATAGAATATCTTGGCTTTTTAACCGTTCCGTAAATTGCGTGATGATTGCTTCATAGCGTGAGGCATATGCGGCATTTTGATAGTTTGTTAATTGCGCAGCAAAATAGGCAATGGCCGTATTGGGATCGGTCAGTGCCACCTCATTTTGCGGGATCTTTGTGATCGCATCAAGACAGGAAAACAGTTTATCTGGTGCATGGGCCAGCAAACGGCCCCATCGCAATGCGGCAAGATTATTATCAAGCGATGCGCCGTTCAGCCGCAAGGCTGCCTCGACTGCGTCGACGCCAAGCGGAATTAAGCCTTTTTGAAGCGCCCAACCAAGCATGATAATATTGCTTGATGTCGTGCTTCCCAAAAGCTGGTTGGCAAGCGATGAAATGGCAAATTTGACGATACGGTCCGGATCCATGGCCGTGCTAAGGCGGGTCATCACAAGTGGCATATCAACAGTGCTTCCAATCCCGACGCCAGCAACGCCTACCGGATCAATATTATCATTGAGAATGGCATGGCTTTTGGTTTTGTTAAGAAGGCCAAGAACCATATCATTTGCCGCCACCACCGCATCACAGCCAATCAGCAAATCAGCTTCATGACTTGGTAACCGCACCATATGAGCATCAAGTGATTTGTCGCGGGCAAGCCTGATCTGCGAGGTAACGCCACCATTTTTTTGCGACAGGCCAGTTTGATTGACCGCGGTTCCGGCAATGCCATCAACCCGTGCGGCCATAATCAAAATACCGGCAAGTGTGGAGACACCGGTGCCGCCAATGCCAGCGATGAAAATATTACAAATATTGCCGCTGGCTGGTGGCGGCATTGGCAGGGTTATATCTTCTGGAAAAGCTGGCTTTGTATATGTCTTTGCCGGAATTGATTGATCGCTTGTACTGGCTTTTTTGACCGTCACAAAGCTTGGGCAAAACCCATTGAGACAAGACATATCTTTATTGCATAGGTTTTGGTCGATCTGGCGTTTTTCACCTTCGGGCTGTATCAGGGGTTTGACAGCAACACAATTTGATTGGACGGCACAATCACCACAGCCCTCACAGACAGCGTCATTGATCATGATCGTTTCAGGTTTATCAGCAATCAATCCGCGCTTGCGTTTGCGGCGCAATTCGGTTGCACAGCCCTGAACATAAATGATTGCGGTAACGCCGGAGATTGATTTGAGTTCCTGCTGCAATGCCAATATACCTTGGCGATCATAAAACTGGCAATTACCGGCCCAATTGGCACCATTCAACAACGCATCCTGCTCGTCACTGACAACAGCGATTTTGACCACACCCTCGGCGGCAAGCTGGCGCGAAATAACCCATGGTGGCTGTCCGCCCTCAACCGTCTGGCCGCCGGTCATTGCCACAGCGCCATTATATAGAATTTTAAAGGTGATGTTGACCCCCGCCGCCACCGCGGCGCGAATGCCAAGATAGCCAGAATGGGCATAGGTGCCATCGCCGATATTCTGGAAACTATGGTGGTGGCTTGAAAAAGGCGCCCTTCCAATCCAGAATGCGCCCTCGCCGCCCATCTGAGTGAAATTAGTGATAATGTTAGGCGTTAAAAACCCGCTGATTGAATGGCAGCCAATACCCATCCCAACAATTTCACCATCAGGAAGCTTGGTGCTGGAATTATGTGGACACCCTGCACAATACCATGGTGTGCGCGCGGCTATTTTGGGAAGGTCGGCTGTGGTGATGTCTTGCTGTATCATTGGGCGCATTGTAATGCCATGCGCTTTGGCGCGTTCGCCTATTGCCGCCATTAAAATGGCATGAGTAATTTCGCCGGTTTCGGGCAAAAGGCGCGATCCATCTGGGGCTAATTTGCCAGTGATGACCGCTCGTTCGGCAAGATTAACCGCCGCCCGCGCCAATTGATCTTCAACGACGGGACGTTTTTCTTCGACCACCATCACCTCATCATAATTTTTCACAAAATCAACGACGCTTGTTGGATCAACTGGCCATGGCATGATAACAGAAAACAAACCAACGCCGGCTTTTGCCGGATCATCAATGCCAAGGCTGGCAAGCGCGTCATTGACCTCATAAGTCGTTTTGCCAACCGTCATGATGCCCAGCTTGCCGAGGGCTGACTGGCTGCCGATTATGCTGTTTATATTTTGCGCTTTTTGAAACCGGAGAACGGCTGGAAGCCGAAGATTGAACAGCCGGTCTTCACGAACTAATGCTGGATCATGGCGGCCAATATGAACCGGCCCAGATTCATCATCTGCAGTGATTTTGGGGCGAATCCGGTCAAGGTCAATAATGCTGCTTGCATCGGCTGTATCGACAACAATTTTCATACCAACACAGCATCCCGCTAAACGCGACAAGGCAAAAGCCTGTAACCCCATTGGAATAATGTCATGGATTGATCGTGGGTAGAAAAATGGCACACCAGCGGCAATGAAGGTCTGTTCGGACTGATACGCAAGGGTTGATGATTTGCCAGTGGCATCATCGCCAACCGCCAATACCATGCCGCCATATTTGGCAACGCCGCCCATATTGGCATGGCGAATGGCGTCGAGCGCGCGATCAAGCCCCGGCCCCTTGCCATACCAAAGGCCGAATACCCCATCAATTTCGGGCTGATCATAAAGATGAATATGCTGGCTTCCCCAGATTGCAGTTGCTGCCAGCTCTTCATTGATTGCTGGCTGGAATGTCACCCCGTCTTTTTCTAGCAGATCAAGGTTGCGATTTAATTCGAGATCAAGTCCGCCAAGCGGCGACCCTGGATAGCCACTTACAAGGCCACGGCTGTTAATTCCTTTTTCGCGGTCAAGACGCGCCTGTTCAAGAAGCAAGCGCACCAATGCCTGCGTTCCAGTCATATAGGCCGGACCATGGCGGTTTATATAGCAATCTTGAAGCCGTATTTCGTCCATTAAACACCCTTTGGTCACATTGGTGACCGAGCCATATCGACATCAGTCAAACATAGATAACAAGACCAGAAAAATATGTTTTTGCAAGATAATGATTTGCTGTTGATTGTTTTTCAATGCAAGTTCGACCTTGGCAAGTCGGTTTTGATTGGCCAATGTATCTTTCTGCCTCAAATCGGGTGGGTCATGGTAAGCAGCAGCACAAATTGCTAAACAGGTGCGAAAATCAACAAAACAAGGGTAGAATGAATGGCAGACCAGTTTGATTATGTGATTGTTGGTGCCGGCACCGCCGGTTGCGTTTTGGCAAACCGGTTAACGGCGTGTGGTAAATATACTGTCTGTCTTTTGGAGGCGGGCCCCCCAGACTGGAACCCAATGATTCATATTCCAGCTGGTTTTATGAAAACGATTGCAAACCCGTCAGTTAATTGGCTGTATCAGAGCGAGCCATGTACAGGTACAAATGGGCGTACGATCCCAATGCCACGAGGTAAGGTTCTCGGAGGGTCAAGCTCAATCAACGGCTTGATTTTTAACCGTGGCCAGAAAATGGATTTCGATGTCTGGGCGCAAAAAGGAAATCGGGGCTGGTCATATGATGACGTGCTTCCTTATTTTCGCCGTTATGAGTCCCACGAGGACAGTCCAGATGCGAGCTATCGAGGCCAGACGGGTGAAATGACTATCACTGACCTTAAATGGCGTGATCCTCTTTGTGAGGCGTTTATAAAGGGAGCAGAGAGTATCGGTATCCCAAGAAACCCCGACTATAATGGTGCATATCAGGAGGGAACTTCTTATGTTCAGCGCACGTCAACTGGAAAATTACGAATGAGCGCAGCGCGGGCTTTTTTGAAGCCAGCTCGAAAACG
>MDTC01105010.1_pt1 | contig 28579 bp, 30 predicted proteins | sample 811181 | NCBI WGS metagenome assembly MDTC01 (sample SAMN05326644, study PRJNA326480) | marine metagenome | isolation source: seawater | place: Pacific Ocean: North | collected 2011 | reverse complement strand
TGTTTCACGACAATGCAATAAGTTTTTATAAAGTTGAAGAATTATAGGAAGGATAAATATGAAATACAATAAAATTCTTGAAAAGGTAAAATCCAATGAAACTGCAGTAGGGTTAAATTTAGCCATAAATTCTCCTCACTTAATTGAATTTTTTGGTTCTCTAGGTTTTGATTGGGTTTTTATAGATTGTGAACATGGGTCAATGACAGATTCTGAGGCAGAAAACATGATAAGAGCAGCAGAACTATACGGAATGGCTCCTGTTGTAAGAGTACCTGGGAATGAACCTCATATTATTTTAAAGATGCTTGATGCAGGTGCTAAAGGTATAGTAGTACCTCATATAGATAATGTAGAAGATGCAATAAAAGCTAGAGATGCAGCCAAATATCCTCCCTTGGGTAAAAGGGGATCTAATTATGGAACAGGAAGAAATAATAACTATGGAACACTAATTAATGACACTCAAGATTATTATGAATTTGCCAACAAAAACACAATCCTTTTTGCACTTATAGAAAGTAAAGAATCTGTTGAAAACATTGATGATATACTTGAGATAGAGGGAATAGATGCAACTTGGCTTGGTCCTTCAGATATGGCTCTATCAATGGGTTTACCGGGTAAAGATCATGTTAAAGAGCATTTAGATTTAGTTGTAAAAAAAACAATTGAAAGAAATAAATTAGCTGCTGCTACACATTCAGGAACTGATCAGTTTGATGAATATGAACATTTTCATAGTTTAGGTGCTAGGGTATTGTCTATTACATCTCTCTCACTACTTAAAGATTCAGCTTTAGATTGGCAGCAAAAAATAAGACAAATAAAATAGAATGTCTAAAGTAAAAGAAATAATCTCTGTAAATAATTTAGTTAAGAAATATGATGATTTTACTGCAGTAAATGGAATCAATTTCAATGTTTCTCAAGGTGAAATATTCGGCTTGCTTGGACCAAATGGTGCAGGAAAAACTACAACAGTAGAAATTTTGGAAGGCCTTCGCTCTCCTTCTTCAGGTTTTGCAGAAATTGATGGAATAGATGTTGCAAAAAATACTAAAGCAGTAAAAAAAATCATAGGTGTTCAACTTCAAGAATGTTCCTTTTTTGATAAATTAAATTTATTTGAAATAATAGAGATGTTTTCAGTGTTTTATACATCTAAACCAAACATTGAAAATATACTAGAAAAAGTAGGATTATTAGAAAAAAGAAAATCTTACTATAAAACACTTTCTGGAGGTCAAAAGCAAAGATTATCAATTGCAGTAGCATTAGTTAACGATCCAAAAGTATTATTTTTAGATGAACCAACTACAGGTTTAGATCCTCAAGCGAGAAGAAATATGTGGGAATTAATTGAAAATATAAGAAATAGTGGAAAAACTATAATTATAACTACTCATTATATGGAAGAGGCAGAAAAATTATGTGACAGAGTAGCAATAATTGACTCAGGTCAGATAGTTACAATTAACTCACCAAAAAATTTAATTAAAGAGCTAGTAGATTCAGGATTTAAAGTTGAAGAAAAAATACAAGATGCAACATTAGAAGATGTTTTCATAAAATTAACCGGGAAAAGTTTGAGGGAAAATTAATGAAAATTTATTTGATTATTGCAAAATCTACCATTAAGATGTACTTCAGAAGAACCCAATCATTATTTTGGACTCTATTCTTTCCAATTGTTATGATGCTGGGGATTGGCTTCTTTGGATTTGGTCAATTTACGCCTCCAAAATTAGGGATTATAAATTATTCTAATACATATGAGTCAGAGATTTTTCTAGATGAATTTAGTAAAAAAGAATATGTTGAAATAAAGCTGATATCTGAAACTGATGTAGAAAAATCTATACTGGAAGGCAAAATTGATTCTGCAATGAGAATTCCTAAAGAATTTTCTTTAGAATCTCCAAATATTGAAATATCTTATGAAAATTCTAAAGAAAAGATCGCACTGGAATTTTACGATCTTAGCGATATGATAATTTCAGATTTATTATCTAACCAAAAAACGGGAAAAAACATAATTTTAAAAGAAAAAATATTTGAAAATGAATATCAAGGTTATAAAGGGTTTTTAGTTCCAGGTATAGTTGCACTGTCAATTATGCAAAGTGGGATTCTAGGGGTTGTATTTACATTAATTAGCTATAAGACTCAAGGGGTATTAAAACGATTACAAGCTACTCCAATTGATCCATCTCATTTTCTTATAGGACAAATGATAAGTAGATTGTTGATAATTGTTATACAAACTTTTGTTTTATTCTTGATTGGAACCTTAATTTTAAATATCGATATAGCATTAGGAAGTATTTTTGCTTGGATAAATATTATTATATTTTCTGTACTTGGATCTATATTATTTTTATTTATAGGATTAGCAATTTCAGGAGCATCTCCAAATGAAGATTATGCTGCACCAATAGCAAACTTAATTACTTTTCCTATGATGTTCTTATCTGGAGTGTTTTTTGATACAGATATATTTCCAAATTGGTTAAGTCTTATCACAAACAACCTTCCTCTTTCCCCTCTAGTTAACTCCTTAAGAGAATCAGCTCTTTATGGAACCAATACTCTTGAATTGCTTCCAGAATTATCTATTATGCTTGTTTGGATAATAGTGGCTTTCATAATTGGAATAAAAACTTTCAAATGGGAATAATAAACTTCAATTTTTTTTCATATCTTCTTCAGAAATATGAGGTTTAATTAGATCAATTATTTTATCTAATGTCTCAGCAGGGCTATCAGTAGATGTATCAACTTCTATTTTAGGTCCAATAGTACTTTTATCAACATAATGCTTATAATCATTCATTACATTTTCAATATCATTTAATAATAAAGGGCTATTAGAATGTTCTGGACTAGTTTTTAAATTTTCCATTCGTTTTTCTATAACTTCTACATCAGCTTTCATATGAATAATTATTATAGGATCATTTGTGATTTGTTTGATTCTATTTTCGATTCTTTCAAAAACTATATTTTCTCTATCAAAAGCTTCTCCTTCAAGTCCATATCCAAAATATTTTCTAGCTAAAACGGCTTCCTCAATATGGAAGCCAACTGTTAGATCATCTCTTTGAAAATAATGATGTAAGTGATAGTACATATGATACCTATGGTACATTTCCATTAATTTTGGTGATAAATTAAGAATCTGTTTTTGTTCTTCTAGCGTTGTGTCATCTGGATGGCCTGATGTATGAGGTATTTTCATATGATCATGCATTAGTCCATCATAAAAAGGAGTCCCTGTATATTCTAATTTCCAATCCTTAATCATCTTTGCAATAGTAGTAGTTCCTACATATTCTATACCTGCTAAAATTATTTTCATAATTACCTTTTCTTATGCAATTTTTTCTAACTTATCTTCATCTAACTCAAATCCCAATCCTGGGTTTCCATTTAAGTGTAGATGCCCATCTTTAATTAGGTATGGTTCTTCTAAAATATTATTGTGCTCAGGTATAAATGCATGTGAGTGCTCTAACTTATAAAAATTAGGAACAGAACTTACAACATGTGCGGCTGCTATTAATTCTAAAGGTCCCCCTGGAATAACATGAGGAGCTATAGGGATATAATAGGCTTCAGCCATTGTAGCTATTTTTTTTATTTCTGAGATACCACCTGTCCAAACTGTATCAGGCATAATATAGTCTGCTAAATTATTTTCTAAAATAGGAATAAAATCAGCTCTAGTATAAAGTCTTTCACCAACACAAATTGGTGCCATTGTATTTTCTTTGACTTGCTTCAAAGCATTAATTCCTTCAGGAGGCACAGGTTCTTCAAACCATGCAATATTAAATCTTTCGTATAAATTATTAGAAATTCTTATAGCATTTGGTACATTATAGTGTCCGTGAGCATCTATTAATATTTCTATTTCAGGACCTACAACTTCTCTTACAGCCGCAACAATATCATAACCTAATTGTTCTCCTTCTTCAGAAATAAATCCATCTTGATACATTGTGTGAAATTGGGTCATTTCTAGAAATGGATCTAGTTTACAAGCATTATGACCATTTTCTAAAACATTTACTTTTGCTGCATTTGCATATTCTTCTGGAGTAAAGCACCCGTTGAACCAAGCATTACAATAAAGTCTAACTGGATCTCTATATCTTCCACCGAGTAAGTCATAAACTGGTAGTCCTGATACTTTCCCTTTAATATCCCATAAAGCTATATCAAAACCTGCAGTAAGAGATGTTGTAAAGCCTCTAGAACCCATATAAGAAAACATTCTGAAAATTTTATTCCATAATCTATCTGTGTCCATTGGGTTTTCACCAATAAGTTGTGGTGCTACTTCTTTTATGGCTGTAGCCATAAAGTTTTCTGACACGTTTACTGAAGAACCAACTTCACCCCAACCATGAATTCCTTCATCTGTCTCCATTTTAAGAAAAATCCATTTTTTATTGGTTGGACTTTTAGATGTTTGAGCATACTCAGCAGCAAATATTTTTATATCCGTTATTTTCATTAGTCACCACAAATCAGTAAATGTTTTGTTTGAGTATATAAATGACTCATAAAAAGTCAATAAAAAGGATTAATTGTTTTCTAGCCAAGCTGAGTATTCTTCTTCAGTTTTTTCTGACCAGGCATTTCTAGGATAAAAATCTCTTAATTCTCCTCCTTCAGAAAGTTTTTTTCTAGCAAAAACTTCCCACTCAGTATGCCCAGTAGCTGTATCTGTTAATTTTTCTGCTAAAGAAATTGGCACTACAACGGCTCCGTCATCATCTGCTAAAATTATATCTCCGGGGTTCACAAGAACACCTCCACAAGAGATTGGTATATTCACAGCATTTGGATAAATAGATACTTGAGTATGATAATTAGGAGTTACTCCTTTTAGCCACATCCCTAATTCAAGATCTTTAGCATGTGTAAAATCTCTTATAGCACCATCAACTATTATTCCTTCTCCTCCTTTACCTTGAAAATAGGTCAACATCATTTCTCCGAAAACTCCACTTCTTAGATCTCCCCTAGCATCAACAACCACAATATCGCCTTTTTCAGCAATATATAAGGCATGTCTATGAAGTTGAACCTCTGGATCCATTTCTTGGTCATCAGAATATACATCTTCTCTCATAGGTAAAAATTGCAAGGTAATTGCTGGTCCAGCGATAGTTTTACCAGGAGAGTATGAAATTGGACCTTGAATAAATGGGTCCTTAATTCCTAGTTTATTTAATTCACCCGAGGCAGTTGCTGTTCCTATAAGTTTTAATTTTTCTATTAAATTTTTATCTGGTCTTTTTATATTATTTATATTCATACACTTTTCCTTTTATTATTTTAAAGAAATTAATATAGGATTAACATTAACTAATAATGTTATAAATTTCATAATGAAAAAGAAAAAAAACATACTTATTTCATCATCTAGTACTAAAATTGGAAAATTTTTATCTAAATGTCTAAAGAATCATAACCTTAAATATATTGAAGAAAATTCTTTAGAATATAAAAATTCTAAAGAGCTAAATAAAATATTTCAAAATATTGATATATATTTCCATATAGGTTACAAAGGTACAAATCTTAAAATAAATGAAGAATTAATTGATTTTCACACAAGAAAAACTTATGATCTTTTATTTGCAGCTGGAGAAGAAAATGTTGAAAGGGTTTTCTCAATTTCAACTTTAGATTTATTTCTTGATATAGAGTCCAACTTAACTGTTACTGAAAAATGGGATTTAAAATTTCCTGTAGAAAATATGGATATATTATGTGCTGATCTATCAGAAAAAGTTTGTAAAGAATTTGCAAGAGATCAAGTCTTTGAAGTAATAAATTTACGTTTAGGAGACCTCGATAATGATAGTGATTATAAATTATCAGAAAACAAATTATGTAAATCTTTAGAAAAATTTATAGAATTTGATTTTTATTCTGAAGAATCTAAATTGACTAGAGGACCATTTAACTCAGCAAGAAAAAAAGGCCCAAATTGGATAAATTATCACATGCAAGATACTTTTGAAGGTCAAAGATTTTTAACTAATAAGATAGATGATTTTATAGGGGAATCTTTATGAAAATTTTAATTTTAGGTGGAACAGGAATGTTAGGACCATGGGTTGTCAAAGCACTAAAAAACAAACATGAAATTTTATTAACAGATATAAAAGAACCTCCCAGTGAATATAAAGGAGACTTTCAAAAGCTTAGCGTAGATGATGTTGATGGAGTTTCTAAAGCTGCTGAAGGGAAGGATTGTATTATTAATCTTTCAGTATTGAGACATGATAGAAAGCTAGCTTTTGATGTATCTACTATGGGAAATTATGCAATGATGAATGCTGCAAAAACACATAATATAAAGAGAGTCATTAATACGGGTCCTCATTTTCAATTGGTAGGCACTTCATACGAAGAATGGGATACGAACTTAAATCCTGATATGCCTCCACAACCAGGAACAAGACTTTATGCATTAAGCAAATTTTTAGGCCAAGAAATTTGCAACAGATATTCAGAATATTATGACATAAAAGTAGTGACTTTATTATATCTAAATATGAGGCATCATTACGATTTAACAACTCCAGATTTTGAACCTGCAGTACTACATCAAGATATGACTCCTTTTACAACATCTTGGATTGATTGTGGAGAGGCAGTTAGATGTGCTGTAGACTTAGACCTAAAAAAACTTAAATCAAATACGGAAACTTTTTTCATTTCTCCCAAAATTCCTCATGGTAAATTTAACAGTGATAAAACCTACAAAATATTAAACTGGCATCCAAAATATACATTAGAAGCACTTTGGACTAAAGAATTAAACGATTCTGAAAATCATACAAAAGATTCTTACTAAATTTCTTTAAAAAGTAGATATATAATAAAATTCATCATATTAAGTAAAATATAAGGATTTTAAGTGAATGAATTTAAAAGAGCCATTATTTCTGGGTTAGAAGAATACCTACAGCTTCTAAACAAATCAATTGAAGGGTTATCCATATCAGAATTAAGGTGGCAACCTTCCCTAGAATCGAATAATATAATTTATTTGCTATGGCACATGGGTAGAGTTGAGGACAATTGGATAAATCAAGTTATAGGTGGTAAAGAAAGTGTTTGGATAAGGAATGGTTGGAATAAAAAATTTCCTTTTGATGAAAATGATTATGGAAAAGGATATGGGAAACAAGATTTAGCAAATTTACCAGAAATGAATAAAGAACAGCTAATGAATTTTTACAACGATCAAAGAATTGAAAGCATTAAAGTTATAGAAAACTTAAGTGGCGAAGACCTAACAAAGCAATATAAAAGATTAAGCGGAGAATTGAAAAGTGGTTATTGGATATTAGGCCATGTACTTGTAGAAGAATCTCAACATTTAGGGCAAGTTGCATATATTAGAGGTATGATAAAAGGATTAAATAACTAATCCTGAATATTTTTAAATTTCATACCATAATAAGTATCAAAAACTAAAAGAAAAGCGCCTTGAACTAAAACGCCAAAACCGTGTCCTATTGTAGATTCACCTTTAAAAAATAACTCAAAAATCAAAACCATAGCAACTAAAATATATACAAGATCTAAAAATGAATTTACTAATAAAATTTTGTATAGTCTTTTTCTGTTGGGTATAGAATTCCTTATTAAAGGAAAAATTCCTAAACAAAAGTTTATGAATCCCCAAATTAAGAATTGATAAGACAAAGCCCTTAAGAATTCAACCTGAAAAAAAAATAAAGTTGCACCCATAACAATTGAGGTTAATCCCCAACTTGTAAGAATAACTGCTAATTGTTTATGTAAATGTGAAATTATAGTAGTGTTTTTATCCATAAATAAATTATAATATTTTCTAATTATATCTGTTATAAAGACTCATTTTATGAAAAAAGATTGGCCAAACGTTTATAAAGAACTCGGTATAAAGCCCGTAATAAATGCAAGAAGCTGGGTAACTATTTATGGTGGCAGCATAATGAGGCCTGAAGTTATTAAATCAATAGAGGAAGCAAGTTCTGTATTTGTTGATTTAGAAGAATTACATGAAGCAGCAGGTGATTATGTCACAAAGGTATGTGGATCAGAAATGTCCATAGTCACAAGTGGATGTGCAGCTTCAATAGTACTAATGGCAGCTGCTTGTATAACAGGAAAAGATAAAGAAAAGATTTCAAAACTCCCACATACACAAGGTATGAAAAACGAGATATTAATACACAAAGGTCAAAGAAACAATTATGATACAGCCTTTGAAACACCTGGCGGTAAATTGGTTGAATATGAAAACGAATCTTTAGAAAAAAATATCAATGATAAAACATGTGCAATAGCCTATGTAATTGCGCCTTTTTTCGATGAAGGACTTGGTTTAAAAAAGACTATAGAAATTGCTCATAAAAATAAAGTTCCTATAATTTTAGATGCTGCAGCTGAATTGCCTCCTAGAGAAAATTTGACTAAATTTATATCTATGGGAGTTGATGCAGTAGGATTTAGCGGAGGAAAAGGAATTGGCGGACCTCAATCCACAGGGATTCTTACTGGGAAACGTGAGTTAATTGAATCAGCAAAACTACATAGTTTTCAAAACTTACACACTACTAAAGCTGCAATTGGCAGACCTATGAAAGTTACTAAAGAAAATATTATAGGATTTATAACAGCTTTAAAGTTATTTATGGAAGATGATGAAAAAAACGAACTAGAAATTTGGCAGAAAAAAGCTAAGTTAGTAAAGGATAAGATCAAACCAAAAAATGGAATCAAAATATCAATAGAGGATTATCCTGTGAGGCAAGGTGCTACAGTTGTTATAAATTTTGAGTCTAATTACAAAGGTCCAAGGTCTGGGGAAATCATGGAAGAGTTGTCAAAAAATGATCCTAAAATATATTTAGGAGGAGGATTAAATGATGGGCATGCAGATAAAGATGAAATTTGTATTATTGTTCATAGCCTAGATGAAATTGATATTGAAATAATTGCAAACAAATTGAATGAAATTATTCCTGATTAAACTTTTCATATAATTTTTCAAAATCGCTTAAAATACCAACATATTTATCTTTTAATTTTCCATCCTTATAATAAATAAAAGTAGGGGTTACTGTAATAAGATTTTTCTTTACTAATTCTGAATATCTTTTATCAGATACGTTTAATTTTATAAACTTATATTTATTAGAATATTTTTCTAAAAATTCATTTACTGCTGGTTCACTAAGTACACAACCCATACAATTTGGAGAAAAAAATTCAATAATCACTTCAGATTCATTATTAATTATTTGTTCTAATTCAACTTGATCAATATTATCTGTAGGCTGTGGTTGAAAAAAAATCTTAACTAATACAAAAATTAAAGTTAATAATAAAAATGAAGATATTAGTATAAATTTATTTTTTGAAATATAAAAATAAATAAATAGAGTAGCAACTATTGGAAAAAAAAATATTAAGATATATAGGGAATTATGATTAATCCAGGAGTACATTAATTTATTACTCCATTTTAGACCCAACAAATTTAGATATTGCTCTTGCTGTTGGATCAGTATGAACATTTACTATTGCAGGAAGGCCTGAGTCAATTGCTCTTTCAATAGCAGGTTTAATTTGATTAGGATCTTCAACCATTTCACCGTATCCCCCTAATGATTCCGCAATTAAATCAAATCTTGTAAAACCTAATTCTCTTCCAGGTTTTCTTATTCCTTCCACTCTAGCTGTCCAACCTTCATTATTTGAAACTACGACTACAATAGGTAAATTATGCCGAACAGCAGTGTCAAAATCTTGAATATTCATACCTAAAGAACCATCACCATGTAATGAAAATACCGTGCTTTTTGGTTTGGCAATTTTAGCTCCGATTGCATATGGTAAACCAACACCCATACATCCAGTAGGACCAGAATTAATAGAGTGTCCAGGCAAAAATGCAGGTATACTCTGTCTTCCATAATGAAGAATCTCATTACCATCAATTGTAAGGATTGAGTCTTTATCCATAATCTCACGAAGTTCCTTACAAAGTCTTAATGGATGTATAGGCATTTGAGTAGAATTTTCAAGAGGCTCTACTCTTTCAATTCTAGTTTTTTCTAAGTCAGATAAATTATCTCTCCATTTTTCCCATTTAGAAGATTTTATATTTCGTTTATTAAGCTCATTATTTAATTGCTTTATAACTTGCTTACAATCTCCAACAATTCCTAGACTAACATTTCTATTATGTGCTATTTCTTCTTCAAGAATATCTACTTGGATTATTTTAGCATCAGGATTAATTCTATTTCCGTAAGTCATAATCCAATTAAATCTAGTTCCTAATACAATAACTAAATCTGTCTCTCTAAAAGCACTTGATCTTGCTGCAGGGAATGAATATTCATGTTTATCAGAAACTACACCTCTAGACATAGGAGTCGTATAAAAAGGTATACCTGAATTATCTATAAATTCATTTAATTCTTCTGATGCATCTGACCAAAATGTTCCTCCTCCTGCAAAAATAATTGGAGAATTTGCATTAGCTAAAAGATCTATAGTTTTCTTAATCAAATCACTGTCTCCAGAAGGTCCAGAGCTTTGCTCAGATCTAGTAGCTACTGAGGTATCTTTTTCATTTACTTTTTCATATAAAACATCTTCATTACAATCTATATAAACAGGGCCTGGTCTTCCTGTTGTTGAAATACGAAATGCGTGAGATACTACTTGAGGATATTGAGATGCTGATGTTGGTCTAAAAGTAGCTTTTGATACTTTTTCAAAAATCGACACTTGATCAACTTCTTGAAATCCACCTCTATAAAAATCTTTTATTGGTCCTGCGCCTCCTAAAGTTATCATTGGAGCACAATCAATAAAAGCATTATACTGTCCTGTTAGTAAATTTAAAGTACCTGGTCCAGATGCGGCTGTAGTAACTCCAGGTTTCCTTGTTACTCTTGAGTAAGCATGTGCTGCCATAGCTGCTGCTTGTTCATGTCTAAAATCATAAGTCTTAATACCAAGATCTTCTGAATTATTAATAATTTCATAATTTGGGCCTCCCATTAAGTAAAACAAACATTCAGTACTTTCTTCTTTTAAAGTTCTAGCTACTAGGTAAGAACCATCAACTTCAGGCATTGTTTCTCCTTATCTCTAATCTTTGTGCTTCATCTGGTATTTCAATAAGACTTTTATAATAATCCTTATTTTCTACAATATCCAAATTTCCAACTTTTGTCATGATATTTAGTGCATTTTGATAATCAGTGATACTTATTCTTTCAGGTTCTACACTTCCATCTTGATTAGCATTATGCCAATTAATTAATGGTAGTGAAATTCCGGTGACTTTATAACCAAATGCAGAAAAAGCAGTAGCTTCACAACCTCCCAAATTCATTAGTTGTCGTTGAAATTTAAAGTTTTTTTCTTCTTTTAGTAATTCCTTGACAGAAGATAATAAAATGATTTCCCCAGAATTATCAAAAGTAGAAGCCCTATCTCCTGTCCTTATAATTGGTCCAGAGCCAGATACTGCTCCAGGTAATTCGCTACTTGTTTCTACAGAAACGATAATTGATTCCTTAGATATTCTTTTACTTTTAGCAATAAGTCTTGCTCCTAATAAACCAACTTCTTCTGCTCTAGAGAAAATTGCACGAATAGAATAATTTGTCTTTGTATTTTTTAAGATATTTAAAGTTTCTAAAATCAAAGAGCATCCAGCCAAATCATCAGCTACAGGTGTAATAATTTCATCTTTATGAACTTTAGGAGCAGGCAAATCAAAAACTACAGGACAAGGATAATTTATATTATCATCATCTAATTCAATCATTACAAATTCTTTATTTAGCCATCGATCAGAATTTGTGAATCTAAACTTATTGGAGTTAGATTCTTTATTATTAATTATAAGATTCCCTTTTATTTTTTTATTTTGGTTTATTACTTTTACTTTTGAATTTTCTGAATCACAAAGTTTAGGCAAACCTCCTAAAGTTTTTGCCTTAAATAAATTTTTACTAATTTTGTCAGTAATTTCAAAGCCGGGATGATCCATATGTGAGATATATAGAATCTCTTTATCAGTTTCTCCGTTTAAAAATACTTCTATATTTCCCCATTTATCTTCAATGTATTCTATTTCATATTCTCTAAGTTTTAACTTAATGAAATCAGATACCAAATCTTCATAAAAGGAAGTTGTTGGAATATTCGAAAGTTCTAAAAATAATGATAAATCTGATTTTTGCATAGTTAACAATTCTAAAAAAAAGTATAAAACTCTATTAATTACATATGTATGATGATTTCTTTTTATTAATTATTTTATACGATAAAGCAAAATATTAATAAAATTTCATTATAGATAGAATATTTTTTGAAAGGAAATTTTGATGGCTAAATATAAAGTGGTCTTTTTAGGACCAGAGGATGACAAACTAGAATATGAACAAGCAGAAATGGCTGATCTTGATGTAGAATTTGTGAAAGCTAATCCTAAATCTGAGGGAGAAGCAATGGAGGTTGTAAAAGATGCAGATGCTATTTTAAATCGATCAGGATGGGGAAGTGAACAATTTATTAAGTCTACAAATAACTGTAAGGTTTTAGCAGTTTACTCGCATGGATTTAATCATGTAGACGCTGAAGCTGCTACTGAGCACGGGATGATGATAACAAATGGTGCAGGAATGTGTGCAGAAGAAGTTTCAAATCAAGCAGTAGCATTCACTCTTGCATTAAATCGACAAGTAGTTCAATACACTCTTCAACTAAGAGATGGAGGGAAATGGGATGGAAGTGAATTCAGCCCAATAGAACCTCTTGATGAGCAAACTGTAGGAATAATTGGATTTGGAAATATTGGAAGACAAATAGCAAGAAAATTAGGTGGATGGAGAATGGATACAATTGTTTATGATCCTTATTGCCCACCATGGTTAATCAAAGAATATGGAGTTGAGCAAGTTTGGGAATTGAATGATATTTTCAAAAGATCTGACTACGTAATAACTATAGTTCCTCTTAATCCTGAAACACATCATATGATAGGAAAAGAGCAATTTGATCATATGAAAAAAGATGCATTCTTTATAAATGTATGCAGAGGAGCGGTGGTAAAAGAGACAGATATGATTGATGCATTGAATAATAAAAAGTTTAGAGGAGCTGGATTAGATGTATTTGAGCAAGAACCTGCAGATCCAAAAAATCCTTTATTTTATATGTCAAACGTAATAGTAGCACCTCATATTGCTGGACAGTCAACTAGATCAGCATGGCTTTCAAGAAGAAGAGCTTCTCAACAGGTTGCTGCAGTTTTAAGAGGAGAAAGGCCTACGGCTTTACAAAATCCAGCTGTTACTTCAAAAATAGAAATGATGAACTCCATGCCAGCATCTAAACCAAAACTTTAGGGGAAATTATTGAAAAATACAGTAATTGAACAAATTACTACACTTAGAAACCCAAACTATCCCAAAATAGTTTGGGTTCTAATCAAATCAAGTGATGGGCTTGAAGGGATAGGAGAAACATCATATGACCCTGATACGGTCGAAGCATTTATCCAGGGAGAGGCAGCAAATTATTTACTTGGAAAAGATCCTTCTAAAATTGATCTACATTGGGAAAAGCTATCTAAAGTTGGCTCGCATATAAAATTAGGAAATTCTGGTGAAATGAGAGGATTATCTGCTTTGGATATGGCCTTGTGGGATTTAAAGGCCAGAAAACACAAAGTACCTATTTATGATCTTTTAGGAGGTCTATCTAGAGATAAGATTAAAGTTTACAATACTTGTGCTGGATACTCATATGGAGTAAACAGAAAAGGTTCTAAGCTCCCAGGAGATATAGACCATAAATCTGACCAACCATATGAAGATCAATTTGCATTCATAAATGATCCCATAGGTTTAGCTGAAAGTCTATTATCTGAAGGATATAGCGCAATGAAAATCTGGCCTTTTGATCAGTTTGTACCAAACAATGACGGGAATATGATAGATTTAGAAGAATTAGAAATTGGAGCAGAACCATTTCGTCTAATAAGAGAAAAATTTAAAAACAAAATGGAAGTCATGCTTGAACTTCATTCATTTTGGAATTTACCATCAGCAATTAGAATTGCAAAATCAGTAGAAAAATATAATCCATTTTGGATAGAAGATCCAATACCGATGGATAACTTTGATACATTATATCAATTTAAGTCTTCAACAAGCATACCCACAACTGCATCTGAAACAGTTACAACAAGATGGCAATTTAGAGAAATGTTTGAAAAAAGATCAGTGTCAATTTGCATGTTTGATATTTCTTGGGTTGGAGGGCTATCAGAAGCTAAGAAGGTTTCAACTATGGCTGAAGCCTATAATTTACCAATAGCTACACATGATTGTGTTGGGCCTATAACCCTTGCTTTCTCAATACAATTATCACTAAATGCTCCAAATACAATAATCCAGGAAACTGTAAGAGCATTTAATAATACGTGGTATCAAGAAATAGTTAATAAAACTCCTGATATAAACAACGGATTTGCTTATGCAACTTCTGAAATTGGGTGTGGAGTAACTTTATCTCAAAGCTTCATAGATAATAAAAGCACAAAGAAAAAGTATAAATCACTTTAGGAGATAATTATGACCAAAATAGCAGATACAATTCAATTATTTAACTGTCCAGGACCAAAACCTAATGGCCTTCAAGCTACTGATGAAGGATTATGGGTTATTGACCAAGGAAATAATTATGCATATTTATTAGATTGGAACAATGGATCAATAATTAAATCTTTTGAAACAGAAACAGACAAATCATCAGGAATAACAGTTGATGATGATGGGAACTTGTGGGTTGCATCAACTTATAACTGTAAAATTTATAAAATTGATTCAAGCTCAGGAAAAACTATAGAAAAGTTTGAATCTCCTGGGCAAGGAATGAACGCAACCAGAGAACATGATTCAGAAAATTTTCAGAATACTGGAGATCATGGATTAGAATGGAAAAACGGATTACTTTACATTGCATCTCCACCATCACAATTTATACATATAATGGATCCAAAAAATTGGATTGAAAAAAGTAGAACAAAGGTTCCAGGCTATAGAGTACATGGTATTGCTTGGGCTCAGGAAGAAGGTAAAATTTGGGCAGCTGATACAGCCATGGGGGTTGTTTCAAAGATCAGGTTATCTGATGGAAGGGTCTATGATACCTTTAGAGTGCCAGAACCTGTACAAGTTCATGGAATGACTATTAAAAATAATATTTTATGGTATTGTGATGACAGGAGACCGATAGGAATATTAGATGTTAGTATGGAGCCAGATTTTTAAACAATGAAAAAAAACCAAGGAAAAGTAATGACTGTATTGGGTCCAATAGAACCCAACGAAGTTGGAAATACTACTACACATGATCATATAATAATTGACTTTAATGCAATTTTGACTGAACCAATTGATTCAAAAGATATTTCAAAAATGGATGAAAAAATTAGTATTGATAATTTAGGTTGGGTCAGATTCAATTGGGCGTCATCTAAAGATAATCTTGTTTATCAAAATGTAGAAGATGCCTGTAATGAATTAAATCATTATAAAAATTCTGGAGGAAAAACTATAGTTGATGTCACTAATATTGGCCTAGGAAGAGATGCAAAAAAACTCAAAGAAATTAGTTCTAAAACAGGTGTAAATATTGTTATGGGCTCAGGGTTTTATGTTGAATTAGCTCAAAGAAAAAATTATACATCTGATGGAATCGAATCTTTATTCGAATCAATTATGAAAGACATAACAATTGGAGCTGATGATTCTGATATAAGATCTGGAATTATAGGAGAAGTTGGGTGTTCGTGGCCTTGGACAGATAATGAAAAAATTTCTATGGAAGCTTCTGTTTTAGCCCATAAAGCTACAGGATTACCCTTACTTATACATCCTGGAAGAGATCAATATGCACCTTTAGAAATAATTAATTTTATTGATAGATTAGGTGCAAATTTAAATAATGTAGTTATGGGTCATATTGACAGAACTATATTTGATTATTCGATTTTAAAAGAAACTGCAGAAACTGGTGTTTACTTGAATTTAGATTTGTGGGGACATGACAGCCCATATTATCCTCTTGCTCCTGAAACTTATATGCCAGGAGACCATGAGAGAATCAAAATGATTGAATTTCTAATAAAAAACAATTTTGAAAATAAAATTTTACTAGCACAAGATATATGTACAAAACACCGATTAAAAAAATATGGCGGACATGGTTTTGATCATTTACTAAAAAGAATTGTACCTTGGATGAAAAAGAGAGGCATAGAGGAGGAAATAATCAAAAAAATGATGATAAATAATCCTACTAATATGCTTACAATTAAATAATGAGAAAAATTATTTTTTTATTATTCATTGCAATCTTTATAAATTGTTCTAGTGATTCAAAAGAAAATTTACTTTCCTTGTTTGTAATAACCGAAGAATTAGAACTTGGAGAAAATAGAGTTGTAATGACTGTACTTGATGAAAACGGTAATACTTTAACAAATAATTTAAAATTTTATTTTAGAGAGTTTGAAAGTGACAATAAAACAGAAATTACAAGTAAAAATATTTCAAATTGGCCTCCTAACAGAAAAGTTTTTGTAACAAACATAAATTTTGATAATATAGGGTATTGGGAATTTTTGGTTGAATCTCCTAATGGAGGAGCAAAGGCAACCATAAATGTTAAAGAGGATTCAAAAACCTTAGGTATTGGGGATTCAATCGATCCAATTTACACTCCTGCATTAGACAAATATAAAATTTCAGATATTACTACTGATATAAACCCTAAAAGTGAGTTCTATTCTTATAGCTTAGACAAAGCACTAATTGAAGAAAAACCTTTTTTCATCACATTTTCAACTCCTGGATTATGTGTTACAGGAACCTGTTCTCCACAATTAGAGGAATTGAAAAAAATCTCAAAAGTTTATAACGAAGCTATTATAATTCATGTTGAAATCTGGAAAAACTTTAAAGAAGTTATGCAAAAAGGAGATTTATCAATAGGAATTTTAAATGATTCTGTAAAAAAATTTGGCATAGAAACTGAACCCTGGACATTTCTTATAGACGAAAATGGGATCGTAAATAAGAGGTACCAAGGATTTGTCGAATCTTCTGAATTACAAAAAGATTATGATTATGTTAATAATCAATGATTATGATCTGAAAATCTAAAATCAAGAATATAAAATTTGTTATTTAATTCTTCATGTTTAATTTTTACTTGTTTTCCCTCTTCCATATGAGATTTTATATGTGAATATGTAAATTCTATATTTATGTCTTCAAGTTTTTTTTCAGAAAGAGTATAAAATATCTTTTGCTCATTTTTATCACTGATTAAGGTAATTGAGCTAACAGATTTCAAACCATTTGATAAAGTTGTATCAATACTTATGATTCTACCTTCATAGGAAAAATCGCTTGTACAAGAAAATATAAAAAATAAAATAAAAGCAGATAAAATTATTTTATTTTTTAACATCTTCTAAAATCCCTTTGGCTGTATCTATTAAATTTTGATTTCTTGGGTTTTTAGCAATTTCTATAGCTTCAAGTAAATCATTTTCTGAATTTTCTAAATCACCAAAAGAGTAGTACAACAAAGCTCTTTCAATATAGAAAGCAGGTGCAGATCTGTCTAATTCAATAGCTTTATTTATCAGGTCCATAGATTTATCTAGATCTATATTGTATTCTCTATAACTTTTAGCTTTCCAGTAATATATAGATGAATCTTCAGGTTCTAATTCTAATGCTCGATCAAATAGTTCGTTAGATTGATCCAAAAGACCCTTATTTGCTTTTACTGCAGCAGATACAATAATTGCCCTGACATCATTGATATCAATTTCTAACGCGTAATTTGAAAATCTATCCGCAGCTTCAAAATCATCTAAATAATAAAGAACTAATGCTTTTTTAGAATTATGTGATGCAATGGAAGAATTTATAAATAATGCCTTGTCTAAAAACTCTAGAGAGTTCACAAGATCTGATTGCATCAAAGAAGCATCAGACAATCCTTCCCAAGCCATTGAAAATTCAGGATCTATAATTATTAATTTTTCAAAAGTTTTTTCAGCTTCATTATATTTACCTTGATCTAAAAATCTATTCCCCTGAATATACAAATCTAAAGATGCCTCTGGAGAATATTCATATGTTATTTCTTCAATTGTTTCATCAGAGTTTTGAGAACAAGCAGAGAACAATAAGAATAGTAATAAAATAAAAATATTTTGTTTTATCATAATAAATGTACCAACTGCTTCATAACATCTTTTTCTGTTTTAGATCCATTTTTAATTCCTAAATCTAAGCTTAATAAATTTTTTAACATTTCTTTCATTCTGTCTGGAGAAAAAGTTTCTGCTTGATTGAGAATTTTATTAAATGCAAAATTTGATTTAACTTGAATTTTATTTTGAATTGTTTGTTTATTTTTTGATCCTAATAAATCTTGAGTCATTATTATAAGCCTGAGTTGCCTTGACAACATTTGTTCAACTGAAAAGAAATTTTGACCTTTATTGATGAATTCATTTATCAATTTATCTGATCTTAATAAATTTTTCTCTAAAATAGCATCAATTAGTTCAAAAATAGAAGTTTCTTTTATCCCTGAAACCATTATTTCTATATCTGTTTCTTCAATCTTGGAATCAGGTTTATAGTTGCTTAGCTTAAATAATTCATTATCAAGATATCGATAATTATTTCCAATTAAATCTATAAGTTTATTTATTGCCTCAGTAGAAAGCTGCAGATTATAATTTTGCTGTCGATTGATAATCCATTGCCTAATTTTTTCCCATGATCCTCGACCTGTAGGAAGATTATAAAGATGCATTTCTGCTATTTCTAGAAATTTTTTTATTTTTGTTGATTTAATATTTATTTCCTTAGATTCAAAAAATATAAGTTCATTCATAGTTGGTTTATTTATACAAATTTCACTAAATTCTTTCCATTGTTCATTTTTAGAAGAAGTTATTTTGGATATCAAATCAAAAAACACAAGTTTTCTAATATCCCCAAATAAAGACATTGTGTTTACCAATTCTGTGAATGTTGATTCTGTTACATTGTTTGAGTATAGAAAATTTACATCTGATTCTATATCAGTTGTTTTACCTGTAAATTCTCTTAATAATTCTTTAGATGAAAATTCATCATCACCATGTATTAGCTTAATCAAAACTTAATTTTTACTTTTATTGATATTATTTAAATATGAAATTCAATAACATATTATTATAATTTTATGAAAAATTTTATGAAATTTATACCTAGAATATTTTATTTATCATATAAGATCATATTGAGTATTTTTGACCCTAAAGTTCCAATGAAAATAAAAATCTTTTTTATATTATCAATAATATATGTACTTTCACCATATGACTTAATTCGGGACTTCATCCCATTATTAGGACAAATGGATGATATCTTTGTTATTCTTATTGCTTTCTTAGTTTATAAATTTCAAGATTTTAAGAGAAACATAAATAAAAAAACTAAAGAAACAATTATTGAAGGCGAATTTAGAAATATAGATTCGGAAAAAGAATGAGAATTCGAATCCTGACTATGCTTTAAAGAAAAATGAACAGCAAGAATTTATAAATATTTAATATAGAAATAAGGATGAAGTGTAATGGGATTTAAATGTGGAATAGTTGGCTTGCCTAATGTCGGAAAATCAACATTATTTAACGCCTTAACCCAAACTAGCAATGCTCAAGCAGAAAATTACCCTTTCTGCACTATCGATCCAAATGTAGGTGAAGTTGCAATTCCAGACAGTCGTTTAAAAACATTAGCCACTATAAGTGATTCCAAATCTATAATACCTACAAAAATGTCATTCGTAGACATCGCAGGATTAGTAAAAGGAGCATCCAAAGGTGAAGGATTAGGTAACAAATTTCTTGCAAATATTCGTGAAATGGATGCTATAGCGTATGTTATAAGATGCTTTGAAGACCCAGATATAGTTCACGTAAATGGAACTATTAACCCTATTCAAGATAGTGAAATAGTTGAAACTGAATTAATGCTATCGGATCTGGAAAGTATTGAATCAAGGATTCCATCAATTGAAAAAAAAGCTAAATCTGGAGACAGTGAAGCAAAAGAATTATTACCTATCATAACTAGTGTTCATGATTTATTAAGTACAGGAAAACCAGCTAGATTATTAAAAGTTTCTGAAGCTGATAAACCTAAATTTAAAAACTTACAATTACTTACAAGTAAACCTGTACTTTATATATGCAATGTTTCAGAAGAAGATGCAACTATTGGAAATAAGTACTCAAAATTAGTACAAGAAATTGCCAATGAAGAAGATGCTCTTTCAATTATAATTTCAGCCAAAATAGAATCTGAAATATCTCAATTAAATAACGAAGAAAAAAACGAATATTTAATAGCTTTGGGATTAAAGGAATCTGGATTAGAACAAGTAATACAATCTGGCTACAAACTTCTTGATCTTATTACTTATTTTACTTCAGGCCCTGAAGAATCTAGAGCTTGGACTATCTCAAAAGGTTCTAATGCACCAAGAGCTGCAAGAGAAATACATACTGATTTTGAAAAAGGATTTATTAGAGCTGAAGTTGTAAGTTATAAAGATTACGTCACTTTTCAGGGCGAAAAAAAATCTAAAGAGGCTGGAAAAATGAGAGTTGAAGGAAAAGACTATATAGTCGAAGATGGGGATGTAATATATTTCAGATTCAACGTTTGATTCAAACTTCTGCCTTCTCGTTATCTAATATTAACTGCTAAAATACATTCAGAGATTAAAAAAGGAATTATTAGATCAGAATTCATAAATTTTTATGAAATTATTAAAATAAAATCTCTAATTGAATTTAGAAATCGAGGTAAACTTAAATTAAGAGAGTAAAGAATATCTTGTTTCAGATGGAGATATAATTAAGTTTTTATTTTCAATATAAAAAAATAAAAATAATCAAAGGACAATCAAATGAGTGATGAAATTGGAAAAATCCAAAAACCTAGTTCAAAAGATATTATCGGCAAGAGAAAGGCTTTTATATGTGTTTTACTACAAGCACCGCCAGAAGCTTCTAAAGAACTACACGATTTAATACAAAAGTATTGGGTAGCAATTGATACTAATATCACTAATTTAGAAGAAAAAACAGGGACAGTTAAAAGAATTTTTATTGAAGGGATTCCAGGTAAAGGAGAAGATGTTTCTATAAGCCTTAAAGAAGCAAGCCTGGGCGCTTGGAATATTTTACAGGAAAGGTTAAGTTCTGGAGCACAATTTGAAGAATTTGAAAATTTAGAGATATTACAAAAAGTAATAGATTGGTCTAAATGCTTAAATGTAGGATTAAGTAATAGGAGTGTAGCTGAAAAAATTTCAGAGGAATTAAAAAAAGAATCTGAATCTAGAATTAATTACATAAATAATTCAATAGATAAAAATCTAAAAGACGGAGAATCTTGTATCATTTTTACAGGGAATCAAGAAATTGAATTACCAGAAGGTGTGGAGAAATTTATAATTTCGCCTCCTGAACTCGATACTGTTGCTCAATGGGTTAAGAATGCTCAAGCTGCAATGGAAGCTCAGATGAAAGAACAATTTGAAGCCCAACAGCAGGCCACTCAAAACATTGATGCTAGTGATGAAAGTGATCAAGACAAATCTGATTCAGGAATATGGACACCGAACTAGAAAAGAAACAAATAGGTTTATATATTCATATTCCTTTCTGCCATACAAAATGTACTTATTGTGATTTTAATACCTACACTGGTCTAGAAAACTTAATTGATGATTTCATCAGGTCAATCTGTGATGAAATAGAGTTTTGGTCTTTAAATAATTCTTATATTATTAATTCCATTTTTATAGGAGGAGGGACTCCCTCATACATAGAAGTAAAAGATCTAGAAAAAATCATTAAAAAAGTCAAAGATAATTTTAATATTGCAGAAAATACTGAAGTTACATTAGAAATCAATCCAGAAGATGTAACAAAAAATAAAGCAAGGTTATGGAAAAAGATTGGCATAAATAGATGCTCGATTGGCATACAATCACTAAATGATGAAGAGCTAAAATTAATAAATAGAAGGCACTCAGCATCAAAAGCTGTAAAATCCTTAAATACACTGAAGGACTATTTTACAAATATTTCTGTAGATTTAATTTATGGGTTGCCAAATCAAAATATAAAAACATATTTAGAAACATTAGAAAAAATAATTGAAATAAACCCTTCTCATATTTCAGCTTATTCTTTACAAGTAGAAAAAGGTACATTCTTAAATCAACAAGTTTCTAGAAAAGAAGTGATTGTTGCAAATGATGATATTTCTGCAGAAATGTACAAATTAACTCAAAAGATATTAAGAAAAAATAAGTATAAAAATTATGAAATATCTAATTGGTCAAAAGATGGACTATACTCGGAACATAATTTGAAATACTGGAAACTTATGCCTTATATTGGAGTTGGACCAGGGGCACATTCTTATATGGAAAATAAAAGATTCAGTGTTATCAAGTCTCCTAAAAAATATATAAGTACTATAAAAGAAATAAATAAACATAAAATCATAAAAATCAACGAAAAAATAAAATTTTTAAAACAAAGCACGTTTTTTGACGTATATGAAGAACATAATTTAAAAAATGAAATACTTGAATTTTTAATGCTTTCTCTTAGATTAGACGAAGGAATAGATTTAAAAAAATTCAAGCATAGGTTTAAATTAGACTTTGATCATTTATATCTTAATAAGATAGAGAATTATTTTAGTAATAATATTTTAGAAAAAAATAAAGATTTTTATAAACTGACAGAAAAAGGAAAATTATTTGCAAATGAAGTCGCTAATAATTTTGTAGATTAATATGTATAGCATTTGTACAGCAGGTCATGTAAACCATGGTAAAACTTCATTAGTAAAAGAATTAACTGGAGTAAATACAGACAGACTTAAAGAAGAAAAAAAAAGAGGGCTTTCTATTGAAATAGGATTTGCAAAATATCCTTTAAGTAAAACTTTGTACGCTTCTATTATTGACACTCCTGGGCATGAAAGTTTTGTTAGAAACATGATTTCAGGAGCACATGCAGTTGATTTGGTGATTTTGGTTGTTGCAGCGAACGAAGGAATAAAACCTCAAACTATAGAGCACTTAAATATACTCAGATTGTTATCAATAAATGAAATCATTTTAGTAATAACTAAAACAGATCTTGTAGATAAAAAAACAATAGACAAACTTAGGAATGAACTAGATGGTTTTTTAAGTAAAAACATAAAAAATTTCAACATTTTAGAACTTTCTATAAAAAACAAAACTGGTATTGAAAATTTAAAAAAAATCATTCTTGAAAAATACAATCTATCTAAAAAAGATTTTTCAAAACCAGCGAGATTATCAATTGATAGAGTTTTTTCATTAGAAGGAAAGGGAACTATAATAACTGGTACATTGATAGGTAGCAAAATCACTAAAGATTCAAGTCTTGAAATAACTCCTGATTTTAAAGAAATAAAAATAAAAGGATTAGAATCTTTCAATACAAAAATGGAAGAAATAAATCCAGGGTCTAGGGCATCTATAAATATACAAAATATGGATATTTCAGATATTAAAAAAGGAGAAATTGTTTCTGAAAAGGATTTTATAGTTAGATCAAAATTAATTTATATAAATTTAAAAAAAATAAACGAAATAAAAAATAATTCAGAAATTTCATTTCATACAGGAACTCAAAAATCCATAGGATCAATAAAGCATATAAAAAACTCAAGTGTAGCCAAAATATATCTAAGAAATAAAATTTCATTTTTAGTAGGTGATAAATTTATTATCAGAAATAATAATGGAACTGTTGGAGGAGGAGAAATAATTTTTTATGAAGAGGTTATTGATGAAAATAAATTAACTAATTTTCAACCAAATGATTTTAATATATTTTCAATAATTCTTGACCAAATGAATGTTTTGTCCATAAATCAAACAAAAAAGTATTTAGGTAAAAACATAAAATATCTTCAAAACTTCGTAAAAAAGCACAAAGATTTTTATTTATTTAATGGTAATTCATACATAACTAAAACTGAGTACTTAAAAATAGAAGCAAAAAAGTTATATGAGGATGTGAAAATTTATCATAAAAAATTTCCTCTTAGAAATGGGATTCCAATATCAAAACTAAATGAAAGGGTGGAAAAAAATATACTTATAGAAACATTAGTAAAAAATAATTTTATTTCTATCAAAGATGGATTTATTCAAAAACAATCCTTTACTCCACAACCAAGCGCAAATGATTTACAGCTAATCAATAGATACATTTTGTATTTGGAAAGTAACAATTTTATGCCTCCAACTGATAATAAATTAAGTTCTGAAATCATGACTTATCTTATAAATAATAATCTTATTATCAAATGTTCGAATAATGTTTTTTATACTCAAAAAGTATATGAAAAATTAAAAAAAGAAGTTTTAATTATTGAATCTAAATTCAAAAAAATAAATATTGATTTAATAAGAGACAATCTTGGATTAAGTAGAAAGTATTGTTTAGCAATATTGGATAAATTAGAAGAAGAAAAAATTGTTTCGAGAACTAAAAACTAATTTATTTTTTTATTCCATATTTCCATGCCAGTAGAAGATTTGAAGCAACAAAAATAGAACTATAAGTTCCAATAATTACACCTAAAAGCAAAACAAGTAGGAAGTCTCTCAAAGATTGTCCTCCAAACAATATCATCGAAATAATAACAATTGAAGTTGTAATTGATGTTCCTAAAGACCTTGTTATAGACTCTCTAACTGATTGGTTAACTACATTCATAAATTCCATAGATTTATTGATAATAAGATTTTCTCGAATTCTATCAAAAATCACAATTGTGTCATTTACCGAATAACCAATAACAGTTAATATACCAACAATAAAAATTGAGTTTACAACAGATCCAATAAACAAGCTGAAGACTATAAATAAGGCCATAACTACCATAACATCGTGAATAAGAGTCAAAATGGCAGCTATAGCATATACATAAGACTGTTCAACATTTCTAAATGCATAAATTATATACAACATTACAAATAATGAGGCTACAAATACAGCTATTACAGAGTTTCGAATCGTATTATCTGCTACAGAAGAACCTACAGTATTTGTATCTAAAGTGACAGGTTTTTCCCCAATTAATTTTTCTAATTCAATATCAATTCTTTCTTTGCCATCTGGTCCAAAATCAGAAGTTCTAATAAAGAATTCATTATTCCCCATAGATTGAATTATAGAAGTTTCAAATCCTGCATTAGTGATACTTTCAGAAATTTTATTTTGAGAAGGATTTTCATTTGTCCATCTATAAGTAATTGTAGATCCTGAAGTGAAATCTATGCCTAGAGGAAGACCTGGTATAAACAATAATATTGTTGAAAAAACAATTGCTATTATTGAAAAATAAAATAGATATATTCTTTTAGATAATAAATTCATTCTATGCATCTCCATCTGTATTTCTTTTTGATATAGGAACAAATAAATTAGTTTTATCAAAAAGATTACTTGTAGTAATTAATCTCACTAAGATTCTATTAACTTGAAAACTTGTAATCATACTTAGTAATACACCTACTCCTAGAGTCAAAGCAAATCCTTGCATAATTGAGGTTGAAAAGTTTGAACCAAACCAATAGAGCACTAATGCCGTAATTATAGTTGAAAAATTACCATCTCTAATTGAAGGCCATGCTCTGTCAAAACCAACTGTTATAGAATTCAGTAAATTTCTGCCTGCTAATAATTCTTCTTTTATTCTTTCTGAAATCAATATATTTGCATCCACAGCAAAACCAATAGATAATATCAAAGCTGCAGCACCTGAAAGAGTTAACGTAACAGGCAAAATCTTAAATATTGCGATTACAAATATTAGGTAAATAATTAATGTGAGTGATGCAATAATTCCTGGGATTTTGTAATAACTTATCATAAATATCAAAACTAGAACGAACCCTATTATTCCTGCTGTCAAACTTTTAGTTAAAGATTCAGACCCTAAAACTGCGTCCACATTTCTTTCTTGAATCAATTCTAATTTTGCAGGCAATGCACCAGATCTTAATTGAACAGCTATTTCTCTAGCTCTTTCTGCATCAATATCTTTTCCATAAATATATGCTCTTCCTCCAGAAATAGCCTTATCTGCTCCTGGACTCACTAGCTCCTCATTATCAAGATAGATTGCCAATAAGTCTCCTGTCCTAGAAATCCTATCAGTAACTTCATAAAAAATATCTGACCCGTCATCATCAAAAACAACATTTACAACCGGCTGAGATAACTCAGCAACTGTTCCAGGAGAGGCATCAGTAAGATTCTTTGACTCAATTCCTGTTGCAACCTCATTATAATATTGTGGATCATAACATTTCACTAGTTCCCAAACGTTAATATCTAAATCCTCAGGCTTTACTTTTCCACATTCTCTAACTCTAAAATCTAACTGAGCTGTGGAACCTATCAATCTTTTTGCAGACTGAATTCCTCCACTAATAACAAAGTTGTCCAGTTCACCTTGAGGCTGAAGGTTGACTAGATTATATTTTGTTTCAGATAAAGAAAGCATAATTTCTTCAGCCAAACTTTCATCTCCATATCCAAAGTTTGAAAGAATTAGCTCCCATGCACCAAATCCTAAATCATTAAACTCATCATATTCAATATTTGATTCTTTTAGTAGAGGTTCTAAATCATTGGCATTTGGGAATTCTAAGTCCTCCCCTTCTTTTTTACCTTCTAATCTTATTGGAGAAAAATTAATCATAACCTTAACTGGAAAAGAATTAGCAAGATTTGATTGGATTTTTTCAGATGTACCTAAACCTAAAGTTTGTTCATAAGTTACGATATATTGATTTTCAATTTTTTCAATTTGATATTCACTTAAACCTGCTGATGAAATTTTATCTTTTATATCATCTATATTTGGATCATCATCTGAAAATGAAAATGTTATTTGATCACCTGATTGAGATGGAATTTGAACAAGAATTTTATTTGGAGGCGTTCCTAGAAGTTGAACATTTGCTTCACTTACACCAAATTCATTAACTCTTTTATCTATTATTTTCCTAACACCCTCTGCATCCTCAACAGTAGGATCTTCTCCAGTAGTCGATAAAATAGAATAAACTAAATGAGTTCCTCCTTTTAAATCAAGTCCTAGAACCATTCCAAGTAAGTTATCATTATTCCCTCTTTCCCAATTATTAATCTTAATTGGGTTTATAAATATAGCTAGTAAGGAAATTACTAAACATACAGCTAAAACAATTATTCCCTTAAATCTCAAATTTATTCCTTCCTTTATATTTCTAATGAAGCATCATCTAAAGAACTATCAGATTTGATTTTAGAAAGTTCTATCTTTTTTTCAATAACTTCATACATGCTTAAATCATCTTTTGTAGCCTGATCTTTACTAATATGAATTTTATACCCAACGTCATGCCAATGTACATCATCTGGAGTGATACCAGTTTTGTGTAAATCTTCATGTGATTTTAAATGATCTGTGTACATAATACCATTCAAATGATCAATCTCATGTTCAATAGCTTGAGAAAGTAGCTCTTCTGCAGAAAATTTAATTTTATTTTTATTTACATCAAGGTATTCAGCATCAATTTTTACAGAACGTTGAATAATTCCTGTAAATCCTGGGACACTAAGGCATCCCTCTTGAACTTCTCTTGAGCCTTGTTTTTTAGAAATATTAGGATTAACCATTATCATAGGTTTTTTTTCAGGAACTTGTATAGTTATCATTCTTATTAGCCTACCTACTTGTGGAGCTGCTAGTCCCACTCCTTTAGCTGATTGCATAGTCTCTAACATTTCATAACCAAATTGAATTAATTCTTTAGTCAAATCAACTATCTCATCAGATTTTTTTCTTAAAATAGGATCAGGAAATTTTCTAATAGGTAATAAAGCCAAAACAAACTACCTATCTTGCTTCTTTAATTCTAGCCTTTTTACCAGTTAAATCTCTAAGGTAATAAAGGTTAGATCGCCTTACTTTTCCTCTTCTTATCACTTTAAGTGAATCTATACTTGGAGAGCTGATTGGTAAAGTTCGTTCAACTCCAACACCTGAAGCTAACCTTCTTACTGTGAAAGATTTACCAGGAACTATTTTAGAACCATTTTTATGATTCCCTTTAATTACATTTCCTTGAAAAGCTTGAATTCTTTCTCTATCACCTTCTCTAATTAAAAGATTGACTATTACAGTGTCACCACTTCTAAAAGATTCGATTTTTTGATTACTAATAATTTTTTCGAGATAATTAATTTTTTCTGCTTTAGGTTCTTCTGCTGCAGGTTCTTCTGCTGCAGGTTCTTCTGCTTTAGGTTCTTCAGCTTTAG
>MDTC01258052.1_pt1 | contig 28588 bp, 27 predicted proteins | sample 811181 | NCBI WGS metagenome assembly MDTC01 (sample SAMN05326644, study PRJNA326480) | marine metagenome | isolation source: seawater | place: Pacific Ocean: North | collected 2011 | reverse complement strand
GAGACGCTTCCACCTGCAAGGGCGTTCAATAGGCATAATCGGTTGTGGGGATATAGGCGCAGAGGTGGCTCGCAAATGCAGTGTTGGGTTTGGCATGGATGTTTTTGTTTATGATCCCTTTATTGGTGAGTTGCCGTCTTCGATTGGTAATGCTCAACATCTGAATTCATTAGACGAAATATTACCACTCGTAGATTTCATTTCGATCCATGCGGAACTTAATGAACTGACCGCTAAAATGGTCAACCGTTCTTTTTTTAAAGCAATGCGCAAAGATGCTTATTTTCTCAATACTGCACGCGGCGGGATAGTTTGTCAGTCAGATTTGGTTGAAGCTTTGAAAGAAAATTGGATTGCTGGTGCAGCCCTGGACGTATTTGAAGACGAGCCAATTCCTTTGGAAAGTCCATTAAATCGATTGGATAATCTTCTAATGACTGCTCACACTGCTGGGCTTACGGTTGAGGCGCGGAAAGAGCTCTCTGTTTCGGCTGCATCTCAAATTCTTCAAGTTCTTAGGGGAAATAAACCAAAGCATTTAGTCAACTCGAACATTTGGCGGCCGATTGTCCCTCTTATATAGGTGGCTCTTTACCTTTGAAAAAACATTCGAAAACATTTTTTCGGTGAGGCGGCCAGTGTTTGTGTTGTAACGTGAACAGTGGTAGCTGTCCGCTAGCCAGACGCCGTTTTCAAGATTGTGGAAGGCACTATGAGAAAATTTAACGGCGCTTTGTTTCAGACCTCTGCTAGCAAGGACAGCTTTGTGTGCTAGGGTGCCAAGGGCCATAATGACTTTAAGGTTTTTCATTGAAGCTATTTCTGACGTTAAGAAGGGTCGGCAATTTGTAGCCTCGGCGCCTACTGGCTTGTTCTCGGGAGGCACGCAACGGACAGCGTTTGTGATGCGAGTGTCAATAAGAGTCAGCCCGTCATCCGCATTAGCTTCGTAAAAACCTTCAGCAAAACCATGCTTGATAAGCGTTGAATAGAGAAGGTCACCAGCATAATCACCGGTGAAGGGCCTGCCTGTCTGGTTTGCTCCCTTTAGACCGGGCGCAAGTCCAACAATCAGAAGGCCAGCGTCTAACTCGCCAAAACTGGGTACTGGTGCATTGTAAAATTTTGGATAAAGCTTATCGTTGCTCTTACGAAAGCGAACCAGTCTCGGACAGAGTTCGCAATTAATACTCGGCTGGTGAGAATTCAATTGCTGATCATCGGCATCCGTTTTTGATAATGCCCTGCTCTGCGAATGTGTCACTAAATCGATCATTTTTCGTAATGTGCAGGTATTTTCACTAATTAACAGTTTCGAGCGTCTTTTCCTCGATTAGATAGTTCAAATCCACAAAAAACCGCATGTTAACGCAAACCATCCGCTGTAATCGGCTGTTGAGATTGAACTGTGCTTACAACCGTAACACGTGCTGGCTTTCGTTGCACTGCATCGACCAGTCGGTAAAAAACTCCGTTCCTTGGAAATGAAACACATAATTAGACTAATCGGATACCACTAATATATCTACTGCGAGTGCAATACCCATATAGCCTTTATTTGTACGTTTCGCAGCAGCATATGTAAGTTATTTGCGGGCTTCGTAATAATTGCAAAATCATTGTAACCCTCACAATTAAAGAGTGGGCCACTACGAGAATAATCCTGCTCCTCCATGATTTCCGTGTATTGGTATACTCCTCTCATGCGGGTAGAGGCAGAAAAGACTGTAGTAAGTTTTCGTAGTATAAATTATCATAATTTTATTTATTTAGAAAAATTTAAATTCCATAAAATAAAAAATGGTACAGTAATTAAATTTTCTCTTATAAATTAAATAAAAAAAATCTAAAGGTTTAAATTACGTGAAATTTACAATAAATTTTGTAATTTTATGAAACTTTACTTTCAAAAATATTTTATTTACTTATGACTATTTATATAAATCGACTATTATCCACGAAAAGTTGTTTGCGCAATTTTCATTTTTTATCGCAATAGCAAATTTAGATTTTTAAGTTCGCAAAAACGCTTGTGTTTTTTGTTTTGCCCGACCTATAACCATAACTTGAACGGAGCTTGTAGGGAGATTAGACATGGCGCGGGTTACTGTTGAAGATTGTATCGAGCGCGTTACCAATCGCTTCGAGTTGGTGTTACTTGCCGGACAGCGCAGTCGCAACATATCAGCTGGCGGTGAGCTGACTGTTGATCGTGACAATGACAAAAATCCGGTTGTAGCGTTACGTGAAATTGCCGATGAAACTGTTGAGTTGGAGGAACTGCGTGATTCGCTGGTGAAGGGGCTTCAGAAGGTTGCAGAAATTGACGAACCAGAAGAAGACGAATTGATGGAATACATGGTTGCGGCCATGGGTAGTGACGATGAAACTCACAACAGTGATAAAGCTGCATCTGAAGGTGCCAGCGCCGGTGTTTCACCAAAAATATGACATCGAACCCTTTTCTATTTTCATTATCAAGTTGCTTCTAAGCACCGTTTTTACGGTGCTTCACTAAAATGATGCGCCAACAAGAACTTGTTGAGCGTGTTCGCCGGTATGATCCAAGCGCGGACGAAGCGGCCCTAAATAAAGCGTACATATTTTCTATGAGGGCGCACAAATCACAAAAGCGTGCTTCGGGTGATCCGTTTTTTTCGCACCCGGTTGAGGTGGCTTGTATACTCTCTGAAAAGAAGCTCGATTCAGCCTCCATAGTAACTGGTTTGCTGCATGATACGGTTGAGGACACACTTGCTACGTTGCCTGATATTGAGGGACGGTTCGGGAAAGAAATAGCTCGCCTCGTAGACGGTGTTACTAAGTTGAGCAGGTTGGACTTGCAATCAGGCGGTACGAGGCAGGCTGAAAATTTCCGCAAGCTCGTGCTTGCTATGTCAGATGACATTCGAGTCTTAGTTGTGAAGTTAGCAGATAGACTGCATAACATGCGTACCTTGCATCACATTAAGAATAATGACAAACGACGACGTATTGCCCTTGAAACAATGGAAATATACGTTCCATTGGCACAACGTATCGGTATTCGAGATTGGCAAAACGAACTAGAAGACCATGCATTTCGCGAACTCAACCCCGATGCGAGGGAGTCAATTACAAAGCGGCTAGCTTTTTTGCACTCAGGTTCCGACGATGTGACCAGCCGTATTATTGATACTTTACGGGTTGATCTTGCAAAGGCAGGTCTTGAAGCTGATGTTCACGGCCGTGAAAAAACACCCCATTCGATCTGGCGTAAGATGCAGCGGAAATCAGCAAGCCTAGAGCAACTGCATGACGTAATGGCCTTTCGTATTGTCGTGAGGACAACAGAAGAGTGTTATAAAGCGCTTGGTTGCATTCACAGTACTTATCCGCTCGTAGCTGGCCGCTTCAAGGACTATATTTCCCTTCCAAAACAGAATGGGTATCAGTCTATTCATACGGATGTAATCGGTCCGGAAAACCAGCGAATAGAAATGCAAATTCGCACGTTAGATATGCACGATGTGGCTGAACTGGGAGTAGCTGCTCACTGGCAGTTTAAAGAAGGTGTTAAACTTATACGGCGTACCGAAGGTCGTCAGTATCGTTGGCTTAGGGAGCTTTTGGAAATACTTGAAAATGCTGGTGGTCCGGAAGAGTTTCTCGAACACACGCGAATGGAAATGTTTAGTGACCAGTTATTTTGTTTTTCACCCAAAGGTGATCTTCAAGTTCTGCCAAAGGGAGCAACGCCAATTGACTTCGCTTACGCGGTGCATACCGATGTGGGAAATAGGTGTGTTGGAGCAAAAATTAATGGGCGCATGATGCCGCTTCGAACACTTCTGAAGAATGGTGATCAGGTGGAGGTAATGACTTCTGAGTCACAAGTGCCTTCACTTGGGTGGGCGAGTTTCGTAGTAACGGCTAAGGCGCGTTCTTGTATACGTCGATTTGTAAGGTTACAGAGAATAGATGAATACTGCCGTATGGGACGGGAGATAATTAATAAAATTTTTCAGCAAGAGGGCTATGTCCTCACACAGACAGCAATGCAAGGTATCTTGAGCGACTTCGGTTGCGACACGGTAGAGAGCTTATATTCTCTTGTTGGTCGAGGCGAAGTAGGAGGCCATCAAATTCTCAAGTCAGTTTACCCAACTGCAAAAACAGGTCGCTCTCTCAAGCTATCTGAGGATGTGGCAGTGACCCGGGCAGGAGAACATTCGATTGAACTTACTGGTCTCGCTCCTGGAATGGAAATCAATTTCGGGGACTGCTGCCATCCGTTACCCGGTGATCGAATAATAGGCATATCGACCACTGGCAAAGGTATCACGATACATACGATTGATTGTGAGGCCTTGGAGAGCGTTGCAGAAATGCCGGAAAGATGGATGGAGGCAAATTGGTCAATTGATGACAAAAAATCGGCAGTATTTGTAGGCCGAGTCCGAATTATTCTTGCCAATGAGGCTGGCGCTTTAGGATCTTTATCCACAGTTGTTGGGCGCGATGGTGGAAATATTAGTAATCTTCGTATAACTGACAGGTCCCCAGATTTTTTTGAGCTCTTTGTTGATATTGAAGTAAGCGATTCAGGCCACATGTCAGATATCATTGCCGCGCTCAGAGCAACTGAAGTGGTGCGTGGAGCCGAACGTGCGGGGCGTTGATTCCGGTCTCAGGAAACATACTATTTATTTAAAAGGTGTATCATCGGTCAGGACAAAGGATCAGAAAACCATTAATGTTTAAGCGTAGAGCAAAATCGAGCCTGCCAAGTCGTGTTGTGAATGTTCTGTGGCCCTCAATTGGTTGGCGTAGATCATTTACTTACATTCGGCACCGGCTTGGACGGTTGCCCGGTACCCCTTTCAGCATCGCAGCGGGATTTGCCTGCGGGGCTGCAGTATCTTTTACGCCGTTAGTGGGATTACATTTTTTTCTTGGTGCCATCTGGGCGTGGTTGATACGTGCGAATGTGATTGCCTCTGCAATAGGGACTGCAGTCGGTAACCCTTGGACATTCCCTTTCATTTGGATGTGGCTTCATCAGTTGGGAAACTGGATGGGAGCAACTGGTGCTAATTCCTCCCCTGATGAACTAGATTTTGGCATGTTTTTCTCGCATATGATTAATGGAGTTTTGATGGGCGATACAGATTATTTGATGGAGACTATTTGGCCAGTATGGTGGCCGATGATGGTTGGTGCTATTCCATCAATGCTAGTTGTTTGGTTTGGATCATATTTGCCACTGAAATCGCTTATACAATCTTATCATGTCGCCCGTCGTCAACGAATGAGTGGGAAAAGCCGGAAAAATAAAAAGGGGTAGAATTCCATGTCCAAACGGTTTTTAAGGCTTGGGGTAAATATAGATCACGTCGCAACTGTTCGAAACTCACGTGGTGGGGAACATCCGGACCCTATTCGTGCGGCTCAAAAGGCCATAGTAGCCGGAGCAGATGGGATAACTGCGCATTTGCGTGAGGACCGGCGGCACATTAGAGACAAAGATATCACGCGACTTAGGGACTCAATTAAAAAGCCGCTGAATCTTGAGATGGCGGCAACACATGAAATGATTGAAATTGCGCTCGACGTGAAGCCAAATGCTGTTTGTATAGTTCCTGAAAAACGAGAAGAGCAGACCACGGAGGGAGGATTGGATGTTAGGGCCAATAAGTCCTTTCTTTCAGAATTTGTAGAACGCTTATGCAAAGCAGATATTCGCGTCTCACTTTTTATTGAGCCCTGCTCAAAACAGCTTGAGGCAGCTAGGAATGTTGGAGCAGCGGTAGTAGAGCTGCATACTGGAAGGTATTGCGACACATCAGGTGTCTTTCGGCGCGAGGAATTAGAGCGTATTGAGCAAGCTGCCATATATGCAGACAACATTGGTCTCGAATGTCATGCCGGACATGGGCTGACTTTCGAAACGGTTGGGCCGATTGCATCAATAGAGGCTGTGGTCGAGTTAAATATTGGTCATTTTCTAATGGGTGAGGCGATGATTACAGGTTTGGAGCACGCCGTGCGGAAAATGCGTATGGTAATGGACGAGGCCCGTTCTCGAAAGGATTCAACATGATCATCGGGGTTGGAAGTGATCTGATTGACATTCGTCGCATAGCCAAAACACTTAAGCGATACCCGGGGAAATTCGAAAAACGTTGTTTTACGGAGATTGAGCGAGAAAAATCTGATCACCGGCGTAACCGGGCAGAAAGTTATGCAAAACGTTACGCCGCAAAAGAGGCTTGTTCCAAAGCGTTGGGAACCGGTTTTCGCAAGGGAGTTTTTTGGTCTGATATCGGAGTTGTTAATATGCCGGGTGGAAAGCCCACATTAGAGCTTACTGGCGGGGCTTTGAGGCGTCTGAATGAAATAACGCCGAACAATTTGATACCACATATTGATGTTAGTATCACCGATGAATTTCCAATAGCACAGGTGATAGTTATTATTTCAGGTGTTACTCGTAAATAAAAAACCACAGCTTTACTTGACAAGCTTTCGCATGGGCCGACATATTTTACAGTTGCCATCAACCATAATAGAAATGAATGTTTTCAATATGTCCCAAGAGAATGATGACCCGCAGCTTAATCCGAAAGATAGTCGGGGTTGGGTAGAGACGATTCGAACAGTTACCTACGCGGTGGTAATAGCTATCTTAATAAGAACATTTGCCTATGAGCCGTTCAATATACCATCGGGCTCCATGATACCGACACTACTCGTTGGCGATTACTTGTTCGTATCAAAATACTCATATGGATACTCAAGACATTCGTTCCCCTTTAGTCTGGCACCAATCTCAGGTCGTATTTTTGAAACTGAACCTAAGCGGGGAGATGTTGCGGTATTTAAGCTTCCTACTGATAACGAAACAGATTACATCAAAAGAATAGTAGGATTGCCAGGTGATCGCATTCAGATGAAAAAAGGTCTTTTATATATAAATGGAGCGCGCGTGCCACGAAAAGCAATAGATAGATTTCAGGTAAAGAATTCTTTTGGGCAGATGCGCCGAGTGCCCCAGTATATAGAACAACTCCCCGGTGGTGGTGCACACTTAATTATTGAAGAACAAGGTGACTTTGGCGTGATTGATGAAACACGAGAATTTGTGGTGCCAGACAGGCATTTCTTTGCAATGGGAGACAATCGTGACAATTCTGCGGACAGTAGGATTGAGACACAAGTCGGAATGGTTCCCTTTGAGAACTTAGTTGGTAAGGCTGAGTTTTTCTTCTTTTCAACTAATGGCACCGCACGGTTCTGGGAAGTCTGGAAATGGCCATTTACGATCCGGTATGAGAGATTGCTCAAAGCTATTCGTTAAAGTGGATATTTTATAATTTGATGCCCACCGAAATCATTGAAATACTTGGTTATGAATTTACCAATCGTGGTTTATTGACTGCCGCGTTAACTCACCGTAGTTCATGTGTGGAGGTAAACTATGAACGGCTTGAGTTTTTAGGTGACCGGGTGTTGGGTCTCGTAATTGCTGACCTACTTTTGGAGACTTTTCCTAAAGAAAATGAAGGCGATCTCTCTCAACGATATCACGCGCTTGTAAGGAAAGAGAGTTTGGCTAATATAGCTCATAATATTGGATTGCCACCGCTTATTCGCATGGGGCATCCAGAGCATGAGTGTGGTGGGAGAGAGAATGAGGCGATAATCGCCGACGTTTTAGAGGCTTTATTGGGGGCTGTCTATTTAGACGGAGGTCTAGCGCCAGCAAAGAAAATCATCACCCAATATTTCATGCCAGCCATGTCGACGAATTCCTTTCCTCCACAAGATGCTAAGACGACATTGCAAGAGTGGCTACAATCCAAAGGTTTAGGTTTACCAAATTATACTCTCATTGAGCAGAAAGGACCAGATCATCAGCCGACATTCATAGTCGCTGTAACTGCGGGCCAGCTCGGGACAGCTGAAGGTATAGGAAAGTCAAAGCGTGCGGCCGAGCAGGAAGCAGCAGCTAATATGCTCGCAGATCTAACGAATGGGTGATTTGGCTCAAAATAAAAAGCGCTTCGGGTTTGTTGCTGTCATCGGTGCACCGAACGTGGGGAAATCGACCTTTATTAACCATGTTGTCGGAACAAAAATAAGTATTGTAACACCAAAGGTACAAACAACTCGCACAAATATCCTTGGAATTGTAATACGAGGAAATAGTCAGATTGTCTTTATTGATACACCCGGCATTTTTGCTCCCCGAAAACGTCTTGATCGCGCTATGGTCGATGCTGCGTGGACTGCTGCAACAGAGGGTGATCATATTATTATTATGGTCGATGCCTCTCGCGGAATTGATTCTAACACAAAGGCTCTTCTAAATTCTATTTCTAACGGCCAGCGAAACTTAATATTGGTTCTGAACAAAATAGATATAGTGAGACCTGAAGAACTTCTGTCTCTGACCCATGCCTTGAATGAGCTTGGAACATTTTCGGCTACCTTTATGATTTCGGCAACAAGTGGCAGTGGTGTAAATGATATTTTAGCCTACCTCGAGAAAGAGGTTTCAGAGGGGCCTTGGCATTTCCCAGAGGACCAGATATCCGACTTGCCAATTCGAGTGTTGGCTGCCGAAATAACACGGGAGCAATTATTTCTATCGTTGCGCCAGGAATTACCCTACGCGGTTACTGTAGAGACCGAAACTTGGGAAGAGTTTTCTGACAGAAGTGTAAAGATTAGTCAGACGATCTACGTCCAGAGAGATACGCAGAAGGCAATCGTACTCGGCAAAGGCGGCGACATGATAAAAAAAATAAGCACCGCAGCTAGGGAAGAGCTTCGGAAATGTTTTGAACTCAACGTTCATCTTTTTTTATTTGTCAAAGTGCGCGGAAAGTGGATGGAGGACCAAGAGCGTTATCAAGTACTTGGATTAAAGTTTAATGTGTAACTGTAATGGATATTTTTGAATGGAGTGGCAAGATGAAGGATATGTATTGGCATCTCGCCCGCACGGAGAGGCCGCATCTATCGTCAGCTTACTTACATCACAAAATGGTCGTTTCTCGGGTCTTGTGCATGGGGGTCAGTCACGACGCCAACGGGCCGCTTTACAGGTTGGCAACAAGGTCACAGCGGTATGGCGGGCGCGACTTGACGAGCATTTAGGGAAATATTCCATTGAATTGGAAAGCAGTACCATTGCACAGCTTCTTGGTGAGCCAGGGAAGCTCCTAGCTTTGTCTTCTGCTTCTGAATTGGTAGAAGCAGTAATTCCGGAGCGTGATCCTTGTCCAAATTTGTATCGATCATTTTCTGCTTTGCTAAGATCTTTCGATGGTGAATATTGGGCAGCAACTTACGTCTATTGGGAACTCCATTTATTAACAGATATAGGGTTCGGCTTAGATCTCAGCGAATGTGCAGGAACGGGGGTAACGGAAGATCTTGTTTTTGTATCGCCAAAATCGGGAAAAGCTGTGAGTCGACAGGCCGGCGAACCCTATAAAGATAAGCTACTAACACTTCCAGCCTTTCTGAAAGGGACCTCGGGGGCACAGGTAAGTGGAAAAGATCTCGCCGATGGACTGCTTTTGACGGGATATTTTCTTCAAAAGTGTGTTTTTCAGCCAAGACAAAAAAAACTGCCTGATAGCCGGGTACGCCTTGCGGGAAAGCTTAGTATGAATAATTAGTGAAAATTTTCCATTACAAGAATACATAATAATGGGTATGCTCTGAGGCATGGCACAACATATTGTGGGCAGAATTTTTCATGGTTAAGACTTCTGAGGCCGGAGATATATGTAATGTAGCGTTTGAAGATGCTCTAGGAGAACGCTACCTATCGTATGCACTGTCGACGATTATGGCGCGATCGCTTCCCGATGTGCGCGATGGTTTAAAACCCGTGCACCGTCGGCTGCTTTTTGCAATGCGTGAATTGCGATTAAATCCGGATAGTGGCTTTAAAAAATGCGCACGAATTGTTGGTGATGTAATGGGGAAATTTCATCCTCATGGTGATGCTGCAATTTATGACGCAATGGTTCGTCTAGCACAGTCATTCGCCGTGAGGTATCCCCTTGTAGATGGTCAGGGAAATTTTGGAAATATTGATGGCGATAATGCTGCGGCGATGCGTTACACAGAAGCACGAATGACCGGGGTCGCCAATGCCTTGCTTGAGGGTATAGATGAGGATTCGGTTGATTTTCGTTCTACCTATGATGGTGAAGGCTCTGAGCCAGCTGTTTTACCTGCGAGCTTCCCAAATCTTCTTGCAAATGGAGCATCAGGTATAGCGGTAGGCATGGCAACCAGCATTCCTCCGCATAACGTGGGGGAATTATGTGCGGCGCTATTACATTTAATTAAAAGACCAAATGCTACGATTAATAAGCTCGTTGATTTAATACCTGGTCCGGATTTGCCCACTGGCGGGTTGCTATGCGAAGACCGTGATAGCATCGTGCATGCATACAAAACAGGGAAGGGGGGGTTTCGTGTACGTGCGACATACGAAATTGAGCATCGTAAAGGAGGTGGGTATAGTCTGATTATAAAGTCTATTCCTTTCCAGGTGCAAAAAGCAAAGCTGATTGAGAAGATTGCGGAGCTCATGCATTCCCGCAACTTGACTATGATAGAAGATATACGCGACGAATCCACTACCGATATTCGCCTAGTGATTGAACCTAAAAGCCGCAATGTCGATCCAGATGTTTTGATGGAGTCTCTTTTTCGCCAGACCGATTTGGAGAGCCGTGTGTCTTTAAACATGAATGTTCTCGACCAAGGCCGGGTGCCACGTGTCATGAACTTACGTGAGGTGTTACAGGCCTTTTTAGAGCACCGTCATGAGGTGCTTGTGCGGCGTAAGAAATATCGATTAGGTAAGATCGAAGATCGCCTAGAAGTTTTAGGTGGCTATTTGATTGCGTATTTAAACATCGACGAAGTAATTAGAATTATACGTGAGGAAGATAATCCTAAAGGAATTTTGATCAAAAAATTTAAGCTTTCTGACGTTCAGGTAGACGCTGTTCTTAATATGCGGCTCCGCCATTTGCGCAAATTAGAGGAAGTTGAGATTGCGGAGGAGCATTCGAATCTGACAAAAGAAAGAACACACGTTCGTGGCTTATTAAGGGACAAATCAGCTCGTTGGAAAGTCATAGCGGCAGAGATTAAAGAAATACAAAAGAAATTTGGGCCAAATACTGATATCGGGCGGCGTCGGTCAGAGATAGGAGATGCTCCAACTGCAGTTGTTATTCCAATGGAGGCTATGATAGAGCGCGAACCAGTTACGGTTGTGTGTTCTGCAAAAGGATGGGTGCGTGCTGTGAGGGGCCATTTAGAGAAAGAAACCGAGCTCAAGTATAAGGAGGGAGACAGTCATCGCTTTGCTGTACATGCGCAGACTACAGATAAACTTATTTTATTTGCAACTAATGGACGATTCTACACCGTGCCAGTTGACCGGTTGCCAGGAGGCCGTGGTTTTGGTGAGCCCATCCGGTTGATGGTGGATTTACCAAATGACCAAGATATAGTCACGTTGATGATTTTAGAGCAAAAAGCAAAATTATTAATAGCCGCCTCGGATGGGCGTGGCTTTATTGTTAATGGAGAGGATGTAGTCGCTCAGACACGTGGGGGAAAACAGGTGCTAAATTTAGGTGAGGGAAATGAGGCTGCTGTTTGTGTGCCTGCCAATGGAGACCACGTCGCGGTTGTTGGGCTTAATCGTAAATTGATCATCTTCCCTATTGGAGAGTTGCCAGAGATGAGCCGTGGCCGCGGTGTTATAATGCAGCGATATAATAAAAGTTCAATCTCTGATGCTAAGGTATTCAATCTGAGTGATGGTTTGAGTTGGAAAATAGGTGATAAGACCCGTACAGAGATGCGGCTCACAGAGTGGATTGGGAAGAGAGCCCAATCCGGCCGTATTGTCCCAAAAGGGTTTGCAAAAACTCGCCGATTTCACGCTGACATTTAGTTATAGTGTGTCTTACAGAGATAATTTTTCAATAGTCGATATAGTTGGCGAGACTTCGCTTATATTACTTCGGAGCTAGGGCTAATGCCATGTTTATGCTGGCAGTTGTTGATACTTACATCAACTGAAAAGATATACTTTGACGATTGATGAAATTAGCATAGGTGAAAGGGAAGGATTTATTACTGGCTTATAGGGGGGCATGCCAAATTAAAAATCATTTAGGAGGATAGACCAAAAGTTATGGATATTCTGAAGGAGTGGTGTTTAGATATTCACTCGAATTATATTTTGTTTTGCTGCCATAGTATCAAGAACACAGCTCATAATTGAGAGTTTAAAAAGTTTCAAATCTCTGCCTCGTATCTAATAATTTGGGAGTTTGAAAATTCGGTTGGGTGCAAGTTCTTTCTGAGTGGTTTTTTTTACCTTTCGCACCACTAAGACCGCAATCCTCCTATTGCGTGCAGAATAAGGTGCGTCAGCATCGAGAATATTCGTGTCAGCTTTTCCGTCGATCGTAAGAATACGGGAATTAGATATACCATTTTGTTTTAGAGTTAGTCGGGCAGAATTAGCGCGCCCTATAGAAAGTTCCCAGTTAGATTTTCCGGGAGGACCTGCTTTATACTCGTCACGCGCGGTATGTCCGGTGATTGCGATCTTGTTAGGTAATTTTTTAACTACCTCAGAAACCATTGTTAGGAGCTCACGGCCGTGTGAATTCAAATCTCTGCCGCCTTTTTTGAACAGTGGTTTCTTATCATTGTCAGTGAGTTGAATACGTAATCCTTTTGGAAGCACTTCGATTATGAGAGACGGAGCCAATTCCTTTAGCTCTTTGATTTGTGACATCGCCTTTTGAACAGCGGCTTTAGCTTTTTGTAATTGACGTTCATCATGATCAGCATCAGTTCCAGAAACGTCGGTTTCTGACTTGGTTTTCCTAGCTGGCTCTCCACTTTTCGTTTCTTTAACTTTCTTTTTCACATCCTCTGTATCTTTGGTCACATTTGGCGTGCTTGTTTGTCCAGGCTCGGGTATTGGGCCAGGATCCGTAGCCGAAATTCCACCAAACGGGCCACCACTTCCGGTTGTTCCAGCAAGAGCTCCGATCGGCTCAAAGTAATTGGAGATGCCTTGTTTTTGATCAGTCGTGGTTGCGTTGAGAAGCCATAATAGAAGGAAGAATGCCATCATAGCAGTTACAAAATCAGCATAAGCGACCTTCCAGGCCCCCCCATGGTGGCCCTCTTCCTGTATCTTCTTTCGCTTAATGAAGATTTCTCGTTCTTCGTCTAAACTCATAGTGAGAGACCTTAAGAGTTTTTGTTGTGTCGGATAAGTAATATATCGATTCGGCGATTACGAGGTGAATTAGGTTTTTTTGAGTCAAGTAACTCTTGGTCGGCGCGGCCTGCTATTCTTTTTATTCGCCTGGGGTCGATACGGTATTTGGTTAATGTTTTGCGTACTGAATTAGCACGGTCGCTTGACAGTTCCCAGTTTGAATAATTCTGTTGGCGATTTTCGCTTTTACCGGTATGACCAGTAATACGGAGATGGTGCGGAAGATCTCGTAGTATGGAGGATATGATAGCAAATAATCGTTCGCCTTTTTCGGTAAGCGCTGAGTCGCCGGAAGCGAATAGTTGAGTATTTTGATGGTCAAATAAAAGAATTCGTAGCCCCTCCGGGGTGATCCCTATAAGCAGGCTTTCACGCAAATCGGAGATTTCAGAAATTTCTTGTATTGCCTTTCTTAGAGATTCTGCCGTTGTTTCAAATTGTTCATTTTCTAATTTGTCTCGCTTTGAGTCGGCACCTTTCGTGTCACCGCCCTCCCTTGGTTCTGGAACCCTCTCTGTATCGTCTGCAGAGCCGGTTTTAACACTACCAAAAGTAGGCATTGCTGCTTTGACGCTAGGCGGTGATCCAGGGGATTTGAGGGCCTCTTCGGAATTGAGTGATAGGCCTGCTAAGGTGCCACCGCTGCCAGTCTGGACTTTCGATATGCCTACCGGCTCGTAGAAATCAGAAATGCCTTGTTTAGTGGATTCGGTGGTTACATTGAGAAGCCACAACAATAAAAAAAATGCCATCATTGCGGTGACAAAATCGGCGTATGCTACTTTCCACGCTCCGCCATGCGGGGGAGCGGGAAGGATCTTCGTTCTCTTAACGACGATGGGGCCTTTGTCTTTTAATCCCCCTGATCCTGCATCTAATGGCTGTTCGTCCGCCATGGCTTGACAACGCTTTCCTTAGTGTTCGTTAATGATCAATTAAATGGGCTCTAATTTGTTTACTTCTTCTTCCAGTTCTGAGAACGTTGGTCGCACTCCACTCATAAGTGTTTTGCGAGCAAATTCAACAGACACGGCAGGCGCGTACCCTTGCAAATGTGCCAGCATGGCTACTTTCATTACGACGAAGTATTGGTGATCCTCTTCATCATTTCCCTTAATTGCATTTGCAATCGGCCCAAAATAACCATAACAAAGCAAAATTCCGAGAAATGTTCCCACTAACGCTGCAGCGATAAGGCCACCCAATACCTCCGGCGGTTCGGTAATTGAGCCCATTGTTTTGATTACGCCCAGAACGGCTGCTACAATACCCAACCCAGGAAAAGATTCTGCCATAACATTTACGGCGTGGCTAACGCGGTGAACTTCCAAATGGTGGACATCAAGCTCCTGATCCATCAATGTTTCAACCTCAAGGGGATTATCAGTGCCCAAGGTCATTAGTCTGAGGTAGTCGCACATAAATTCAAGAGCATGATGATTAGCCATGACACCTGGGAACTCTTTAAACAAATCTGAGCTCTCAGGCGCATCCACATGTGCTTCTAACGCCAGCATGCCTTTTGTTTTGGCTAACCGAAGAACTTGAAAGAGCAACGACAATAACTCAACATAATCTTTTTTCTTAAATTTTGGCCCTGAAATTGTCTGTGCGAAAGCACTTAATGATCTCTTCAGTACCGCAGGTGGATTGGCGATTATAAAAGCGCCGAGACCTGCTCCACCAATAATGACTAATTCAAATGGTTGGTTTAGGACGGCGAGTTTGCCACCCATTGCCATGTAACCTCCGATTACGCAGAGAGTAACAAACACAGTTCCGATTATAATAAGCATTGTAGCCCTACCCGCAGTGGGAGATTGTTTAATCTATTGGCACTGTAAGGAAAAAGCCCTGATATTGTCCACTACGCAATTTTAAAAATGTGTCAGCCTGTAAATTTCCTGAGGCGGTGAAACAAAAATATTAGAAAACAAAGATTTTTAATCTCCCTCATATTAACACTTATTGAGGCCCCAACGTACCTCTGATCTTGCTGTTGCTAATTAATTTTCAACTTTTCCCTATTGGGCGACGCACACAGGGATGTTTTCAAGACTTTTATGAACACTGTAAATTATTATAGGCCTGTTGCGGCTGCCAAATTTAGCAACACTAAATGAGTGTTTGGGATTCACACTATAAATCGGGTTGTTTCGGTTACCGTTGAAAATGTCCGTATCGTTATTTCTTTGGATTAACACGTAAAACCCCAATTGCACTTTTTTTTAAGGTATCACGTGTGCCAGAAATATTTATATATGAGCCATTTCGCCATTTCCTAATAAAGTTCCTGTAATGCTTTGACAAAATATTCCCAGATTGTCCTGTTGCAGTAATAAACCTGCTCTGACTCAACTTGCTTAAGTCGTAAATAGCTCGAAATCCAGCGCCGTGCCGGTGTAAAAATGGTTCCGAAGCATTGTTGTTAAAATCAGTTTGTCCTCTATTCAACGTATGATCTCCTCCACTTGTGCTAATTTCAAGGTTAGCGAAGTCTCTAAGCAGAGGCACTTGATCAAATATTCTGTGTTTGAAAAGCGCTTTGTGTTTATTACCCCAATGCCATTGATCGATATTATTGCCGTTTTGTTTGATGAGCTGTTTCAACGTAAGGCTAAAACTCTTCTCCAGTGCTTCGGAGCAATTTTCGATTTTACTATTCGTCGTTTGCACGTCGCACCAAAGAGACTTTTGTGAAAGCACGAGGATAAGGAAGTTTGATTTTGGCCCTAAATCCATTAAGTCAAAAGGCCGCATCAAATGCGCCATAAAATTTCTGACCCATGCATTATATATAAGTGGTGCGATACTGTTACGTCGCATGTGAAAATCCCAATTCCTAAGGACATCGACGGCTTTTTTATTTTCTAAGTCGTCAGGAAGTTTAGCGAGCATGAGCGGTAGTAATTTAGCAGCTGCAGATGAATAGGTATCAAGTTGCCAAGCTGCGCTAGTGTCCAACGTGTGTGTTTGGGGAACCTGTGCTAATTGTTGCAATCTTTCTGCACGGTATGGTGCATCCCAATCCTTTGTGATGATATGTTTACGGGAATCTGACACCAGTTGATTGTTGGCGTTGCCTAAAAAACCGGAATCAGGATTTTTGCGTTGTGGCAAGCTTTCAAAAGGAACTGTGCCAATCCATGTATCCCCGATTGTTTTTCCATCGGCCGGCCATCGTCCATCCCAGCCATTTCTGATTGGTATTATGCCTGGTGATATCATACCGATATCCCCTTTTCGATCCGCAAAAAAGATATTCTGATGCGGACTATGGAAAAGGTGTGTTGCTGTCTTGAATTCGTCCCAATTACGTGCTCTGTTAATTTGCCACATTGCCTCATATGTGCGGTCGTTTTTACGCATTTGGGTACTTCGCAGGGTTAGTACTTGATCATAGGGCAGTTGTTTTCTTGCAGGCACAATATCAGAGATGATAATTCCGTTACGGCTAGAGCGCACATCAATATCTATTGGAGTTTGGTCCCTTATTTTTATTCGCTCTTTCTGGATATCGAATGCCCGAGCTCCTTGTGGGGTCATATAAAGGTTATGTTGACCTGGGATAAGTGTTTCAATAAACAGGTCTTGTGTATCTCCTCCCGCAGTCGTTAGCCCCCAAGCAATATTTTTATTGTGTCCTATTATCGTAATTGGCACCCCCGGAACTGTGGCGCCCACAATCTCAGTGTCAGGCGTAATAATTCGGGCTAAATACCAGAGTGAGGGGGCGCTAAATGCCAAATGAGGATCGTTGGCAAGAATCGGTTTTCCCGTATCGGTACGGGTACCCGAAACAACCCATGCATTTGATGCTGGGCGCGGTATTAACATTTCTGGCACCGCGTTTTTCAACTGCGTGCTGTGAGGAGATATAGATTTTGTGTGATTTAGAATTGGGCTGCTGGTATGAGAGCGAGGCCAGAAATCTTTTATTCGAAGCTTGCTGAACTTCTCACTCAATCGTAGGCGTAACAATTCTTTCCACCAGTTCTGTGATAGCTGAAAAGCCATCATACAGGACCAAACCAAGCTGTCTGCCATCGACCATGGTTCAGGTCGGTATCGTAACATAACAAACTCTGGAGAAAGTGGTCCGCGATGATTATTGATGTGGTAATTTATTCCTGCGACATAGGCAGTCATCTGTTTGTGTAACTTTGGAGAAAGAAATCCAATACGATCTTTTGCAGATTTATAAAATCCTAGAGTTCTAGTGTATTTGTCAAATGGTAATGCCGCACGTCCAAGAATTTCGGATAGGCGGCCTGAACCGGTACGACGCATAAGCTCCATTTGCCATAGTCTGTCTTGAGCATGGGTAAGACCTAAAGCAAAGAAAGCGTCTTCCGCATTTTTAGCAAAGATGTGAGGAACAGCATTCTTATCCCGGATGATCTCTACAGGTTGGGAAACAGTTTTTGAGAGAAACGTACCGTCAATAGCCGGCAGAGAGCTTCTTAACCAAATGAATGTGCCGAAAACCAAAATTAGAGAAAATATTATCAATATAATAAAGCCGCGTGTGACAAAACGTTTGTTTTCGTGGGACATCTTAAATTTAAACATTTGATTTCTTATGCTGGCATGGTGTCGATATTTGACGCTACTATAGATAGTAAAGTGATTTAACAAAGTTGTTGGTTAAATGAAATTGTTAAGGCGGTGATATGTCAAACTTAGATGATTTAATTAAGGTAAAATTTGTAGATAGGGGTGACCTAGGTAGGATCGCTTTCGTTACCTTCAACAACCCAAAAAAGCGGAACGCGTTAGGTCTTGCAGGAAAACAGCGGTTCGTAGATATCATGGCCGAGCTCAAGCATGACGACACACTTCGAATACTCGTGCTTACTGGGGCCGGCGATAAAGCATTTGTTGGCGGTAGTAATCTAGATGAAATGCGACACTATGATCCTATGCAGGGCGAACGTTCCTCTACACTCACACATTACGCATGTGACTCTATCAGAACGTTTCCGGTTCCTGTTATAGCGCGTATAAATGGTCACTGTTTTGGGTCTGGTATGGAAATTGCGGCAGCCGCGGATATGCGTGTGGGAGCAGACCACGGCAAATACGGTATGCCCGAGACGCGATTTGGGATCCCATCAGGAATGGAAGCTTGTTTGTTGCCACGTTTGATTGGTTGGGGAAGGACGGTAGAACTAGTTCTTACTGGCGATCATATCACCGCTGGGCAAGCTCATAATTATGGATATTTGCAGAAAATTGTTTCCTTTGCTGAGCTCGACAAAGCTGTAGAGGAATGGATAGATTCGCTTCTGCTTTGTGGCCCAAATGCTGTCCGGGTGCAGAAGGCACTCATTAATAATTGGGAGAGAATGGCATTTACGGATGCTGCGAAAGTTGGCATCCAAGCGATAGCCGGATGTTATTCAACTGGTGAGCCCCGAACTCTAATGACGGCCTTTGTAGATAGAAATAAATAGCTCTTGTTAAATTCGGTGATCATAACAAGATCTGAAGCCAGTGTTTTGGCCCACTTCCGTCAAAATAAATTTTGGTCCAACAAGGCAGCTGCTTCTAATGCGTAATAACTTATCACGCCGTCTGCTCCCGCGCGTTTAAACGACAATAATGCCTCAAGCATTGCTGTGTCATGATCAATCCAACCGTTTTGTGCCGCAGCCTTAAGCATCGCGTACTCCCCACTCACTTGATAGACGAACGTAGGCATGTGAAAAGTATTTTTTATCTGATGGACTATATCTAAATAAGGCATTCCAGGCTTTACTAAAAGCATATCAGCCCCCTCAGCAATATCGAGTGCTGCCTCACGCAGAGCTTCATCAGAATTAGCTGTATCCATTTGGTAGGTTTTTTTATCACCCCTCAGTATGATTTGTGATCCTATTGCATCTCGAAATGGGCCATAAAACGCCGATGCATATTTTGCCGAATACGACATTATACGAACTTGTTTGAAGCCGTCAGTGTCGAGTGCTTTCCGGATCGCACAGACACGACCATCCATCATGTCGGATGGCGCTATTGTGTCACATCCAGCGTCAGCTTGCGTTATTGCTTGCTTGGCAAGTACCTCCAGGGTCTCGTCATTAAGCACCACTTCTCCGTCTATTAGGCCGTCTTGCCCATGGGTAGTGTAAGGATCGAGTGCTACGTCGCAAATAATCACCAGTTCAGGTGTGGTTTTTTTAATCGAACGTATGGCTCGGCATATCAAGTTATTTGGATTGAAAGCTTCTCTTCCGTCTGCGGTTTTAAGCTCTTGATCAGTGCAGGGGAATAGTGCAACAGCAGGAATCCCGAGTTTAAAAGCCGCCTCAGCGCATTGTGGGACTAAGTCAATAGATAGTCGATCAATGCCGGGCATGGATGCAATGGGTTCGCATCGGTTTTTACCGTTAATTACAAATATTGGCAGAATTAAATCATTAGGGGTTAGATGGTTTTCCGCAACTAAGCGACGGACTGACCCGGAGCTCCTATTTCGGCGCATGCGTACTATCGGAAAACGAGCCTCGGTTCCGCTATCTGTGAAAGCCGTAAACTTCTCCGATGACAGAGTGTTATTAGGCTTCGGCATATTAGTCTCCCAAGATATCAGGCATAAACTGATTTAAAAATGAAAAGCACAACCTTTTACTCAGGAAAGCTTCGCAAGGGCATTTGCAAGATCTTTTATTATGTCATCTATGTGTTCAATTCCTACAGATAAACGCACATAGCCTTCTGTAACGCCACTTGCGATCTGGTCTTCAGGCGTCAATTGTGAATGGGTAGTGGTTGCTGGATGTATTGCGAGAGAGCGAGCATCTCCAATATTAGCAACATGATAATGCATTTCGAGAGCATCTATAAAAGCCCGACCTCCATCTGCACCCCGCTTAAGTTCAAAACCTACGAGTCCCCCATTGCCGCCCGAGAGATATTTGTTGGTTCGTTCCAGCTGTACCTTATCGGTGTGGTGGGTGGGGTAGATAACATTTGCAACCTCTTCGTGAGATTTTAGAAAATCCGCGACCATTGCTGCATTTTTTGAATGTTCACGAACGCGAAGTGCAACAGTTTCAAGACCTTGTAAAAACATAAAGGCATTAAATGGACTCATTGCAGCTCCAAGGTCGCGAAGCAATGTTACTCGCATCTTCAAAATATAAGCAATAGGCCCAAGTGGTTTGACTGCTTCAGTCCAGACAGCGCCGTGATAAGAGGCATCTGGCTTGTTTAGCATCGGGAAGCGATCAGCGTGAGCTTCCCAATCAAAATTACCACTATCAACGACCAGGCCGCCAATTGAAGTGCCGTGGCCTCCAATGTATTTTGTTGTGGAGTAAACAATTATCGAGGCGCCGTGATCAAATGGCCTACACAAAACGGGACATGCAGTATTATCCATTATCAAAGGTATCCCGTACTTATTTCCAATCTCTGCTACTTCTGTTATCGGAAAAACACAGAGTTTGGGATTCGGCAGAGTTTCGGCGTAATAAGCCCTTGTTTTTTCATCAGTTGCACGCGCAAATGCTTGCGGATCCTTTGGGTCAACGAAGCGAACTTCTATCCCCATTGTGCTGAGTGTATTGGCGAATAAGTTCCAAGTCCCTCCATAAAGGTCAGTTGAGCTAATAATGTTGTCTCCGACTTGCGCAATATTTTGAATGGCTAACGCAGATGCTGATTGGCCCGATCCTAATGCTAAGGAAGCGGCTCCACCCTCTAGCGCTGCAACGCGCTGTTCAAGCACATCTGTCGTTGGATTCATTATGCGCGTGTAAATATTACCTAACTCTTTTAGAGCGAACAAATTTGATGCATGCTCAGTACTATCAAATTGATAGCTGGAAGTTTGGTAAATAGGCACCGCAACAGCCCCCGTAGTAGGGTCGGAGCGATAGCCTGCATGTAACGCTATTGTTTCAGGATTCTTCGAGTTATGGGGCATAACAACCTCCTTAGGGTTTTCTGTACTTTGTGTCGAAAAGACTATCGGTATCGTCTGCTGTCAAGTGAAGGTTGGGTCTCTTAGCGCTTGAAGGGAAAAGTCGAAACACATCATCTTAAGTTTAATTTGCAAAAATTATTTGGGCTGAACGCTTTTCATTAAAAAGCAGTGAATGTTGTGGATATCAGAAATATAGAAGGGGGATCAATTGTATTTATAAAGCCTTTGCTTTTTTAGCTTTCTCTTCTGAAGATTGGTTTAGTCAATATTACAGAATCTGGAGCAAAATTACTCAGATTGAAGTTCAGTGAATTTTCGAAATTACCGTTCGTTAAAACGCGTTCGTTTAAAACGATTAGTTCGGGTCTTATGCGGTCATTCTGACGCGGCATTTTTTATTTTGAATTATATAATCCGTAGAATATAATTTTTGGGTACGAGACTTCGTAAGGATGCGACACATGTTGGACAAGATACCACCCATTGTAGAAAGCTCTGCCGCATGGACTGCTGTTGAGATGGAGAAGGATGGGTCTTGGATTATTAATCTAAGCGAGGTGGATCTCAAAGAACTGAATATTGCTACTTTGCAATTACATGAGCGGGGTATTTCGCCGCTTGAGTTTAGGCAAAGTGACTTTCTGCTTCCTACCCTTGCTCCAAAAATTGCCAGTCTGCTTAGGGAGATAGAGTATGGTCGAGGCTTCGCATTATTGCGGGGGTTGAACGTCTCAGATTATTCTCTGGACCAATTGTCAGTTTTGTATTGGGGCCTCGGAACACATCTCGGCGAAATTATTTCCCAAAACAGTCAGGGTGATTTACTGGGACGTGTCACCGACATGGAGGGCGGAAAATTTGCCAAAGGTGGATACTATGAGCAGGGTGTCCGTGGCCATCGAACCAGTGCATTTTTAGCGCCTCATTCCGACTCATCGGATGTTGTTGGCCTTATGTGTGTGCGTCCGGCCAAAAAAGGCGGAGAGAGCTGGATTTCTTCGTCATTAGCCGTCTACAATGAAATACGTTCTAAGCGCCCGGACTTGTTAGCACCGCTATTATCTGGCTTTCGGTATGACCTTATTGGTAAGGGGCGCACCGCTGGCGAGCTCACCAATAATCGTATCCCGGTTTATAGCTGGTATGAGGGATTACTCTCATGTAGATTTAATAAGCAGCAAATTGAGCTAGGGGCCAAACGTGCAGGTGAAACACTAACGGAGTTACAGCAGGAAGCGATAGATTTATTTGAGGAAATTGCTTTATCTGATAAATTTCTATTACGAATGTTGTTTGAGCCTGGCGACATTCAGCTGTTAAATAACCATACAACAGTTCACAGTCGAGGTCAGTTCGTAGATTTTGAGGAGGCTGAGAAACGGAGACTGCTGTTGCGTTTGTGGGTGAATATTCCAAATGGTCGCCCATTGGCGCCGGAGTATGCTGATAGACTTAACACTGGCGGGCGTGGGGGCGTTACAAAAAGATTGTAGTTACACTTTATGAACTAGAATAGTTATTTGTCGAACGCTCCGCTATGTTTTCCATTTCCTTATTTTTAGAGCGCGAATTGTATTTTAATGTCGTACATCGGAAACTATAATTTTCTAGAATGCCAAGGGTGATTCTGTGGTATTTTTCGATCATGTGCTAGATCAAAAGTGGGTGTAAATTTATTTAAATAGAGTTCGTTGCTGAACCTATGTAATGCGTGGCAGTAAGTAGACTTTTAAGCAAACGATTTGAAATTTCGCATTCCGGTATATTGGCCTGATTTATGACGAAACGAGAAGAGCACGGTATTATTATTGAAATGATTGGTGCCGGTCGGTATGTCAAAGTGACGGCGGTTGATACGCAAACAGGTATAGAGGCCGTAATCGTGGGTGATCCAAGGCGCGGAGATAGGGCGCTTCGACTCGCAGCATGTAAAAAACTTCAATATGTCTTGAAAAAGAAGGCTGATACGCCTTCAATCTGAATTTTTTAGTAAAACTTAAAAAAAAGCCGATCGCAATGATCGGCTAGGTTGAATTTTTTTCTAATTATCGTTGAAAAAATCACACGACAGTACCCGCTGTGTGGCCTAAACCAATTTTTTTTGCGAAAGCGGATCGCTGGCGTGAGTAGTTTGGGGCAACCATCGGATAATCCAGAGGTAACCCCCACTTGGCACGGTATTCTTGGGGTGTCATTCCGTAAGCTGTTCTGAGGTGACGCTTTAACATTTTCAGCCTTTTGCCGTCTTCCAAACAAACTATGTAGTCGGGAGTGATTGATTTTCTGATGGCAACAGCAGCTTTTGAGCGTACGCTGATTTTTTCGCCACCATCGAGTTTTTGCAGCGACCCATATACAATCTGAATAACATCGTTCAATTGGGTTGGTGGTAAAGTATTGTTGCCTACGTACGCAGAAACAACGTCAGTAGTCATGCGTAAAATATCAGTTTTTTGGTCTTTTTGATTTATGATTTGTTGGCGCATCACCCATGTTCCTGAGTTTTTATAATATAGTTAAATAAATCACACAAAAAAAGATGAATGTCAATATTGAGTGTAAATATTATATATTTCTATACTTAAAATTAAGTTGAATAATTTATAATGATTATTCGTTTAAAAGTATTACACAACATATACCAATAAAATTATTATACTACGCAATATAAAGTATAAATAAACTCATTTTTTACATTCGAGTTAAAGCTAGTTGCGTAAATTTTACTACCCTAACTGTACATTTGTGGTTAAAGGAAAAGCCTATTTCAGGTTGGAAGTTTTGTTACCCGACAACTTGTGTTGGATTGGCAAGATGGCGCGATATGTGGTATCCAAGTTGGAGATATTTAATACTCGCTATAATCTAAGAAAAACGGTTAAAGAGTAAATGGTGAAAGAGACTATGTTAATCGCCTCCGATCATGCAGGCTTCGAAATGAAAGCGGTAATTGGAGTGCGGTTGATAGATTTAGGGTTTAAAGTGCTTGATTTGGGCACCAATAAAACGGGGTCGGTTGATTATCCTGATTTTGCAGAAGCAGTAGCGCTGGCGTTGCTTGAGGGAAAAGCTTCGCGCGGGGTTTTGATCTGTGGTACTGGGATTGGTATATCAATTGCGGCAAACCGGCATCGTCACGTACGTGCAGCATTATGTCATTCGGCAACCGATGCTCGGTTCGCCCGCGCTCACAATGATGCTAATGTGCTTGCGTTGGGTGCTCGTACGACAGGTATAGAAATAGCTCTCGATTGCCTTAGTATCTTTATGGGCACGCCTTTTGAGGGTGGCAGACATCAAAGGCGCGTGAAACAGTATTCTTAATACAAGAGGGGCTTATTGAAAAATGGCAGAAGCCAGAACAGCTGAAATTTTTGAAGACGGTTTTTTCACTGATAGTTTACGGGGAAGCGATCCTGATTTGGCAGAAGCCATAGGTTGCGAACTGTCTAGGCAAAAGCATCAAATTGAGTTGATTGCTTCTGAAAATATTGTAAGTCGCGCGGTGTTGCAAGCGATAGGGTCCGTTCTCACAAATAAGTATGCTGAGGGATACCCAGGTCGGCGATACTACGGCGGTTGTGAACATGTTGACATCGCTGAGGAGCTAGCGATTGAGCGTGCAAAAAAATTATTTGGCTGTGGTTTTGCTAATGTGCAACCACACTCGGGTGCGCAGGCAAATAATGCAGTATATTTGGCCACGATTAAGCCTGGTGATACGATTATGGGGTTGTCGCTGGCAGCAGGCGGTCATTTAACCCACGGGGCTCCTCCCAACCAATCAGGTAAATGGTTTAATGCCGTGCAATATGGTGTGCGCAAAGATAACGCTTTGATCGACTTTGACGAAGTTGCATCTCTTGCAAAACAGCACAGGCCACAAATATTGATTGCGGGAGGATCGGCGTATCCACGCATTATTAATTTTGCAAAGTTTCGTGAAATTGCCGACTCTGTGGGTGCGATTTTTATGGTTGATATGGCACATTTCTCTGGTCTCGTGGCAGGTGGCGTGCACCCGAGCCCGTTTCCTCATGCACACGTTGTCACAACTACAACACATAAAACTTTACGTGGGGCACGTGGTGGTATGATCCTTTGTAATGATGAGGAGTTAGCGAGGAAATTCAATTCAGCTATTTTCCCTGGTACCCAGGGAGGTCCGTTGATGCATATGATTGCTGGAAAAGCGGCAGCTTTTGGTGAGGCACTCAAGCCATCTTTTAAACTCTACGCACAAGCAATTATTGATAATGCGAAGACACTAGCTGAAACTTTGGCTGCTGGCGGGTTGGATATCGTTTCCGGCGGTACTGATACTCACTTAGTCCTTGTAGATCTGCGTCCTAAGGCTTTAACAGGTAATGTGGCAGAAAAAGCGCTAGAGCGTGCCGGGCTTACTTGCAACAAAAATGGAATTCCTTACGACCCTGAAAAACCGATGGTGACATCTGGCGTACGCTTAGGGACGCCTGCGGGAACGACACGTGGATTTGGGCGGTCAGAATTCCGAACTGTCGGAGAGTTGATCGTTGAGGTTTTGGATGGTCTTGCCTCCAACGGTGACCGTGGGAATACAGTTGTAGAGACGTCTGTGCGCGAGCGCGTTGATGCGCTATGTATGCGCTTCCCGATTTATTCGAATGAGTTTTGAGTTTGGCCGATGCTGGTTATAGAGGAAATTTGAGCCATGCGATGTCCGTTTTGCAGTCACAATGACACTCAGGTAAAGGATTCACGGCCCACGGAGGACAATGCTGCGATAAGGCGGAGGCGTTTTTGTACCAACTGTGGCCAACGGTTTACTACTTTTGAACGGGTGCAGCTTCGTGACCTTACTGTGGTTAAAAAGAATGGGCAGAGAGAGCCATTCGATAGAGACAAGTTGGTGCGCTCTATGAGTATTGCGCTTCGTAAGCGTCCGGTAGAGCCCGAACGAGTTGAACAAGTAGTTAACTCTATTGTTAGGCGCTTAGAAAGCACCGGCGAGAGCGACGTTAATGCTGATCTCGTGGGCGAGTTAATAATGGAAGCACTTGCTTCGTTAGATAAAGTTGCTTACGTGCGCTTTGCATCGGTCTATCGAAATTTCCGAGAAGCTAAAGATTTTGAAGAGTTTATTACCGACGAACTCGGTGCTGACAGGAATTAATAGCCAGGATTTACGCTTTATGCGTATCGCCCTAGCTTTGGCTCGGCGGGGTTTGGGCAACGTTTGGCCCAATCCAGCCGTTGGGTGTATCGTGATAAAGGATGGCGTAATTGTTGGGCGGGGTTGGACTCAGCCTGGCGGTCGGCCTCACGCAGAAACTGAGGCTTTGGCTCGGGCCGGAGAAGCGTCTGTTGGAGCCACAGCTTATATCACTTTAGAGCCTTGTTGCCATCAGGGTGAAACACCACCTTGCACCGATGCTCTAATAGCAGGAGGAGTTTCTCGAGTTGTTGCAGCAGCTTACGATCCTGATCCGCGCGTTGCCGGGAAAGGAATAGCTAAATTACGCGATTCTGGGATCCAAACTTTAGTAGGGGTTTGTGAGAGCGATGCATTAGAATTAAATGCGGGGTTCATCTCTCGTGTGACGCAGGCTAGGCCGTTGGTTCATTTGAAGATGGCTTCAACTTTAGATGGGAAAATTGCAACCTCTAGAGGTGAAAGCAAATGGATTACAGGTTGCCAAGCACGACGGCGTGTTCACGCGATGCGAGCTGAAGTTGACGCCGTGCTGGTTGGTATCGGCACCGCATTAATCGATAATCCCAAACTAACATGCCGGCTTGCAGGAATGGAAAATTTGTCTCCCGTTCGCATAGTACTCGATCCTCGTTTAGAGCTTCCTTTGACATCAGAACTTGCGAACTCTTCAAAAAATATTCCCACATGGTTGATTACAGGATTGGGCGTTGATGCGAGGCGGCTTTTCTCATTACAGGCCCTAGACATTGAAGTCATCCAAATTACGTCCGATGAAAATGGCCATGTTGACCTGCAGAAAATGCTCTCCGCTTTGGCGAAGTATGGGATCACTAGGCTTCTAATTGAGGGTGGAAGTGAGATTGCATCTGCTTTTTTACGGTTAGGATTAGTGGATAGAATATCGTGGTTCCGGGCTGCAACTATTATGGGTGGCGACGGAATATCAGCTGTAGCAGGCTATGGCCTTTCGGAGTTGAAAGATATTCAGAATTTTCAACATGCGTCTGTCGAACGAATTGGAAACGATTTGCTGGAAACTTACCTGCAGCCGACATAGATTGGGAATATGTTTACGGGTTTAATACAGGATGTGGGCGTAATACGCGGTATCGAGCGAGCTGGAGATACGCGGATCGAAATTGACACTGAGTTTGATATGAGCGAAGTGGCGATTGGTGCCTCTATTGCTTGCTCTGGAATTTGCCTTACTGTCACTGATAAGAAATCGGGCCGGTTCGCCGTCGAGGTTTCGGCGGAGACGTTATCCAAAACCACGCTGGGTGATTGGGAGAAAGGGCATTTTGTCAATCTTGAGCGGTCGCTAAAGCTTGGAGACGAACTCGGTGGTCATCTCGTGTTTGGGCATGTAGACGGAGTTGCTGAAATAATTTCTCGGTTGCCAGATGGTGATAGTACCCGTTTCCAAATTCTACCACCTCGCGATTTAGCAAAATTTATCGCGCCCAAAGGGTGCATTACCATAGATGGAGTTTCACTCACTGTTAATGAAGTTGAGGTATCTGCAAATAAGACGATTTTTGGTGTTAATATAATCCCTCACACGCTTGAACACACAGGTTTTGGGCAAACGACGCCCGGAGATAAGGTAAACCTTGAGGTTGATATGTTGGCTCGATATGTTGCTCGGCTTCTGCCAGATATTGACGAATGCAAGACGTGAGCGAAGAGATGGAAAACATAGAGAACATTACCAAATCAAAGAAACGAAAAGCAGGAGAGCATGATTGCCTTTCACCAATTGAGGATATCATAGAGGATGCCCGTAATGGGCGAATGTTTATCCTTGTTGACGATGAGGAACGAGAGAACGAGGGAGATCTGGTTATACCGGGGCAGATGGCAACACCGGACGCTATTAATTTCATGGCAACACACGGCCGTGGTCTCATTTGCCTTGCTCTAACACAATCTCGCTGTGAGCATCTAGGCCTCGACTTGATGAGCCAGAAAAATCAGAGTCGTCATCAAACAGCCTTTACCACATCAATTGAAGCACGTGAGGGAGTGACCACGGGTATTTCCGCGCCTGACCGTGCTCGAACCATTTCGGTTGCTATTGATCCAACTAAGGGTGTGGTAGACATTGGCACTCCCGGACACGTTT
>MDTC01031167.1_pt1 | contig 28597 bp, 24 predicted proteins | sample 811181 | NCBI WGS metagenome assembly MDTC01 (sample SAMN05326644, study PRJNA326480) | marine metagenome | isolation source: seawater | place: Pacific Ocean: North | collected 2011 | reverse complement strand
ATACTATATCAATTTTTAAGCGCTGACTCCAGCAAATCTGCTGGCACCAGCAAAATATGCTAACTTGTGGCGGGCGATGCAGGATTCGAACCCACGTCTCCGGCTCCGAAGGCCGGAAGGATATCCAGACTACCCTAATCGCCCGTGGTCTTGCCACAGGTCTACCCTTCTTGAATAAGTTGGGTGATTTAGAAATCGAATGATAATTTTCTATTCTACCCTTTTATTGAATAAGTAATACCTTTTAGCGGGTTTATGGGTCGCTCTCTTCCATGTATCCCACAGAGTTGCTCAGCATGCTGTAGAGAGACTACAATGCCAATTACCAAATCAGAATCCGCTCGTCTTTCAAGAAGAACTGGTATGAAATTAGAGCAATTTACCTGGTCCAATAATGGGATTTTGACATTGTTGAATAATGAAAAGACCAAAGCTTGTGTTTTTTTATTGACAGATTCTTCTAATAAAAATGCAGAAGGGCTTTGCTCAGTCTATGACATTAGGCCAAAAGGATGTACAACTTATCCTTATGTTTTGGATAAAGATGACCAAGTAATACTTGATATGGGCTGTCCGTTCAAAGAAAGTTTTCCTCAACCAACCGAAGATGATGCAATGACGCTTCTCAATTTAGAGGATCGTTTGATGCGTGGAGAATAAGTCTTCCAAGACTTGAATGAACATGTTCGACCCATAGGCCACGTATATTCCATTTACAATCATTTAACATGTGTTTGAACTCATTCCATTGCCCATTTAGTAGGTTTATTTCTTGACTATCGATTTCTAGTTGGAGTTTCTTTACTTCAAATGGTTGGATAGGTAAAATAAGTACCACTGTAGCATCATCAGTTGCAACATCACGGAAACTGTTTAGAGTATTTTTTATCAATTCAAAATGTGATAAGGAACCATGAGAATTCCTACCATAAGGAGGATCTAAAACCAATCCAGAAATCTTTCGATGCCATCTTTTGGGTATCGAGTTAGATAGGTCGGTAGCATCACCTCTGATAATTTCGACATTTTCTATTTGAGTTACTTCTTCACAATCGAATGCCCAAAGTATATTTTTAGAAGCACCATCTACCATTTCTTGTTCTAAATCAAGAGCGATAACATTTCTACCAATCAGTCCCGCTTCGATTAGAAAACCACCAGTTCCAGTCATTGGGTCTAAGATTGCATATTCATCCAATGGCCCACCTGCCAGATTGACTGCTAATCTCGCAAGTTTTGGGTCTAAACTTATTGGCTTGAAAAAAGGTCTTTCAGTGGCTCTTCTTGTGTTTGAGTTTTCCTCTTGAGAAATATAATTGATTAACCAGCCACAAACAACTTTGCCACATGAACCATCTAATACTAGACCCATTTTATTATCGGGGTTGTCCAAGTCAATAGTGAATCCATTTCTTCCAGCGACGCCACCTATTAAACCTGCAATTTTGCTACCACTCAATCCTTTGATTTTTCCTTCTTGGCGCCAATGAAACACTCCAAAAGAGCCCTTTTTGCCAGAATTTTCAATTTTATGTGAAACTTTAGAAATCAATTCATCCAAGCAATCTTCGCCACTCCAGTCGATAATTACTGGGTCATGTAATATTGCTTGGATTCCACTACTGTATTGGATAATAGTGGCTGCATCTTCCAGGTCTAATTCACCAGAAATCTTCACCAATCTTTGAGAATCTAAGGGCCTGATTTCATTATTAGGAAATAGCGCAGATAATTCTGCTCTAGCAAGTGCTGGGTGCCATCCACGTAAACACGCAACATTACCCGCCATATTACTGGCTCAACCTCCCCCTTCTTGACAAATTCGGCATTTCTCCCAATGCGAATCTACACATACTGTCACCTTTAGTGATAGTCATGGGCTGTAATCTGCGCGACCTAGCATCGCCACAGAATATCGAATTAGAGTCTCTTTCGGGTAAAAGAGTAGGAGTCGACGCGTTCCTCACCGCTTTCCAATTTCTGACAACAATTAGAGACAGATCTCCACAGGGAGACGGAGGTCCACTAAAGGCTGAGAATGGAAAGGTAGTATCGCATTTGATGGGATTTCTAAATAGAACCACTATGTTGTTGTCTAAAGGCATCAAACCCGTGTTTATTTTTGATGGAAAATCTCCTGATTTGAAAGCAGATGAATTAGCAATTCGTAGAGCAAGAAGGGATGAAGCGCAGAAAATCCATGAGGAAGCCTTGGCTGCTGGAGACTTTGCACTAGCCCAAAAGATGGCTCAAAGAATAATGCATTACTCCCCAGAGATGGTACAAGAAACCAAGCAGTTACTCGATTTACTTGGTGTGCCGTGGGTTGACGCTAAAGCGGAAGGAGAAGGCCAAGCAGCGGTAATGGCAGCTATGGGTCAATTAGATGCAGTTGCTACACAAGATTGGGATGCTTTACTATATGGAACACCAATATTAATCCGGAACATGATGACAGATGGCACAAAACAACATGGAAGATTAGTCCATGCTCAAAAAATAAATTTGGAAGAATTATTACAAGAGCATGATTTAACTAAGTCTCAATTGATTGATTTAGCAATAATGATTGGAACAGATTTCCACCCTGGAATTAGAGGTATTGGGCCAAAAACAGGTTTGAAATTGATTAAACTACATGGGACAATTGAGGAGATATGTGTTGTTAAAGACAAAGAAGTTCCAGAAAGACTGGATGAAATAAGAGAGATTTTCCATAATCATCCATCTAATGAAGTGGACTCCGACAGTTTAGAACCTGGCACTATTGACCTTGAAGGTTTGAAACAATTCCTTCAAATCGATAGGCAATTCAGTCAACGTAGAATGGATAATGCATTGGATAAATTAAGAGAAGCCGGACTAATTCGTGAAGGTGGACAGACCTCATTATTTTCATTCTAAATTTAGTAGAACCTCAAAGGACTTGCTAATACTTGAACGCCTTTATGTTTAGAAACAAGACCTCTATCAATTGATTGTGGGTCGTTTAATGCTTCACTGATTGTGTTTACCGGAGAGCAAGGGATTCCTTGTAGTAAATCTTCTAAATCTTTCCGATTTTTATTTTTGATAATCTCTGCGATACAGGTTTCAACATCATCTCTGGCTGCGATTCGCCCAGAGTTTTCATTCCACTCAGGCTTTGTTTCAATACCGAGAATTTCAACTAATTTATCCCATTGTAAATCAGAACCAACTCCAATTACAAACCACCCATCCTCGACTTCAAAAGCTCTGTAAGGCACTAAGTTTGGATGTGCAGAACCCATTCGAGTAGGGTCTTTTCCACTTGCTAGCACATTGTGTGCTTGATTGACTAGCGCTGCGATGGCACAATCCCAAAGAGAAATATCGATTTTCTTCGCTTCTCCAGTTTTCATTTTATGGAATAGGGCTGCCAATATTGCATTTGATGCATTTAATCCAGTTATTACATCAATCCAAGCCACTCCGACTTTGGCGGGCTGACTCTCAGCATCTCCAGTGATGCTCATAATTCCCGAGCGAGCCTGAAGGGCAATATCATAGCCAGGTTCATCTTTTCTTGGACCAGTTGAACCGTAGGCTGATATTGAGCAGACGATAAGGTCATCCGGCAATTTGCCCAGAAGTCTTTCTAGAGTTCCAGGTCGGAAATTTTCAACAAGAACATCAGCATCTTGAATCATTTCTATTACTTCGTCTGCTTGTTTTTTAAGATCTAAATTGATAATTTCTTTACCTCTATTGCAAGATAAAAAGTAGGCTGCTACCTGTTTTCCGTCAAAACCAGAAGTAAATGGCGGCCCCCATTTTCTAGTATCATCGCCCCATGGAGCCTCTACTTTGATGACATCTGCCCCTAAATCAGATAACATTTGGGTGGCATAAGGTCCTGCTAACACCCTTGAAAGATCTACTATTTTCACACCGTCAAGTATTCCGCTCATGTGCATGGCACAAAGTCTCCTGTGTTGAATTAATCCATTACTCGTCTAAATGGTATACATCGTGAGAAGTTTTAGTTTCAAAAATAACCCATCGTTCATCTAGATAATTTGTTGTGTCGTCAGTTATAATCACCCATGAAATTTGGTTTTCTATCAATATCGAACTCCAATTAATACTTTCATCAGCCCAATATGCAGTGATATTTCTATCATGCCCTGGGTCAGTAGTTATCTGAAGAGTATACAGTCGATGCATTGCCAAAGGAGGGTCAGCAATATACAATATATTCTCACCATCTTCGATTTCATCATATAATTCTTCACCGAGTTGTTCAATTCCACGGTCAAAGGTTAAGATATATGCATTGATGATAATCATCAAAGCTATGACTATTGACATAACACTCTTGTTTTTATTTTCTTTTAATGTTATTACAGGCTCTTTCTGTTTAGCCATCTGTGCCCACCAAAGAGGTACTGCAAGGACAGTAACATATCGATATATGTAGCGGAATCGATCTTGAACCACTTCTCTAGAAGCATCCAATGTATCCATCTCTACCAAGAACAACATCACAATATAGCCACATAGGCCAGCAAAAACAAGTTGCGAAAGAAGTGAGAGATAATTTGATTCAGTATTACTTTGATTAGAATTAGAAGAAAATAATAATACACCGATATAGAGATAAATTATTCCAGCAATAAAAATTGTAATTGGCAGGATTATTATCAAATCTGATGGGATTTCACCCAATCTTGTCCAAACTAAAATGGTAGAAATTATAGCAGTTATTGCTATCAGAGTAGATTTATTCATCGGTTTATATTGAGGCCGATATAATTCTAAAGAGAGAATTGGCAAATACAGGTACAGAGCATATTTTGCTGGTAATCCTTTGATTGAAAGTATAAAGGCGAGGAAAATCAAACATACTATGTGCCAAAATTTATGATTTTCTTTACGTAAAATTTTGACAATGGAATACAAAATTATGGTTGCACATAAGATTACAATGCTTTCTTGATATAATCGCCCAGTTGATCTAACCACAGGCGAATAAATAGATAATAAAGCAGTCAAAGCAAGAGCATTCTTATCTCCCCAAAGCGATTTAGTGCAAAAATAAACGACGCTCAAAGCAGAGAAAGATATCATCAAACCAAGTATGTGCAAGCTCGTTAGAGAGATGCCAAATATTGTGAACCATACATCAATTACTCCATGCCAAATAAACCATTTATCATTAGCAGGTATTTCTTCAGCGATGGATTGATTAGAACCATCAATTCTTAGATGACCCCAATCTAAAGTTGAATCACCATCAGCGATTTCATCACTGACATAGGTGGAATGGACATGGGCATCAAGTCCTAATGGCATGAATACTGCTGCAAGAATTTGAAACAGTATCCCTATGGCGAGAATTGAAAACCAAATTCGCCTCTCTTGCATAACAAGTTGTCACCATTCTTACCTTTGAGTATTGTTCAAAATAAACTGGTAATAGGTGAGTTTCTCTAAACCTTGCTTTCGCTCAAGGCTTAAAGAAAATCAGAATCTAAATCCAGATTCAATTGTTCTTGTCGTTTTGAACTTGAACACGCACTGCTTGAGCAGAGGCTTTGCAGTCTTGCATAGCCTTACGTACACGTGTACCAGCAGCGGAGTTACCCTTGTCGTGCTTTGCAGCATCAACTAGAGCGGAAGTCAATTCGTCAATCATATTTTGTACCATAGCCTCAACAGACATAAGAGCCCCCCAGCGAAATCGGTCTTTATGTGTTTTGCCGACATGGTTCTCGCTCAAAACAAATACTTTAGCCGACAGTATGCTTTTTTGATTCAAAAACGAAGATTATTTGAGAAAATCTTGCTTTTTCAAAGATTGTTATTTTTAGAAGGGTTTGAAAGCCGAGCACCTTAGGAGTAACATGAGGGAGTAATTGTGGGCTTTGAGTCTGACAGCGTTTTACCTGACCCCGACCCAATTTCTACTCAAGAATGGGTAGATTCAATTCTGGCTGTACAAGGCCAACAAGGAAATGAAGAAGCAAGACGCTTACTACTTGCCACAATGTCTGCTGCAAAGTCTGCAGGAGTTGATATTGATGCTATTAATTCACCATACCTCAACACAATATCGCCTAGTAAACAAGGAGTATATCCTGGGAATCTAGAAATGGAAAAGAAATTACATGAAGTAATTCGTTGGAATGCAATGATGATTGTAACCAGGGCGAACAAATATTTCGAAGGGATCGGCGGCCACATCTCCACATATGCATCAACTTCACATGCTTGGGAATCGGGATTCAACCATTTCTTCAGAGGCAAAGATGGTGATGGGTCTGGTGACCATGTATACTGGCAAGGACACGCCTCACCAGGGGTTTATGCAAGAGCTTGGCTCGAGGGAAGGCTTTCAAAAGATGAAATCGAAATGTTCCGTCAAGAAACTGGAGGTAAAGGTCTTTCATCATATCCACACCCTAGATTGATGCCAAACTTTTGGGAGTTCCCAAGCGTTAGCATGGGCCTTGGTGGCATGACTGCAATCCATCAGGCTAGATTCAATCGTTATCTTGAATCCAGAGGGCTATGCAATACGACTGGCTCAAGAGTATGGTACACGATGGGTGACGGAGAGTCAGATGAACCAGAATCCCTTTCGCAATTATCTCTAGCAGCGCGTGAAGGATTAGATAATATAATCATGACAATGAATTGTAATTTACAGAGACTCGATGGACCTGTAAGAGGGAATTCAAAGATAGTCCAAGAATTAGAAGGTAGATTTAGAGGTGCTGGATGGAATGTCATCAAAGTGCTGTGGGGTAGCAGTTGGGATGACTTATTCTCACGCGACAGCAAAGGGTTACTTGCTGCTAGGCTTAATTCACTTGTCGATGGAGACGAGCAAAGAATTATGACAGCAGAGGGCTCAATTATCCGTAAAGAATTATTCAATACTCCTGAACTATCAGAGTTAGTTTCACAATATTCGGATGAAGATTTAGAGAAACTCTGTCAAGATGTCGGCGGTCATGATTTTGTTAAACTTCACGCTGCATACGCACAGGCAACCGCCCACAAAGGACAACCAACTGCAGTCATAATTAGAACCATCAAAGGTTATGGTCTTGGTCCAGCCTTTGCTGGTAAAAACACCACGCATCAGAAGAAAAAAGCAGATCTCGAAAGTATGAAATTTATGCGTGACGATATGAATTTGTCTTTTAGTGATGAAGATTTAGAAAATTATCCATTCATTAATCCTGAAGATGTTCCTGAGTTAGTCAAGTATGCTATGTCTAGGCGTAAAGCATTACATGGCCCAGTTCCCGAGCGCCGCTCACCAAAATCTAACCTTGCAATGCCGGGCAACGAGGTTTACTCTGAATTTGATCAAGGAACTAAAGGAAAGATGCAAGTATCTACAACCATGGCTTTTGTTAGATTACTTAGAGGCTTGATGAAATCTAAAGAATTAGGGCCAAACATAGTCCCAATTATTCCAGACGAAGCTAGAACTTTTGGTATGGACCCATTGTTTTCAGAGTTTGGAATCTATCATCCTGAGGGCCAACTTTACACTCCTGTTGACCACAAAGTCATCATGAAATACAAAGAATCGGAAGCAGGTCAATTATTCGAAGAAGGGATAAATGAAGCAGGAGCAACATCGACTTTCATTGCATCTGCAACCTCCTATTCAACACATGGATTGCCTACCATTCCATTCTACACATTCTATTCTATGTTTGGTTTTCAAAGAGTTGCTGATTTGATTTGGTCTGCTGCAGACCAACGTGCAAGAGGATTCTTGATGGGGGCAACTTCTGGTCGAACAACATTGAATGGAGAAGGACTTCAACATCAAGATGGTCATTCACTTCTAATGGCTCATACCAACCCATCAGTGAGAGCTTGGGACCCAGCATTTGCATATGAACTTGGGACAATTATTCAACATGGGATTAAGGAAATGTTCGAACAAGATGTAGATGTGATGTATTATATCGCTGTTTACAATGAAAACTACCCAATGCCAGCGAAGCCGAAAAATGTAGATGAAGGTATAATTAGGGGGCTATACAAATTACGCGGTGCTCCTAAAGGAGATGGACCAATAGTACGCCTACTCGGCTCAGGGCCCATAATGCTACAAGTATTAGATGCGGTTGAGAAATTAGAAGAATTCGGTATCCGTAGTGAAATATGGTCTGCAACCTCATATGGCGAATTGCGCCGAGATGGCCTTGAATGTGAAAGATGGAATCGGCTCAACCCAAGCGAACCAGAAAAGCAATCATGGGTTCAAGAAATGCTTGGCTCAACAAAAGATCCAATCATTGCAGTATCAGATAATATGGCCGCAGTGCCAGATATGGTTAGACAGTGGATGCCTGATGATTATACAGTTCTAGGAACCGATGGTTTTGGGCGCTCAGATACTAGAGAAGCACTAAGGAGATTCTTTGAAATCGATGGGGAATCAATTACCTTAGCAGCGATTTCCAGACTCGTTCGAAAAAATATTATCGATTCAAAGGTTTATGATAAGGCTGTAAAGAAGTTCAAAGTAAGTACAGAACGTCATGACATAACTGAGATTTAATCAATCGACGATTCAATAATCTAAATCCTCTACGGAGTCTATGGCGCTAGTACTTGTGATGGTAACATTTCCCGATGAGGATTCTGCTAAATCGATGATAGAAAAAGTCCTCAATGAAAAATTAGCAGCATGTATACTTCATACGCAAGTAAATTCTTCATATATTTGGCAAGGCCAAAATCAAGAGGAACAGGAAGTATTGGTCCTTTTCAAAACGAATAAAACCAATTTCGAACAACTCGAACAATATATTTCTACACATCACCCTTATGATGTCCCAGCAATTCTAAAGATTGATGCATCAGCGAACCAAGATTATCAAAACTGGATTGATAGTATAATATCTTGATTTGGGATTTTTACGAAGGTGCTAAAACGCGCGTCTTAGAGTGTTTGTCATCCGATTGGATTATGAAGCCGCGCGACGCAGATGTTTCCATGACAAGAAATAAGGGGGCAAAAAAGACGTCCTCTAGTCAAACTTCGAGTTTTGGAGTTTCCAAACGTGAAGGGCATGATTCTTCCAAGTATTATGATACCAAAATGTATCAAGGAATACCTAAGCAAAGCGATGTAGGAGACCCACAAGAATTCCCAGAATTCTTGAGAGATAGTCTGATTTGTGGTGATTCAAGAGACATGAGTATGATTCCTCCAAATAGTGTTCAATTGATGGTTACTTCACCACCATATAATGTTACTAAGGAATATGATGAAGACCTCAGCCTCCAAGAATACCTCAACATGTTGCGAGGGGTTTTCAGTGAAACATATCGTGTTCTAGCACCGGGAGGTAGAGCGATAATCAATATCGCAAATGTTGGAAGAAAGCCTTACATTCCACTGACAAGTTATGTCAATATGATAATGCTTGAACTAGGTTTTCTCATGCGAGGTGAAGTGATTTGGGATAAATCAGCATCAGCCGGTTCAAGTACTGCATGGGGTTCTTTCAAATCGGCTTCTAATCCATGTCTAAGAGATGTACATGAATACATATTGATCTATTCAAAAGGTTCATTCAAACTCGATAGGACAAAACAGGAGAGGGCTGAGGGAAGAGATGATACTATTGAAAAACAAGAGTTCATCGATTTGACCAAATCAATTTGGCGATTTCCAACAGCATCAGCAAAAAGAATAGGGCATCCCGCACCGTTCCCAAATGAGTTACCTCGTAGATGTATTGAATTTTATACATTCAAGGGAGATGTTGTCCTAGACCCATTTATTGGTTCAGGTTCAACCGCATGTGCTGCTAAAAGTACTGGAAGAAGTTACATCGGTTATGACATTAGTCAAGATTATATTGAATTAGCCGAACAGAGAATTAATCAATTAGATGAATAATTTTCTTTATACAGTGTAGACTTTTCATACTAATATGAAATACATTATAATTTCAGATGAGGCTTTGGAACCAAAAGAACTTGGAATCATTAATATGAAAATTCTTGATAAGAAATCAGGCCTTATAGCGCGGGTATCTGAAATGATGTCAACAGGATGGAGTCCTCAAGGCGGAGTCTCTTATGGCGATGGTAAATTTCTTCAAGCGATGGTTATGCAAGAAGAGGAATAATCAGTCTTCATCGATTAATTCTGCTTCTATTACTTCATCAGGATGTTCCCAGGAACGGATGACATATCCAACACCAATCGCTGGTAGTAAGATGAATAGGCTCAATAGAGCCATCAATAAACCATGTTCAGCAAATATATCTCCTAGAGATGAGAAGAATCCATCAGAACTAGAACCATCTCCTGAATCCTTCGGAGTAATTAGGTTGACAACAGCTTGTTGATCATATACGCTACGAGTGAAAACAAGCATCCCATCCATTGAACTATCATAATCGTCTGATGGAGTTGCAGGGTCTAAGTCTGAATAGAAATCCGGCCTTTGTTCAAATGCAATGTCAGTTACAGAATCGAGACTTAGAGTCAAAACAACATCTACAGTATATGGAATTCTAGATTCAAAGAATTCTTGGTCATCTACAAATCCTAAGAATGTCATTGCTTGACCTGAAACATCAAAACTCGCCCATTGGCCCCATTGAGAAGGTTCAACATCCAAGTCATAGTACCAAGTATCTGCAATTCTATTGCCTTGGCCTTGGTCATTACTTCCATCATCCCCTAGATCAATTTCTAATTGAATCGAACCTACTTGTAATGAATCTAGTTCGAACTCAGTAGCAGTAAACATTGCTTCTAATCTCTCAGTGCCATTAGGTATCCACACATAGTGCGAATCATCGGTGTAATACAAGGACCCAGAATCCCCATTATTGAAGTGATTCCAGTCTCCTTTCCAAGAATGTTTTACTCTATCTGTGTTAAGTTCTATTGTCTTCTCATCAAGCATAGCCTCATAGATTTCCCAAGCATCCCATACGGTATATTCAGGATGATCTACAATTCCATTTCCATCTTGGTCTCTCATCAATTCTAGAGTTCTAGCAAGTGCTACTGCCGCATCGACATTAGTCAAACCATGGCCTATACGCCAATCATGACATTGTCCAGTATCGCTGAGATAGCATTGTTCTGGAATGTCAGAACAGGCATCATCATCATTACCATCTTCACAAGAATTTGCCATTCCTTCATAATCAGCAGTCAATTCCAATATCAATTCCAATTCGTGAACTCTGCTGAAGTTTTCTTCATCCCAGTTCTCATACTGACCATATGCCGCAGTTCCTTCTCCTCCAACTAGACTATCGCCAAAATCATGGTCATCTCTGTGATAATCTGCAACTCCTAGAGAAGGCGCTATGTCGATAATAATACCAGCCATTCCACCAACGTGTGGTGTTGCCATTGAGGTTCCAGAGATTGACATATAGTATAGGTCGCCTTGAAGTTTAGTACTTGCGTCGATGGCTGTTCCTCTAGGTGCAGTAGCCCAAATGTCTCTTCCTGGTGCCCCAACATCAGGCCATGTGTGCTGTTGATTCATGCATCCACGTGATGAAAAAGAAGTTACAGCCGTACCATCATGAGTCAATGCTGCCACAGAAATTGCTGAAGGAGTATTTGCATATACATTGGTCTTGAGGCCTCCAGAACATTCGCCTCCATTTCCACCAGAATTAGAAGCGGCGAAAATTACCGCAACTCCATTGTCATAGGTCAGCATATCAGTCATCTGTGCAATAACTCCATTCGGGTCATAATCACCATCGGTTCCCCAAGAATTTGATACAACTCTTATGTGATATTGATTTTGACTTGGCATTGAGTGTGAATATGTCCATTCAAGTCCTTGTTCAGCAGCGAAGATAGAAGCACCATCACCAGTTCCTAATGCTACCATTTGTCCTCCTTTAGCCACACCTGCTCTTCTACCAGCAGAAGCATCACCGTTTCCAGCGATAGTTCCACCAACGTGAGTTCCGTGACCAGAAGATGTATCTGAATTACGAGTTTCAGTCCAAATGCCATCCCACTTTGCTGAGTAGATTACTTTGTCACCAGTCCAAGGTTCAAGGTAATCAAAATCAGGATGTCCTGCATCGACTCCAGTATCTAAATCTACGATTGTGGTTCCATCTCCATCCCATTCGCTGAACTTTTGGTCAGTTTCATATTCGATATCTCCAGAAGGTGAAATAATCACTCTATCCCAAGTATCGGTAGCCTTGACCACATGAGTGGTTTCATGCATCATAATTCCAACATCGGGAGATGGTTCACCTCCCCACTCTGAAGGTAGATAAAAAAAATCTAGTACTCTGTCTAATTCAAGATACTCTATTCTATCCCAGGTGGAAATTAATCTAATATCTCTAATTGACGCTTCAATAAGTCCACCATCTACTAAGGGTGCTTCACCTAGAACGGTGGCCCCTAAATTTTCTAGAGATTCCAAATCCTCTGCAGTTACTTTAGAATTAAGTTGGAAAATAACAGGAACAATGTCGTCTTCAGAGGAACTGCTCAAAGAATCACGTAGAGATTTATCCATCTTTTCATAATCACCCATTGGATTAAGACCGTCAGCAAGAGGCGCTGCTGTGGCACCAATCATCAACATTTGAATCGCCAAGGCAGCGAAAAATGTCATATTCAGTCTGGAAGACATGTTTAACGGTAGAACCCATCCTTCAAATGCCTTATTCTTTGATGTTCTTATCTGGGGCAGGCTTAGCAAAGCCATCCTCTTTGACAGTGTTTAGAACTACATGGGTAAAAGAACGAGTTACTCCTTCTAAGGTAAAAACAGTCTTTGTCAAGTCATCTAGGTCGGCTCTGTCTCTCACTCTTGCTAGTACCATGGAATCCCAGTCTCCAGTGACATCATAGACAGAGAAGACTCTAGAGTCGGCAGCTATTTTCTGTTGTACATCGATCATTTTTCCCTTGGATATACATAATCCAGCCATTATTGTCATAGTCCAACCAACACTTTCAGGGTTAAGCACTACGCTATATCCATTGATTACTCCACTACTTTCCAATCGCTTGAGGCGGTTGGTAATGGTGCCTTGAGCAACTCCGACAATTCTAGATAATTCTCTTTGACTCGCTCTTGAATCTTTTAGCAGAGCTTGAAGAATTGCACGGTCGGTATCATCAAGTTCCATATCAGCACCACTATTCGGTAAATCTTCTAATTCTTCAACACTTCGACTATTTTTCACTAACGCTAGTACCGTCCATCATGAGATATTGTGTCCAAGCGCCGAGTTCTTCAACTTCTAATTGAATTCCAATCTGGCACCCAACGGGTTCTTTTTGTTTAAATCGAACTTCAATTTTGACATTTTGTTCTGGCTCGATGAATCTACTTTTTGGATTATTTTTCATTTTCCAAGGAGCATCTACTTTGACAGATTTAATCTCCATACGCTGAGAAAAAGATTGAACTTCAATTATTAGAGTTGTATCATTTTTCCATACCGAAGATATTCTTGGCATGCCTTTTTCGGTTCTAAAGGATTGTGAGACAAGCGCATAGCAAACAATGATCAATAATATGCTAATTAAAGCAGGAATATAGAATGATGAGGAATCAACATTTTGGGATTTTATAGGTAAGTCAAAGTGGTGTAATGAGAGTAATTGTTCTGTGCTATTATCACTTTCAACCGCACCAAAGAAGGCCATTGTCAACTGCCATCCATAAGGGTCTTGTTTTAGATCAACACCTGCAGCCTCAAGATGTTCAGAACTAATTATCCATTCGACTTCAGTGGTATTTTCAGCTTTAATTCCAAATCCAACTTCAGGTTTCATGTCATAAATCAAGTTACTAGCGCCTCTACCATGGTGGTCAATAGCATTTTTTTGACTTAAGAAAATATACAGTAAGGTGTCATCGGTTAAATTTACCAAAGGCGTCATTTTAATCGGCATTCGGATATACCAGGTTTCAATATCTCCTTCGGCAATAATCAATTCTCCAGTCAAGTCAATGATTGGCATTGAATCGATAATTTTAGAAGAATTATTACTAGCATCACTTTCAATCAAGTGTTGATTAGAGTAAGAAATAGATTCAAAGGATTCATTTAACTCTAGGTCGTAAATATTAGCACGAGATTTTGCATCATCATCAGGCCAATTTGAGTTTGTTTCATCGCTCCAAGACCACCAAGAGAGGGTTATTGCCTCCTCGTCTTGAGTGCAATTATTGTCACTTGTGTCCATTTCAATAAAACATTCGTGTAAAATTGTGGTTCCCGCCTCAGCACTTGGAATATCGATTCTTGCATGGGCAATATAATTTTCATCCTCAGCACTTATCGAGGGAATAACCAATATTGCAATAACTAGCAAGATGACTATTTTCTTCATATCATTCACCCTTTTTGGTTTCAAACTCTATACCAAGTTTTGCTCTAAGTATGTCTCTTTCAAGTGTATTTATCATCAAACTCACTCTTACTCCAGCCCATGCAGAAATAAGAGAACTTGAACCTTTAAGTTCACAAGTCAATAGTAGTGGGCCTTCGTTCAAATCCTCTAACTCTAGTGTTTCCTGAAATTCTTCAACAGTTGGAACCCAACCTTCTAACATTTTTATCGCAATATCTTTGTCGACTTCTATGCATGTCTTACCCAAGTCATATTCCAGTGCAGGAATCGCTTCCTGTCTTGTCCGCCAAGTTCCTTTATTCTTAACAAAAGTAGGCATACCTACATGAATCAATTTCAGTGGATGAAAAGTCCCTTCAGGCCATAAATCGCCCCTTTTATTTGGACAAACACGATTGTATAATCTATCGGCAACAGATTTTGGTGCAATGTTTAGTCGCTTTCCACGGCTCCACCAAGACCATTTTTCGGCATCGATTTGATATGCTTGTGAAATCTGTTTTACCGTTTCTTCATCAGCCAAGAAAACCGAATGTCGGTTTGGTCTTGGCCTTTCCATAAGTTTTGGTTTCCATGTTGAACCAGCAATAGGTTTTCGCTTTGGAATGTAAGCCTTAGCAATACCTTCTGGAGTAGATTCGGGTTTATGTTTAAATATTGCAACAAAGAAACCACCCGTATTATTGTCAGTATGATACAACCTACGACACTTGGTAAGGTCATGAGAAATATTTTGCTCTAATTCAGAATTAAATTCAGCATCAAATTTAGCTCTATCATCACAGCACAAATGTTTGATTTTCAAATTGGGAAGTCTTGGTAGTTCATCTCCTAAATCTGCCCGCCCTCCACTTTCATCCAGAATATTCCACTGCCTAAGGCCAGGCTTCATTACCAGTCCAGCGACTAGTGTTTCATCTATTTCCATCAATTCAAGCCATGGGCATTGGCGAAGAATTTCTGCAACAACCGCTTCATTTTCACACGGATCAATACTACAGGTTGAATAAACTAATTTCCCACCCGGTCTCAATAATTTAGCACCTCTTTCAACAATTGATACTTGCAGTTCGAATAATCCTCTACTAGACTTAGGAGTCCATTTCTTCCAAATCTTACGATTCTTACGAGTTGTAGCAGTTCCTGTACATGGAACATCGGTAATAACAGCGTCAAATCCTGGCGGGGGGATTCGACCAATATGCCTACCATCTTGTTGGTTTATCAAAATATTTGGTAGTGCGAGTCTTGCTCGATTTGAAATTAGCATATTTGCTCTCCCGGAAACTGGCTCATTAGCGATTACAAAACCTTCAGGAAATATTTTTTCTGCAAGTTGAGTAGTTTTTGAACCTGGTGCAGCACAAAGGTCTAGAATCATTTCACCATCTTTTGGGTTGAGTAATTCTACAGGTAACATACTTGCAGCCTCTTGACGAGTGATTCGTCCTGAGTCATGTAATATTGTTAAAATTCTCTTACTGTATCCTTCTGGAACTTTACCTCTGGTAAATGGCATTTGCCAAGCACTATTGTTAGGCATCCAAGCAATCGGCTTAGCGCCCATCTTTTCTAATTCTGAAATAGTCCAATCTCTATCTTTACGAGATGTTGTGACTCTAAGTGTTTCAGGAAGAGGTGACGTCGTTGTATTTATCCATGGTTCTAGTTCCAATCCTAGTTCTAAAGCCAATTTGGTCAAGCATGAATCTCTCGATATTTCATCGAGGTCTTCTTCCTCCCAACCAGCATTGGCCATGACTGTCGGTCTGCTATCTTCTCTATCTTGCTTCCGCCATGCTCAAGGGCTTTCGCCCGCTAGAATCGAATATGCTGGGAGATGCTGCGCCATTGCTTTTCCCAATTTTGCTTTTACTTCTAGTGGGGTGGCTCATGCCTTCAAAAATAGAATCTTATAGCCAAAAATTCTCTCAATCAGTGAGTAAAGCAATTGTAAATTCATACAGATTTGGACCTCTAGTTGTGGTTGGTGTGATGATATTAAATCGGATAAAAACCATTGTGCAGAGGGACACATCTTATCTAGAAGTCGCTCAAAAACTTGGCCCTGGAGACTTTGAATTTTCTGATTTGAGTTTATTGATTACCGGAGACGGCTCTTCAGAAATCATTCTTTTCGGGTTGATTTCTTTTGCCTTACTTAGCCATAAATTACCTAGTATACGAAGTTCAAGTATAGAAATAAAGAGACTTGTCCAATTTAGAATAATGTCGTATATTTCTTTATGTGCCTTAGTTTCATACTGGGTTTTATTCCCTGAATCATCTTATTATTCACCCGATTCATTACCATTACAAACAACAAATGCGTCAACTGGGGAGTATTCTTGGATTTTTGTAATAATGACTGGATTAATGATTTTAGTTAGTAGCGAATTATTCGCAGTAACTACAATTCCACGAACCGATAAAGGGCTCAGCATATTATCAAAAAGAACCAAATTAAAAATGTATTTTATTTTACCATTGATGATATACTTAATATCCAATTCTATTCAATCAACTAACTCTTGGTGGATCAATATTTCTCAGGATGGTTCATTTGCTATGGTTATATTTTTCTTATCACATTCTATCGGACTAATCTTTATTTCAGTCCCTGCTAAATCCATTGAATTCAATCTTCAACATGGTCAAGGGAGAAGCAAATCATTGACCTTTCAACTAATACTAAATTGTATTTTACTATTTTTTATTACTGCGTATTATCTTAGAAGTGCTGAACCTTTTGACCAAGGTAATGGATACCTTTTACAAGCTACTTGGCTGGTGATTGGAATGGTTATTTGTATGGTAATTTCCCTTATGTTACCCAATTTTGGCTTTGATGGAGCCTCTAGGCCAGAATTATGGTGGCTTAGAATGTCGCTGATTTTTGCCCCTAGTATTCTTTTCATGATTACACCCTTTGCAATATTTTTATTGCCCGCGTGTTGGATATTACTAGCAATTAGTATCATTCAACCATGGTATATCGAAACAGATGTAAAATCACCATCACTTCTTAAAACGCTATTTCCATTGCTTGGATTGATTATTGGCTCTCTAATTTTTTCGTTTTCGACAGATTGGCCAATTATGAGTTTCATTGTAGTAGGTTGGCTATTAGTTTTATTTTCTAGCAAGAGTATTGAGTTTCATATCAAACATTTGAAATCGGTAGAAATGATTTGAAATCATCATTCTAAGCACCTAAACCGTCGCGCTTCTTATTAGTGAATAGGGAGACCTGTGTTTGAAGTCAATGACTTCAAGGGATGGGACCCTAATGACTAGAGCATTTAGAGATGGAGTAGAAAATAAAAGAAAGATAAGAGCCCCAGTTCGTATGAGAACTTGGAATCCAATCAAAGATTTGAGAGGATTGAAAGCAAGAACAACTGTTACTGGTAACCAGATGGGCCCACTAGTTGATGTTCCAGCAATGATTAGAATTGAAAATGAACATTGGGTATTCGAAAGAATCGAAGATGGTGTTTTGAAAAACCTTACACATCGATTAATTGTTCACGACTCTGAAGGGGAAAAAACCCTTGGTGCAACTAAAGACCTGAAAACAGCAATGCAAGTAGCTCAACGTATGGCTACAAAAGAAAACAAGATCATTATGATAAAACCACTTTGATTATTTAATCAAAAGAGGTTCCAAATTGCACTTACTACGCCTTGGTTTACAAGGTAAAAGAAGGTTCCAATCAAGATACATGCAGCGTATACTTGGAAAGGTGTAATTTTCCATGCATCCTCAGATTCTTCATCGAAATATCTAATCAAACCAGCAGCTTGCTGGATTCCACTTCCTTCGGATTTCTTCTTAGATGCCATTTGGACCATTCCTCCCGAGTAGCCCCCCCTTTATGAACGCGACGCGGACTAGAATAATGTTAAAATCAATTATTCTTGTTCAGATTCAAAGGTTAAATCGATTAAAGGAATGTCTTCCATTAAGGGTACTGAATCAATTTGGTTAATCGAATCAATATCTACTTCTGGATTATCCCGGCTATCCATTGTAATTTCAGAAATGATAATCCGTTCTTTCTTTACATCATCCTGCGATTCATTTTCATGAACTCCAGTTTCAGGGTCCGCTTCTATCAACGAAGCCTCGATTCTAGCAATTGCCCTTTCAACAGCAGGGGCATTGTTATCGGCTAATGCTCCTTTTGCCAACTCCAAATCAAACTCTGCAGCAGCAAGCGAAACACCAGCCTTTTCCTTATTCCAATATTCCGTTGATTGATTGATTTTTACTTTTTGAGATACCTTTTCAATCGCTTCTTTCATGACCTGGATAATTTCTTTGAATCTCTGATTTGAGTAATCTATAAGTTCTAGCCAAGAATTTTGATTCTTCTTTTCATCTAAATCCGGATATTTCCTTTTTATCCACTTACGTGCAGAACTTAGATGTTTGAACTCCCATGGTTTGTAGGGCAGTGAAGAGGTTAAATCATATACAATCCTACTTCTGAGATTTATTGGACCTTCGAGTGTGATAGTGTTTAGATATCCGGAATTGAAAAGCCCCAAACCCCAGTAAGAATCTGAAGTGATCTTAATTTTCATTTGACCACTAGTGGTTTCTAAAGACCATTTCTGCTCATTGTATGATGGTGCCACTGTGAACATAGGTGTTTCAGGATTTTCTAAAAGAGAAATAAGGGTGCTTGTCACATTACCAAGATAGACCACTTTGCTAGCGGAAGGGAAGTGCTTGGTACGTAGAAGAAAATTAGTTTCATCCATTTTGTGTTCAGCTTTGGCACTTCGCACCTGGCAAACAAGAATCGAGGTTTGACCCATGTCTTCTGCCGCCATGATTCGGGGTATCATTCAATCTTCATCAATCCACCTACTTGGGGCATAAATATAGTGGAAGAGTTCAAGAAAGGAAGCCTTCTTGCATGTAATAGGTGGATAGTATGGCTTCACAGACAAAGGCTTCCAAGATAGAGAAATTGACTGCACTACCAGGAGTAGGAGCAGCCACTGCTAAGAAATTAGTAGATGCTAAATTAGATACAGTATCTAAAGTTGCTTCAGCGGGTGCAACAAAACTGATTAAAGCAGGAATTAAAGCTGCAGTAGCTAAAAAAATCGCTACTGCTGCAAAGAATGCAGACAAGGCAAAATCAGCAGCCAAGGCCACAGCATCAAAGGCTAAAGCAGCAGCTAAGAAAGCCCCAGCAAAAGCCAAAGCCACAGCATCAAAGGCTAAAGCAGCAGCCAAGAAAACCCCAGCAAAAGCCAAAGCCACAGCATCAAAGGCTAAAGCAGCAGTAAAAAACCTGGCGAAAAGCACCAAGCCAAAATCTACAGAAGCGCCTTCAAAAGTTCGTAAAAAGATCGGTCCTTCAAGTAAAACCCCACTTTCTAAAATGTCTTGGTTTAAGAATTTGAAGAAATAATATTACGAATTGTTCAAAGACCGCTTAGAAAAGTAACCATCATGCCTCGAAGGAAGTATGGCCGATTAAGAAAAACAGTCGAACTTCCACCCAAAGAGAACTGTTCTCGATGTCGTTCTGGTAAATTCTGTCCAATTATAGGTCATATGGGTCAAGAAGTCAAACCACGTAGAGAGTGGATTGGGCCCGATAAAATTTCCAAGCGTAAGGCTAAAAGAAATTAATTTTCATCAATTCCTACAATACTTGTGGATGGTGAGTTTTCTACTAGTTCTTGCTGTTGCTCTTGTACATTTTGTTCAAGATGTTCACGTGTTGCTTGTGCTCTGTGGTACACTTCTCTTAGAGTCTGGTCAGAGATCTCAAGGTAAACTCTAGTTGTAGCAATGGTGCTATGGCCAAGCAATTTCTGAATAGAAACAAGGTCTGCCCCACGTTCCAGTAGTCCAGTTGCAAAGTTATGGCGTAGAACGTGAGGAGTTAGTTTGCCTTTGGGCAATCCAGCATCCAATGCTAATGTATCCATCAATCTTTGAACACCTCTCGGTTGCAATCTACGTTTAGCAGAATTGAGTAGTAAAGCGATTTCATCATTTTTTATTCTCGACTCTCTGACCGGTAGCCAGGCTTGAATTCTATCCAATGTTCGTTGAGTGAATAATACTAGACGGTCTTTATCTCCTTTACCACCTAAAACTCTCGCTGAGCGGTCTTCCAAGTCAATATCGCTGAAATTTAAATTACAGACTTCACTTACACGTAACCCGGTATCCAACATCAAAGTAACAACAATTGAGGCCACAGGGTTTTCACTGTTTGAGGCCGCTTCCAGAACCATCGATAATTCTCTGCGTGTTAGTGTTCTTGGCAACCTTTTACCGGTTCTTGCCCTTGTCAAATGTTCTGGCCATCTGTGGCCTAGCCACTTTAATAGATGCCTTGCAGCAGCGAGCCTAGCATTGTATGTGGTAGGCTTTAGGTCAGATAAACTATGAGTCCACAAATCAATTCGACCGTTTAGAGGCTCCATTCTCTCTGCTAATTCTACAATTGTCATATTCTGATAGTCCTTTTCACTTAGAACTAGTTCACCAGGGAGGTTTGTCTCAACTAATGATCGCAGTCCACTGGCATATGATTTTTGAGTATTAGCAGATTTATTTTCCGACTTTAGTTGCTTTTGATAACAACCAGTCCAAGGAAGGTGTTGGAGATGTTTAAGACGCGCAGGAAGACCGATGTCCTCTTCTTGACCTAGTCTTAACTGACTTGGCCTCAGAGCCCTTCTTTCTCTCATAGTATCCCTCCGCTCATTCATTGGCGTTCACCGCCTCTCGCCGAAGCGAGTGTGCATCCCGTTGTCCCGAAGGACGGTAAGAGGATAGAGGTGATACATATCAAACCATCGGGATGAAATAATTTCTATGAAACCAAAAGTCATCAGTTATAATTTACCGGAACCCATTCTTGGCCGTTCCACCAAAGCATACTTCGGTCAGACATTTGCTTCCAAGTATAGCCATTATTATCGGTCCATTGGTGCAGAACTGTCAATTCTTCACCACCCATTGTTTCAACTTGCACTGTTGGTACTATTAGTGGGTTTATTTCTACAATCGTTTTATCTTTTACACCCTCGATATTTTTATTTTCCGAACTAACTTTTCGTCTTATGATAAGTATGGATATCAAAGAAATTACAACTAGTGCAACACTCACATAAACCCAAGAGTTAGTTTCATCACTTTGGGAATCTGTTGAATCATCTGATTCAGAATCTCCATTTTGATTTTGTGTTATATCGGTATTATTTTCTTGAGTAATATTAGTCGAGTTATCAACCTGGTTTTGAGTATTATTTACCGATGAGTTAGTGGAATCATTGGTCAAATCATTGGAGTCTGGAACTGTAGAATTATTAGTTGATGAATTATCTGAGTTATCATTTATAGTGTCATTATTTGAATTATTTTGGTTCGGTTCACTCAGTGAGGTGTTTTCTAGAATCGAAAGTTCCACTTGGTTTTCAAACATTAGTGCACCATCGTCATTTATTTGTTCCATCTTTACATTGATAAAATAATCACCAAAATTTACATCTTCATCAATGCCGATATCAATCTTGAAAAATTGGTCTCGAGCGATACTGAATAAATAAGGATTTGATAATAATGTATTATTTTCCAGTAGAGATAATTCTAATTGTGAAATAATTTCAAACTCTGAATTTGTTATAGATACCTCGACAATCCAATTATTTTGGAAATAAGATGCTTCAAAAATAGAATTCCATGGTATTATTAAGAATAGTTCTAAACTTTCGTTTTGTAAAGTTGAAATATTCTGCAAATAATTTGGCATGCTAATATTCAAGGATGGGAAAAAGATATTTGGTATTGTTATAAAATAGATACTAAGATCTAAATCGAATATTTCACCAGAATCTGAATTATCCACTGAAATACTAATTGGATATGTATCAATTTGATTTTCGATTGAGAAGTTTATGTGGCATCGGAAGGAGACTATTTCTAAAGGCTCAACATCATTAATTGTCAATCCTCCATCTTCCTCCAATAATGGCCTATCTTCATTAAATTGCGAATATATTTCAATATCAATATCCTCTAAAGAGAGGACATCCAATTCGAATGTAGATTTAGTAAAACCATAATTTTGGATATCAAAGAAAAATTCCATGCTAAGGCTGTTTAAAGAAACTAGTGAAGTTTCAAGATAATTCGCATTAGGGTCGGTTTGTTGATAATTAGTCTTAACCAAGTCGGTGCTAAAATTTGTTCTAAATACTGAGATGTTTACGTTAGATTCTGACGGTACAAGCGCACTTTCTAAAGAATAATTGACATTATAAAATTCTACCATTTGACCGGTAAAGTCTTCAAATTCTGCAATGAGTTGGAATTCGATTACTGGCATTGGCTCCTTTGAAGGATAAGCATCATTAGGAGTTTGGAATTCAAATAATGCGGTAGAATTTTGTCCTCCACTTAGGTCTGAATCTGATATGAATAGATTTGGTGGATTCCAGTTGCTTGGCAACTGACTTAGGAATATAATTTGAAACTCAATATCAGTATAAACAGACCCTGTATTTTGGATGAATAGTTCGAGAGAAGTCACTTGATTATTTGCAAATAATAACTTACTATCAAAATCTATTGCCATCGGTTCTAAATGCATGTCGTAAGCGATTACATTGATTCCTTTATGGTCAAAAGTGTGCAATGTACCGTCACTATCTAAGGTATCTAGACTGATTTCATATTCATCATGAAAAATATCTAATGGATATGTATAATTAAAATACATAAATAATCCGTTTTCATGGGGCTCAAGATTAGATACACTCAAGTTTTCACTTAGCAAAGGGTCTCCAGAACTAACATTGTAAATCCAAGTCATGTTAAGTGTCATCGATTCAATTCCCTCTGTAGAATTGATACCCTCGATAAGTATAGAAAATTGGATAGTGCGATTATATTCCAGGTGATTTGGTGACCACTCTAACATCTGATTTTCATTCCAGTCTTGACCGAGATTATGAACACGAACTTCAGTGGATGAAATCACTTCTTGGTCTGTAAAAAATTGCTGTGTTTCTTCGTTCAAAGACGGGCTTGAAAAGGGGAATTGAAAGGATAGTAAAAAAACAATAGTCAGAACTATCGCTCTAGAGGCCACTCCTCGCATAAATATAAGTCCAGTTCATACTTTATTGAAGTTTGTTAAGATTGATATTTGAGTACTCATGCATTTGACTCTTCTTTTTCATTAAGTTCAAAGTCTGTTTTTGAAACTCCAATAATAGCATTCTTGATCGAGGCTCTGAGTTCATTTAAGTCCCCATAGCAGACAATCACATCATCATATCTCAACAATAGGTCGTCAGTAGGGTTCCAAATCAATTTATTTTCTCTAGAAAGAGCAAAAACTGGAATGTCTGATCCTTTATTGAAAATTTGTGAAATTTTCTGGCCAACGAGGTTTGGATGATTTCTTAATTGAAGAGAAAGGACTCCAGATCCCGGAACAGTTCGTAGTAGTTGGTCTAAATCTACTTCTGAGAAAGCGGTTTGGCTAGCTACAAAATCAACTATTTCTCCAGCCACATTTACTCCGCTTGCCTTTTCAATTCCTTCTAAACCTGGTGAGGAATTAACTTCAAGAACCAGAGGGCCATGTTCTGCTTCCAGCAAATCGACTCCAGCTACATGTAGCCCCAAAACACGGGCTGCACGACATGCCTGCTCTTCGTATTCTGGTGGTAAGTTGACCTTTTCGACAGTCCCATTTAGGTGATAATTACTTCTAAATTCTCGTCCACGTGCTCGTCGCCTCATACTTGCAACAACTCTGTCACCTACAACCAATGCTCGAATGTCTTTGCCATGAGATTCAGCAATATATTCCTGAACTAGAACTGATTTTCCAGTCAACAATAGTCCTTGTACAAGGCTGCAAGCTTCGTGAAGTGTATGTCTGAGGAATACGCCTTGTCCTTGTGTACCTTGTGTTACTTTTATTACAACAGGGAATCCACCGACAAAATCTATTGCCGATTCTACATCAATAATATCTCTTACATAAGTAGTGCGTGGCACAGGTATTTTATTTCTGGCTAATATTTGTGATGCATGTAGTTTATCACGGCTTTGAATAATTCCTTGACCTGTATTTGCAGTCCAAATTCCCAATTGTTCGAGGTGTCTTAGCAAAGCTACGCCGTGCTTGGTTATGGAATGACCAATTCTTGGTATGACGGCATCTGCGATGAATGGTTTGCCCATGTACTGGATATCGATTGAGCCATCAGCAACATATAGAGAAAATTTCATTGGGTCTGCAACAAAAACATCGATGCCTCGCTTTTTTGCCTCTTCAACAAGACGCCTAGTACTGTATAATCGCGGACCACGCGATAAAACAGCAAGTCTGATGTCCATATGGGTGGCTAAAACTCTTTCTTTTTGATATCATCGCTTAATATTCTTGAAAAATCTATTATCGCGCCTTTCAAGTGCTGGGTTGAAATCGCACGGGATATGTCCGACGAAGAAGAGAACGACATGGTTGAGCAAACTTCTCACGCCGATGAAGCCGAAGAAGTAGTAGAGGAACAATCTTCTAATCAACAAAAAGAGCAACCTGAAGTATCTTTAGAAAAATTAGAAGCAGATTTGAAACGTTCGAAGTGGAGCGTTTTTCTGTTCGTTGGAATTACAGTTGTAATGTTTGGATTCGCTCTATTCCCTATGTCTACTAATGTCCCATATGATGGGTTATGGGGTGCCGCGGAGAAAGATATCGGCTTTGTTTGGGGCCCATCTGCCTCTGGCGAAGATTTGATGGATGTTCCTTTTGAGTTAGAAGTTGAAGTTGTTAGGGCGCCGTCGGTCTCTTCTAATGTGACCCTTGAAGCATATGTTTTGAAATTAGACAACTGTCAAGATTTACAGGTTAGTGATTTTCAGCAAATAGCCAAACAAGAATATAATCACGATTATCAATATTTATCTAAAAAGTCACCACTTGAAGGCGAGACTTATACATTTGAATTTAATTTAGATATGGGTCAGCACTGTGTAAAAGTACAGTTTGTCAATGACCAAGGGAATGTCCTAAAAGAGAATACTGAATTGAAAGCTAAAGGTAAATTATGGCCTAACCAAGTAATTGCAGGAGTCCCTGGTTTTATCTTCCTCAGTGTTTCAATCTATGCGATCTTAGGTTTACTAACTAATAGGTCCAGAGTTAGTGAGATGTTGGAACAAGAGAGAATCGAAGAAGAAAAGTTAGCAGCAGAGGCGGCTACAGCCGAAAGAATCTCACAGGGACCAGGAGGCGCCCCTCCTAAATCTGCAGTGGGCCCTTCAGGGCCACCAAAGTCAGCGTCAGGACCTTCGGGTCCCCCTAAACAGGAAAAGCGTAGTGGGCCTCCTAAGAGTTCAATTTCTTCCGCAACAGATTCACCAAAGCGTAGTGGTCCACCACCTTCTAATGCCGAGGTCAAGGAAGAAGTGGTTCCTGAAGTAATTTCACAAACTGATGATTCTGTGTTTGAACCTGCTGGAAACGGATATTTCTATCGAAAGATGGCTGACGGAACTTATGAGCAAACCATCTATGTTCAATCAGAAGATGGAACTTACACGCCATATCAAGAATGAATAATCCATTTCTTCTAAGAAATAGCACGATTAAGATACATCGAACACTATCCTTGAAAGGGAGCGTTACTGACGCCCATGTGGGAAGGGGCATGGCCGACGATTTAACATCCACACTTACAGTCGCCAAATTGAAGGCGTTGTGTGTTCTCAATGACCTTGCAACTTCTGGCAAGAAAGCAGTATTACTTCAACGCTTACTAGATTCGGGATTAGACCGAGAAGAATTGGGTTTACCAGTAATTGATGAAGAGAAAAGTAATGATGAAGCGATAGATGATGAAGTTATATTTTCTCTTGAAGATGATGATACGATTACTCCTGAGGCTGAACCGGAGGTTTTGGAATCAAGCAAAGAAAAACCTGTAGAGGAAATTTTGGATGCCGAGATTTTGGACGCCGACCTTGTTGAAGTTAGTAAAGAAGTAGAAAAACCCAAACCAACAATAAAGCCTGTAGAATCAAAAACCTCTACTCAACAAAAACCAACTACATTGGTTGAGATGGTTAAGAGACCTCAGGTTGCAGCAGCGGTATTGGTCTTGATAATTCTTGGAGCCGGCGGATGGTATTACTTCAGTGCTCAATTAGAGCCATTTACCGCTGACCAATTACGTTACGGGGATGAGATGACCTATACTATTTCAGATGGTGATTTTATGGCAACAGAAGGTTTTCTTGACCTAGTTTTAGACCAGATTGAAACAGAAGATGACATTTGTAAATTAAGAATGATGTTTGATGGTTCTGGCGATGTATCAATAACTGATGGGGGAACCGATCAATTGGTTTCTCAAACGTCAAATGACAGAATTGGCGCAGTTAGTGTTCGAGGAGGACAAGGTATGAGTTGGTTATCTGTTGAGGCTGTATCATCTTATGATCTCGATAGTTTCACCATTCAACGTCATTTACAATCTTCAATCCCAGGCTCAAATGGATGTTCAGATTTTCCGGCAAGTGTTAGTGGAACCGCTGATATAACTTCGACTAAGTGGACAGAACTTAGAGAAAGAGCAAGCCTTGGTACCAAAGTAGACTGGAACCTTAACATTGAAGATTCATATGAAGGTACTTTGATGTCTTATGGTGTTGGAGGATTCTTTGGAGACTTGGAAGTTATTTCTCCAGGATTTTCACTACTGGTACAACCAGTTGAGTTACAAGAATTACTTGCTAATGACTACATCGATGACGGAGCCACTGGTTCTAGACTTGGATGGGATTGGAGAGTTTTGGGTACTGAAGAATTAGGTTCAACTGAGATGTGGAAAATTGTTGCAACTAACAAGGATGTTCAAGATTACTGTTTAGGTTCAGCAAGCATGACTCTATGGGTCGAAGAAGGCAATCCATGGGCAACAAGACAAACTGTTGATGTTGTGATTTCAGGAAGCGATAGTAATCGTCAAGGTTGTTCTACAACAACCAAACTTCTCGGAGATTATGTTCTTCCTGAAGGCGAATTAACGATGAGTCATACATTCCAAAAATCGTCTTTGAAGTTAGGAAGTAAGGCACTAGAATATGGATTATCATACGATGCTAGACCCCTTGCAAACGAGTTATCTCCCGATGATGATGAGTTGAAAGAGTGGGGCCCTAATGGAATTCATATGCCTGATGATTCTACTATGAGGACACATGATTTAGACACTTCAATGCAATGTTTCGATTACTTCCAAAGTTCTGCAGCAGGAGCCACAGCAGCATTGGATGATGACGGATATATCTGGCGAGCAATCGATTCAAACTTAGGTACAACAACACAATGGAATGTGTCTTGGATAGCAACGGATGAAACCGCAGGGTGGGTCAAATTCAATGTTACCGGCACACCAAGTTCAGAAAATTGTGATTTTGATTCCAAAGGTGCTTATGATGAATCGATTTCTCATAACCGAGAATTTATTCCTAAAGTACTCAATATTAGTAACATAGAATCACGTTTATCTGATTCTAGTAGATTTACAGACTTGTCTGGAACAAATGGAATATTTACATCCTCAGGCGAATATCATCCTGAAACAAGGGTCGGCTATCTTGTAGTAGTGCCCGGAAGCGGTATCAATTCGATTTTAACCAATATTGGAGATGCAACCGATGGTGCTACAACCGTAGATATCTCGAGAGAATGGGATTCTGGTGGCTGGGAAAATAGATTCAATTTAGTGGCAGATGCAAGTGATGGCCGAATAGTCGGTTGGAACTATGTCAAGAATACTTGATCATTTCCATTTATTATTCAAATCAGGTAGAACCGGTGCTGATGGGACATTGCTGAATTGAGAAGGAGGCGGCGGGTGAAAACCTGCATTCTGTGGTTGCTTTGGTGGTTTGATTCCCGACCTACCTTGTCTAACCAAGAGTAAAACAACCAATAGTACAATGACTACAGAACCAGCAATTATACTTGCAATAGTCCCCATTTCAAGATCGCTCTCAAACTTAGATTCGCTTTCAGAATCCTTTGAATCATCTTCGATTTCAGGTTCTGGCGGATGCCAAACGGTGTATGATAGATTCCAGGAATAACTAATCTGTCCGCCATTAACATCAGAGATAATGACAATAACTGGATAAGGACCAACCGT
>MDTC01046961.1_pt1 | contig 28598 bp, 28 predicted proteins | sample 811181 | NCBI WGS metagenome assembly MDTC01 (sample SAMN05326644, study PRJNA326480) | marine metagenome | isolation source: seawater | place: Pacific Ocean: North | collected 2011 | reverse complement strand
TCCGTTCGCCGCGAGGTGTTGGCCAAGGTGGCGACCAATTGTGACTGCCCGGTGCTCTACGTCAATCTGGTGGGCGGCAACGACGAGCTTATCTTCGACGGAGCCTCGATGGTGGTAAATGCGAATGGCGAGCGAATCTCCTACCTACCCGCATTCGAGGAGGCTATCCGGGTGGTGGACTTTTCCCAGGAAGCCATAGGCCGAGAATCCGAAGTCGCCTCGCTGGAGAATCTTCGCAAGGCTCTCGTGCTTGGGCTACGGGACTATGCCCACAAAAGCGGTTTCAAGAAAGGGCTGGTGGGACTGAGCGGCGGGATCGACTCCGCCGTGATCGCTGCCATCGCCGCCGAGGCATTGGGTGCGGAAAACATTATAGGCATCAGCCTGCCTTCTGCCATTTCAAGCGAGCATAGCAAGGACGATGCGGCCGGCTTGGCCTCCAACCTAGGAATCGAATACTCGACCCTGGCCATTCAATCGATCGTGGATGCGGCTACCGGCGAGCTGAAACCCCTTTTCGCCGGGCTTGCTGCCGACGTGACCGAGGAAAACCTGCAGGCACGAGCACGGGGCCTTCTCCTGATGGCGGTGTCCAACAAGCTGGGGGCGCTTCTTCTAACCACGGGCAACAAGAGCGAGCTGGCGGTGGGCTATTGCACCTTGTACGGAGACATGTGCGGCGGGCTCGCCGTGATATCCGACGTGCCCAAGACGCAGGTGTTCGCTCTCGCCCGCCACATGAACCTTGATGGCGAGGTGATACCCGTTTCAACGATCGAAAAGCCGCCTTCGGCCGAGTTGCGCCCCGACCAAGTGGACAGCGACTCCCTACCAGACTACGAAGTGCTGGACGCCATCCTGGAACGTTACGTAGAGAGACTCGAGTCGATGGAAGAGATCGCAGCTGCGGGTTTCGAGGAAGCCGTGGTGGCGGACGTCGTCCGCAAGGTGGACCGCAACGAGTACAAGCGCAAGCAGGCGGCGCCCGGCTTGAAGACGACCCCGCTGGCATTCGGTGTGGGACGACGCATACCCATCGTCCAAAAATATCTAGGTTAACCCTTTCTTATCCATGAACGTATCCAACGAACTTTTCGAACGTGCCAAGAAATTGATTCCCGGCGGCGTAAATTCACCCGTGCGGGCCTTTCGGTCCGTGGGCGGCACCCCATTTTTCACCAAGGAGGCGAGTGGTTGTCGATTGACCACCGCCGACGATCGCGAGCTCATAGACTACGTGTGCACTTGGGGGCCTTCCATTCTCGGGCACAACAATCCTGCCATTCGCGAAGCGGTGTCCGAGGCCTTGTCCAAGGGAACGAGCTTCGGAACGCCCGGACCCTCCGAGGTGGAGATGGCCGAACGGATCGTGCGGATCGTGCCATCGGTGGAGAAGGTGCGTATGTGCAACAGCGGAACCGAGGCCACGATGTCGACCATCCGACTGGCCCGCGGGTTTACCGGTCGATCGAAGATCATAAAGTTCTCGGGTTGTTACCACGGACACGTCGACAGCTTGCTCGTGAAAGCAGGATCGGGAGCCTTGACCTTCGGGAACCCCGACAGCGCCGGTATCCCGGAAAGTTTTGCCCGCGAAACCATCGTCCTTCCCTACAACGACGAGGAGGCCATACGGACCGCCTTCGATGAAGCCGGAGAAGACATTGCCGCCATCATACTCGAGCCCTATCCCGCGAATTGCGGACTGATCCTACCCGAGCCTACCTTTCTTCCGTTCCTTCGGGCCATCTGCGACTTACATGAGACCCTCCTCATCTTCGACGAGGTGATGACCGGGTTTCGCGTGGCCTTGGGCGGCGTGCAGCAACGGGAGGGTGTTACGCCGGACTTGACCGCCATGGGAAAGATCATCGGCGGAGGTCTTCCCGTAGGCGCCTTTGGCGGTCGCGCCGAAGTGATGGACCATTTGGCTCCCGACGGGCCCGTATATCAAGCCGGTACCCTGAGCGGCAATCCGCTCGCCATGGCAGCGGGAATTGCCGCCTTGCGCATACTGGAGGAAGAGGACCCCTACCCTCGCCTCGCCGAGCTTGGCGAGAAGTTGGCCGACGGAATTCGCGAAGCTGCCTTGAGCGCCGGGATTGCCCTGCAAGTTCCACAGGTCGGCTCGATGCTGTGCCTGTTCTTCTCGGAAGATCCCGTGATGAATTTCGAGCAAGCCGTGGAAACCAAGACCGATCAATTCAAGAACCTGTTCGGTCACGCCTTGGATGAAGGAGTATATCTGCCACCTTCCGCCTTCGAGACATGCTTCCTCAGCACCGCCCACGGGGACGCCGAGATCGATCGAACGATCGAAGTGATCGCTGCGGGAATTCGCAAGCTATAGCCCTTCTTTTCCCTGTCATTGCGAGAAATAGCGCAACGAAGAAATCCAGCCATGACGTCTTGGCGATGTCGGTTCCGGGGCAGACTGGATTGCCGCGTCAGTTCTTTGAACTTCCTCGCAATGACACGTTTGGGGACAACAGGGCAAAGGACAAAGAAGCGCAGTTTGCCGACAGGAGGAAGGTTTTCATGCTGAAGGTGCTTTTTTTTCCGTTTCGCGTTCTTGCTCGACTGTTTGGGTATCCTCGCCCGAAGCGCGTGGTACTCGACACCAACGTCCTGATCGCAGCAGCGTGGAACAAAGGTTCGGCCAGTCGCCGAATCGTGGATGCGTGCCTCAAAGGCAAAACTCTGCGCGCCGTAAGTAGTCCGGCCCTGCGGCGTGAGTATGACTTTATCATAAACCGGGCGGCAAGAAAGTCGAAGTACCGAAAATTCCTGCAACGTTTCGTAGAGACGGCGGAAGTCGTCGAGTGCAACGCCCGCGAAATGGGGATCGAGGTGCCTGCGGATCCCGACGACGCAAAGGTCCTTGCCACTGCGGTCGCGGGCAGGGTGGACGCCCTAATAGGAAACGATCATCACCTGCTCGATCTCGCAGAGGAATCCAGTGTTCCGATCTTACGACCGGGAGAGTTTCTGCGAAGCTCGGATGGGAAAGCTATAAAAAATATCGCATAAAATTCATCCGGTTCATATGAATAATAATCCCTTTCATTCAAAGAATGATTGAAATGGGTACCGACCAGTCATCTGGCAACGTTTCGGAAGCCTCTCGCCTTCTGGGCGTACCCAGGGACTATTTGCGCTACAGGTTGCAAAAAAAGGAGGAGTAAGTGCTGGTAAATATTCCCCGCCACATCCGTCCACCTGGGGATTATTTCTAAAAAACAAAGGACGGCAGCCAGTTAGGCATAACGCCCAAAGCCCTCATAACTTTGCTCTGCAATATCTTACAAAACCTCAAAGAAAAGGCACAAACAGTGCTAATAGTAATCTATGAAGTTACGATTTGCATACTTTGCGCTCCTAATCGGTTTGTGCCCCGAGCATGGACTCTTAGGTGAGTCCCCAATTCCGATGGCTGAGGAATACTTGCCCGGGGGACGTATCTCCGCCTATCAGCAAGATGCAATCGACTACCTTGAGCAAAACCCAAAGGCTCCCCTAAGCGCTCGATTGGCTCATGACTTGTTCATGGTGGCGACCTTAACCGGAAATGAGAAAGTGGCAAAGAAGGCTCGCCGCTCCCTTCTTTTCGATTATCCAACCAGCCTGCAAACGAATTACCTTTTAAGAGGATGGAACTCGGACGAAGAGAAAATCCGAAAAATTCTTTTGGAGGAGGCCGACAGAGTATCAGAAGAAGGAGCTGGTTTTCCCGCTCGTTATTGTCGGTGCATCCTACTGGCTCTTAAAATTCATGGCCCGAAGTTATTGGCCGACACCTCCCTGCGACTTCGGGTGTTTATGTTGGCCGAAGCTGCTGGTGTTGCAAATCTCAGGCAAGCAGTAATAGACCCCTTGCAAGAGTTTGCTGAAGAAAAAGCTGAACAGGCAGCGGTTGTAACCGCAGTTCTTTCGGAAAAGCCGAATCTTGAGAAGCTTGCCACGGTTCACAAGTTAAGTAGCTCGGACGCTCGTTTTGCAGAGAGTTTTTATCTGTCTCGCCTAGACGAGGAGGAACGCAAGAATAATAAAGTAATCGAACTGCTTGCAGAGCGAGCCATTTTTGGCAGTAACAAGGACTTTCAGAAAGGCATCGATTATCTGGAAAACCTGTCACCGGAAATGCAAAGCATTCCGAGGTTATCGTTTTGGAGGGCTAGGGCCCTAATCGGTCTCGACCGCACTTATGCGACTCAAGAAGTATTGGCGAAAATCGAAGGCAATGACCCTTGGGCGAAGGCAGCGCGTTCCCTTGGGGACGGTTTGCAGCATGCCAAGACGCGCAGAGACGCTCTCAGCAAGACTATCCTTGCTGCCGTAAAAACCTTTTCGAACGATGTTGAGGCCATCAGGCTGGAGGCGGAAGAAGGCGATGGTCAAAAGGAGGAGGGAGCCAAGCTCTACCTCGGGATTTCTACCAGCTCGAACGCCCTGGAATTACAGTTTAGTCGTGGCGGCACTCTCGTTTTCGCCTATCGGACGGACGCCAATTCAAGTGCCATGTATTTCCATGAACGAAAAAAAATCCTCCGTTTTGCATCCCCCGGAGCCGTACCGATGCCCAGTTTGGGGTTAAGCCGAGATCCCGAGGACGGCACCTTTAAGTTCAATTTCGGGGCGGGAATGGGTTCCTCCGTGGAGCAAGTGGCCAATCAGGGAGAAAAGATACTGGACAACCCGTACCTCGCAACCTCTTCGGGATTGGGAACCCTATTGCAATACACCTTGACTCAAAAGGGGGCATGGCTTCCACCATCCAGTTCTACGAAAGGCATAACCAAGCACTTTATCCGCATTGTCGAATCCCATGACCCGCAGGAAGATTCCCTTTCCATAGGAGTTTCTTCCGATGGTAAACTTCGCACTGTTGGTTTCGGCAAATGGAACGTGCATTCCATTGAATATGGTTCAAACTCCCTGCTTGCGAACCCACCGCCTTGGCCTGTTCTGGCAGTTGAAGAGAGAGAGGAATTCGACTTCGCATCCTTCATGGGGTTTCTTGGCTCGGTGATGGATTCCTTCTCCAAGTAAAATCCATCTGTTCGAGGAAGATTGTTGAAAGCTCTTGTCACCAAGGTTCGATGGTTGCCTTTCAGGCCAGTTGCGGGAGGAACATTCGAGTAGTTTTTATAAGTTAGGGTTTTAATTACCTTGATCAACTGCTTTGGGTCTAGAATTCTCGAAAAAGATATGAATTGGGAAATCGATTCTTCTTTACTGTCCAAGCATCTGTCTGCATGGAGCTGCTCGGATAACGGCGTTCCCGAAGGTTGGCTAAAGACTTGGTCAAAAGCCGAACTTACCGAACTTTCGAGTTTGGGCCGGGAGGTTGATGTGGGATGCCCTGACGGATCCTTGCTGGGACTGAAAATGAAAGGGATCGGGAACGAACTGGAGACGGGTTCGGGGGTTGTCTTGTTGAAAGGCCTGCCCACTGAAAAGTTCGGCGAGGGAGCGAAGGGATTCGAAAAAGCGCGAGAGCTTTTCTCGGTTATGGCCTCGCAAGTGGGAACTCCCGTATCGCAGAGCGCTTCAGGCGACTTGATGCTGAGCGTTCGCAACGAGGCTTTCGGAAAGGATGATTCACGGACGCGAGGCCCCAATACGAATCGCAAGTTGAGTTTTCATACCGATCGTTGCGACGTAATCGCTTTTCTTTGCCTAAGACAGGCAAGGAAAGGCGGGGAGAACGAACTGGTGAGCAGTCCCGCGCTTTACGAAGTGATCCGAGAGGAACGTCCCGACCTGTTGAGCATTCTCATGCAGCCTTTTCCCTACAAGCGACACGTTGTGGACAAAGGGAACGCCCTGCCCTACTGCGAACAGCCGATCTTCTCCTTTTGCGAGGGGCATTTCGCGGGAAGCTTTTTGCGGGTATTGATAGATCGGGCGGATGCCGATCCCAACTGTCCGAGCTTGAGCGAGGAACAACGGGAGGCTCTCGACTTTTTGGAAGAAACCGCGGAACGGGAGGATTTGCGTGTCCGTTTCAGGCAGGAACCGGGCGATGTCCTCTTTCTGAACAACTGGGTGACTTTTCACAGAAGGGCGGCTTTTGAGGATTGGCCCGAACTCGAAAGGCGTAGGCATTTGCTTCGGGTGTGGTTGTCGATGCCGAACAGTCGACCTTTAGAGGCTGGGTTTAAAGCCAATTTCGGTTCGGTGGAAGCCGGCTCGATCAGGGGTGGAATGCCTAAGGAAGCTACCTAAACTAAAAGTGTGGAGAGAATAAGATCGTTTCTCAGCGGTTTTTACTTGGCAATGGAACACAGATGGCTTTGGGATAATTAGATGAGTTTTTTCAACTTTTCCTCGGTCGTTTGCGTAGCGGCTTTTGCTTTTCCCGCCTTGGCTTGTCCTCCGGACGGGGAACCTGTCGACAAAGTGGCCCCGCCCGAGAAGGTGGAAAAAAAAGAAGAGGCTTCCGATGCGGCTAAAAAGCCTGAGAAGTTGAATGGACTCCGCATCCTGATCGCGGGCGGTGGATACTCTCCGAGAGGCAACCAGATTTCGCTGGAAAGCAATGTGAAGTATTTTCGAAGGGTGATGGAGATGCTGGGACTGGAGAATGCCGAGACTCGCACCTTGTTTGCCGATGGACGCGACAAGGGTCGCGACCTGCAGTACGCCGACCCTGCCTTCGGCATTCCTGAAATGAACCGAATACTGGCTGAGCTAGTGGGCTCGACGCGTGGACTGGGTCATCAGTATCGAAGCAACGAATTGAATGCCGACGGTCCCTCCCTCTTGGCGGAGTTCGACAGATGGTTCGACGCGACTGCCAAAAATGTAGGCAAGGAAGCCTTGATTTACTTCACCGGGCATGGAGGAAAGGGTGATAAGAAGACTCCTGACAATACGACTGCCCATTTATGGAATGGTCAAAAGGTAAAGGTCAGGGATTTCGTGAAGCGATTGGACAAGTTGCCCAAGGAAATGCCCGTGACCCTCGTGATGGTGCAATGCTACAGCGGAGGTTACGCCAACGTGATTTTCAAGGACGGTGACCCGAAGAAGGGAATGTCGGACCATGCCCGAGCCGGTTTCTTCGCAACTGTGCAAGATCGAGTGGCTGCCGGTTGCACACCTGACATTCAGGAGAAAAACTACAAGGAATACAGTACCAGTTTCTGGGAAGCACTCTGCGGGGAAAGTCGAATCGGAGATCCTGTGGAAAAGCCGGATTTCGACAAGGACGGCAGTACAAGCTATGCCGAGGCTCACGCCCATGTCATCTTGACTTCGGACACGATAGACATACCTATAAAAACTTCCGGCGCCTTTCTGCGAAAGTTTTCCAAGAGTGCTCAGCCAAAACCGGAAAAGCCGCAGAAGAAGTCCGACTCGAATGGCACGGTTACAAAGGCTTGCGAAGAAGAGGCCAAAAGTGAGGAAGGAGAGAAACCAAAAGAAGAGACGGAGGTAAAAAAACAAGACGAGAAAGAGTCGAAAGAAGATTGGCTCACAGTGGAATCCAAATTTGGCAAGATATTGGAAGTGGCCTCCCCCATTGATCGGGCCGTACTGGAAGGACTATCGAAGCAGTTGGGATTGAAGGGCGAAAACCGAGCCAAGTCGGCCCGAGACCTAACCAAAAAACTTGAGGATGGACGAAAGGCCTTTGCGGAAAAGAAAAAGAAACCTGATGAAGAACGTAAACGAATCAAGACCAAGCTTTCAGGCCAAATTCGCAAACGTTGGCCGGAGGTGGGTAATCCTTATCATCCTACGGTTCGTAAACTTTTGCACTCCAAAGGAAGCAAAGAATTGCTCGAGCTTGTAAATAAAGATGGCGAGTGGGGAAAGTACAAGAAGGCAAAAGGCGAAAGTGCCGAATTAGAGAAAAAGCGCTTCGAGTTGGAACGAAAGAAGGTCAAGTGTATGCGCTTTCAAAGGGTACTTGAAAACATTGCGCTGGAAGCTAACTTGCATCTTGTCGCGGATGAGAAAACTTTGAAGCGCTACCGAGAGCTCTGCGAACTAGAAGCCGGCACCCTTCAGGCGATACCGCCCGAAGCTTGACCGGAACTACATGCCGGACTTTTGAAGTTCGGCTTGTAGCTTCTTTTGAAACTCGGCCAAATCTTCGTCGCTTGGTTTGTAAGCTTCATTCTTAGGCGTTAAACCCAAACGCCCGAATTGGTCGAGGTACCAGGGGGAATTTACACCATCCGAAAAGGTGGCAGTGCCGCTGGCCATTACGCCCGGTCTGGTGACCTTGTCGACATCAACGGATACCGAACCAAGCAAATCGGCGTCAGGATCAGTCTTAGGTACTTCTGCTTCAGATTCGGTTTTTTCAGGTTCGGGTTCGTCCTCGTCCTGAATCGTAAGATTTAAGTCATCTACAAGAAAGCGGACGTCCATGTAGGTCATCGTGACGCCGAACTCTGTGGAAAGTCTTTTCTGGATGTCGGATAGGCCAACGCCATCGTTGATCCATCTAGCGACTTCTTGCTTCTGCTCATCCGTAGGATCATTCGATGGGGCAATGGGTTTAGCGACTACATCGGAGTTCTCGCCTGAAGCATCGAATTGCCCTGCTTCAGTGTTTGAGTCGACTAGATCTTCTTGGGTAGGGTCTTCTTCTTCAGATTCCATAGTATTAATAACGGTTTTGTTATTTTGATTAACAGAGAGCTAAGCCTAGTGGCAAGCCTTTGGAAGATATTCGAGGGAATGGATTACCTGCGCGAGCAGGTCTCTTTGTGAAGAAATTTTTTAGGAAACTATTCCATCGAGTGGGAAAGGTGCTCGTTGAGGTGCTCTACGGCTCGCTTAATACCTTCGTCTTGATCCATCATGTTTTCCACCGTTTTGCAGGCGTGAATGACAGTGCCGTGGTCACGGCCGCCAAAGTTGTTTCCAATTTCCTGCAGTGAATGATCAGTCAGAATCCGACTCAAGTACATGGCCACTTGGCGAGGGAAGGCTATATTGGCAGGGCGTCTACGAGAAAGCATGTCGGCCATGCGAAGATGATAATAGTCGGTAACTTTTTTCTGAATATTCTCAATCGTGATGCGACTAAGAGTTTCTTCCCTCAGAATATCTCGCAACAATCTTTCAACGGTGGGAAGGTCTAATTGTTTGCGAGTGAGTCCGACATAACCCGCAACCCGAGTGAGAGCACCTTCCATTCGACGAACGTTGCGGGCAATGCTCTTAGCCAGGAAATTCATGATTTCGGGTTCAACAGAGATGCCCATAGCCTCCGCTTTACACGATAAAATTGCTACTCTTGTTTCCAAGTCAGGGGCTTGAACGTCGGCAACTAATCCCCACTGAAATCTAGACAGCAGTCGACTTTCCAGCTTGTCGATCTCCCCCGCCGGGCGATCGCTTGTCAGTACGATTTGATTCTGTGATTCAAAGATTTCATTGAAAGTGTGGAAGAATTCTTCCTGTATCCGCTCCTTTCCCGAAAGAAACTGAACGTCGTCGATAAGTAGAAAATCCACATTGCGATATCTTGCGCGAAACTTTGTGAGCGTGTTTTCTTGAATGCCTCGAATAAACTCATTGGTGAATTTCTCACACGATAAATAGCATATTTTGGCTTCGGGGTCACGCTCCAGGGCATGATGAGCAACTGCGTGCATGAGGTGAGTCTTTCCTAAACCTGTTTCCCCATATATGAACAGAGGATTGTAAGCATGCGCCGGAGCGTTGGAAACAGCAATGCAGGCAGCATGGGCAAGTTCGCTTCCAGCGCCCACAACGAAATTACTGAACGTGTTTTTGGGATTGAGTCCTAGAGAACGGGCTATTGCGTCGGGGTTCTTGACTTGGCGCTTGCCTTGACGGGACGAGTGAGAAGTTCTTCGGTTTTCCGAGATTGAATCGGAATCTTCTTCCAATTCTGGTTCGCCATATAAATTGACCTCTACCGTTCGACCAGCAACGCGCTTTGCTTCGCGGCGGATGACATCCATGTAATTATCTCGAATCCATATGGCTGAGAATTCGTTTGGGGCTACAATCTCCAGAGAATCCTGTTCGAATCTTCCGAGGCGAACATTATTGAACCAAACCCTGTACGTATCTGCCGGAATGGCTTCACAAAGCTTTGTTTGAAGGGAGTCCCAAAGTTGATTGGGTTCATTTTCTTTCTTATTCATCGGAAGGGAGTCAGGAATTTTTTTAGAATTTATTCACAGGTTTCGCAACTTTCTACTGTATCGGAGATTACGCGAATTTTGTCTTTGTTCTTTATGGTGGTGCTTGTTTTAGAAGCCGAAGGGATTGAAAAGAGTCAGTTTTATTCGTAAGTCACTTTCTTCTAGTGATTTACGAATATTTTGGGTGAGTTTTGGAAAGGTGGAGAGAGGAAAGGAGATTACTAAACTGTCACAAGTTTTGTACGAACTTCGTGAACTTACCAAGAAAAAAAAACTCTAACTTGCGATAAGTTTCTCACAAGTTGTTCACACTGCCTCGTCCGTAAGTTTTTGAACGTTTTTCGTTGCGAGTTTTTCAAAATAGTCTTCACGACCAAAACCCTTTTGCTTAATGGGTTCCAGAGAGGTCAGGAACCCTAAAAGGTTAACTTAAGCCTTTGCCGGGTTCATTTTATTTAGGAGCTTCCGATTGAAATCTTGAGCGGAATCGTGCCCAAGGTATCGACCTGCTTGAACCATTGCAGCCACTTCTACGAGACGAGCCATATCGCGTCCCGGTCGAAGGGGTATCTGCATGTGAGGGACGGGAAAGTCGAGTATGTCGAAAGTTCTTCTCTCCAAGCCCGTTCTGTCCGCTTCCACTCCTTCATGGTCCTCTATGAAGGTGACGACCAAATCTATTCGTTTTTCCAATCGGATGAATCTTATGCCGAACAATTCTTCCACATTTATTATGCCAATTCCCCTACATTCCATATACCCGCGATTCATTTCGTCGCAAAATCCGACAGGGGTGTGATCGCTCAGGAGCTTTACCCGCACTATATCATCAGCTACCAAGCTGTGTCCGCGTTCAATCAACGCAAGTGCAGCCTCACTTTTTCCGGAACCGCTATCTCCTCGCACCAGAGTTCCGATTCCTCTTATCTCCAATAGAGTCCCGTGCAAACTGGAACGAGGAGCAAAACGTTCTTCCAGCAATACCGTGACCTCTGTAGTGAAGGCTTTGGATGTGAGATTAGTGCGAAAGAGCGGTACGCCCGCCTTTTCCATAATCCGAGACATTTCCGGAGGAGGTGCAAGATTACGTGAGATCACTATACATGGAATTTTCTTTGACACCATGGTCTCCAATACATTCCGACGTTGCTGTGAATTCTGTTCACGGAAAAAGGCCATTTCGCCTGCTCCGAAAAGTTGAATGCGCTTGTGTGCAAAATACTTGAAGTATCCTGTGACAGCAAGTGCAGGACGATTTACGCTGCGTTCGCGAACAGTACTTTTCTTCAAGGTTTTCTCACTGGTTATGAGTCGTAGGTGAAGTTGCTCGCCAAATGACTCGTAGAAATCCTTAACCGCAATACTCTCGGTAATCTTTGGAAGTTGATGGGAAGACTTTGACGATTTGGCCATGGGAATTGGGTATTAATGATAGATTAAGAGGTGAATCAAACTTGGAAATCTTTTCCTAAGTAAAGTTCTCGGCTCTTTGGGTCGTTCAATAGGGTATCTGCATCGCCCGAAGTAAGCACGCGACCGTCATGCAAAAGGTAAGCCCGATCTACCGACAAAAGAGTTTCGCGGACATTGTGGTCGGTCAGGAATATGCCGATACCCTTATCACGTAGAGTTCGAATGATTTTTCTAACTTCGCTTACGCTTATCGGATCCACTCCACTGAATGGTTCGTCCAAGAGTAGAAATTTAGGTGAAAGGACGAGAGCTCGAGTAATCTCCAAGCGCCTACGTTCACCACCGCTGAGAGTAAAAGCCTTTTGGTCGGCGAGCTTTTCCAGTTTCAACTCGGCGAGACGTTCCTTGACGAGATCGTTTATTTCTTTTCTTTCCAGAGGCAAAGTCTCGGCGATGGCTCTTACGTTCTGTTCTACTGTGAGTTTGCGAAAAGTGGACGGTTCCTGAGGCAAGTAACCTATGCCGAGCAGTGCTCGCTTGTGCGTGGGTTCCTTGGTTATATTTTTTCCGTTCAAGGTAATTGATCCTCCCGACGGTCGAACGAGACCTGCAACCATAGAGAACGTTGTGGTTTTTCCTGCGCCGTTGGGACCGAGAAGACCGACGACCTCACCTCCGTTGGCATGAAGGTCCACTCCCCTGACTACATCACGCCGCCCGTATCGTTTCTCGAGGTTCTTGGCTTTTAATATGGAATTCGAGCTTGTCACGGAGTTCTTTTTTCTTGGGTTCTATTCTTCTTTTTTGACCCAAGGTCAAAGTTAAGCAAGGCAGGAAGTTCCGGAAGTTCCACTCGAGGGCGGTTTCCTACTCCTCCTCGAAGTTCGGCTCGACCCTTCCCTCTTTCGAATACTATTTCTTTCCCTTCCAGTTTTCCTCTTTCGTCGATCAAAAGCGCGGGAGAACCATGCAAGATGAATATACCGGTGTCCGCTTGCATAGTAGCCTTGTCACCGGTGCCGAGAGATGCTTTTTGCTTGATGCTCACTTTCCCGCGAGCAACCATTAGGGATATTTTGCCCACTTTCGCACTCGACTTGGAAGAGTTGGATTCTCGCTTTGAAAGAATCTCTAGTTCGTCGCACTTGAGCAATAGGTCGGTTCCCACCACGACCACGTCTCCTGAAAAGTAGAAACGGTGACCGCCCTTGGTGGTAACCAATTCCGCCATATTGCTATCAATGGTCGTTGGTTGCGTAGCATTTTCCTCCCCTGCCGACAAATTTACCGCAAATGACGCAAACATAAGATAAAGATTTGTTAGACGCATATGTTTTTTTTATTCTATTTAAATAAGCCATCAAACTTTTCGTTGAAGACAGCTTTGACATGTGCTCTTATTTGAATTCGGCTTCTGTTTGAATCCCATTCCCATCCCTTGCCGGATATTTCGTAACCGGGACCAGTGACCTGGATTCGCGAATCACTGCTGGCGTGCCCGTCCTCGGTGCGAAAACGGGCATTGGGGCTTTTTAGAATAGTTTCGACTTTTGGACCTGAAAAGGTCGTGAGGAGCAAGTCCTTTGCATCCACGACACCATGTGCAAGTGGAATCGCTTGGAAGGCACGCATTTCCCATATTCGTAGCCCGTCTTCACCGAAACCGGGAACCGCGATGTTTTCAGCTCCTCCAAGGCGAGCATTTTCCACATTCGCCCAGGCAACCGCACCAATTGCAACGAATAGCAATGTGGTTCTACAAAGGCTAGTTCGACTCCGTGACATGATCAGCTTGCCTTCTTCGCGGAGAAAAACTTCGTTAAGCGAACGCCTTGGAGAAGTAGCATGGGAGCAAACCAAATAAGTGCCTCTCTTATCTGATCGGGGCTCGCTTTGCCTGCCCAACCCTTGTGGTAAAGCAGAGCCGGAATTACTAGATAAAGGACGCGATGTAATTTCTTCCAACGCTTTCCTCCAAGTTTGCGGACAGCTCTACCATTGCTGGTAATGGCAAGGACGGAGAGGGTTACGAAGGAAGCAAGGCCGCATTGTATGTAAAACAAGTACCACTCGTCGAAAAGACGATTTAGACCATCGTCAAAGTAGAGAATAAGATGCAGCACCGCGTAGAAAAAAACCGTCAGTCCAACAAGTCTGCGATGCCGATTCAAGGCGCTTACCAATTTGGCTCGAGAAAAGATTTTTTTAAGCGGTGTTAAGCAAAGCACGATAAGAAAGTAGGCGATGGCAACGTTTCCTGTCTCATGGAGGAATCTTTCGTTTACATTGGCCCCCGTTTTGACTTGGCTTGCTGACTCAGTCATTTTTCGAGCAATGAATGCTTCTTGATCTACGCCTTCCTGTAGGGAAAGTGCTTCGGTCGCGGCATCGAATTGGTCGTCGGACACAACGAAGGAGAAATTATCCTCCCCGTTCTCATTTCCCGTGCTTCCTTCCTCTATTTGCTTGAAGGATCCGCCAGTATATTCGTGGAAATCTTCATCGGAAACGGTAAATGAGAAATCCTCGAATTCTTCATCGGGATCGGTTTTTAGTAAGGAAGTGAGGTTGGCGTCTGAAACCTGCTGAATCGGGGAACTGCTTTCTTGTTTTAATTGGCTTAAGGCTTGGAAGTAATCCCAAGACAAAAAAAACAAAGGGGCAAGGCAGAGCGGCAACGCAAACCATTTGGAGGCAACTATTCGAGCTGTTTTATTCATGCCCGACTTCAGCTAGGTTTTGAAATCAATGTTGAATCACTCTAAAAGAATTTTCGCAAATCCATTCCCTTATAGAGGTGGGCAACTTCCTTTTCGTATCCGTTGAATTTGAGAGTGGGGATGCGTTCCACAAAACCTCCGGTGCCAATGGCTCTTTCTCGCGCTTGACTCCAGCGCGGGTGATCCACCTCGGGGTTTACGTTTGAATAAAAGCCATATTCGTCGGGTCCGGCGGTATTCCAGAGAGTCTTGGGCTGTTTATCCGTAAAATCGATGCGAACTATGGACTTAATACTCTTATAGCCGTACTTCCATGGCACTACTAGCCGAATGGGAGCTCCGTTTTGATGTGGAATTGGTTTCCCGTATATGCCCGTGGCAAGAAAAGTAAGGTCGTGCATGGCTTCGTCCATGCGCAACCCCTCGGTGTAGGGCCAATCGTAGTTTGGATAATTCTTGAAACCGAGGGCGGTCTTTTCGTCCTTAAAAGTGCTGAACATGACATATTTCGCTTTGGACGTGGGCTTGGCTTTCGCGATCAGTTTGCTGAGCTGAAAGCCGTCCCAAGGAATCACCATGGACCAAGCTTCTACGCAACGAAAGCGATAGACGCGTTGTTCGATCCCAACTTCCTTGACCAGATCGTTTACGTCGAGCTTGAGAGGCTTTTCGACATGCCCACCGATTTCAATGGTCCATGGTTCGGTTTTCCAACCTAGATTTGCACGAAAGCGTACTTCGTACTTATCGGTCGTGAATTCATAGAAATTATTGTACCCGGTAATGTATTTGTATTCAGTTGGTTTAGTCCCCTTGGGCGGCAGGTATTTCTTGTTGAGCTTTGTTGGAAAACCAGTCGTTGCCGCATTGGCAGAAGCTCCCGGAATAGCCAGCAAACTTGTTCCTGCGGCAAGACCTAAGGATTTAATTATTTCTCGACGATTGCGATGGAGGGATTCTTCGGTCGCTTCACTTTCAGGGAGTTCCGAAGGCTTAGGTATGCGGACAAATGGTGCTTTTGTCATGATGCTTTGGTGTTTTTCAAGTGAGTTGTTTGTATTTTCGACAATCTAGCCGGTCAGCAAAAATTGCAACCTCGGAGGATGCGTTGGAAAAAAATGATATTGGAGTAGGTGCGGAATGGTCCGGCGCTCGATCTATTTGGCTTCCGCTTCGAGTTTGGCAATCCTGTCGATAAGACTGGCCTCGTTGGCATAGGTAATCGCATTCTCTTTTGAAATAATGCCGTGTTTGTATAGGTGTTCGAGGTGCTGCTCCATGGTCATCATTCCTTCTTTTTGCTGGGTTTCCATTGTAGAATATACTTGCTGCCAGTTTCCGGTACGGATGAGATTGCCGATAGCAGGCACATTTTTTAGGACTTCCATAACTAATATGCGTCCACTTCCATCAGCTCTAGGTACCAGCTTTTGACTAAGGACGGAAGAGAGACTAAAAGACAATTGAAGACACAGGCTTTTAGTCTGTTCGGCTGGAAACATATCCACTATCCGACTCAATGCTCCCTTGGCATCCCTAGTATGCAGAGTAGAAAAAACTAGGTGTCCGGTTTCCGCCGCACTCAAGGCGAGAGTAGCGGTTTCTTGGTCTCTGATTTCGCCAACGAATATAACGTCTGGATTCTCCCGCAAGGCGCTTCGCAGACCTCCGGAGAAAGTTTCCACGTTCTGACCTACCTGTCGTTGCGAAACCATTGAACTCTCGCTCTTGAATATGAATTCCACTGGATCTTCCAAGGTTATGATCCTGGTTTTCCTGAAGCGATTAACATGATTAATCAATGCCGCAATCGTAGTGGATTTTCCACTTCCTGTTACGCCCGTTACCAAAACCAAACCCCGTTTCAGGGAGGTGATGTCGCGCCAGATCTGCTCGGATGGCAGACCAAGAGTCTCGATGTCTGGTATGATGGATGATAATACCCGCATTACGAATGCAAGACCGTCGCGGTCGTGAAATACGTTTAGGCGAAAGTTTACGCCGCCTTCTACCCACTCATAACCGGAATCAATGTCACTGGGTTCATCCTCCGCAAGGGTTTCCAGATGTTTCTCATTGAGGATTATTCCGAGCATGTAACGAATGACTTCATCCGTCACATCTGCTCCCTCTGGAACGGGCGTCAAGTCATCGTCGATTCGGAAACTGACTGGGCGTCCGACCTTGACGTGCATGTCCGAAATTCGCGAAAGGTTCCCGCGTTGGTAATTCGGGTCCACGAAGTAAGCGAGCAAGTTGCCCATGCTCATGGCTGTCTGGCCTGCTTGATAAATGGGCTGATTAAGATCGAACTGCTGAGTCATCGCTAGGAAAATCTGAGTGTTTCATGTTGCGGTGTTCAGAGCATCTTCGACATGTCGATTCGTGCAAGTCTTTTCATCTCGGCCATTGGGGGAGGATTAAATTATAGGTTTGCCATCGGTAGCTTGGTTTTTACGAATAAACCTCAATTTTCCACTATCTTTTCAATGGCAAGTCATTCGTTCAATACATGATTGTTAACTTCAGAGGAACCAGAGGGTCTATCCCCGCCGCCTTGACGGCTGCAGATGTTCGCGAAAAAGTAACTTCGGCATTACTTGCTTCCCGAGGCAAGGAACTTCGCTCCGAGGGGCAAATCAGGAAATTCGTCGATAATGAACTTCCTTTTCATGTTTCAGGAACTTACGGAGGCAATACTCCATGCGTGCAAATCGACACGGGATCGCAAGAATATCTTGTTTTTGACGGTGGTTCGGGAATTCGCCCTCTTGGAAACGAAATCATGAGCACTGGCCCCGGATGCAAAACAATACATATTTTTATTTCACATCTCCATTACGACCATCTCCAAGGTATTCCCTTTTTCACTCCGGCCTATATTCCCGGAAATAAAATTGTTTTCCATGGAGGTCATGAGAACCTTAAGGAGTCCCTTTCCCGTCATATGGAAGCACCTTATTTTCCCATAAATATCGACACCATGGGAGCTGAGCTAATCTTCGAGAAGCATACCCCAGGTGATCGTCTGAAAGTGGCGGATTGTCAAATTACATTGTACGAGCAGGATCACCCCGGAGCATCCTTTGGTTTTCGCGTTGAGCACGGAACCGAATCCGTTGTCTATTCTACCGACGCCGAGCACCGCATTCCCGCCCATGGTAAAACTTATCCTTACGTAGAATTTATCAAAAATGCCGATCTTCTCATATTTGATGCCCCTTATACTCTATCCCAATCGATTGGCTCTCGAGAGGACTGGGGGCACTCCAGCAATATCATGGGAGTCGAGTTGGCCGCCCGTGCAAATGTGAAAAAGCTAGCATTGTTCCATCACGATCCCGCTGCGACGGATTTGCAAATGTCCGATTTTCTGAAGCATACGCAAAAGTTCCTTTCCCTTTCCCAGCAGAAAATCAAGCAAACTCGAGCAGGTATCCCCGGAATGCCTGTTTCTCGGACGCATCCCCAAGAAGTCTTAATCGCTTACGACGGTTTGAAAGTCGAAATCTAGAAAGTTCAAAATGCCTGTCCGCAAGCACAGTGAAGCGTTACCGGAAAGATTATCCAAGGCGGACATCAACGAATTACCTCTTGTTCGTTTTCAAGGTGCAGTTCGTTTAGGAGAGGACTCCAAAAGCGTTGCTCGTTTAGTTCAGCGTTTAAGTAAGCAACGTGTTCTGGGTTTTGACGTCGAGGCAAAGCCAACTTTTAGGCGAGGGCCCAGCAATCCAGCAGCTCTTCTGCAGCTTGCTACTGCCGATCAGGCTTTTCTTTTTCGACTTCGTCCGCTGAAAAAATTGGGCTTGCTCAAAGAAATCTTGTCGAATCCAAATATCATCAAAGTAGGAGTTGCTATTCGGGATGATATTAAAAAACTTCGGGAAATTGAGGACTTTGAACCCGGAGGCTTTGAAGAACTTGCAGATTTCGCCGGTGAACTTAAAATCGCACAAACCGGTTTGCGCAGCTTGACGGCTATTTTCTTTGGCCATCGTCTGTCCAAATCAGCGCAACTTTCTAACTGGGAAAAAAATCCTTTATCGCCGGGTCAAGTGAATTACGCGGCGACTGATGCTTGGATAAGTCGTGAACTGTATCTTATTATGAAGTCGCGAATCAAAAGCCTAGGTTGAGGCAATTTCTTCAGTGCCATTCGTTTGTCGGAAACATAACGATTTTTTTGTGCAAGGTGCCTTTGGGTTGATTAACTAGGAATTCAATGAGATCCACGATTTCTTGCGGTTGCATGATTCGAGTCTTATCACCGGGGTAAGGGTTTTTGTCCGAATCCCATAGAGGAGTATCGATTCCTCCCGGGCAAATAGTCGTTACCAAAACTCCCTTTGGAAGAAGTTCCTGAGCTAGAGTGTCGCCGAATCCGTTCATGCCGAATTTCGATGCGCAATAGGCTGCCTGCCCGGGAATCCCTCGAGTCCCCGCAACGGAAGATATGTTGATGATGCGCCCGCTACCTCGAGCTATCATACCGGGAACCACGCAATGGGTTACGTATAGCGTGCCCTTGAGGTTAACGTCCACGATCCTATCTATCATTTCAAGCCCTTGGTCTGCAAACGATACGTTCTCCACGATTCCCGCATTGTTTATCAGCACGTCGGGGGTTCCATACTCTCGTTCAATTGCGGTAGTCGCTTCCTCTACCTGTTCTTTTTTCGAGACATCGACCTCGAAAGGTATCACTTTGTCGACACCGCATTTCTCAATTAGTGAGTTCAATTGACTTCGAGTTCTGGCCAGAGCATAAATCACATGCCCCTTTTGAGCAAATTTCAGAGTCAAAGCCTCGCCGACTCCTCGAGTGGCTCCGGTTACCAATATACTTTTCATTTGAACTGACATGATTTCATCGAAGATTAAGCGTTGTCAAAGAGCAAGCCTTGGTAATTCATTTACGACATTCGAGTCACTTCAATTGGTTAACGGAGCTGAGAACAATTTATGAATTCACTTGAGACATCGTAAGAACATAGCTAACGAAAATAAGAAACTTACCATTACCATGATTGATTCACGAATAGAAGAAGCTCTCGGCAAACAGATCAACCAAGAGTTCGCGGCTGCCTATAACTACCTTGGCATGTCCGGATACTTTGATGCCAATACACTCGATGGTTTTGCCCACTGGATGCAGACGCAGCATAACGAAGAGATGGCTCACGGCATGCGACTTTTTCGTTACCTATTGGATCGAGGGGGCAAGATCGATTTAGCCACTATCCCGAAACCTCGTTCTGATTTCAACGGAACGGTAGATGCGTTCGAGGCCGCCCTAGAGCAGGAACGAGAAAACACAATTGCCATCAACCGCTTGTACGAGCTCGCAACTGAATGTAACGACTACGCAACCAAGAGCCATCTTCAATGGTTTCTGGACGAGCAAGTGGAGGAAGAAAAAACAATTGAGGATATTATCGCGATGCTCCGTATGGCGAAGGGAGATATCAGCGCCATTTTGTTTTTGAACGAAAAGCTCGGGGCTCGAGAAGCTATCGACGATACAGCTCCCGAGGCTTGACTTAGGCGGACCCCTCTCTCTTCGGGTGAAAAGGGTAAAGGTTTATTGCAACAAATTCGCGATGGCGATGGTTCCGCCAATTAGAGCAATGGCAAAAAATAGAAGAACCCACTTCATCCAAGGCTTGTTTCTTTTGACCCTTGCGCCACCCCCCATTCGGCGGGCTTGCATCTGAAGGTTGAGCATCCGGTCGGCGAGTTCTTGTTCCCGTTCCCGCAGCTCAGCAATGGAATCATCGTGAATTCCTGAAGCCAGTACGACTTGACCCAGCTTTCTGTGTGTTAGCTGGATAGCGGATTGATCGCCGGATTGGCGAGCTTGCGCCACCTCGGCTTTGGCGCCTTCGATTTCTTCGTCTTCGATGCCTGCGTCGAATGCTCTTTCCCCTATCAGCTCGGGCATTGACTCCCTCTCTGAACGAAGGCTCGTCATCTCTTGATCCATTTCTTCAAAGGATGGGGGCTTGAAATCTTTTTCAGCATATTCCGAAAAAGCTTTTCCGACTTCCTCGAGAACCGTTTCGTTCTCTTCCTCCGCTAGTCCTTCCGGACTGGCTTCGAGCGATTTGTTTTCCTCTTCATCGGTTGCGTGAACTTCCGGCTCAGGCACAACCGTTTCCGTTTCCACTGTTACAGGTTGCGGGGGGGGAGTCGGCTCAGGTGCGGGAGTCGGAGCTACGCTTGCTACTATTCCTGCCTCGGCCCAAGTCTCATGAGTCAGCGGGTACCAGTTGTCCATACCTTCACGCCATGCCAGCGTGTCGGGTGGGACTTCTCCTGAAACAAGTTTAGAGCTGACTCTCGGCAAGGTTAGAGGGCCAGTTTGTTCGCCGTTCAAATGTAGATAGATTTGCATGCCGCTTGCAGTCTTCTTCCTAAATATTTCAAAATTCCATTTCAATCAATTCCCACAGCGCGACGGGGGCAATACTAAACCTAGTGCCTTGAATCCGTTGATCACGTCAGAGCGATAATTTAGTTTGCCTCGGAAAGGTTCGCGACATTGGCTTTCTTGCATGCGAAGCATCGCCGTCGTTGTTTTATCGGGACTTTTCTTTTCTAGACTTCCTTTTGTGCGGTTGCCTCTCGTATCTGGACCAGTTCGGACGGTAGACAAATCGAGGCTAAAATGCTGGATGCGTTCGGTGGCGACCTGCTCATCCTTCGTGGTAACGGGCAAAGTTATCGTTTGCCTATGATTCGGATCAGCCAAGCCGACCGGCAGTATGTAGCCAAAGCTCTACAGCCGATTCACCCGCAACTGCCGCCTTTGCTTAAGTTCATTTAAAAAAGCCGATGCCATACTGGAATAGTTAAAGAAAGACATTGCGGGAATCGAACATTGGAAAAACATCATAAAAACCAATCCGAGACATCCTGATGCCAAAGACTTGGCGACCAAGCTAATCCGTATGGCCGCAGGTTTAGGTTCAGGAATCAGTGGAGTTTCAACCGTGTCACGCATTCCCTTTCTCCAAGAAGACGCCGCCCAAGCCGGTAAGTAAAACAAGGAATTACAAGAGGAACTGCGAAAACTTCTTCGGTTGGTCCGAAAAAAGTAAAATTCACTTCAAGACTTGACGCAGTGGCTCGCTTGCGCGATCAATTATAAGTATCGCAGGGATGCGGTGAGCTTCACTGTTGTCGAATCGCTAAGGAAAGCGTTTGTGGCAATTTAACTTTAGTCTTCTCATGCTCATCGGTTCCACAGCCGATTCATCAATGCACATTGCTCGTTCGCGAATCCGCCAGCGAGAAATGCTTCATTCATCCCGTCTCGTTTCCTCGGGCAATAGGTTTGCGGGAATCAGCGGACAAACCGAAGATCTCGGTGGGCATCGATTTTCGTCAGGTCTTCAGGCCAGATTGAAAACGCAGAACGCTGCAAAAATCACAGTTCAACACGCTCTTTCATTCGTCCAGTCTCAAGCCGAAGGGTTAAAGAGCACGTCCAAGCTTCTTTCGCGAATGGAGGAACTTGCCTATCAATCCACTGATCCCGTTCTCGATGATTTCGATCGTGAAAATTTGGAGTTCGAGTTTTCTGCTCTCAAAGAAAGTCTTTCCGGATTATCCGGGGAGGAGCAGTATGGGGCCAAGTTGTTTGATCCTTTGGCTGCTAGATACGAAGGGCGATTCCCGGTTGTGGGAGTGTCGGACGGCGGTTGGGAAGCACAAGAGCAGACAGTGGATATCGGCGCCAAGCGCGGAAAGATTCATCTTTGGTGGAACCCCACCTGGCAAACGGACCGCATGAAAGTATTCCACGGTTCAAAAATGATTTTTGATTCCGGCGAATATCGTTCCAATCATTGGGCGAACTTTCCTGACTCGGCTAACGCTCAACTCAATGGTGAGTTCGACTATTTTACCCTTGAATTTGGTTCGGGCATCGACAATTCGACCTCTGATGCGGCGAATACGGGCGTTTCCTTGCACGACAAAGACATCGGGACTGAATTTCCCTCAAAAACAACTCAAGCTGAACTGGATTGGTATTCGAACAATAATCTTGATTACGAGAAGTACAAAACGAACGAAGACTACCCTAAAACATCGGGTTCTCCCTACGGCGATACCGAAATAAAATTCGTGGTTAATGAAAGCGAGAACATCCCCGGTGGTTTTCCTAACCCTCGCCAAGCAGGAAGTACCACCGTTTGGCAATACTATGCCGAAATCGAGAAAAGCAACCTTACCGACAGTTCCGTCTTAATGGATTCGGAGGGAGGAACCATGGAACTCTATGCAGTTGGTTTTTCCGGTCTCGAGCATCTTTCCATCAAAAGTTCCAGGTTAGCTGCGTCATCACTAGATGCTCTGAGCGAAGAGCGTGGCAATATTCGATACCAAATGGGCGTGTTGGCTGGAGAAATTGCTGCGTTTGAAACCCGCATGGATATCCTCGGGGACAAAACTCAACATGAAAGGCTCGCGCTGGAGAAAGTCTCAGGCGTTGATTTGGCCTATGAAATGACTAAAATGGCCAAGAATAAAATACTTGAAGAGGCGACTTCCCGAGCAATGCTCCATTCGCGCCTTTCGGCTCAGCATGTCTTTGACTTGATAATCTGAATGATTTTTCAGTAAACGTTCGGCGTGGACTGTTGTAGAAGAGGCATCAAGAGTTTTTCGACCTTACCGCTCACGGGAGCCAAGGGTACTTGCGAAAGTTCGGTTCCCGTTTTTCGAGAAAGGCTTGCTTCCCCTCAGACCCCTCATCGGTAAGGTAATAAAGCATAGTGGCGTTGCCTGCCAGTTCTTGTATGCCTGCCTGTCCATCACAGTCGGCGTTGAAGGCAGATTTCAGGCATCGAACGGCCAGTGGACTTTTGGATAAGATCTCATTTGCCCAAACCACGCCTTCGGTTTCCAGCTCGGCTATCGGCACCACCTTGTTCACCAATCCCATGTCGAGAGCTTCGGAAGCGTCATACTGCCTGCACAAATACCAAATCTCCCGAGCTTTTTTCTGCCCCACGATGCGGGCCAGATAACCGGAACCGAATCCCCCGTCGAAGCTTCCTACCTTGGGGCCTGTCTGCCCGAACACTGCATTTTCGGCCGCGATCGTGAGGTCGCAAACGACGTGTAAAACGTGTCCGCCACCGATTGCATATCCCGCGACCAACGCGATTACCACCTTGGGCATCGAACGAATCAACCTTTGCAGGTCGAGTACGTTGAGGCGAGGAACTCCCTTGTCGTCCAAATACCCTGCCTTGCCACGAACGCTTTGGTCTCCGCCCGAACAAAAGGCGTATTTCCCGTCCGTGTGCGGGCCCGCCCCGGTGAGTAGCACGACTCCGATGGAAGAGTCCTCACGTGCATCCAGAAAGGCTTCGTACATTTCAGCGACTGTTCGTGGGCGAAAGGCATTTCGTTTTTCAGGTCTATTGATCGTTACCTTTGCGATACCTTCCATCTTCTCGTAGACGATGTCTTGGTAGTTTTTTACCTTAGTCCAGTTCATCATGAATCCTTTTTTCTTGAGTCCGATTCGTTTAAGTCATCGGCGGGTTTTCCCATGCCGGGTCCGGGGTCGACTCGCTTCCCCTGCTCTCCCCACTTGCGGCGAAGGTACTCGCGCTCCTCCTTCCAGTCGGCAAAGGGCTTGCCTCTCATGGAGAGCAACTCATCCAGTGGACGTTCACTGACCGCACCATCCTCGGGTACCTTGCTCATGGAGACAATCTTTCGATTTTCCACTCGTTTTCCGTGGTTCGACTATACCTAAAGCGGTCGTGCAAGCGCCCCGTTCTTCCCTGCCAGAACTCGATAGTTTGGGGCCTCAGGCGAAAACCACCCCAGAATGAAGGTTTTGGAGGGTTCTTGCCGAAACGTTCGGACACCTCCTCAAAAGCCTTTTCCAGTGATTCCCTTGAATCTATAACCTCGCTTTGGCGAGATGCCCATGCCCCAAGCCGGCTTTCCAGCGGTCTTGTATGGAAATACTCTTCCGAGCTTTGCTCATCCAACAGATCCACCGAACCTTCCACGGTTACCTGCCGCTGTATGGACCACCAAGGAAAGTGGAGGACTCCTTGTGGGTTTTGCCCCAGTTCTCGGGCCTTACGACTTCCGAAATTGGTGAAAAAAAGGAAGTAGCCACTTTCAATGCCTTTTAATAAAATCTATCTCGTAGAAGGTATTGAAGATATACTCGATGTGACTAAAGTACAGGCATTCGGCTCTATGATTTTAGCTGAATTTGCATCGTTCATCCATTTGGAAAACTGCTCTAAGGGGCACTCCTCAAGGTCTGTCCGACGGAACGAACCGAGGCTGTAGTCCTCGCGCATTTGGCTTAGGTCATCACTCATTTCAAAATCTTAATTATCCAAACTACTCCTTCGAATCAACGGGGAAAGCTCCCAAGTATTTGTCCAAATTCTGATGAAAGGCGGCGTATGCTCTTCCTTTGGCCTTGGCCATTAATCGTCGTCTAATTCTCATATTCAAAAGAATCAACTTGCGAGCGAGAAACCCTCTGGCGGATCGGCGGAACCAATGCAGTTCGCGAACCGGTTCTGTTCTAGTGGCGAATTTTTGCTTGTAATCCAGATGCCCGGGGAGGAAGTCAACCGAGCGACCCGCGGCATGAGACGCAGCCAAGTTGTGCACGAGGAGTTGTTTTCCCGGGGAATGTAATTTCCAATCTTCGTCGTAGGCTAGGTTGTGTAACCCGTACGCACTTCCGTTTTGCCAGAGCAAGCCCAGTTCCCATGCCACGGCAAAACCCTCCACGCGCAGGCAGGAGGCGACCGCCCTGCCCTTTTCCGCCAAAGCAGGCAACAACTCGAAGAAGAAGGCTCTTTTCCCGCGAACCGAGTAGAGTCCTGCGATTGCAGGTCCTTTCCAGGAGTTTACCTCGACCAAGCACGTTGCCGGCAGCATCGACCGAATGCCTTCGGGATCCGAATGCCTTTCGAAGGTGACGCCTCCGAGGTCCAAGAGCCTTCGCTCGGAATACCGCAGACTCTTTTTCGACTTAGCCCCCAGTCTGTCGCTCAGGTATTCATCGAAACTGGAAAAGGAGTTTAGGTCGGCCAGACAGGTTTTTCTGGCAATTCTTAAAAGGCACGGAGCCTTGCTTTCGGTCAATACCGGAGCAAGATGGTTAGTCCAGAAGGAATCTCTCAGCAGCGAGGTCCAGATGAAGTGATAATCGCCGAGTAGGCCATGCACACCCTTTACCAAGGACGGAATCGCTTCCGGAAATCCCAAGGGGTCGAAGTAGTTCGCCTCGTTGTTAAGGTAGGGCCAAAGTCCTCTGGCGCCCAAGAATCCCTTTTTTTCGACGAAAGGCCAAAATGCCCTCAATTCTCCGTGCCCGTCTCGAACAATTGCGGCAAATGGTTTTTGTTCCTTGTTCGACCACTTGAGCCAACATCGAAGCCACTCAGGAGAAAAATAAGGGTTTGGGTTTTCCAGCGAAGAGAAGAGAGTCTCAATCTCCGAATCCAGGCATGCCCAGTTGTCCTCTACGCGAACGGTCGAAAAGCAAAGCTCGGGAGAACCATTCTCAACCACGACGTCTTGGGACATCGGAGAGTCTGGCGAAGAGAGGCGTTTGCCTCTCTCAAGCGTTGAAGTTGTCGAAATCCTCAAACTCGGCCCGGAACCCACCGTCCACGCCTCGGCAAAGTACGGCGACGGCATCGTGCGAATGCAACGATTCGAAGTGAGAACAGACCACCCGAAAGTCAACGATGCGAGAATCATCGTCCAATTGTTCGTACAGAAGGCGCGCAGCATCCTCAACGAACTTTACGTAGGCTCCATTCAGTTCGGCGAATGCTTGTTCGTCTTCCCGCCTCACCATTACTTGTGTTTCCGTACGAAGAGCCCCTAGGCAAAGGTCTCTGAGCTCAAGTAGGGAAAGCTCCTTGTCAGGATGTATTTCCACGCTCACTCTAGCGCGGCTGCGTTGTGAATGTGGAATGGCCAGCAGATTCCGATGATCCCGAGCGTGCTCTGAGAGTTCGGAGGCGCAGGGGCATGCGGATGAATAAACGAAGTCGAAATGAACGATCTGGCGAAAGCGATCAGACAAGTCAATGATGCCCTCGAAAGAGCAATCGTAGTACTGGATACCCCGTAATCCGCTGCGCAGGCTTTCCTGCTCCATGGGGTAGGAAAAAGCGGTTTTCAATCGAGCTTCTCGCGAATCGAGGCGATCCTTGTAGACGCGAAGCACTTTACCGAGTACTTCCGGAGAAAAAGTCTCGTCTTTAAAATCATAGAATGTTCGCATGATGCGGGACATATTTATCCCCTTCTTGTCGGCATCCAAGCTTACTGTTCCCGTTACCTTGGTCTCCAGGCACAAATCCTCGCCGTCGGGTCCTACGTAGCTAAGCGGCAGGCGAAATCCCGAGATGCCAACCTGTAGAATCGGCACGTTGGCGCCCTCCATCCCGTCGGCACCGCTGTTTTGAACGTCGGGAAGAGAAGCGTGGTATTCGGGAGTGATCTCGAAATTCTCGTCGTATTCCCGGCGAATCTTACTTCTTTTTTGTGCTTCGGGTTCCATTTAAATTATTCAATTGGATTTTGAGGAAAAAGGCAAACTCACTTGGCCTTGCCTTGGTTGGCTACCGCTTCCATCGCCTTGGCCACCGCCTCGGGGTCTCCCAAATAGCGCCGATCCAGGGGCTTGAGGTCTGCATCCAAGTCATATACTAAAGGCATGCCCGTGGGAATATTAAGCCCAACGATATCTTCTTCGGAAACCCCGTCCAAGTACTTTACCAAGGCTCGCAGCGAATTACCGTGAGCCACGATCAGCACGCTCTTGCCCTCTTGCACCATGGGAGCAATCGTATCCTGCCACAAAGGCATGAAGCGATCCACCGTGTCCTTCAGGCATTCTGACAGGGGAAGATTTTCCGCAGATAAGTTGGCGTATCGCCTGTCCTTGGCCGGATGCCGCTCGTCGTCGACGTCCAGAGCGGGAGGCGGTATGTCGTAGCTTCTGCGCCAGATCAGAACTTGATCTTCTCCGTGCTTGGCCGCGGTCTCCGCCTTGTTCAATCCCTGAAGGGCTCCGTAATGTCTCTCGTTCAAGCGCCATTCCCTGTGAACAGGCACCCATGTTTGGTCCAATTCCTCCAAAGCCAGCCACATCGTGCGAATCGCCCGCTTGAGCAGCGAGGTGTAGACGACGTCGAAGGCAAAGCCCTCATCCTTGAGCAATCGTCCCGAGCGCCTTCCCTCCTCTTCGCCCTTGGCGGTCAGGTCTACGTCGTGCCAACCGGTGAACCGGTTTTCTTGGTTCCATTCGCTTTCGCCGTGTCTAAGTAAAACTAGCTTATGCATCTTTCTTCGGATTAAAAAATTGGCCTTTCAATTAGCAAATTTCAGGGGTAATCGTCACGCTTAGAGAAAATACCTTCCGAGGATCAAATCCCCGGAAGGCATGAAAGGAAAGAATTACAGGCGCGCCGATGATTAGTCTCTGCTGGAAAGAGACATCAAGACTTGAAGAATGTACCAGAACATGAGGGCTACGGCTGAAAACAGAGCCAAGGATGCCGCCACGTGCTGACTTGGGTGGTAATGGTGCATCACGTTTGAGGTCGTGTACAACACCGAGCCGGCTGCAAAAAGAACCATCACGGAAGAGAACACCAATCCTAGAGAAAACCCGAAGATCATGCTGCAAATGATGAATCCCAAGGCAACGAAGAACCCGATCGACAAAATGCCACCGAGAAAAGAAAAATCTTTTTTGGTGATGAACACCGTGGCAGTCAAGCCTCCAACCAGCAATAAGGTCATCAATCCGGCTGTGGGAATCAGCCCCGCATCGGAATACATAGTCGCTATGAAGAGCAAGGGCAGAAAGATTATTGCTTCCGCCACCACGAACAAGCCGAGTCCGAGGTACTGCATGCCCTCGGAAGATTGCGACCTGGCCAGCCTGTCGGATACGTATCCAACCCCCATGAAGGCGGCCAAGACGATGAACCAAGAGTAACCACTCGTCATCGCCATAGCCATTTTTTGCGCAAATGGAGCGTGCACTAAATAGTATTCCAAGCCCGTAAACAAAAGCAAAGCCCCAGCTAAGTGCGTATAGGTCTTGCGGATAAAGGCCGCGCGTTCGGCTGCCGGTGAATTGGCCGCCGATAGAGTGAATGTTTGTTCCTGCATAAGTTTTTTTTCCGTAGTTTAGGGTTATAAACTAATTTACCACCTTACCTTACATGCATAGCTTGCCAGATTCAAGCAAACCAAATCGGAATGCAGTTTTCTTCAACCATACTTCGCTCTCCTCCTGAAG
>MDTC01227873.1_pt1 | contig 28626 bp, 21 predicted proteins | sample 811181 | NCBI WGS metagenome assembly MDTC01 (sample SAMN05326644, study PRJNA326480) | marine metagenome | isolation source: seawater | place: Pacific Ocean: North | collected 2011 | reverse complement strand
CTTTCCTGCGAAGAAGGTACGGTATCCTGCCTCTTTCAATACCTCGGCGACCGTAACTTCCTTCAAAGGCATATTGTCGACCAGCGGAGCTGGATCAAATTTGCCACTTCGCTTTCCTGAAAAGAAATTGGTCGCGTCGGCTCGGGTGGGATGCTTCCCGGTCATGAGAGCATACCGGGTCGGCGAGCATACCGGATTCGCCGCGTAGCCATCCGTAAATAGCATGCCGGAATCCGCCAAGCCATCGATATGCGGCGTCTCATAGAAAGAGTCCGGGTTATTCGCCCCGATATCCATATAGCCCAAATCATCGACGAGAAAGACGAGGATGTTGGGAGGTCCTGATCGCTCAATCGAGCAGGAGCTCAGGAACGCAGCTAGCAGGAGCACGACGTAGATAGGCAGATGTCTAGAGAAGTCTATTTTGAAAGGTCTCATAATTAGGTTATGATCAACGAGGATGTTCAAAGTTCGTGTTATTAAAACTTGGAATTGATTGTATTAAGGCCAACCCCCCACGAGCATATCGGATCCTACACTCTCAGCGGCGGCGAGCGGGCCATATCTGAATCCTACCTGATCGGCTTGAGAAAGGCCGGCAGGAGTTTGGAGCGCCTCTTGCCTCTCATGGAATCGAATCCAGTTCAGCCAGCACACCTGTCTTCCACAGAATGAGTTGGTGTTTCATCGCTTGTGTTAATGAGGGCAGGCTAGCGGATAGATCTGCTCGTTCGGCCGGATCCTCAATGATGTCGAAAAGCTGATCGCCTTTAGGTGTTGAGACTAATTTGTAACGCGAGCCCATCCAAACCGCTTCAGCGGCCTCCTTGTTTAGAAAACCAATGGGCTTCGTCCGCTCGTTCGATTCCCCTTTTATGAGTGGCCATAGATTGATCCCATCGTAAATGCGGTCATTGGGAAGATCGATACCGAGACTGCTCAGTATCGTCGGGAAGTAGTCGGAAGTGACACAGGGCTCTGAAATGGTAATGGGCTTTTTGATCTGGTCTGGCCAAACCAGCAATCCGGGAACTCGGATGCCACCTTCCTGAATGGAAAGTTTGTACCCAGAAAGGTGCCCAGGCGATCCGACATGCCTGGGGGACCCTTGGCGGGCCGGGCCATTGTCTGAGCAAAACCAGAGCATAGTATTATCGGCTACTCCGAGCTCGGAAAGCGTCGACCGCAATCTTCCGACTTGCTCGTCCATAGCAGTCACGCACGCATAATAGTGCTGCGTATCTTCCGGGTGCTCTTTGTACATGGCCCGGTATTTGTCTCCACCCACTACAGGCGAATGAGGGGTGTGAAACCATATAACCGCGAAGAAAGGCCGTTCGCGATCAACTGCCTTTTGGATAAACGGAATGGCGCGATCCATGATTATCCGCGAATCATCGCCCTCCATGTTTTCAGTTTCAATTTGTCCTTCGCCCACAAAATAGTCGTTTCCATACGAACTACCTTTAAGACCTGCTACGGAAGCACCATCCGTGGGTCTCGTTATAATCTGTCCAGGATGGAGGAGTGGGTCCCACGTGGGCACTTTCGATTCGGTAACAAAGCTTTGGTCAACATCACGCTCCCAAGGTGGGCAGTAATAGCGAACCGGATCCTCTTCGAAAGCCCCCCAACGCGACTGGTCGCCCTTCGTTCTAGAAAGAGTTCCCAAATGCCATTTGCCAAAGTGCCCCGTTGTATAGCCCGCTTCCTTGACCACTGATGTGATCGGAATCTCGGTCTCTTCGAGCCTTCCTTTCATAGCGAAGGTAATTCCAAAACGATAAGGGTTGCGGCCGGTGTAAACACTGCCACGGGTTGGAGAGCACATTGCGGCGGCCGAGTAGAAGCGATCGAATCGGACTCCTTCCCGACTCATTCGATCGAGGTTTGGCGTTTTCAGGTGTGGGTGCCCGTTGTATCCTGTGTCCCCCCAACCCTGGTCGTCGGTCATTATAAGGATAACATTGGGTCGTTCCGCTTCAGATTGTGCATTTGTAATCCCAATAACCAGTAGCGGAATTGCGATTAATCGTATCCATTTTTTGTTTATATAAATCTTATTCATATGCCTATTTCTTTAAGCCAATCTAGGGGTGAATTTTTTAAGCCTCGCCAAGCTCATAATCGAAATTAATTTGGGCGGCCGGGGCGACACCGACTGGACCAGATGATTCGTTTGTCTGGATGCCTTACCACAAAAAAGCCTCTCCCGCGAACACAGAAGAGGGTTTGTTTGCACTAAATTCAACTAACTGAAAAAACTCGGGTCGATCTACAAATCGGTTGAGACGGAAAACAGAACCGTTCGGGGAGAGCTGAAAGCACCCTACGATCGAGCGAAAAACGCGTCGTTCACGTTATCGATATTCACGCCAAACGTAACTTGCCGACCACCGATCTCCGTCGGATAGCGAGCAAACAAATCAATCGTATTATAGCCGTCTTCGGCCACGAGGGCATTAACGGGAGTTCCGAATTGCTGGATAGGGCATTTCGCATAGACGATTCCGCCGCCAAAGCAAAGCCCCTGCAAGGATCCTTCGCTAATCGTATAGCTGTTGAAGAACGTTAGGCGATGCGGCGTGGCGCCTTCTAATCGAAGTCCTTACAGCTCCGGCGAAATCGCACCAACGACTCGGCCGTCGATGTAACTGTAGGCGAAGGTTATATTCCAATTGTCAATGGGGTTGGCGAACAGCTCAAGCTCAATGCCCTCGCTCTCATCACTAGTAATCGCCTAGTCCGTCATAAAGGTCAACGGATTGAAATCGTTTCGCACCAAATTTTCCTTTTGTATATTGAAGGTAGCTATGGAGCCGCTAAGCCGTCCATCGTACAAGTCGACGAACTTGACTCCCACTTGGATCGCGTCGCTCGTCTGCGGAGTGAAGAAATCGCCGGTATCCGGATTAACAGCGGTGCTGGGCTCATAGGCATCCGCTAGATTCACGAAGGCACTAACGGTTGGATTAGGTTTCGTATCTAAGAAAAGCTCTGAAATCATATCCAAGTCCTTGTTATAATTCCTATTCTACTGCTCTAAAAATCTATTTATTAGAAAACTGTATTAAAATTTAGATCTAATATCCAAAATTCAATGGCTATATCTTGTGTATGATGCTCTAGCCAATTTAAACATATCGAACGCCAATTACGAGGCTCGATGAGTTTCATAGTATCTCTGCTCGCCCACCAAAGGGAAACTTTTGCATAGTCCTACTAAAGTATTTACAAACACATCTGGAACACTCCTTTGCAAATGAGCGAAGTGCCAAGACCTCTTTAAATTCAAGCCTTCTATTTCCCTCCATACGAATCTTTCACTGTCAGTTCCCAATCTAAAACCCCATTGAGGTAACACAGAAATACCGAGTTTCATTTTAACAAGCTCCCGAAGGGCCTCTGGATTCGAAACGTATTGAGTATCTGGGGATCTAAACGACCATCTGTGGATTTCATTGATGATCAAATGAGAAGTGAAACTGTTGCTGTTGTGCAAATAAACACTTGTTTTAACAAACTCGTGAAGAGGGATAGCTGATGATTTAGCAAGCTTATGTTCTGAAGACATCACTGCTTTGAGTTCGTCATCAAAAAGGTGGTAATCGACTAAGTTCTTTATGCGTTTTGGCAAATTGACCAATATCGCCGCATCGACTTCGCCACCCTCCAACTTATTAATACACGTAGCTCGATCAGCAGGAATTAGCTGAATCTCAGCGAACGGAAAGCATCTTTGGAACTCACAAAGAATGTCTGGCATCGCAAACTGAATAAAAGAATGTGCACAAGCAATGCGTATACATTTACCAACGCTCGCATTCTTGCTATTGATTTTTAATCGCATTTCGCCTAGAAGACGAAGAATATTGACCGCCTCTGGAAGGAATATTTCGCCGAGACCAGTAAGTTTAAGGCCTTTTCCTTTTCTCTGAAACAACTTGGCGTTAAGATCTCGCTCAAGATTACTGACCGCATGGCTCACAGCTGAATGTGTTATACCAATCTTTGATGCAGCCGCTTTCAGGCTACCCCCTTGTGCTAGCGCGACAAAAATCTGGATTTGTCTAGTGTCGATTGGTTCGAAATTTTTATGATCAATTGGCATGCCTAGTGCTACTGCGAGCAATTGCATGACTCGTGCCATTTAACTCTGTCAAATTCGATTTTTTGTAAATCGAAGTGACTTTGTCTCACTTAATTAATGAAAGTACTCAGTGTTGGTTATTTAAGCTCTTTATCAGCTACTCCATTGCTCGTTTGTGAGCAAAAGGGATGGTTCAATGAGCTTGGTTTTGAGCTAAAGCCGAGGCGTCAAATCGGTTGGTCGTCCTTGGCGAAAAACTTATTTGGTGGGGAACTATCTGCCTCAATAATGCATCCATCGATGCTAATCGCAAAAGCAGCCCATTCGCCAGGCAACACTCTTAGCGTTAGGGGTTGTTTGGTCATTGGGTTTGGGGGAGACGGACTAGTTGGAAAAACCAGTCGTAGAGAGCAACTAACTTTAGCGTCAATTGATGAGAAAATTCGTTTCGGCACCTTCAGCCCAGATTTTCCAGACTTTTGTGCGGTAAAATCACTGCATCCTATTGGTTATTCAGGTTCTTTCATCCAACAAATTGAAAAGGTTCCTGTTCCAGCCTGTTGTGGCGTGGAACTGATAGAATCAGGTTTCATTGACATGTACTACACCTACCAGCCATGGATAAAAATCGCAGAAAGAAAAGGTGTGGGATACAATATAAGTATTGAGGAAAATAAGACGGCATGCCATGCTTCAAGGATCCTTGTATTCGATGATCAGCTAATTGGGCGCGATCGAGTTTTTTTAGAAGATTTAAGAGCTATAATAGAAAAAGCGTCAGACTGGATCTGTAATCCAAGTAATGCTGACGAACTGTATGAAATTCTAAAGCAAGAGGAATGGCCTTTGACTAAGGAAGAGATCCTTAGCCTTTTTAAAGGCCGAGAAAACTCGACGAACTTACAAACTGGCTTCCAATGTGGAGCTTTGACCACGCGATCGATCAACCTGTCTAATGAGGACATTCGCTCTTTTTGGAATTGGTACAATTGCAGTGTTGATGACCGTGGATTCGCCAACAATATTCCGATTCCAGATTGGGTTTATGATCTTTACCATATTTCCTAGCCCGAAAAATTCAGTCTAGCTGAAAATTGCGAGTCCCAAGGACTTCAATCTGAAACAGCTACGTTTTTGGTCTAAGATTCTGAAGTAAAATAGAAGGGGTCTCCACAGGTACACCTGAACAACAATCTCCGCTTCGAATGTATTATTTATCGAACTCAATCCATTCTGCTTCAAGAGGGGGTGTAATCGAGGGAAGCTTCCTCATACTGAAACCCTGCTCATAAGCGAAGCAAATACCGATTAATTTTCCCTCATCAAATGGTCTACCAAGAAATTCCAATCCTACAGGCATTCCATCGCTGGCAGTAAATCCTGCAGGCACGGTGATACCAGGAAAACCCGTGGCCGTGCTCATTCGAGTGCCGCGACCCATTACATCATAATTATTGAATTCGGACCGCGTTTCGCCCTGATTTGGTGCGGCTTGTTCTATTGTGTAAACTGGCTTTGTTTGGTACGGGTAAATGATCGCGTCTAGCTCGTAATTTTTGAACCATGATATTACTAGCTTCTTGAATGCTTCCCGGTTTCGAACGAAGTTAGCGTAGTCCGGATTTCTGTACATTGGCGCCTCACGAAGAGATTCATCCAACCTTTCTTGAAGTTTGCCGAGTGCCAATCCACTGCCGACTATTTCCTGCATTGTTTTTACCGGAACATCCGGCCCGCGACCAGCGAGATAATGATTCATAGCTTCTGCACGCTCACCGCTAGAGCCACTAACCGTTCGGAGCATTTCAAACATATCTATACTTCCGACAGGGATTGGGTCTAACAGAGTCGCCCCGCCCTCTGCTAGAGAATCGATGGCTTTATCGATTTGAGAAAGTGCTTCTGCATCCTCTGGATCACTTCCAAAGTTGGCTCGAAGAACTCCGATCCGCGAACCCTTCAGGGCGTCCACATCAAGGAACGAATGATAGCCATTTACCGGCATTTTGCCAACGCTTGCAATCGTCGTTAGATCGGCCGCGTCCATTCCAGCCATGTATTGCAGTACAATCGCTGCATCCGTTACGCTTCGTGCCATCGGCCCAGCACGGTCGAGAATTATGGAACTAGGAACAATACCCGCTCGACTAACCAAACCATTGGTAGACGCTATACCCACTAGATTATTTTTAGTAGAAGGATTACGGATTGAAGAACCCGTTTCCGTTCCTAGACCGACCTGGCCAAACACTGCCGCTATCGCTGCTCCCGACCCTGCACTCGAGCCACCAGGAACTTTAGAAAGATTGTAAGGGTTGAGTACCTGACCACCCAGACCGCTTGTCCCACTTGAGCCACTGTTAAACTCGTCCAGATTTGATTTAGCCAGGATTATTGCTCCACTTTCCCTTAGCCTTCGAATGGTAAAAGCATCTCGTACCGGAATAGAATCTTTTAGTCCCTTGAAACCACCAGTTGTAGGCATATCCGCGGTGTCAAAGTTGTCCTTCGGAATTATGGGAATACCGTGCAACAAGCTGCGGGGACCCGTTTTTGAACGCTCAATATCTAGTTTCCTTGCCTCTGTTATTGCTTCTTCGTTAAGAGTAAGAATCGAATTCAAAGCCGGTCCTTGTTGATCGTATTTTTCAATCCTCTTTAAATACATTCCGACCAACTCTTCCGACGTCAAAGTTCCTTGATCGAAGGCTTTTTGGATATCGAAGATCGTGGCCTCATGCAAAGGAATCCTAAGTCGTTCGGCTACTGCTGATGCAATCAGAATAATGGATAAAAGTATTGAACTTATGAATCTGCTATAAGTCATTTGATATTAATCTGGTTAGCCTAGTTTAGTATTGGTCAAAGATGCGAATGAGCTCAGATCTTTCGCTCTTCCCGCTTGCTATAGCCAGCATGAGAAGAATGCGTGCCTTGTGAGGCAGAAGGTTATCTCCTGCGATCAAACCATACTCCAGCATGCGCGAGCTTTCTATCACTCGGCCGCTTCCAGTTCTGGAACAGGCGATAGCTATAACTCCATTGCTTGTTGCAGTCTTAAAAGCTTCGCCTTGAGCCGGCGATGCTCCTCCAGCACCATGACCCGCAAGGACTATCCCTTCCGCTCCCGCACTAGCCAGGAAGGTAATGAGGTCCCCCGCCGCGTCCGCGAAAGACGGTACCACGTCAATTCGTGGGAAAGAGGAAATATCGCTCACATCAAATTCGGATAGGTAGGTATGGCGACGCACAGGTGCCCTCAGAAAATGAACCCCATCTGGGTCGACAACCCCCAATAACCCGAGGTCTCTCGACTGGAAAGCTTCCACTTTATACGCACTCGTTTTTGTGCCCTCTCTCGCACTATTGATCTGCTGATTCATGCAGATCAGAACCCCCTTGTCGCGCGCTTCAGGTGATGCAGCAACCTGAACGGCGTTGTAAAAATTCATGGGTCCGTCTGCGCTGATCGAAGTTGAAGGACGCTGAGCACCCACGATCACAACCGGTTTGTCTGTCTGCACAGTAAGATGCAGAAAATAAGCGGTTTCCTCTAGTGTGTTGGTCCCGTGTGTTAGTACAAAACCGGATACATCTGAACGCAGTGCAGTTTCGTTGATTCTTTCCGCTAGACTCTTCCAAATATCAGGGGTCATACTCGGGCTTCCAATATTCGTAAACTGTTCGGCTTCAAGTTCAGCTATTTTTTTAACTTGTGGAATTAAATCTATTATCTCAGAAATATCGAATCGGCCCGCGCGATAGTCGTACCGCGTCATACGAGTGTCACCTTTGCTCTGGATAGTACCCCCCGTCCCGAGGACAACGACTTTTGGCAAACCAGCATAAGCTGAGGCGAAGGAAATTAAAACAACGGAAGGTATTAAAAATACCTGTAATACTTTCTTACTTATCATGCTGTTTTTAATTTCTCAATACTGATTAAAAATCCTTTGAATCTCGGTTGGTTCGCTAGTCTTGGTCAAAGCAAGTTGAAGTAGTATCCTTGCTTTTTGTGGTCTCAGATTATCACTACTGATTGTTCCCTCCTTTAGCCGGCTCTCACTATTGAGGACCCGACCTTGGCCCTTACGATCGCTGCGAACGACAGTTATTCCTTTTCGCTGAGCTTCTTCTAATGCGACTGAAATATCCGGCGACCTAGATGCTGCGATGATTCCCACTGACCCCGAAGCAACAAGGCCATCAACCGACCCTCTGGATCCTTCCTGATAACCGTAAACAATGTCAACTTTCGGAAGAGAGACAACGTCCGTAATATCAAACTCCGTTTGAAAAGTATGCCGTTTAAGCGGTTTGCGATAATAAACGACCTTATCTGGGTCGGCATATCCGAGAAATCCATACTCTCTTGAATTGAATGTCTCCACGCGGTAAGTATCCGTTTTCGTTCCATCTCTGGCGGAGTTTATTTCATCGTTCAGGACTATCAAAGCCCCTTTTCCGCGAGATTCCGGGGCTGAAGCGACTCTTATGGCATTGTAGAGATTTAAAGGTCCATCTCCACTCGTTGCAGTCCAAGGACGCATCGCACCGACAATCACAACTGGCTTGTCACTTAAAATTGTTAGATTTAGAAAATATGCGGTCTCTTCTAATGTTCCTGTTCCATGGGTAACAACATAACCATCAATTTCCGGCTTTTCTTTGCAGAGTTTATTTATTCGATTAGCAAGCTTCAGAAGAACTTCCCCATTAATACTACCTGATCCAACGTTTATTATCTGCTCGCTTGTTACCCGAGCGAAATCAGATACTTCTGGCACTTCCTTCAAAAGCTCCACTACTGGAAAAGTGCCAGACTCGTATCCTGAAAGCATTTCTGGGCTCGGAGCTGCTCCCGAAATTGTTCCGCCGGTTCCCAAGACATGTATATTAGATTTCGATGCAGACATTGTCATCGATGACAACAATATGAATGAGCCTAATACCAATCGCCTTAAGTTTGAGAATAAATTTAACATCATTTCTGCTATTATATATGTTGCCTTCTAACGGAGGAAGATTTTCTCGCCAAACGTAAGGACTAGTCGGAGCAATGTTTAAGTAATTGAAAAATTAATATTTTATAATTTCTCCGTTTAAACGTGGAGTAGAAGCGGGCGTTTTGCGTTTCATCGTCGTTTGCTCGTAGCCATGAGCGACTTTAAGTACCTCTAGATCCGTAAACCGTTTTCCCATAAATTGGATAGCTATTGGAAGCCCTTCAGCTTGAGTATAACCTCCAGGGACAACTACCGCTGGAAAACCTAATGAAGAAGAAAGATTGTTTGTTGCTGGACTAGCAATCCACCATTCTCTGCTTGGCCCACGCTTTCGATCTAGACGCGGCGCGGGGGCAACTTGAAACGGTTGGGCAATAGCATCTAGATCATAACGCTCAAAAAGTTCTTCGATCAAAGCTATATACATCTTTCTTGTGCGGTACCGGGCCTGATAGTCGAGACTCTTGTCTGGTGATTCAAGTGACATGGCATCAACCATACGCTGAGTAAATTTGTCCTCTCCTACCGCTTCCATCCAATCGGCAACGTTTTTGAAAGGTGCTTTAGCACCAAGACGAGCCAGATAAGCGTTCGTGTAGTGTATTTTTTCATACTCAGCCGTACGAAGTCGGGGTTGGGAAGTATCATCAGCGATTGTGGGGTTTCCCGTTAGAATTGGATCAACAATGAATGCACCGGCCTTTCGCAAGTCGATTAATGCTTCGTCAAAAATTGAGAGTGCCTCTTTATATTCGTCAGCTACGGGTATCATTTCCCTGAGTACACCAATTCGTTTTCCGACGAGCGAATCCTTCGACAGCTCTTCTGCCCAATCACTCATCGGGAAATGTCCAATCGGATTAAAAGTAGTAAAATCCTCCGCGTCCCATCCGGAGATAACGCTAAATAAGGTTGCAACATCGAAGACACTACGGCCCATCGGTCCAGGACGATCCTGTGTAGCTCCGCGCGGAATTATCCCTGAACGACTTACCATGCCATATGTACCAACCATTCCAACAAGACTGCAGTTAGCAGATGGATTTTGAACAGAAACGCTAGTATCAGTTCCGATGGCAAGAGTTGCGAAGTAGGCCGCCATCGCCACCCCACTACCATTTGACGAGCCACCCGGCGAATACTCTAAATTGTAAGGGTTTTTGCTCGCACCTATTGGATGTGTTTCATCGAAATCGTTGCCGAACCAATTAGAGGTAGATACCTTGCCAAGTATAATCCCGCCTGCCTCTTGCATTCTAGTAACGATCGTCGCATTACGGTCAGGTATTGGAGCCCCCAAGGGAACGAATCCTCCCGTAGTCGGTTGGCCAGCTACATCAATGAGATCTTTTAGAAGGATTGGGATACCGTGGATGGGTGAGCGTCTTCCTTTTTCAATTCTTTCGATATCTAGCTCCCTAGCCAGCTCCAGAGCGTTCTCATCAATGTGAATTACGCAATTTACTGCAGGGCCCTTCTTGTCGTATGCATCTATACGCTTGAGGTATAGCTGCACCAGCTTTTCGGAAGATAGGACACCTGCATCAATCGCCTCATTGATGTCCGTAATAGTAGCCGTAGAAAGGTCAAAAGTTTCTGAAGAGACCTTGCTTAAAAAAAAGGCCGATAATGCAAAATAGATAAGGTGTATTCTTCCGAGCTTAAGCATATTTAAAGTTGTATGGTTTATAATCGTACTTACGTTTTTGCAGACCATGAAAATCAATACGTAATGACTTCTCCGTTGAGGGGAGGTGTTGTTTCAGGAAGCTTTCTGTTTTTCGAGACAGCTTCATATCCGGACGCTAACTTGATGAGAGTAGGTTCACTAAAGGGACGACCTAGGAACTCTAAAGCTATCGGCAGATTTTTGTTTGTGAAACCAGCCGGGACCAAGAGGCCGGGAAAACCAGTCTGCGAAGACAATGCATTGTCCCCCTCACTATTACTCCAACCATCAACAATTTTAGTAGCCGGTAACGTTTTAAAAGGGTGAACAAGGGCATCTAATTGGAATTCGTCCATAACTCTAATTAGGGCATCACCCAGCATCTCACGATTTTTTAGTCTGCTTATGTAGCTTTCATTAAAATCTAGAACGCCAATATTATCGCGTTCCCGAAGCCGTTCGAGATGTTCTGGATTTTCTTCGATCATCTCTGTCATATTTTTATACATAGCGTCCGGACCTAGACCAGATAAGTAGTAGTCAGTGGCCGCTTTCTTTTCCCAAGCTGAAACTCGAGTGTTGGTAGCCAGACTTAGTAAAGGTAGACCGGTGCTAATTGGGTCTATCACAGTTGCTCCAGCTTGTTTTAGCTGATCTATTGCATTTTCAATCAAAGAAGTTGCCTCCTCGTGAACCTCACCAGGCCGGAACATTTCGCGAAGAACCCCAACTCGAGCGCCTACCAAACCTGTGTCCGGATCAACGTATTGAGTATACCCTCCTTCCGGAATCTTACCTCTCGAAGCCATGGTTACTAAATCCTCTGGATCAAAACCCGCAACCGCCTCCAACGTTGCTGCGAGGTCATAAACAGACCGACACATCGGACCGCCGCGTTCATGGGTTAATGCGTTCATTGTCATACCTGTTCGGCTGACAAGCCCAAGAGTAGGTGCGAGGCCAATCAGGTTTGCTTCTGAGGTTGGATTTCTTATCGATACGCCCGTTTCGCTTCCAAAGCTCACTTGTGCGAAAACAGCAGCAATTCCAGCTCCCGATCCGGAACTAGACCCTCCAGGCACATATTCTAGTGCATAGGGGTTGAGAGTTTGACCTCCAAGTGTGCTCGCACCCCATGGAGCCTCTGCGAACCAATCATTCATATTCGTTTTTCCAAGGATTATACCTCCATTTTCCTTAAGTTTTTTGGCGACCCATCCGTCTCTCCAGGGCATCGATCCTTTTAATCCAATGAAGCCGGCAGTGGTTGGCTGACCAAAGGAATCGAAGAGATCTTTTAATATAAAAGGTATCCCATGTATTTTCGAGCGGGGTCCGCTCTCGGAGCGCTCTTTATCTAAGTTCCGAGCAATTTCCAAAGCGTTTGGCTCGACGAATATCATTGCATTAATCGCCGGTCCCGATTGATCGTAAGCCTCTATCCGAGATAAGTACATCTGAACGAGCTGCTCCGAATTAAGCGTACCCGCATCGAAGGCCTTATTAATGTCCTCAATCGTTGCATCAGCGAGATCAACAGAGTTGGACCCGAGCAGTGTGTTGGCGGAATACCCTTGAAGAAAGAGTATGAGGATTGCGGTAAAACTATTTAGGTGCATAATTGAAGGAAATTAATTATTGGTATTCAAATGCTTCTCCGGGAAGAGAAGGAGTAGCTGGTGGGGTGGTACGATGTTTGGTAAATTGCTCGTAACTGTAGGCCAGTTTTATTAGCTTAGCTTCGCTGAACGGTCGCCCTAAAAACTCTATGCCTATTGGGACCCCAGCAGGAGCTTCATTACTAGCAGGGGAGAATCCCCCGGGAAACGTTATCGCTGGAAGACCCGAGCTTGAGCCCATAAACCCGTTGCGCTCCACTTGATCAGGGTTTTTAGTTGCCGGGACGACCAAACGCTTTTGATGAGTGTAAAAAAGAACGTCTAGAGCATACTCATCCATCGTCGCTACAAGTTTATCTTGGAAGCGCGATTGATTGATAAGGCGCTTAGCGTACTCAGGATTGTCCAATGCGTTTTCCAATTTTGTATCTTCTTTAAGGCGATCCAAAATCGGTTTGTAGGTGAGACCGGCAGCAACAAATTCTTTCAAATTCTTAAATTTCGAATCGGGCCCAAGGCTAGTAAAATATTCATCCATAGTCCACATCGACTCAAAGCCACTCACACTCAGCACAAAGCTACCAGCGGCAATGTCATCAAGTAGCGGAATGCTTACCGGGAAGACAGTAGCACCAGCCGACTTCATGTCCTCTATAGCTTTCATAGTAACCTTTGTTACGATGGGATGATCAGGGTGGCTTCCATCGCCAAGCAGCTGCGGAACAAAACCAATACGAGCACCATCCAATGAATCTTTTTGAAGATAAGATGTGTAACTTTCTGGATATTTATCAATTCCCTCCCAAGTCGCCTTGTCTTTCGGATCGAAACCGACTAAATAATCCATCATGACGGCCGCGTCAGCAACGTAGCGAGTTATCGGCCCCGCGGTATCCTGCGTGTAAGAAATAGGTATAATTCCATCGCGGCTGATGAGACCAAATGTAGGACGGATCCCAACGAGATTATTTGCCGATGCAGGCGATCTCGTAGATTGGCCCGTATCAGATCCTGTTCCGAGGATACCAAAAGTAGCAGCAATGGCGGCTCCCGTGCCACCGCTTGAACCTCCCGGTGTTCTGCTTTGATCAAAAGCATTCAGGGTCTGTCCCATTAAAGAGCTTATCGATACCCCACTGCGGGCAAGTTCACTAAGGTTTACTTTTGCAAAGATAATGGCCCCCGCATCTCTAAGTCTTTCGACTGTGAATGCATCATCCGGAGCAATACTTCCCACTAAAGCCTTCGATGCCCCAGTGTTTGGCATGTCATAGGTATCGTAATTGTCTTTAAGAAGAACTGGAATTCCGTGTATACGACTTCGAGGACCAGAAATATTTCTTTCCTCATCAAGTTTCCGAGCTAATTCCAAAGCATTCGGGTTGATAGCTATTACTGAATTAAGCTTCGGACCTTTTTGGTCATAGGCCTCTATTCTAGCTATACAAAGTTTTACTAGTTCCTCTGCTGTCAAAGCCTTCGCTTCAAACGCATCATTAATATCTTCTACCGATGCCGTCTGGAGGTTGAACTCTTTGGCATTAAGAGATATCAGAGCCGCAATCACAAACGACGCACCAATAAGCTTTTCAACCTTACCGCGAAACATAATCAGTTAGAAGAGGGGGAGTGCTTGGTGGCAAAGTACGGTGTCCGGTTGATTGCTCGTACGAATAAGCCAACGAAAGTATGGCTGCTTCATCAAAAGCTCGACCGAGAAATTCGACAGCAACCGGCTGGCCAAGTGTCGTTATTCCAGCGGGAACTACTACAGCAGGTAGACCAGAGACTGAGCTAAGTCGGATTTTTGTGTAGGTGGACGGCTCATTAACTAGTTCTGAGGGATAGTTGTTGTGAATGTAGACTAGTGCATCCAGGCCGTTGTCGTTTAAAAGGTCTAGGAGGACAGATCTCATTTCCTTCCGCCGCTGCACGTGCTCCTTGTAATCTGGAGAATCAAAGTTAGAGGCCGAAGCCAAAGCATTCTCGTAGCGTTCCCATTTCCCAATCACAAAGCCGCCTGTCTTGTAGAATTGTTCTAAAGTTTTGACTCCATACGATTCGTCAAGAGACGCAAAGTAGCTTTCAAGGGCGGGGCCAATCTCCGTGGGTGTTATATTACTAAGGGAAAGCTGATCCATAAGATCCGTATATCCTGTATTCACCTCGACAATTGTTGAACCATTTGCTTCGCAGTCTGATACAGCATCTTTCACGATCGAAACTGCCTCGGCACAAACGGGATCATCCTCGACGAATAACTCGCTAACCACCCCTAGCCTAGCACCGTCCAAAGAGCTTTTGTCTAAAAAAGATTGGTAGGGCTCTGGGCTCAGCTTGCCATCACTCAAAGAGGTTATTGCGTCCGCCGGGTCTACCCCGGTGGTGTAATTCAACGTTACCGCTACGTCGTACACGTTTCTCGCCATAACACCGACGCGGTCTAGCGTTGTGGAAAGCGGTATTACCCCGTCGCGGCTGATTAAGCCCTCCGTTGGTGCTAATCCCACGAGATTATTAGCACTCGATGGTCCACGGACGGACGATCCTGTTTCTGTACCAAGCCCTGATACCGCAAACACTGCTGCTAGGGACGATCCTGTTCCTGAGCTCGAACCATCGCTATGTCTTCTTAGATTATAAGGATTGCGAGGCTGCCCGCCGAGCGTGCTAGCTCCCGGGAGCCCCGGTGACCCTGAGGCGAATTCGCTCAGGTTAGTTTTGAGAAATATTATAGCTCCACCCTTTCTAAGTTGTTTTATAACGAACGCATCATCAGGAGCGAAGTTATTAGCCAGACCGATTGCACCCCCGGAATTCTGAATGCCTAGTGTATCAATGTTATCTTTTACGGCGATCGGAATTCCATGAAGAGGTCCCCGTATTCCATTTGTCTGGCGTTCCCTATCCAGTAGTTTAGCCTCCTGCCTCCAATGGGGGTTGATAGAAATTATTGAATGCAGCTTTGGGCCGCTAAGCTCGTAGGCAGCGATTCGCTGAAGATACTTTTCGCAAAGATCCTCATACGTGAGTAATCCCTCTCCAACCGCACGCTGTATGTCGTCTATAGTTGCCGTAGTCAGATTCAACTCAGATCTAGCCGACTGAGCAAAGAACAGAGTTAATGATATGCAAATTATACAAATTCTAGATCTCATATTCTGGATCAACGGCTTTAGTATTCAAACGTCTCACCCGAGAGCGGAGGCGTAGTTTCCGGAGTCTTGCGAACTGGACCTAGCTGCTCATAAGCATATCCCAATTTAAAAAGGACTGATTCGCTGTAGGGCCTGCCCAGAAATTCTACGGAAATAGGTCCGTTTTCTTCGGAGGTATAACCGGCTGGTACTAGCAAAGCCGGCAAGCCTGTGACGGAACTGAAAGGGTTATCTCTCTCGTCATGCCTTTCGCCGTGAGGCTCAGCAGGTATGGATTTGAAAGGATATACTAAGGCATCAAGACGGTATTTATCCATCAGATCAAGAGCTGCTGCTTTCAGAGATTCTTGACTATCACGCTTTGCTAAAAACTCGGCGTCATGCATGAGAGAATCTATTTCTCTCCTACCTTGAATTATACTTTCTTTGACAAGGCTACCCCCCTTCTCGATCAGCTCATCGACATTTTTTATGACCGCATCTGGACCGAGCCGACGGAAATAAATATCGTAAGAAAATTGAGCCTCGTAATAATTAGTCCGCGTTTCTGAAAGCAACGGAAAAAGATCCAAACCAATACTGAGATTATCAATCACGGTCGCACCTGCATCGTGCATCCGATGAATTGCCGATTCGACCAATGCTACAGCCTCTTCGTGATCTTCACCCACGCGGAAAAGGTCCCGAAAGATACCTATACGAGCTCCTCGAAGGCCATCTTTGTCGAGAAAAGTTGTGTACGAAGATTTAGGAACTCTTCCGGGTGAATTCATAGTTAGAAGATCCTCTGCGTCAAAGCCTTGAACAACATCCGTCATTGCAGCCACATCGTAAACAGTCCTGCCCATTGGTCCGCAGCGCTCTTGTGTGAAAGAAGTCATCACCATTCCCGTTCGTGGTATTAGACCTCGCGTTGGAGCCAATCCCACAAGGCTATTGTTTGAAGTTGGATTGCGAATGGAAACCCCGGTTTCAGTTCCCAGTCCTATTTGGGCGAAAACCGCAGCAAGTGCTGCCCCCGTTCCTCCACTTGACCCGCCAGGCGTTAATTCGAGATTGTAAGGGTTATTCGTGCGACCGAGTACAGAACTTTGGTCCTTGGGATCAGCAGGGCTTCCAAACCAGTCGCTCATGTTGACCTTTGCAAATATTATAGCTCCTGCTTCGCGAAGTCTCTTGACAACGGTCGCATCATACAAGGGCTGAGAATTCTTTAAAGGAAGAAACCCTGAGGAGGTTGGCATATCGTAAGTATCGAATAAATCCTTTAATACCACCGGAATTCCATGTAGTTTCGAACGCGGTCCAGATTCGGACCTTTCTATATCTAGCTTACGAGCAATCTCAATTGCATTCGGTTGTAGCGTTATAACAGTATTTATTTTAGGTCCCTTTTTATCGTAAGTCTCTATGCGCTTTAAGTACATGGAGACTAGCTTTTCTGCGTTCAAGGATCCAGAATCGAAGGCTTCATTTATGTCTTCTATAGTAGCTTTTTCTAGTGAAAAACTCTTTGAAAAAGCGTATCCACTAAACCAAAATATCGACAGAAAAAATCCGGTGCGATAAAAATACTTTATTATATTCATACTAAAATTAGGGAAACGAGATTTACGGAGATCTGAAATTTCAACTCCGAAAAAATTACCAAAGACCGTAAAAACGATTAAGTTTATAAGTGTCTGTTAGAGCGGGGATGCCCGCTCTAACAGATGGCTAATAGGGTTTTAGGTCAGAAACCAACTATGATCAGAAAGTCTTCGAGATCGTAACCTGCCAACGACGGGGTAGCATTACAGATATCAGCTCATCCCCAGATGTACTACCGCTACGTCCTCTGAAATAGAGCTCATCTGTAAGGTTAAAAATATCCAGCTTAGCTGCAAAACTTCCACGTTTCCAACCAATTGCAAGGTTGGCTGTCGTTGCCTCCGGGAGCATGACCACGCCATAGCGACCTGATTGTACCTCAGAGATGTAGTTCCCGCTGAGCGTAAAATTTAGACCGTACGGGGCTTTATATCCCATAGCGATACCGTGGCTAGTATTTGGATACGCGGGCCTTTCGATTTTTTCTCCCGCTTGAACCCTGTGGCCAGCCTGACCACCCCACGTAAACGCTTCAGCTGGGTAAATAACCTCACCAGTTACCGGATCAAGTACATCTTCGAACCCGTGTGTCGTCCCATGAAGCCTCAGCCAACCTGCGCGGCCTGAAACGTCGAGAGTCTTTTGGGCTACACTGAATCCACTCAAGTAAAACTTTTCGTTAGGAACCCAACGAACTTCGAGCTCTACACCTTCTCCAGTGAGAACACCCAAACTACCGATCAGCGGATTACCGTTCGGATCCTCGTCAACAGTCGCTCGCTCTTGACGATAACCAGCTAATGCCCAGTAGAGTTTTCCATCAAAGTGTGACCCTTTAATTCCAATCTCCTCTATGCTCGCTTCAGCGTACGCTCCGTCTCCAATCAAGTTCTGAGCTAAAGTCAAAGCAGATCCGTCAGACAACGCGGTTTGTAAACCATAGGTTCCATATAAATTCAGATTGTTCGGGAGACTGTAGTAAACACTGCCCGTGTACGACACTCCATCGTCAGTATCCCGAGTTGATGTGTCTGCTGTGCGGAAACTCGGTGTGCCATCAGCTCCAGAAGCAAAAACGTATATTCCTTCTCCGTCAACGTCCGCATAGTCAGCAGTCTCTGCATCGATGTAGTCGTATCTTGCTCCAAGGATTACGCTTAAGTTTTCGCCGACGGTAATATCCAGCATAGTTCCAATTCCATACTCGTCATACTTACTGTGTCGCCATCTTGTATAGGGGGCTCCACCATTATAATAATCCGAGTTTTCTCTTGGAGTTATGAAAAGGTCCCTTGGAGTCCGCTCGTTCTTTGGCATCGCAAGGTTTGGGCGGTTGTCGTAATCACCAAAGTTGCAGTGACGCTGCGCATCCGTATGTCTAAAGTTGACAGCAGATATGGAATTGACTGTTACCGAGTTATCGCTGTATAGTTCTGTTTCCAAAGAAAATTTGTTCTCGAAAGCCCATATATCTTGCTTCTGATAGAAAGGTAGTTCCGAGTCCTTAAATTGATCCTGTGAATCCAAGATCATTTGATTCTTCATTTTAACGTCACCCCCATCGTTGATGAAATCTAGGTAAAAAAGTCCTAGTTTTGCATACAACTCCTTCTCAAGCGATACGTGACCCCAATCGACTTTAGTCAATTCTACCGTGTCAGGGTCCATTACAAATCCCCGAGGCAGCTGGTTCAAAAGCTTCATATTCGCATCCCCTAGCATTCCCGCAAATTCTGGCCGCATCGTTTGAAAAGCCTCCAAAGCACTATTAGCGTTAGCCACGACCGGTACTTCGCCAGCGAGTGCGTCTGTATAACGAGAATCGAAGCGTTGTCTTAGTGAATTATTCCCAGATGAGTTCGTACGACCTGACACTATAGGGGAAGCTGTTTCGAACTCCAAGTGACCGATCTTCCCGCTTTTATCGAGATCAAGATCGACCAAAAAGGTTCCACCCCAGTAGTTACCGTTGTCGATAAGGTCCTGCGTTATGCGTGTCATAAATCCGCCGGCTGTACGTGTTTCCTGGAGGTTAAAGCCTGTTTCAAGCCGCCAACTTTCGGTAAGCTCTTGAGATATCGCCCCTTGAAGAATCTTTTGCCCAATAGGAATATTCTCATAAAACGACTCAGAATCCTCCTCTAGTGCATAAACATAATAACCGCCTCGGCGCTCCGAATTGCCCGTGAAGTTAATTGGTCCGCCGAAGCCAAGCGAAACTTCGCGCTTGCCGTACGATCCAAATATTCCCTGAACAAAACCTTCGTCCTCTTCTAGGTACGCCCCTTGCCGTGAACGACCCGATTTCGGCGTCATATTGGTATATCCTCCAATTTTGCCAGATCCAAAATAAGCAGGAGCAGGACCACGAACAACTTCGATCTGATCATTCGCACCTAAAACCGTCCGAGAATTGCCTTGGGGCTCTATTCGTTTCATACCCCGAAAGTAGGTGTCTGCCGTCATTGCACGAATATCTATGTTACCCTGTACCCCCCAACGGGTTACAGTATTGGTGCTTGGGGCAATACGAGCTAAGTCAGCCACCTCACTTATCGACAACTCCGAAATCATTTCGGAACTCACGACAGTAGCGGACCTAGGCGTTTCTAATATGGATTTAGAGAACCCTAAGACTCCTTCTATGGGCTGGTTAGGCAAAACGAAGTTTGGGTCACCGGCTCCGTACGTTACCAGATCTTCTAGTGATCCCTCGACGTCTTGAGACTGCGCTTGCTTTGTGCAAATCGCTACAATTAGCGCAAAGCTTGACAGTCGAAATAAATGACCTACCTTCAAAGCAAGGTTAGGGTGTTGGTTTTCGTTCATATTACTTGTGTATTCTGTTTTTGTATTCGTGTGGTTACGACGGCTTTAGCAGTTGAGATGCCAACTACCCTTTCCTCGCTTTTATTGAAAATTAGTCTAAAAGCTACTAAACGACTTGAGCAAAAGTATAAGGTTTAGGTACCGTTTGATGCAGGTTTCAAATCACTTAGTGAAATTAGCCAAATGAGATAAGAGCTATCTGTATTCAATCATCAAAGACACTTCGAGCAATTGAGATGCCAAGTATTCTTTCTTCGCTCTTATTGAGTATTAATCTAAAAGACCGCGTTATATTTGAATAAAAGTGTAGCAAAATTACCTCTCTCTTGCTACCTACCATCTTCTGGTGATCTTCATTCTGCTTTGCCAGCAGTCGACGGTTGTTTGACCGATTCTCCCGTCGGCACCTATCGTTTCGTTCAGCCTTGTTTTCCCGAAGTTTATAAAATCAATCAACGCTTCCCAATTTTGATCAAAATTATACACGAAGCGGGCGTTACTGGTCATTTTATCATCAAGGTACTCAAAAGTGCTTAAATTTGGACCGTACTTATCAATAGATTTGTCTTTATGATCTATCTGCAAGAGCCACCGGAATTTGCCTATCGACTGCTCTAGAGAAAAACGAAATTTATTCCGTGCCACTTCAGGTAACTTCGTAGGAAGAACATACTCTAAATTCGTATCTGCATCCGATTCTCTGTACTCATGAACAAGCCGGATATTAGTCTTTTCTTTCCCGAAGAAATTAGAGGAGAAGGTTTTGGACATTGAGAAATCAAACCCTCGTATACTAGCGTTTGTGCCGTTTGATTGTGAGCGAGACCTGAAACCTGCGTAGGGTCCACTTTTGATAGTATCCTCAACCGAGTAGAAAAAGTCATTGATGCCAATACTGGTAAGTTTCGCACTAACCGAAACACCAGTGGGTATTTGCTTCGTCCAAGAAGCCGATATTGCTTCAAAAAAAGTAGGCTTCAGGAATGGGTTTCCTGCAGTTACAATGTCGCTCGTCCGAGAGATTATCCTGTAAGGTATCAGGTCGTAGTAATCCGGCCGAGCTATCGTTCGTTGCCAACTAAGGTTTGAGGTTGAGGACTTTGAATGCCGATATGATGCCGAAAAGGTTGGGAAAGTATTCGAATAGTCTTGGAAACCTGCCTTGGGCGAAACCTCGATCGAGCCATCATCTTGAGCAATTACTTCAAAACCGAAAGTTTCTATTTTTGTATTCTCATTTCGAAGTCCAGATAAGAAAACCCAATCTCCTAGAGTGAAAGTAGCATTTGAATAGATGCCAAAGACTCGCTCGTAAGAAGTATAGTCCTGAGATAGGGAGTCTTGCTGTGACGAAACTGTGTCGAAACTGTAGTTAGATTCGTTGGAAAGAAAATGTGCATGGATCTCATTTTCGGACGGAAAATACCCAAGTTCATAATCCCTGCCGAGGATTGGTCCTTCGGCCTCATTTCTTCCAACCTCAGACAATCTGTAGCTCCCATCATATCCATTAAAATTTCTTCTGACTTCAAAATTTTCCCTTACTTTTTCTCTGAAAAGGGACCCGAACGATAAATCAATTTTGAATAACGAATGATTACCGCTCCAATTCGTATCTAAGTATACCACATCATCGCTGTCTTCAGTACTCTTGCTCTCAAACCGAATTTCCAGAAAATCAAACTGATGCAGGTTTTGCTCAGCAATATTCCCCTCAATAACAGGCTCTTCTTGATTGATCACATTCAAAGTTATCCCTTCGTTGAGTCTGTCTTCGAACTGAATTGTTGATATTCCTGGACGGAGGCGCTTCCATTGACGATTAACTGCACCTAATCGGATCTTCAATTGGTCAAAGTCCAAAATAAAGCCCGAACCGAAGACAGTCTCCGTTCTTGAGTCCGGACCTTTACGAAAACTTTTTCTCTTTCGGCTCTCACCGAATGTCACCTCTGAATCTTCAATGAAAAGAGGACGAGCCATTTTGAATTCTAGCCGCAATCTTTCTTCAATCTCTTCAATAATTTCCTGGCTAGATGCTAAGAAAAATTTGTGCGGCCCGATGGAAGTCTGTCCTTGTAATCTTAGGTGCCTAGTTCGAGTTTCCAGATTTCGGACATCAAACCGTGCTGTATTGGGCAAATAACGATCTATTGAGGGATCCTTTTCTGAGTCCCACAGATACTGGAGAGATTCGAAGCGTCTATCATATTTATTCGAACCGATGTCTATAGAAACCCTCGATGATTTTTTGCCTTTATTATAAAAAGAGTATTGCAGATTCGTCCCATATCCAAAATTTCCCGTCAGATTATTATATCGAGACAATAAACTAAGAATATTTTTTTGATCGTTTTGTTGATAAGCGGACCAAAGGTATCCTAGGGCCAAGAAACCTTCTGCATCTTCTGACGCACTAAGCTCGCTAAAGTCTGAAAATTCTGCCGTCTCAGAGGAAACAGGGTTTACTTTTTTTAAGATACGGCTTCTGTCGCGAAGCGACTCTTCGCTGCTTATTTCCTGGGCAATGGACTCTTGGGTTCCGATAAGGAATACCGCAATGATTGGAATGAAAAACCTCATTAAATACGACAAAAGACTCCGAAAGCTTTGTCGCCTTCGACATATTTTGTGAGTAATATTAAGTCCTGTCGGTCGGAATAACTGATCTGAAAAGACGTTTCCTTTACCCAATCAATATCTCATGCTTCTGGCAGCTGACTCCACTTTTTCTAGGAAGTCTTTAACATTACCTTGAGGCCTTATCGATTGGGCTCTTTGCAAAAGCCTAGCTGCCTCTGGAAAATCTCGACTGCGAACTAGTAAACGGGCGTGCTGAATCAAGCCATCGACCTCTGTTTCCTCAACATCCTGTGCTCGCTCGTAATAGATAATCGCTTTCTCTATCTCATTCTGCTGGCTATAGTAGTTAGCCAATAGAAGCAGGGCCTGCCCATTTAGTGGATCTTTTTCGACAACTTCTGTTAAAACTATCATCGCTTCCGCATCGTTACCCGTCCCAAGTGCGACTTGTGCCTCGTAATTGAGCAAAGTAGTTTGCTCATCAGGACTGAGTTCGCTTCCGACAATCTCTCGTGTAGCTTTAACTAATTGACCGAGTTGGACCCATGCCTCTCTGATCGCTAGGGCGTTTATTGTGCGCATTAAACGGCTTTTGTTTAGATCATCTAGCGTCAAAGCCTCGATGTAGTATTCCACCGCTAGGTCTGGCGCATCTCTATTAATAAAGATGTCCCCAAGTAGAGTGAGGCTAGTCCCCGAAGATTTCCCAAGCTCATTAACAATCTGCAAATTAGCAGCTGCCTTCATCTCCTCATCTTCTCCGATAAAAGCGTTTGCTTGAAGCATTAGAAGGCTCGTGTCTCCGGGGTTAACTGCGATGAGCTCATCAAGTATACCAATTGCTTCTTCGTTGTTGCCAACATTAATTAGACATTGGGCCTTACCGAGCTTCCAATCTCGGCTTTCAGGATCGAAAATCAAAGCAAGCCTGTAAGCGTCCAATGCACTCGCGGTTTCTCCCTTATTAAGGTAAACGTATCCAATAAGTCCTAGCAAAGATCCATCCAGACTTCCTAGGGCAGCAGTCTTTAAGAGGGAAGAAAGAGCCGCATCATAATTTCCTGTCTGAACATAAAGAATTCCAAGGTTTTTATGAGCACGCGCGAAGCCAGGAAATTTACCCAAAGCAGCATTGTATGCAATAATAGCTTTTTCGCTGTTGGCCGCTTGAAAATGCAAATTTGCCAAGGTGTAATCTAGTGCCCCACTTGATTCCTCAGTTATTGAACTCTCTAGCATTGTAATAGCATCTTGGGGACTAGAGCTGATGAGTGGAGTCAGGGTCTCGAAAAGTGTTTTCTCATCGCTAGTGATGCTAGGTGTCTTCGCAGTATCAAAAGCGTATGATCCCGTAAACGCTTTGACAAATTTAGGATTCTCCCAGCTAATTTCCTCTAAGTCGTAGACGGAACTATGAGATGTTACTGCAAAAAGTAAGCTTGTTAGGAGTGATAGGTTTGTTAAAAATCGATTCATATTTAATTGGTAAATAAACAATTCATTTAGCTACTGCATGCGAAAAGGTATATTGATTTCGTAACGGGCCCTAACAGGCTTACCGTCTTTTGTCGGAGTTTCAAAAAGACATTCTTCGACCGCGTCGATCGCTGGCTGTGTAAATTCTCTGGCTGTCGCTTTAACCACTTTTTCTACCTCAGCTCTCCCATCGGTATTTATGATGAGTATTAAAGAAACATTTCCGCTAATGCGTAGTCGCCGCAACTCAGCTGGATAAATAGGCAAAACCGTTTTCAACCGCCGCGGTGGTTGGTCGAGATCAGACACATCAAATATTTTAAGATCTCCAACCGTGTCTGGCTCCACTCCAAACCCTTCAAAGGCAAAAGCACCCGCTAAAGCATCTCCAATCCCTGGATTGAGAGCCAAACTCATCTGGCTTAGCGAAAGCTGTTGGACGTTCCTACTCATTTCTGGAGGCGGTTCGTCCACTATTTCCTCTTCGGGGGGCGGAGGTTCCGGTGGAGGCGGTGGTGGCGGAGGAAGCGACACATCAACCGTAACAATATCTGATTTATCGTTCCCGCCACCGCTTATATATTGGGTGAAGGGCAAAATTAAAAATACTCCTGAAGCGCAAAGCAACATCGCTATGATTGTCTTTAGACCATTAGAAGAATTCTCTTCTGTGAATCTAGGAACTCTATGTTCGGTATTTTCGACCATAAACCATTCACTTCATATCGTCTGTAGAAATACTAACAGACATTGCTCCACCAAGCTTTGCCTCATCGATGACCCGGACTAAAAGTTCCGTTGGTACTGTTCTATCTGCTTGAATTATAACTGGCATATCTTCTTCCGAAGTAAGCCTCTGTACGGTGGATCGAATACCTCCAATGCCAACGTCTTTCCCTCCATATACCACTTGTCCATTTGAGGTTATCGCTATCAATATGCTATTCTTATCCAAGTCTATAGCCGACGCAGCTTGAGGCTTACTGACTTCCACTCCAGTCTCTTCCACGAAGACCGTTGTTACGATAAAGAAAATAAGAAGAATAAACACCATATCGATTAGTGGTGAGATATTTATCTCATCACTGCCGGAAGATGAATTTGTGAGTGTTCTGGCTCTGGGCATAATTTTTTACCTAGGCTTGACTGCGCTTTGCATCGAGAAGGTGTTGGTTTATTGAGTTTTCTAATTTTTTTAAAAACAAATCCAATGCATCGAGTTTTTTCCTTATTGTTGAAATGACTACAATTGCTGGTATAGCTAAAACTAATCCGGTTTCAGTGGTTATAAGTGCCTCCGAGATACCTCCCGCTATCAGCCCAACGGTGTTTGATCCTTCGCTTGAAGAAAGACCGCTGAAAGTAGTGAGCATTCCTCCCACAGTTCCAAGTAGTCCAGTCAAAGGCGCGGCACTTACTATGATGGCGACAAATTTGATACGTCTACCGATACTCTCAACAAGAGTGTGACGGACCTCCTGAAATCTCAGACTTACATCTTGCGTAGTCTTTTTATCTGCTAAGACAAAGTTTATAATTCGCCCTATATCCCCCTGGGCATCTGCTGGCTTCTCTACCCAATGCCTCCATATATTGCTATCAGTTTTGATATAATTCTTAGAAGATAGCCGAAAGTATATTTCGAAAATTGAATAGTATATCAATAAGCCCAGTATAAATAACGGTCCCATCAACCAGCCGCCCTCAGTCCAAATCTTAAGAGCATCTTCTGTAATAAATTCTATCACTTTTACCCGCTAACCAAAAAGACTTCTAGGAATTGTCATTAGTCGGTGCCTCCAACAGAGATACTCCATTCACAAATATTACAGAAGTTTTCTCCATCTTAGCGATCATCGAATTCGCTTTCCTACTGAGAAAGGCTGATAGCAAAAGTGAAGGTATTGCTACAACCAAACCAAATTCTGTGGTGATAAGTGCTTCCGAAATCCCAGACGATAGGGACTTTGCGTCTCCGGTACCAAAAAGAGTAATTAACTTAAATGTATTTATCATGCCTGTCACAGTCCCAAGCAGCCCGAGTAATGGTGCGACAGCTGCTGTAACGCTTATAAAAGACAGGCCCCTCTCTAATTTAGGTTTCTCTTCGAGCAAATCCTCGAATAAAATTTCTTCTAAAAGTTCTTTGGGTAAATGGTGGTTTTTGATGCCCTTCAATAGTATGCGAGATTCCGTTCCGCCATAGCTTTTCACTACTCTCTCCGCTCCAGCATTATCTGATTTTTGAAGGTGCTCTAAAACGTCGTAAACTATTGATGGCGACAACAGTTTGTATTTGCTTAGCTCCAAGAATTTGAAGGCCGCAATGGATAGCGAAAGAAATGCAAAACTCAAAATCGGGTACATCCAGAGACCCCCCTTTCCTATGTGCTCGACGAGGGTTTCCTTCGTGGCTGAAATCGCAGTTGCTCTGCCGCCCGAGGTGTCCAACGGGATTTCGCCCTCTCCTGCTTGAACGAAATTAGCAATTGCCATATTTGAGTCAGGATCGAACGTGAGAATTCTTGGTTCTATTGAAGCACCCCGCTCAACTAAACCAGCTGAACTACCGTCGGAAGAAGCGAAAAATGATACGGGACCCAGGTGAGCGAATTTTCCTTCAACTACGCTGCCATCTGCTGAAATAGCCTCCCCAGGGAAAGAGAATCCTGCCGCATTTTTATCGATCCTTTCTAAACCCATCTTTACTGCCGATAATCTTATCTGAATCAGATCATCAGTCGCGACACCACCCTTCTCGCTTGCATTTAAAACAGCCAGAAGGTCGTCTTGGTACAATTGCATTTCACTCGGATGAACTGATGCATTTAGGCGATTTGCATAATCAAGAAGAAGATTTGAAATATAAGCTATTTCGTCTTCTCTTGCGGTAAGTTGACTTTCTAACGATGAGATCTCCAAGCCAGAATTATCCTTGCGTCTTTGCAATAATTGCTGCTCTGATCGCTTAAGCTCGACTTGCTGTGAAAGCTCTCTTACTTCTGTTGCTATTGGAATTTTTTGTTCGGCAACTGTATTGCGAAATTCTGCCAATTCATCTATCGCTTTTTCAAGTCTAGATTCCGCACTGTCGGACAGGTTGCTTAAACTTTCTGCAAAGAGCGAGACATATGCAATTTGAGTAATAGCTATGTGTAAAAATAAGAACGGAATTTTTAAATTAAATTTCATATAGAATAATTGTACCGATTCAGTCTAAAATTTTGATTGGGAGAGATACGAACACTGGCGGCTCGTCGTTTTGGTTAACTGCTATTGCTTTAGCTATGTTTTCAGCTATTTCGCCAGAAACTGAAGTCCATTTCCAGCCGTCTCCTTGGGGATATCCAAATCCTGCGTACTCTGCACCCGCGTCCGCAAAGTAAGCATGGGATAATCCAAAATAGATTGTTTTGACCTCTTTCGCTTTTCCTGACTCGGTTTCTTTAATCTCCGATACAAGAGAGATCTGAGAATGAAACTTCTCGATCTGAGCCAGTATACCGACAACCGTTTGGAACCTTTGAGATAAGGCCAGTCTCTCTGCCTTTATCGCATCATATGGAAGCCTTTGTGTAAGCTGTTGCAGGTCTCTTTTTAATGGCTCTGGTAACTTCGGCAGTAAATCAATTAAATACTTTTCGTATTCAGAAACTCCATCTTGGAGGTGACTCGAAGTCTTTTTCGCCTCATTTATTTCTTCAAGGAGCACACCTTTTTGTTTGTCAGAGGCACTTGAACCGTTTTCTAGTTCCTCGATGCTTTCCTCTAGGCTGCCTAGTTCAGCCTCTGATGTTAAAATCATGTCTTCTAAGAGAGCCTCCTCGTCCACCCAATCAGCTTTTTCTTTAGATAATTGTGATTTAACCTTGGACCATTCGATGAATGCGGCTCTCGCATCTTCGAGCTCCGAGGCGTAAATGCTACTGCAAGTTAGCAGGCTGCATGTTAAAATCCCTACTTGCAAAATTCGACGGTTAGTCCTCATGTAAAATGTTTTTGATAGGCAGGCGCCTTTAGCGGTGCCCGATTCGTGTGGTTGCGAATCAGGTTGCAAATCTTATGCCAAAGAAAACGTATTGTAGCTTGAAGGCATGAACTTGATTTCTTTTCAATTGATATGCTCCAAACTTGACGAAGGTTATGAATACACGTCGAATCGGACCCCAAATTCGAATTAGTAACAAAAGTTGCTGCTCAAATTGAGACAAAGAGAAAGACAACTAATTCAAACTGATCTTTCTGTAGATGAAAATTGACGTGCAAGGCTGGTTCTCGCGATTCCTCACTTAGTCAGGTTTTTTTAACTAGATACGATCTGCTTAAGTGCCGAATGATTGGCACTACTGCTACCGAACCAATCTGACCCCTTCTAAAGGATTTGCCGCGATAAGAGACTTTAGACGAGAATAAGATCAGATGACAGTTGCTAACTCTCTTACGGTCAATGCTTTATCTTTTTAAACATATTTCTCTGTCACCGTGAAGGTCAGTTATAGAGCAAGCTTTTGCACCAAACAACACGGTGTCCACCTTCTCCGTTTACTAATAAAGCCGTGAACGGACCGACAATGCCATATACCTGTTGCACGTCCCCAGCAAATAT
>MDTC01047347.1_pt1 | contig 28640 bp, 30 predicted proteins | sample 811181 | NCBI WGS metagenome assembly MDTC01 (sample SAMN05326644, study PRJNA326480) | marine metagenome | isolation source: seawater | place: Pacific Ocean: North | collected 2011 | reverse complement strand
CATTATCATGAATTATCCAAAATAGTTAGGGCTACTGCCAACGAATACAATTTACCATACCATGCTAGTAACACCTTTCTGGGTGCTTTAAACCACCATTACAAGCATTTAAGATATATGGGTAAAGGAAAATAGTTATCTATTATTTAAGCTTATTAAAGTTTCTTCAAATTCCCTTTTAATCCTGTCGTTTTTATCTTTATCTATTAAATTGCATTTTCCGAACGTATAATTATTTTTAATCGCATTAATGTCTAAGCTGTAAATAAGAGTATTAATAATATTCTCATTGCTTGTAGTATTAATAAGTGGATTATTCTCATCTAGTTCTAAAAAATGAAAAGGTTGGTTAATCTCATAAAAGTTTTCCTTGGATGTGCCCATAGCTTTATTTCCATTAAAAAAGGTAGCTTTTAAAGCAATTTCACCTGAATTACTTCCTCCTGAATTTTTAAATGTATTTCTTTTGTTTGTTTTTACTCTTTGTCCATAATCCAAGAGTCTTATTTCCTCCAACGGAGAAAGACCTACATGACTATCACTTCCAATTGACCAATATCCTTTATTTTCTTGAAAATGAGCAAAATTAAAAAGGCCATCTGCTAGATTTCCTTCTGTTATTGGGCAAAGTACTATATTACTTTTATTTTTTGAAATTAATTTTGATTCTCTCTTTGTAAGATGAGTAGCGTGAACTAAATGATGATTTTCTCCTATATTATTATTGTTATATAACCATTCAACAGGCCTGTCACCAAGATATTTTAGAGCATCATTAACTTCTTTTTTTTGTTCTGATATATGCAAATGAAATGGGTATTTATTATTATTAAATTCATTTATTTCTTTAAAACAATTGATATCTACCGCTCTTAATGAATGAACTCCAATTCCAATATTAGTTTTATAATTTTTGCAAACTTTTAAAGTAGATTCAAATAATTTGAAATAGTCATTGGAATTTTGGCTTATGAATCTTTTTTGCTCAGGAAAATAATTTACTCCAAATCCACCTTTACTGTAACATACAGGAATAATAGTGATTTCAATTCCTACATCTCTGGCAGCCAATATTAGCCTTTCACTTATTTCAGCTTTGTTTTCGTAGGAGTTTCCATTTTTATCATGATGTAAATAGTGAAATTCAGCAACCTGAGTATAACCATTTCTTAACATTTCGCTATATAACATTGTCGCAATTTTTTGCATTCCATCAGCACTGAGATTAAGTGCTAGATCATACATTGCTTTTCTCCAGGTCCAAAAATTGGAAGAACTATTGGAGAGGTGATTCTCAGTGATGCCAGCCATTGCATATTGGAAAGCGTGAGAGTGTGAATTGACAAAACCTGGAATACCTATTGGGATTTTTATATCTGAATCGTTTGCATTACTGTTTTCCTCTATGGATGTTACTCTACCATCAATGTCAGTAGAGATTTTGGTATTTTCTTTCCATCCATCTTTTTGAAAAATTTTATTAAAAAAAAAGGTATTCATTATAATTCTTTGATTATTTCTTTAAACGTATCCTTTAATAATGATTTTATATTATTTGGATTATTTTTTTTATAGGAATTTGTTTTTTCATTCATGTATAGGTCTTTAGACATTTCAAGTTGAATGGCATTTATCTTTTTATTTGGATTTCCTTTACTTCTTGTAAGATATCCCCCCTTAAATGGCTTGTTGTAATTTAAATCAAAATTTGAGTTTCCTAACATTTTTTGACAGATTTCAGTCAATTTTTTTTGGCAAGTTAGTCCATTGTTATCTCCGATAATTAAATCTGGAAAAGGATTTGATTGAATAGTTGGTACATATCTACTAATAGAATGTGCATCCCAAAAAAATACTTTTTTGTGGGTTTTTAAAAATGCTGCTATCAACTCATCAATTTTATTATGATAGGGTAAGAAATATTTTTCTATTCTTTTTGAAATTTCTACTGAACTGGGTTGACAGCCCTCAATATAGATTTTTTCACCTAAAAAATTTGTTTCTGGACATATTGATGTTATTATTCTACCATCATCATATAATGCCTTGTTTTTGGGATCCCTATTTAAATCTATGAGCCATCTATGATAATTTGCTTTTATCGTTGTTATCCCTAAAGATGCTGCAAAGTCATAAAGATGTTCTAAAAACCAATCGGTATCATCTAGTTTTTTAACTTGTTTTTTATCATATAAAATTTGTTTTTCGGCAGGAAATTTTGTTCCTGAATGGGGGATGCTTAATAAAAAAGGAACTGGTTTTTTTGTTGGACTAATAATATCAAAACATTCTTGATTTTTCATGATTTGTAGTTATTTAACAAACAAAGGAAATTTATCCTACAATAATGTTAATTCAAAGACGTAATTTAATATATATTTAAATAAAAATTTTAATAATGTTTGATTCTGATGTGGAAGCTGCCCAAGCTTTTCTCAATAAGTTTAAAGTACTAAAAAATGAAATTGCTAAGAAAATCATTGGACAAGATGAAGTTCTAGATCAAATTTTAATTAGTATTTTTTCTAAGGGACATGTTCTTTTAGTTGGTGTTCCAGGACTAGCTAAGACTTTAATGATTAATACCATTGCCGAATCTATGGGTCTTTCTTTTAGTAGAATACAATTTACACCAGATTTAATGCCTTCAGATATTATTGGTTCAGAAATATTAGATCAGTCGAGGAATTTTAAATTTTTGAAGGGTCCTGTTTTTGCTAATATTGTTCTTGCTGATGAAATTAACCGTACTCCTCCTAAAACTCAAGCAGCTCTTTTGGAAGCCATGCAAGAGAAATCTGTTACTGTTGCAGGAAACAACTATGAATTAGACCATCCATTTTTTGTACTAGCTACTCAAAATCCTATTGAGCAAGAAGGAACATATCCACTTCCAGAAGCCCAGTTGGATAGATTCATGTTCAATGTCATTGTGAAATACCCAAGCCTCAAGGAAGAATTGGCTATTGTTGAAGGTACTACTGGTGAAAAGAGCAGCAAAATTGATAAAGTCATCTCTTCAGATGAAATATTATTTTTCCAAGATTTAGTCAGAAAAACCCCAATAGCACCAAACGTTATTGATTATGCTGTGAAGCTCGCTGTAAAAACAAGACCAAATGAAGACTTAGCAACAGAGCAAGTAAAAAAATATATCTCTTGGGGAGCTGGTCCAAGAGCTTCTCAATTCTTGGTTTTAGGGGCTAAATGTAATGCACTTTTAAAAGGAAAATATTCTCCAGATATTGAAGATGTGAAGGCTGTCGCTAAGCCAATACTAAGACATCGAATTGTCAAAAATTATATTGCTGAAGCAGATGGCTTAAGTATTGATGATATTATTGACTCCATCTTGTAATTAACTACCATTCAAATAAATAGTCCATGATTTTACTCATCCATGGATTTGATTTACTTTTTTCTTTAAGTTCTTGTCTTAATTCTGCTTCTGTATAAGTTTTTTTGATTTTAATTTCAGAGATAATTTCTTTTATATTTTGATTTTTATCTTCTACTTTTTTTGCAAAATAAACCACACCTCCATCTTCCGTAGCAAGGCCTAAAATAGTGCCAGGAAGGCCATTGAATGTTTCAGGTCCTGTAGAGGGTAGTATTTGATCAGTATACCATGCATAAATTCGTGTGCTGTCATTTTTGGGCCATATTGCTCTTCTACAATTATATCCTGCAATTGTTCTTTTTCTTTCCGTGATTTTCCACTCTCTTTTTATTAGCTCGTCTTTGACTGTCTTTTTTTCACCAAATAAACTATAAATCGAAATTCTTTCCTCATTCTTGAAGTCTTGAATTACTGTATTCTTTGAAGTTGCCCAATCTGCTTTGGATGGTATTGCATTTTCATCAGGTAAAAAAACTGAACTTTCAGGACTGAAATAAAGATTAAATCGATCTATTTTAACTTTTTCTCCTCTTAACCATCTTTGTTGGTCAGTGTTTTTAAATTTTTTAAGCAGGTTGGTTTTTCTTTCAAATAAGATGCTGCCATGAGTTATCTGAGCATATTGATAACTAAACTGAAGAATCAAAAAAATGGATAATGATATTCTAATAATCTGATTCATCCTTTGGTTTTTTATTATGAGTAAATCGATAAGTAAGTCTTGCTAAGAAGTATCTCGAAATAATGGTGGTCATATTATCAATAATTAGATTATTTTGAATTTGTCTTTGAGCAATAATATTTTGATTAAGTATGTCATTACCCTCTAAAGAAAGAATGATATTTTCTTTTTTTGTAAATCGTTTTTCAATTCCACAATTGATAATCAAATAACTAATATTAAATTCTTCACTTCTCCCAGTATTTATGGTGAAATAGGATTCAGTCCATATGTTCATATTCCATGGTAGTTCAATATCGGCATCTAAAAAATACTCTTGAGTAAAAAACGGTTGAGAAGGCGCAAAGCTTAAACTATTAATAGGGTTAGAATAACTTACTTGTGCCCCAATTTCAAAAAATGTACTATCTGTATCCCATTCAAAAGAGATTTCGTTAGACTGAGATAGAGTAGTGGTGGTGTTATTAAAACCGCTAATAATACTATTGGTAATATTATAGTTTGAAAAATTATTCAAACTTATTCCGAATGGAGAATTTCCAATTGGAATTTTCCCGCCCGCATTAAAACTACTAAATTGATTATTTGCATGATCAATATTTATTGTTTTAGATGTTGTTCTTCCAAAGTTATCATACGAAATTTCACTGGCAAATGGGTTTTGGACAATACGGTGATTTAAATTTATCCAAATGTAACTTCCTGTTAATCCTTTCCAGTGATTGTAAGAGGTGCTAAATTGATGAGAATAGTCTGGTCTAAGTTCTGGGTTACCTTCTACTTTTTGATTAGGATTAGAATTATTTTGAACTGGTTGTAGTTGATTAACTGAGGGTTGTCTTGAATTTGTTCTGTAATTAATTCTAAGTCTTTGAGCATTATTAAACTTGTGGTTGAAATTTAATTTAGGAAGAATATCCCAAAAATTAAGATTAGGTGTAATAAGGCTACCGTCTAAAAATTTATTTTCAATTTGAACATTCCTAACATATCCACCAATTTTTAATCTATCTTTTTTATATCGATAACTGTAGAAAACACCAGCCCTATTAGTTAGTTTTCTATTGTTAAAATCATTTGAAAATATGGAATCAAGTACATTGTATTCATTATTTACGGGATCTCTGCTAAGTGTTGCCATTTGTTGGTCACCAAAGTTTAATCGATAAAGGTGTTCTATATCAATTCCCCATTTTTTGGTAATAGGTTCTCTGAATAGAAATTGAGATTGATATCTTTTAGAGTCAGACATGAAATTTACATTTTGATCAATAACAGAGTCAGGATCATTCATAAACTGATTTTCTGTAAGGTTAAACTGAATATCTTCATTTTCTGATTGGGTATAATTAAAAGCGTATTTTAATAAACGGTCTTTCTTTTTAAATTCTTTTTTTATTCTAATTTCAGTAGATAAACTATTATAATCATTTCTATGGTTTTGTGAAACTATAGAGGAAGAGTTAGAAATAGTGTCATTTTCAGGATAAAAACGGTTATTTAGAATGTTGTCATCCTTACTTTTAGAAAGCGTATAAGTGGGTAAAATCTCAATTTCTGTAAGGCTATCAACTTTGATCTTGATTTTTCCATTTATTAAGTGGTCTTCAGTATTGTTTTTCGAACGATTAACTTCTTCAACACTGTAAGTAGTATCTCTTAATAAATATTGGAGGTTTCTATTGGATTCTGAAATCAATTCAGATTCATTGTAAGTGTAATTTAATCCTACATCAACTTTTTCATTTAGTTTGTCAGAATAAAAAACACCTGACTTTAAAGTTTCAGGAATTCCATTATTTCTTAATCCATCATCTCCTCCCCACCATCCTCCGTAATTGTTATCACCAAAGAAATTACCATTACTAGTACCTAGGCCATATTTTTTAATATCACCATAACCAAAATTAGCTCTAGGGGTATTGGAAGCTAAACTAAATACTGAAAATTTTAAATCATTTTTAAAACGGTTAAATAATAATTCTCCCTCATAAAATTTATTAAAATCTGATGCGCCAGAAACTCTTCCAAAGTATCCATTTTTAGCATTTTCTTTTAGTCTTAAGTCCATTACTTGTATAGTTTCATCAGCTGTTTCGTCAGAGTCTGTATTTTCCTCTTCATAAATTTCTACACTTTCTATGCTTTTTGCACCTAGATTTTTAGTGGCAATAGTTGGATCACTTCCAAAAAATTCATCACCATCAACCAATACCTTGTTTACTTCTCTTCCTTGAGAAGTGATACTTCCGTTTTTATCTACTTCTACACCAGGTAATTTTTTCAATAAATCCTCTACCACTGCGTTTTCCTTAGTTTTGAAAGAATCTGCTAAAAAAACAAGAGTGTCCCCCCTAAAGAAAACAGGATCCTTGTAGGCATATATAGTCACTTCATTCATTAATTCACTTTTTTCAGGAAGCACCGTGTTGGAAAGGTCTAATGTAAGTCGGTTAGGTGATGGAAAAAAGAAAATAATTTTATCATCATTTTTATGATGAGACATAATGATTTCTACAGTATCCATTGGTAAATCAAAGAAAAAGGCCCCTCTTTTATCGGTTCGCTTATAATCTAACATTACAGAATCGGATAGCCTTATAACCATTACCACTGCATTTTCTTTGGCTTTATTGTTAAGAGTATCTGTAACACTTCCATAAATAGACATGTTTTGAGCATTAAAAAACAATGGAAGAATTAGAATTAAGGCGAGAATAAGTTTGTTAGCAGTGTTTTTCAAATGATTATATGGTTTTAAGTGATTTATTTTCTTTGTTCATTAACTCTCCAATGGCTTCGATTTCATTGTTAATACTGTTAATTTTTATTCTTTGAATTTTATTAATCAATCCATCTTCATAAGGAATTTTAACTTTAACATAGTTTTCGGTAAATCCAACTAGATAATCATCTTCTTTAGTTTCAAAAAGAACATTACCAGTCATTCCAATATTTTCATTGTAAAATTTATTTTTAAGTTTAAGACTTAATATTCTAAGTTGTTTACTTCTCTTACGTCTAGTTTCCATTGGGACAATTTCTTCCATTTTTGGTGCAATGGTATTTGCTCTTTCAGAATAAGTGAAGACATGAAGATAAGAAACTGGTAATGATTTTATGAAATTTATGGTTTTATTAAATTCTTCATCATTTTCACCTGGGAAGCCAATGATTACATCAACACCAATACACGCTTTTGGCATTAGTTTTTTAATGAACGCTATTCTTTTTTTGTAAAGGGAAGTGTCATACTTTCTTTTCATTTTAGAAAGTAAATAGTCCGATCCACTCTGTAATGGTATGTGAAAATGAGGAACAAATTTATCTGATTTATCTACAAATTGAATAATGTCTTCATTGAGTAAATCAGGTTCAATTGAAGATATTCTAAATCTTGAAATTCCTTTAACTATGTCCAATTTCTGAATGAGTTGGTAAAAGTTTTCATTAGTACCATGACCAAAATCTCCGATATTGACGCCGGTTAGTACCACTTCTTTGACTTCAGTGCTGGCTATTTCATTTGCTTTGATAATGGTGTCAGAAATACTACCACTTCTGCTTTTACCTCTGGCTAAAGGAATAGTACAAAAAGAACAAAAGTAGTTACAACCATCTTGGACTTTAAAAAAAGATCTGGTTCGATCACCTTGACTGTAGCCAGGAAAAAATGTTTTGACGTTTTTGATTGGTTTATTTTTTACAATTGCAACGCTGTTTTTATTTAATTGATTCAAATACTCTTTAATATTAAATTTTTCTTGTGCACCAAGAACAAGATCCACACCAGGGATATTTGCAATTTCTTTTGGTTTAAGTTGTGCATAACAACCAATTACAATTACAAAAGCATTTGGATTAAATTTGAGGGCTTTTCTAACAATATTTCTACACTTTTTATCTGCCTGTTCAGTTACTGAGCAAGTATTTATAACGTAAACATCAGCCGCTGATTCAAAGTCAACTTTAGCAAATCCTTCTTGCTCCAAACTTCTTCCAATAGTGCTTGTTTCGGAAAAATTTAGTTTACATCCTAGAGTATAGTAAGCTGCAGTTCCAGAGTTCATTAGTTAATCAAGTGAGCTTTTAGTTATGAATAGTTTTTTGATAATAATTTGAAAATAACATAAATAAATGAAACGTTTTTGTTTTGGAGAAATTAATACTATATATTTGTTTAAACTTTAACTTAAATAATTAAACAAAAAAAACCATGAAATATCTTCTTTCATTATTTATTTTACTTAATATTAATATTATGATTTCTCAAGAATCGGTACACGAATTCAAAATGACTACCATTGATGGAAGTTCCAAATCCCTTTCATCCTTTAAAGGTAAAAAACTTCTATTGGTAAATACTGCAAGCCAATGTGGTTTTACTTCTCAATATATGGAATTACAAAAGCTACATGAATCTTATAAAGATGATTTAGCAATAATTGGATTTCCAGCAAATAACTTTGGAGGACAAGAACCTGGAAGTAATGACCAAATAAAATCTTTTTGTCAAAAAAATTATGGAGTTACTTTTTTAATGTCAGAAAAAGTAAGTGTTAAAGGAAGCGATATTGATCCTTTATTTAAATGGCTAAACTCACAAGAAAATAATAGTTTTAAAGGGGATATCATGTGGAATTTTGAAAAATATCTGATTGATGAAAATGGTAAATTGATTAAACGCTTTAGAAGTACTACCAAACCTGATTCTGAAAAAATAACTTCCCTTATTTAGCATATAATATTAAATTTACCATAAGCTAAAATTAATTCATGGGGAAAATATCGGGTCTTAAAGTTTTAATCACCGGTGGTAGTTCAGGTATTGGAAAAGCTACTGCACAAGAATTAATAAACAAAGGAGCTATAGTCTGTATTACAGGCAGAGACAAGAAAAAGCTTGAAAACGTAGCCGGCTTGATTAATGCTATTCCAATTCATTTAGATGTTTCTAATTACAATTCAATAGCTGTTAAAACTCTAGATGCATTCCATTCAATGAAGGGATTGGATGTTTTAATAAATAATGCTGGTATTGGAGAATTTTCAAAAATTGATGACATTAAAATAGAACAATTTGAAAGAGTATTTTCTACAAACGTTTTTGGTTTAACCATGTTGACTCAAGAAGTTGTAAAGTTTTTTAAAACTCAACAACATGGCACAATAATTAATATTGGTTCTACAGCTGCTAGTAATGGTTTTGGTTCGGGATCAGTATATTCAGCCTCAAAGTTTGCCTTGAGAGGATTAACCCAGTGTTGGAGACATGAATTAAGAAGAGATAATATCCGTGTGATGTTAGTTAATCCAAGTGAGGTAACCACTGCTTTTAATGCTCCTGATAGGATTGAAAGAGAAGAGGTTGAAAATAAACTATCTCCTAAAGAAGTTGCTCATGCAATTATTTCCGCCATTGAAATGGATGATAGAGGGTTTATTCCAGAACTTAATATTTGGGCAACTAATCCTTTTTAGTTTTTTCTAGAGGATGATGATCTAAAATTGTTTGCTTCAAATAACTTCTGTCTAAATGAGTATAAATTTCTGTTGTTGTTATAGATTGATGGCCCAACATTTCTTGAACTGCTCTAAGATCTGCTCCGCCTTCAACTAAATGTGTTGCAAATGAATGTCTTAAAGTGTGAGGAGAAATGTTTTTTTTAATTCCAGCTTTTGCAGTCAACTTTTTTATGATTTTAAAAATCATGACTCTTGAAATTTTCCCCCCATTCTTATTTATAAATACATGATCTATATATTCCTCTTCAATTTTTTTGTGAACTCTAACTTCATTAATATAAATTTTGAGGTGTTTTGAAGCTACTTTACCTAGTGGAACTAACCTTTCTTTATTTCCTTTACCAATGATTCGAATGAATCCTTCTTTCCAGTAAATTTCAGAAATTTTTAGTTCAATAAGTTCGGATACCCTCAATCCACAACCGTAAAGTACTTCTAAAATTGCCAAGTTTCTTTCTCCCTCACTATTGGATCTATCAATTTCATTGACTAAATCATTAACTTCTTGAATAGTCAAAAATTCAGGAAGTTTTTTTCCAGTTTTGGGAGATTCTAGTAATTCACTTGGATTAACTTTAACTAACTTTTCAATAGTTAAAAATTTATAAAAGGAACGGATGCTAGATATAATCCTTGATTGTGAACGTGCTTTTATTTTCTCTTCATTAAGATAAGCCAGATAATCTTGAAAATCTTCATATTTTACCGAGTTGATTTTAATTTTTTCATTTTTATTTAGAAAAAAACTTGCCATTTTTCTTATATCTCTTTCATAAGCTTCAACAGTGTTTTTTGAAAGTGATTTTTCAATCAACAAGTAGTTATAATAACCTTTAATGTAAACCTCCCATGACATGTTGTAAAAATAAGTAAACTAAATTCTTAAATTATTTATTCAATTAAATATTCTTTATAAAAATGTTTTTTCTATTTTTGGCCCTCATTCCGGAGAGTTGGCAGAGTGGTCGAATGCGGTGGTCTTGAAAACCATTGTGCAGCAATGTACCGGGGGTTCGAATCCCTCACTCTCCGCTAAATAAACTAAAACCTCGCATTGCGAGGTTTTTTTATTTGTTCTAAAATGTATATATCTTCATTTCAAGTAATTAAATTTATATTTTTAACTTCTTATGAATAAACCATCAATTCCAAAGGGCACAAGAGATTTTTCTCCCATAGAAGTTATTCGTAGAAACTATATTTTTAATACAATTAGAAAAGTATTTGATAAGTATGCTTATCAACCCATAGAGACCCCTTCCTTTGAAAAACTGAGTACACTAAACGGAAAGTATGGTGAAGAAGGTGATCAATTACTTTTCAAGATCCTCATGAGAGGAGAAAAGTTCAAGAAAGCATTGAACCATTCCATTGAAAATCAAACTTCAAATGATAATCATTTTTCTGAAGAAGCTCTTAGATACGATTTAACTGTTCCCTTTGCTCGGTATATAGTTCAACACCAAAACGATATTAGTTTTCCTTTTAGAAGATACCAAATGCAACCTGTATGGCGTGCTGATAGGCCACAGAAGGGTAGGTATAGAGAATTTTATCAATGTGATGCAGATATTGTTGGTACATCTTCTTTAAATTGTGAAGTTGAGCTGGTATCGATTATTAATGACGTTTTATCTAAATTTTCCCTCAATGAGCATACTATTTTTATAAATAATCGTAAAATTTTATCAGCATTAATTGAATCTTGTGGTGCTAAAGATTATTTTAAAAAAATTACAATTATCATTGATAAACTTGATAAAGTTGGTTCAGATAAAGTAGTTAGTGAGCTTAAAGAAAATATTCCAAATAATAATTGTTCTAGTTTATTTAAAGAGCTTTTTTCTATTGATGAATCTAATGAAGATTTATTGGTATGGTTAAATAGCAAGATTGGTCAAATATCTGAAGGAAAAAAGGGAATTCAAGAACTCAGTTATGTTTTGAATTCTTGTAATTCTCTCGGATTGAATAATTTAAAAGTAAACCTTTCACTAGCTAGAGGACTTGATTACTATACCGGCTCTATTTTCGAAGTGGTCCTAAATAATTACAATATTGGAAGTATAGTTGGTGGTGGAAGATATGATAATCTTACTCAATTATTTGGACAAAGAGACCTCTCAGGGGTAGGGATTTCATTTGGAGCGGAGAGAATTTATGATGTGATGAATGATTTAAAGATGTTTCCAAGTGAACTTTCCAATTCACCAGATTTTATGGTAATTAATTCAAGTGATTCCCTTTTAGATGGATTTAAACTTTGTAACTATGTAAGAGAACAAGGTTTCAATTGCCTGATTTACCCTGATGATCACAAGCTCAAAAAGCAATTGAAGTATGCCAATGATTTAAAAATCCCTTTTGTATTATTTGTTAATGATGTTTTTGATGTTAAAATGTCTGTTGACTGTAAAGACATGAAAACAGGAGAACAAAAAGCAGTTTTAATAAAAGATTTATAATCGCATGATTGAAGGATCAAAATATGTTTTCAATAAAGACAGTTTGTCTTTAAACGAAATCAAATCTATTATAGATTTTGATTTTCAAATTGAGCTTTCTGAATATTCTAAAGAATCAATAACCAGTTGTAGGTCATTTTTAGAAAACACCATTCAAAAAAATAATCAGTTACACTATGGAATAAATACTGGTTTTGGTTCATTATGCAACCATGTGATTTCTAAAGAAGAATTAAAAAAACTCCAGCTTAATTTAGTTCGCTCTCATGCCTGTGGCGCGGGAAATGAAATTGATCCTATTTTGGTTAAATTGATGTTGCTTTTGAAAGTTAATGCTTTGGCTAAAGGTCACTCTGGAGTTCAATTGTCAACAGTTGAAAGATTAATCTACCTATTCAATAATAATATATTGCCAGTGGTTTATGAATCGGGTTCATTAGGTGCTTCTGGTGATCTTGCTCCACTTGCACACCTCTCATTAGCTTTAATTGGTGAAGGATATGTCAACTATAATGGAGATAGGCTTAAAACAAAGGAGCTTTACGAAAAGTTAAATATTAACTCGATTGAGTTAGGAGCTAAAGAAGGATTAGCTCTGTTAAATGGCACCCAGTTCATGAGTGCTCATGCTACATATGCAGCAATTAGAATGGATCAAGTTTTTTCAATTTTAAATAAAATATCTTCTTTATCCATTGACGCTTTTAATTGTAGATTGAGTCCTTTTAATCCAAAGGTTCATTTGGTAAGACCATACAGTGGTCAGCAAAGTGTTGCAATAGGTATTTTAGAATCTTTGAGAGGAAGTAATTTAAATGAAGTTGCTGAAAAAGATGTTCAAGATCCTTACTCTTTTAGATGTATTCCACAAGTTCATGGTGCTTCATTGGATGTGCTAGATAGTTTTAAAAAAACACTTCATATCGAGATAAATGCCGTTACTGATAATCCAATTCTTTTTGAAGATTCTAGTGAAATCATTTCTGCTGGTAATTTTCATGGTCAACCTTTAGCTTTATCTATGGATTTTCTAGCCATAGCAGTTGCTGAAATTGGTAGTATTTCTGAAAGAAGAACCTATAAGTTAATCTCTGGAACTAGAGGACTTCCTCCTTTTTTAATTGATAATGCTGGCCTTAATTCTGGTTTTATGATTCCTCAATACACCTCTGCAAGTATTGTAAGTAAGAACAAGGTTTTGTCCCATCCGGCAAGTATTGATAGTATCGATTCCTCCAATGGGCAAGAAGATCATGTAAGTATGGGTTCAATTTCAGGTGTAAAGTTACTTGAAATTATAAAAAATATTGAAACTATAATTAGCATTGAATTGCTAGTAGCTTGTCAAGCTTTTGATTTTCGAAGGCCGAGAAAAAGTTCTGCAGAGATTGAAAAATTAATCTCAGCATATAGAAAGGAGGTACCTTTTATAAAAGAAGACGAAATCTTATATGATTTAATGGAAAGGTCTTTATTGTTTATCCAAAATTGGAAGAATCAATAGTGGTCTTTCTTTTGAACTTTACCGTTTTTGTCGTAATGGTTCCATGTTCCAAACTTAACATAGTCATAAATTCCATTATCAAATCTCAGATGACCTTTCAGTTTAGTTTCTCCACTTTGAAAATATTCTGAAATCAGATATAGTTTTTTCTTTTTATTTTCAATTGTGAGTTCTTCCTGTTTATTTCCATTTTCATAATAAGAGATTTTAGATTCGTGAGATACTTTATCTTTATTATATATTTCTAAATAAGATACTTTTCCATTTTCATAATAATCAATCCATTCCATAGCAAAATCATTGGAATAAGAGACTTTACTCTTAATATTTCCAGATTCATAAAACAGGGTTACTTTAGACTTAAAGCTATCTATAGATTTAAAATTTCTTTCAATATTTCCGTTGGGGTAAAAGTTTTTATAAACTTTAAGTTGCCCATCAATATAATATCCTTTATGAAGAATAGATCCGTCGGAATAATAGTCTTCTTTCCATCCGTTAGCTGCATATCCTTCTTCAATTCTTGTTGAATCAGCAAAAAGATAGAGATTCAGGGGTTCGTAAATAGTTATCCCATAGGTAGGGTCAATTATTTCAGCAGTGTACTGATTTTTTTTTAATTGACCTTCAAAATCAAATTGGCCAAAAATATTTACTGAAAAATATATGGTTAAAGTAGAAAGTATTAAAAGTCTAATCATTGGTATTTGTAATCTCTGTAAATATACGTTTTTGATTGACAAAGTATTTCCAAATAACAACATGATTCAGCACCCCTTTCATTTCTTTAAGAGGTGTTTTTTTGATACTTTTTCTTTTATTTTGAATAGAAGTTAGGTTAGTAAAGTATTGTATTTGAGCTTTGTAAATAGCAATTAAGTTTTTGACTTCTCCTTTAACCAAAAACCTTAAGCCAGAAATTTGATCAAGAATAATTCTTGAGATAATAATCATAAAAAGTGGAGTTTTTCCCTTAAAATTTTTATGAATCATCCAAAGGTTATTTCTATAGTTAAGTAAAGTTTTCTTGGGGCTATCATAATTTAATGTTCCACCACCAACATGAAAAACGGTTGATTCAGGACAATACATGATACTTTTACCATTGTTTTTTAATCTCCAGCAAAGGTCAATCTCTTCCATATGTGCAAAAAAGTCGGCATCAAAACCTCCATGTTTTTTAAAATCAATTGATTTAATTACCATACAAGCTCCAGAAGACCAAAATATTTCAGAAACTTGGTTGTACTGATTGTTGTCACGCTCTAAGCTGTCAAATATTCGTCCTTTGCAAAAAGGATAGCCTAGAATATCAATATATCCACCTGCTGCACCAGCGTATTCAAATTCATTTTTCTTGTTAAAGTTTAAAATTTTTGGTTGAACTGCAGCAACATTTGGGTTGTTTTTTAGCGTCCTTAAAAGAGGAGGGATCCAATTTTTAGTAACTTCTATATCAGAATTAACAATTATGAAATAATCATGTTTTAATTCTTTAAGTCCTTCATTATATCCTCCTGCAAAGCCTAAGTTTTTCTCAAGAGTAATTAACTTGACATCTTTGAAATCAGATTGAAGCAATTTAATAGATTGGTCAGTAGATCCATTATCGATTACTACAACTTCTGAAATTTCAGAGGAGAATTTAATAAAAATAGGTAAGAATTTTTTCAACCAATTTTCACCATTATAGTTCAATATGACTACTGCTGAGTCTATTAGCTAGGGATTTATAAAAAACGTATTACTATTGCTTCCCCACTGGCTATCATTTGGGTTTTGGGTATTGTCAACACTTCTTCCTGGTGTATTTCTTCTGTGTAAATCCGTCTTCCAATTGTTATTGAAGTATTCTCCTTGAAGGGTGGAGTGAAGGACTGTATATTCATTAGACCCTAAATCAGGCATGTAAAATATGAATCGTTTGTTATTGAATTTACCAATTTTGTAGTAATGCCATATTTGATACGGGTAGGCGCTTGGTTCATTAGGTCTGTCTGTTATTGTGTTAGGTGGTCCGTACTTGAGAAATATTCTTCCTTGATCAGTTTCATAACCTCTTCGTACTTTGGTGGCAAATAATTGGTCTGCTTTATTGACCTCTGATTTATATTCAGCCCATGCCAGCTCTGGGTTTGTAGGATTTCTATTGTACCAGAAACTAAATATAAATTGTCTTTTAAGTGTGTCATTAATATTTTCAATTTTTTTATCAATAATATTTCTTTCAAGGTTAGATGATATTGGAGAAAGACATTGTATAAATTCAAGAAGTGAATCTTCTTTGAGATAAGCTGCAAATGTATTGTTAATCTGAACGGCGTTAAGTCTGTTAATTTGAATGTTGTTACTTAAGTTCGTTCTTTGGAATGGTACTTTGTTGCTAACAATTATTTCATTTTTAGGATTAATTAGTTCAATATTCAAATCATAATTTCCAGTAGGTAAATTAGAAAGATCAAAAGTGTTTAAAACTGGGTAAATTGAGTGTGTTGGTATTTTCTTTATTTTATTGTACTGACCAGCAATTTTATCAGTTTCACTAATTACAATGGATTGTTTTAAAAGTAAATGTTCAGTTTCATTGAAAATATTCATTTTATAAATCTCAAAATAATAGGCCAATTTATTGAACTCTGGTCCAAAGTAATTGGTAACTAAAGGGATCATCTGAAAACCAGATTTACTAAGTTCGGTTTCATTTTCATTTTTCCAATAGCTATCAAGAAATTCTATATCTGAAAAATGAGTGGTTTCAGGAAAATTTAATTCAAATGATTCTTGGTGTTGTTCAATAGTGTTGGTATCATTTAGATCTTTGATTTCAATAGTAATATTGAATTTGCCGTTAGGAAGAGTAAATCGTTGTAAGTCCATAATTCCATCCCTCTGTGCATAGTCAATTTTTTCCTCAATAATATACTTTTTATGGGCAATAATTTCTTTCTGGTCATTTTCAATATATTGTAATATTTGAACTGCTTTTTTCCTGTTATTGGTATCCAAATTCTCATTTAATGTATTACCGTAAATGTACAGATAGGTCTCTATGTAGTTTTGATCAGAGGATTTGAATCTTTTGATGTCGAAAAGGGCTTCAATCTGTGCAGATGAGGTTAGAAATATAAAACTAGATACTAAGAGTAATAAAAATTTCACATTACAAATGTAAGGTTTTAAAAAGTTAAAATATCTAAAATTCTTGATTTTGGAATAGTTTATGCCCATTCAAATTTTTAACTTTTAAGCGTGAAGATTTTATTTTTTATTTCCTCGTTATTATGTAGCTCTTTTTTTTGGTCTCAGAGTGATGTGAATTATTTAGACGTTGAAGATAAAGACATTGAACTTTTAAAAAGCTTTTTACCTGATTTAGAAATCAATGCATCAAATGCACAATATGTTAAAAAATGGAATCGTACAAAATTTTATGTTAAAAGTGTTTATGATTACTCCAAAATTGCATCTGCAATGTTGTCTTCATTTGAAGATACGCTATCAACTATTGTTGGTAAAAGAAATAAAAATAAATACTTAAAAAGTGCAAATAAAATGTTGAAAGAAGAGTTTGGTCCTGAGATTAAAAACATGTCAATTACAAGAGGAACTTATCTGATGAAATTAATTTATAAAAATACAGGATTGACCGCTTATGATATTGTAAAAGCTTACAGAGGTTCTGGAACTGCATTTTGGTTTCAAGCACTTTGTGTTGTTAATGGTCAAGACTTAAAAAAGACATATGATCCTGATAATGAAGATTTTCTTATTGATAAAGCAGTAAGAATGATAGAATCTGGTAAAATGAATTATTTCAAAAGAGTTCCGTTAACCAAGGCTGCACGAAAAGCAATGATTAAAAAAAAGAAAAAAGCCAAAAGAAAGAAAAAGAGAGAGGGTTAGTTTTGATGAAGTCTAGTTGATAATTTATTGTCTGGCAAACTTGGGTTTTCGTTTTCATTTATTTTCTTAAGTCTTTTAGCCTCATGATCCTTGTCATAAAGTGAAGATAAGTCAGGTTGTCCAGCATTTATCCAAGCAGTAAACCAATATGATCCTATGGATTTTACAGAAGATTTCATTCTTCTTTCCTGCATTCCATTCAATTTATCACTGTAGGCTTTACTGAAATCTCTACTGTAAACTTTCATGGTTGTTCTTCCTCTGTTTTCAAAGGAATATTTTCTATCATCTGCCCATTTTTCACTGAGTATTTTCTCAAATTTTAGAACAGAATCGACAGCAATAAAACTTTCTTCAATGGTCCTCCAGGTATCTTGAAGTGGATAATCGATGTATTCTGCTTTTCCGGTAATAAAGTCATAATTTTCAAAGAAAAGTTCAGGAACTCTAGATTCCCAAAACCCATGAATCCCCTTTTGATTGGTTAGTTGACCATTATAATTCTCAGTACTATGTAATGGGACATGTGCATCAGAAATATAATGACCTATCTCAGCAGAATATTTTAAAATTCTTTCCAAATCCTTGTTCTGAAATGCTTTAGTTAAATTGCTTAAAACTAGCTGAATATTCCATGGTGATATTCCATACTTTATGATGGTATCTTCAGTAAATTTTTCAATAGCATCATACCAATTTTTAGGCATAATATCAAAGGGGTTTTCTCCATTTTTTGAGTAGTGATCAATGTCTATGTAGTGTTTTTCAGCTTCACCCTTAACAGCGTATCTTCTCTTGTCAGGGTCAACTGCATGTTCAGTTAAAAAGTCAATATGAAATTTATAGAAATGAAAAAGTTCTTGATCAGGAATGGTAAATACTGCAAGTCGATTAATTTTTTTGTGAGCAAAAAATCCCCAACCACCAAAGGATGAATTACTAGATAGAAATAAAGTGATAATTATGATTTTTTTAATATTCATTTACTTCTTAATTTAATTGACCAAGTAAAAATAAACTTACATAATTTTTCATTATTTGAGTCTCTGCCAATGGCGGTAGTCTTAATAATCACCCCTTTTCCTGTGTTAACAGCTTCTTCTATTTTTTCTTTTATCATTTTACTGTCATTGCATGTGAAAGTTGTTATACTGGTAGCTTTTTTATAAAATTCAGCTTCACAGTTAATTGGGAGTGTAGCAATGGAAGGATGATGTTTGTAAGTATATTGTAAAATAAGGGCTGCTCCATTCATTTCTCCAGCCATTCCTAAAACTGCCCAGAATGTAGATTTAAAGGGGTTTTTATTTAGTCTTTTGAATGGAACGGTTACAATACATTTTTCTTCGTTGAGTTCACGTATTTTCATTCCGCTTAAAAATCCCATAGGAAGATTTATAAATAGGTATAATCTAAAGAAAAAAGGTTTTACTCCATAGTTTCTAATTGTTGAAATGTTTTTTTGGTTAAGCATTTGGAGTTTTATAAAGAAATATTAAAAATAAATTTTATTCAATCGCATCAGTATACTTTTGTCTCCATTCTGGTTTTTGAAAGTCTGCTAATAATTTGAATAGATTTTCTCCATAAAAGAAATCATTAATGTAAATAATTCCATATTGTTGAAGCATTTGAAGTTGTGGCCAACTTGGTCTTGACTTATGCTGCCCAAAACCATCTACTAACATTTCTTCAGTAGGAATACAGTCTCCAGGACAAAATGGATTTTTATTATACCTTAAAGACCACAAATCAAAAAGTTTTGGTTCAGGTTTTTTTTTACAATCTGCAGAATCGTATTTATAAAGACAATCTTTAATTTTAAACTGTTTGAATATATTTACTCCCAAATCATTGGCGGCAGAAATTTGTTTGCCCATTCCAATTAGAATGAATTCATTGCAAGTGATAAATTTGGTGTAAACTAGTTTTCCGTTTGATTCTCCAACAATGGCATAATTGATGTATCCAGAATTGCTTGCGGGATTTATTGAAATTGCCAAATGATAATTAACTACAAGTAAAGGTTTACTTAGATTGATAGAGTATACTGGAAAACAGTAATTTATAATAAAAAATAATAGAAATAATTTACTTTTCAAAACCCAAATAAAAACAATTTATTGTTCCTAAATTTAGTTAAAAAAATTATACTACTTTATTGAAATGGTATAATTCAGAAGGTGTTTGACAGTAATTTAAAGTAATATCATGAGACTCTGAATCAATCTGCATGTCTGAAATTTTCAACACAGAAACACCTATTTTTATGCATTTTGAATCTATAGAATCTAATATTTGGTCATAAATTCCTTTCCCATAACCAATTCGATGTCCTTTAATATCAAAAACAATAAGAGGGACAATTATAAAATCAATTTCTTCCCAATTGGAGTATTCAAATTCACATGGTATGGGAACATTAAATGCTGTTGTGGTGAATTCTGTTTTGTTTTTGAAAGAAATACATTTCCATTTTTTCTCACTTTTTTCATAAAAAGAGGTAGAAATTTTAGAATATGAACTAATAAGATGGTATAAGTGCCAAGTATTTACCTCATTATTTCTTTCGATTGGTAAAAACAAATGGATATTTTTATTTCTAAAGTCGAAGTTTTTTGTCAATTCATTTGTGATTTTAACAGATAAATTGTCAATAGTTTTTTGACTGAAGCTATTTCTTAATTTAAGGGCTTTTTGCCTTAGTTCTTCTTTATTTCCATTTGATGTTACAGCCAAGAGAGGGTTTTTGTTCGAAATCTATTTGTTTGTTTTCTAATAGGTAATTTAAAACGTTTCTTAGATCTTTTCCATTATTTGGATAATCGTTTTTAGGTCTTGAGTCATCCATTTGGCCTCTATAAACACAGTTTGTTGATTCGTCAAATACGCTAAAGTCAGGAGTGCATGCGGCATCATATGCTTTAGCTACTTTTTGTGTTTCGTCATAAAGATAAGGAAATGGAAATTTTTTTTCATTGGCTAATATTTTCATTTTTGAGGGAGAATCATCTGGGTAGTTTATTATATCATTACTGCTGATAGCAACAAATCCAATTCCTTTATTTAAATATTCATTGGCAAGATTGATGATTTCATCCATCACATGAATTACATATGGGCAATGGTTACATATAAACATTACTACCAATCCTTTTTTCATTGAAATATCTGCTAATGAAATATTTTCATCAGAGATAACGTCTGGAAGATTAAAGTTAGGTGCTTTAAAACCTAACGGGATTTGAGTAGTTGGTGTTCTTGCCATTTTGATTATTTTAGTCAAAATTAGCATTTAATTAATCACTTGAACTCTTGATGAAGGTTTCGCTTAAAATATTACTTCTTTTAATGGTTGTACAATCATTTGGACAAAATGCAGATTCTATCCAGATAAGAACCATTTATGATTTTAATTTATCTAATTCTTCATGTCATTCTAATTTAAAATCTCTATGTAAAGATATTGGTCACAGATTAAGTGGAAGTCAATCAGCACAATTAGCGGTTGAATGGGCAGAGTTATTAATGCAAAATACAAATTTAGATACTGTTTATTTGCAGTCTCTTATGGTTCCTCATTGGGTAAGAGGAGATGTTGGTCTTGTATACTGGAAAAACAAGAAAGGAACCGTTTTTCAAACTAGTTGTACCGCATTGGGTGGATCAGTTGGGACCAATGGTGTAGTAGAAGGTGATATTATAGAAATTAACAGTTGGGAACAACTTGAAGAATATGGAAAAGAAAAAATAACTGGAAAAATTGTTTTTTTTAATCGTCCTATGAACCCCACTTATATAAGTACATTTATGGCATATGGCAATTGTGTAGATCAACGGCATCAAGGGGCTTCAAGAGCTGTTGAGTATGGAGCTATAGGAGTGATTGTAAGATCCATGACTTTAAGAATGGATAAAAACCCTCATACTGGATCAATGGGCTACAATGACTCTACTAGAAAAATTCCTGCTGCAGCAATTAGTACTAAAGACGCTCATGAACTTAGTAAGGCGATTAAAAAAGGAGAATTTAAACAGCTTTCAATGGAACTATCTTGTAAACAGTTGGAAGACACCATTTCATATAACGTTATTGGAGAAATATTTGGAAGTGAATTTAAAGATGAAGTGATTTTAGTCGGTGGGCATTTAGATTCTTGGGATATTGGTGAAGGAGCACATGATGATGGTGCGGGAGTTGTACAAAGTTTACAGGTTTTAGAAACATTTAAAAAGCTAAATATTTCTCCCAAAAGAACGTTAAGATGTGTTATGTACATGAATGAAGAAAATGGAAACAGGGGAGGAATTCATTATGCTGACATGGTAAAGAAAAGTGGTGAATTTCATTTGTTTGCTCTTGAATCCGACAGAGGAGGTTTCAGCCCAAGAGGATTTAGCATTGATGGAACACCTTTACAATTAAACTATCTGAGGGGCTTTGAAAAATTATTTTCTCCATATCAACTACATATTTTTGATAAAGGTTATAGTGGAGTAGACATTGGACCACTTAATGATGGGGAAATTTGCTTGGTGGGATTAGTCCCTGATTCTCAAAGATACTTTGACTTTCATCATGCTCCATCAGATATTTTTGAAAATGTAAATAAAAGAGAACTTGAATTGGGAGCTTCTGCTATCACTTCAATGGTATATTTGGTAGATAAATATGGTTTACCTGAAAGTAAAACGATTAAAAAGTAAATTTTATGATTGATATTTTAGCTTTTGGTGTTCATCCTGATGATATAGAACTTGGTGCAGGAGGCACACTCATAAAGCACGTTAAAAAAGGTTTTAAAGTGGGTTTAGTTGACTTGACTCAAGGGGAGATGGGTACAAGAGGAACTGCTGATACTAGAAAAATAGAGTCTGAAAATGCATCTAAAATAATTGGAGCAGATTTCAGAGTGAATTTAAATATGGAAGATGCTTTTGTGTCAACAAATAAAGAGAACATTATTAAAATAGTTCAGCTTATTCGTCAGTATCAACCAAAAATAGTAATCTGTAATGCTATAAAGGACAGACATCCAGATCATGCTGAGGCATCTAAATTAGTAGTCAAAGCATGTTTCAATGCTGGTTTATCGAAACTTTCAACCCAAAATAACAGTGTTAATCAAAAGGCTCATCGTCCTGATTCTATATACCATTATATTCAAGATCAATGGATAGATCCATCATTAGTTGTTGATGTAACCGATGTTTATGATGAAAAAATAAAAGCAGTAATGGCCTATAAAACACAGTTTTATAACCCAAAAAGTACCGAACCATCCACTCCGATATCTAGTAAAGAATTTCTAGACAGTTTAAATGCAAAAGCGCAGCTTTGGGGAAGGTCAATCAAAACTAAGTATGGAGAGGGGTTTACTTTAGAAAATCCAGTTGGAATTAATAGCTTATTTGACATATTTTAATTTATGAAAAAACTACTATACTTACTTTTTGTTATTACCATACTTTCTTGCAATAATGATAACAAAATTCAAACAGAGGATAAATTGGCTATTGATAGTCTAAGTTTAGAATTGCAATTAAGGGAGGATTCAATTTCAGTACTTGAAAAAAGTGTTTTAGGCAATGACTCCTTAATCAACCAGTATGCATTATATATCAAAAAAATTAAAGACAATTTAGCAGAAATTGAAAAACAAGAAAAATTTCTTAATTCAGCAAGTTCAGACAGTGAACAATTAAAAGAAGATACCTTGAACATAATTAATGCAATTGATAGAATGGCTGGAAAAATTCAGGAAAACGAATATCTTATAAACAAGCTCAACAGTGGGTTGGAAAAGTCTAAAAGTCAAAATATGGAATTTAGAAAAGAAATTGCTCATTTGAATCAGTTAATTGCTATTAGTAACCGAGAAGTTTATTTTTTAAAGGAAGAACTTTCAAGTCTAAATAACTCTTTCAATACCATATTTGAAAAATATAATTCCCAAAAAATTCAAATAAAAGATTTGAACTCTGCTCTAAATGAAGTTGCTTATGTTGTTGGATCTAAAACTGAATTGTTACAGAATGGAGTTTTGACTAAAGAGGGAGGCATCATTGGAATTGGAAAATCAAGAAAATTAAGCCATGAATTGAATACCAATTATTTTACAATATCCTCCAAAAAAGAATTTAAAAGTATTGTTTTAGGAGTGAAATCATTAAAAATAGTAACCCCTCACTCAAGTAAATCTTATAAATTATTTAAATCTGAGAAGGGCAAAATTGATTCTCTAGTAGTCTTAAGCGCAGATGAATTTTGGAAAAACAGCAAATACTTAGTGATAGAAGTTAGGTAATTCAACTTATTGCCATTCTTATTTTGATAGCTTTCTCTAAAATTGGACGAAGTTGTTCAAGTTTAAGCATTGTGAATGGATCGCTTTTAGCAGTGCTTGGACTAGGATGAGTTTCAATAAATAATCCGTTTGCTCCTGTGGCTACTGCGCTAAATACAATTGATGAAATCATAGATGTGTCTCCACCAGTTATTCCACTAGTTTGATTGGGTTTTTGTACTGCATGAGTACAATCCATAATTACCGGAACCCCATGAGCTTTTAGTTTGGTCATTGAAGTTGCATCAACAATTAAATCATTGTAACCAAAACTATTTCCTCTTTCACAAATCCATATATTGTTGTTTCCAGCTGATTTCACTTTCTCAACTGCAAAACCCATAGCTTCATGTGACAAGAATTGTCCTTTTTTAATATTTACAGTTAATCCAGTTTTAGCTGCGGCTATTAATAGTTCAGTTTGTCTGCAAAGAAAAGCTGGTATTTGTAAATGAGTAACATAATCAGCTACTTTTTTAGGTTCATTACTTTCGTGTACATCAGTGATAGTTGATAAATTAAATTCTTGCCCGATTTGCTTAATAATTTCTAGAGCTTTTTGATCACCTATACCTGTAAAACTGCTGTTTTTTGAACGATTTGCTTTTCTATAACTAGCTTTAAAAATATAATCAATATTCAAGTCATCACAAATTGACTTTACATTTTCAGCAATTTCAAAACCTCCTTGGTCATCTTCAATGGCACAGGGGCCGGCTATCAGTGTAAATTTTTTCATTCTTTAGCTTTTTTCCCTAAATATCCACTATGATGTCTTTTGGAATAATCTTTTTTTGTGAAACCTATTTTTTCCATCATAGCAACAACTAATAAATCACCAACTACAGTCATTACTGTGGTAGAAGTTGTTGGAGTGAGCCCTAGCGGACATATTTCTTTAGGATTTCCAGTGAATAAACAAACTTTAGATAGTTCTGCTAATGGACTTTCTTGATTACCAGTAAGTGCTATGACTGGAATATCATCATGAAGTGCTTTTACCAAATGGTCAAGCTCTAATATTTCTCTTGTTTTGCCCGAGTTAGAGATTAATAAAAGTGCATCATTTTTTTGAATAAGTCCTAAGTCACCATGTTGTGCTTCACTTGGGTGAATGAAAGCTGATGGACTTCCAGTAGAGGATAGAGTGGTGGCAATATTCATCCCAATTTGTCCAGCTTTACCCATACCGCTTACAATTAATTTCCCTTTTTTTTGATGAATTCTATCGAATAAAATTTCAATGGCTTTTTCAATAATTCCATCAATTGGAATATTTTTAATTGCATTGATTTCTTTTTCTATTAAATCTTGGATTTTCGCTTTCAAAAAAAATAATTTTTGTAAAAATAACTATTAAATATGATGTTTCGATTTATAAAGTTCTCTTACTTTATTTAAATCATCAATGGTGTCAACTGGATAGGAGGGGATACCAGTGATTCCAACTTTAATTTTTTCTCCATCTTCCAACCACCGGAGTTGTTCTAATTTTTCTGATTTTTCAAGAGATGATTTTTTTAGTTTGCAAAAATTATTCAAAGCTTTCGCGCTAAATCCATAAATTCCAATGTGCTGGTAGTAGGATTGATGAGAAATCCATTTTTCCTTTGGAACATCTCTTAAATAAGGAATTGGAAATCGACTAAAGTAAAGTGCAAAATTATTAATGTCTTTAGTAAGGTAAACTTTACCTTCTTTTAATTCATCTTCAGGTTTTAATTTTAACGCTAGCGTAGCAATAGTAGTTTCGCTATCTTTAAAGCAATTGATGATTTCAATAAGATGATGGGTAGAAATAAGTGGTTCATCTCCTTGGATATTGATGATATAATTAAATTTTTTATTTGTTTTTAAAGACCATTTTTCATATGCTTCTTTACACCTATTGGTTCCTGTCTCATGATTTTCATTTGTCATAATTGCATTTCCTCCAAAAGACTGAACAGTTTCAAAAATTCTGATGTCATCAGTGGCAACAACCAATTCATTAATTGTTGCTTTACAACTTTCATATACATGTTGAATCATTGGTTTATTGCCAATAATTTCCAATGGCTTTCCTTTTAATCTTGTGGAATTATACCTTGCTGGAATTATTCCTAAAATACTAGATGCATCAACATTCATTATTCTAAAATAGTGATAATCTGTTTAATCTTAGTCAATTTCAAACGTATTCTATTCAAAGTTATTTCACTTGTCTATTACTATTGCTATTTTAGCAATATGGATTTAAAAGATGTAAAAAATTATTTAAATACTAAAAGAAGAGACTTTGCCAACAAACCTTTTACAGAAAACATGGCTAATAATGACCCTTTTAAGCAATATGCAATATGGTTTGATGAGGCTGTTAGTGCTGAAGTTTTGGACCCTTATGCAGCATGCCTTTCTACGGTCGATAATAATGGTCAGCCTTCTTCAAGAATGGTTTACATAAGAGACGTAATTTCAAATGGTTTTGTTTTTTACACTAACTATAATTCCGCTAAAGGAACAGATTTATCTTTTAATCAACTTGGTGCTTTTAATGTTTTTTGGGGAGATTTAGAGAGGCAGATCAGGATTCAAGGAATTATAGAGAAAGTTGACAATAGCATATCTGATGAATATTTTAATGCTAGACCAAGGGCAAGTAAAATTGGTGCATGGGCATCCCATCAAAGCGGAACTTTAACTGGAAGGGAAGAACTAGAAAATAATATAAAGCAAATAGAAGAAAAGTTTGATGGTAAAGACATACCTAGACCAGATTTTTGGGGAGGTTATTGTTTGAACCCAAACAAAATGGAGTTTTGGCAAGGCAGGCCTAGTCGTCTTCATGATCGTATTTTATATACAAAAAAAAATAATTCATGGACAAAAATTCGTTTGTCTCCATAGCTGAAAAGTATTTTAAAAGGTTTCCCAATTACCAGTGTGAGATCAATACTTTTTTAAATAACATTCCTTCACTAATTATTGTTATCCCTTCTTTTAATGAAGAAGAAATTTCAATCACAATAAATTCACTTTTTTTTGATCAACAACCTCATTATTTTAATGTTGAGATAATTGTTTTAATTAATAATTCATTAGATGCATCTTTGAAAATCAAGGATACTAATAGATCTACACTTCATTTTTTAAAAGATTTTGCTAATAAAAATAACACTTCAAATTTATCTTTACATTCATTATATGTAGCTGATTTAAAACCAAAACATGCTGGGGTTGGATGGGCTAGAAAAATTGGAATGGACATTGCTTTAAGAAGATTCATGAATTCTTCTAATAACGGAGTAATTGTAGGTCTTGATGCTGATGCTGAGGTAAGCCCAAATTATTTTAATAGTATTTATGCTTTTTTTAAGAAAGGAGATTATAATGCAGCGTCAATTCATTTTGAACATCCAATAAATGGAAATCACTTTTCTGATTTTCAGTATGAATACATTATTGCTTATGAGTTACATCTAAGATATTATAAAAATGTACTGGCTTATGCCGGATTTCCTTTTGCTTTTCATACCGTGGGAAGTTCCTTTGCTTTGACAGCATTGGCTTACGCTAGGCAGGGAGGAATGAATAGGAGGAAAGCAGGGGAAGATTTTTATTTTATTAATAAGCTAATAAAAGGTGAAAATTTTGGTGAAATCTTGGATGCAAAAGTCATACCCTCTCCGAGAATTTCAGAAAGAGTTCCTTTTGGTACAGGCAGAGCAATTCTAAAAGCTTTTAAAGGGGAGAAGGATCTTAATTTAACTTACGATTTTAGAATATTTATTATTTTAAAAAACTGGATAAAACTAATATGCTCTAATGAATTTGAATATGCTAATTTTCCAGATGAAATAAGAGCTTATATTAATGAAAATGAGTGGTTAGAAACTCATCAGGAAATTCAAAATAATATTTCAGATCACAAAAATTATTTAAAACGATTTTTCGCCAAGTATGATGCGTTTTGGGTTTTAAAATTTGTTCATTTTATGAGAGACAATTTAAGACCAAATAGTAGCTTAGTTGTCAATGTTGACCTTTTGCTAAAAGCTTTAAATATGTTTTGTTTAATTAATAAACGGGATCAACTTATTGACTTAAGAAAATTGGACATGAAAAAAGGGGCCGGAGCCCCTTAATAATAACTACAATTTAAAATTTACTTAACAGATTCAATTACTGCTTTAAAAGCATCTGGATGATTCATGGCTAGGTCTGCTAAAGTTTTTCTATTTAACTGAATTCCTTTTTCATTGACTTTACCCATAAATTCAGAATAACTCATACCATATTGTCTGGCACCAGCGTTAATTCTTTGAATCCAAAGTGATCTGAAATTTCTCTTTTTTTGTCTTCTATCTCTATAAGCGAATTGAAGACCTCTTTCAACAGCATTCTTTGCTACTGTGTGAACGTTTTTTCTTCTTCCGAAGTAACCTTTTGCAAGCTTTAATACTTTTTTTCTTCTTGCTTTAGCGGCTACACTATTTACTGATCTTGGCATAATTTTAGTTTTTTGGCTTTAAGCGTCTTTCGATCTTATCTTTTATGACTGTAAAGCCGGGTTTAACATTTGATAACCGTGAATTGTATTAAGCGCAAAGTTGCAACTTGATATTTTTCACATCTGACTTATGGACTAATCCAGCTTTAGTCAGATTTCTTTTTCTTTTAGTCGCTTTTTTGGTCAAAATATGACTTTTAAAAGCGTGCTTTCTTTTTATTTTTCCACTACCAGTAAACTTGAATCTCTTCTTAGCACTGGAATTGGTTTTCATTTTAGGCATAACAATTTATATTGTGTAGTTATTATTTTTTATTTCTTTTT
>MDTC01015012.1_pt1 | contig 28691 bp, 31 predicted proteins | sample 811181 | NCBI WGS metagenome assembly MDTC01 (sample SAMN05326644, study PRJNA326480) | marine metagenome | isolation source: seawater | place: Pacific Ocean: North | collected 2011 | reverse complement strand
GGGCTTCCAGTATCCAATTGAAATACCGGGTATCGCAAACTCCTCTTTCTTAAGAACTGCTTTAAATTCGATTAGAAAAAAAAAAAAACAAGATCCAGTTGATACAAGAAAGTTTTTAGAAGAAATTAATAGTATTGCCGGTAAGCTTGGATTAGATAAATCATTTTTATCCAGAGATTTGAATAGTAGCTTTTCTGGCGGCGAAAAAAAGAAGAATGAAATTTTACAGTTGCTGTTACTGAAACCAAAGCTATGTATTTTGGATGAAATCGATTCTGGTTTAGATATAGACTCTCTTAAACTTATTTCTAAGGGTATATCTGAATACAGCAGCAATAATAATTCTATGCTGATTATTACTCATTATCAAAGACTTCTAGATTACGTGGTACCTGATGAAGTTCATATTTTTGATAAAGGAAAAATAGTCAAGTCAGGAAAAAGCGACTTAGTAAAAATACTTGAAGAAAAAGGATATAAGGAATTTAGCTAAATGATTTTGGAAGACTATATTGAAAAAATAAAAAAAATAGATTTCAAGGAGATTAACAAACCGTGGTTAAATAAGTCAATTGTTAACAGCGAATTCTTTTCTGATATTTATCCAGATAATAGAATTGAAGAGTGGAAGAACTTTAATATAAAGTCAATTGCCAGTAAAAAGCTACAGGTGTTAAAAAATAAAAATATTTTTTACAAAGAAGACCTAAACAAAAATTACAAAAATTTAATTCCATTTAAAAATGGTGCTTTAGACGAGAGTCGATTAGAAAAAAAACTTGAAAAAAAAATTAATATTTTTAAAGCAAATGATTTTAAAAAAAATAATAGTAACATTTATAAAAAGATACATGCTGATTTTAATAAATATACTGAACAAAGACTTTCAGGGTACACAGATAAAAAAACCTTAAAACTTCTTTCTCTTAACGCTTTGCTTAATGAAGGGACTGTTTTGGAGATACCTTCAAATACGGTTATTGAAGATCCTGTATGTCTCTATAACCAAATTTCCAGTGAAAAATCTTTGGTAAATCCATATTTGTTAATCTTAGTTGGAGAAAATAGCAGAGTAGAATTCTTAGATATTACTTCTTATATGAAGTTACAAAATTGGACAAATTTTTTTTACGAAGTCTATTTGGAGAGCGATGCTAATTTAAAGATATCTAATTTAAGCTTAAATCAATCAAATAACATCAATACTGCATCCTATAATTTTCATTTAAAAAAGAGCTCAAACTTAGAATTTTCTCTTATAAATAAAGGTTTTTCAAAAAAAGATATCAGAATATTTTTAGATGGTGAGCACTCTAGAGCGAACGTAAAAGGAATGATTTTATCAAGTCAAAAAGAGACTAGTGATGTTTTTTGTAAAGTTTCTCACAATGCAAGGCATACTGATAGTAATCAAGAATGGAGAATGATTTCCTCTGGAGTTTCCCAGACTTCATTAAGTGGAAAAATTAAAATTATTAAAAATTCCAAAAAAAGTTCAGGTAGCTTTCTTTCAAAATCACTTTTACTAAACAGTAAAGCAAAATCTTTTTCAAAACCAGAGCTAGAAATTTTTGAAGATGACGTTGCTTGTTCTCATGGAGCTTCTTTTGGTGAAATTGAAAAAGAAAAAATTTTTTATTTACAAAGCAGAGGCTTTTCAAAAAATGATGCTGTAAAAATGCTGGTATTAGCATTCATAAATGAGTTAAAAATTAGTAATAGTGATATAGAAAAGGATATATCATTAGAAATTGAAAAAATGTTTTCTCAAAGAGGCTTTTAATGGATCACAAAAACTTTAAAGAGACAACCTTGTTAAATAATATAAAAGATAAGTTTCCTGTTTTTAATAATAAGATAAATGGTAAGAATTTGGTTTATCTGGACTCTGCTGCGAGTGCACAAAAACCAGAAGTAGTCATTAATAGCATAAAAAGCACTTACGAAAGTCAATACGCTAATGTTCACAGAGGTATTTATTATTTAAGTCAAGTCGCAACAGATGCTTACGAAAATGCTAGACTGAAGGTTAGAAACTTTTTAAATGCAGCAAATACTAATGAAATAATTTTTACAAGAGGGGCAACGGAAGGTTTAAATTTAATTGCAAATTGTCTTTCTGATAAGTTTATTTCAACAGGAGATCAAGTCCTTATAAGTACTTTAGAGCATCATTCAAATATTATTCCGTGGCAAATCTCCTGTAAGAAAAAAAACGCAGAACTAGTTGAAATAAAGCCTGACGCCAATGGCGATATTAGCATAGAAAAAATTAAGACGCTGATCAGTAATAAAACAAAAATAATTGCGTTACCTCATATTACTAATTCCATTGGGTCGACGCTTCCAATTAAAGAAATATGTCAGGAGGCAAAAAAATATAATATAATTACAGTTGTCGACGGCTGTCAGTCAGTTCCACATATTGGTGTAGATGTACAAGATCTAGGATGTGACTTTTATGTTTTCTCTGGTCATAAGATTTATGGTCCCTCAGGAATCGGAGTTTTATACGGAAAAAATAGTATTCTTAATGAATTGGAACCGTATCAGACCGGAGGAGAAATGATTGATATTGTATCTATTCAGGAAGCAACCTATGCCTCTTTACCACATAAATTTGAAGCAGGAACTCCCAACATTGTTGGGGCAATATCTTTAGGATATGCATTAGATTTTGTTCAAAGCATAGGTATGAAAAATATTGAGAATCACAGTAAACTCCTAACCTCTTATCTTTTGGATAAAATAAAGTTAGATAATGATATTATATTACTTGGAAAACCCAAAAGTAGGATAAGTATAGTTTCTTTTACATGTAAAAATGCGCATCCTCACGATTTGGCATTGCTTTTGGATAAAAGAGGAATAGCGTTGAGAGCAGGCCACCACTGTGCTCAGCCTGCTATGAAATATTTTAAAGTAGAAACTACATTAAGAGCTTCAATCGGTGTTTATAATAATAAAGAAGACATCGACTTTTTTTTAGAGAATTTGAAAGACGTAAAAAAATATTTTTGAGAATAAATGAAAATAGATAAAGAAAACTTGAAAACAAAAATTGTTGATGCCCTTCAAACCGTTTATGATCCAGAGATCCCGGTTTCAATATATGAGCTAGGGTTAATCTACGAAATAGATATTAAAGATGATTATGATGTAAATATTACAATGACATTAACTACACCTCATTGTCCAGAAGCTCAGAGTATTCCTGAAAAAGTTGCTGATACAGTTTTGCTTGTAAATGGCGTAAAAGATGTTAAAGTTCAAATTACATGGGAGCCTCCTTGGAGCCAAGATAAAATGACTGAGGCAGCTAAATTAGAGTTAGGTTTAATGTAATGAATAGTTCTATAGTAAATATTACCGATAGTGCAGTTAGAAGAGCTAAGTTTCTATTGAATAATAACCCGGATTTAATGGGATTGCGATTTAGTATTTCTAAAGGTGGCTGCTCTGGTATGACTTATGAAGTTAGTCTTTCTAAAAATATTAATCAAGGGGATGAAATTGTCCAAAAAGATGGTATAAATTTCATTATAGATCCAAGTGCTGTAATGTTTTTATTGGGGACAACTATTGATTGGAAGGAAGACAAATTCAAAAAAGGATTTACCTTCATAAATCCTAATGAAACTGCAAGGTGCGGCTGTGGAGAGTCTTTTACTACTTCCTAAATCCTTTCTGATACTTTTATAGCTATCTTTGATATAGCTTTAACACCTTTTTTAAATATCTTGTGGAAAGCGTCGTCTCCAGTATCATACTCTTTTGCCTTATGCATATGGTCTTCTTCATCTCTAGCAAACTTTTCTGTAATTACTCTCAGGTACTCATCTTTGCCTTTAAGATACTTAGCTTGATTTTGATAATGTTGTATAATCACTTCTTCTACTGCTTCAGTACAGGCCATAGTTGCTTTTTTTCCCAATGCTGCGGATACTATTCCAAGACTGAATGCACCAATCTTCCAAAGAGGATCTAAAATTGTTGGTCTTACTTTATACTTAACCAGTATGTTGCTGAACGTTTCAAGATGCTCTCTCTCCTTTTCAAGCATCAGTTCGATTTCTTTTGATAAATTTTCATCTTTAATTAGAGCAAGTTGGCCTTTATATATTTCAATCGCACCTTTTTCACCAGCAAGATCGACTCTTATTATTTGGTTAATTTTATTTTTTCTATCCATAATTCTTAAATAATTCTTTTCTTAGTAATAACAAGTTTAAAATTAAAAGAAATATACTACAAATAGCTCCTAAGTTAGTAAGAGTAAGACCATAAAAAGTAAATTTTGGAAAGGCACAATCATTGTTATCAGTATTTAATATAATTTCACTCAATTCATCTATACTTTTTGCATCCATACCGGTGGAAGTGCTACAAGTGAATACATTCTCCATAATCCCTAACTCTACAAAACTATGGTAAATTCCTATAAATGATAAAACAAAAAGATAAAATAAAGATATGAATAATATTAATCTTTTATATGATCTTGAAAATATTGCTAGCAAACATATTAAGCTAAAGAATATCCAAAGAAACCTTTGTACTAAGCAAAGCTTGCAAGGTTTTAATTCAAAATAAACTTCAAAAAAAAAAGAACTAAAAATTACTATAGAAACAATAAAAAGTGTAAGCTTGAAGAACTTTGAATAATTTAACAGCATTTTAAAAAATGAAAAATAACACACATAATATAAATACAATACTAATCATTATAGTAAATTTTACAAAATGCTTTTCGATTAATTTAATACTTTTTTCTCCGTACTTACTTACCAGATAGGTTAAAGTTAAAAATCTGAGTCCTCTCGATATAATTGAACATAATAGAAAAATTAAAAAATTATACCCAAGCATTCCGCTTCCAAGTGTAAATATTTTGTAAGGAATGGGTGAGAAGCCAGCTATCAATATGACTAGCCAGCCATATTTACTAAATAAATTTCTAATGTAATCAATGTGAGCCTGCCCATCGTAAAAGTCTATTATTTTATAGCCTACTATATCCCAAAAGAACATACCGATTATATAGCCTAATAGACCTCCAAGAATTGAGAAGAATGTTGTATATGCCCCAAGAAAAAACCACTTAAATCTTTTAGTTAGGGTAATTGGAACTAAAAAAATATCTGGTGGAATAGGAATTATTATAGACTCCAAAAATGAAAATAAAGCCAAAAAATTTAAGGAGTTTTTATTATCTGTGATTCTAATAGTATTATTGATAAGATTAAAAAATATTATTTTAAATTTATTCATATGCAAAAAATTTTTCCTAACGCCTTCTTTTTAATTTTTCTTACAATTTTCTTACTTAACAAAGTAATTCTTGCAAAAGAATTACTTTTTAAATTGGACAAGGTTGCTGAAGGTATATACTATCATAAGAGTATATTAGATGAACCTAACATAAGAAATCAAGGCCTGATTGCAAACCTAGGTCTGATTGTTGGTGATGAAAATATATTAGTTGTAGATGCAGGCCCCTCCAAAACTTTAGCCAAGAAGTTAATTGCAAGTATAAAGAATATTTCAGATAAACCAATAAGATACCTTATTCTAACTCATAGGCATTTTGATCACGCTTTTGGAATTGAAGCTTTCAAAGAGTTAAATGCTATTATATATATGAGTAAAAAAGAATTTTACTATTTAAAAAAAGATGGTCCTGCAATTTTTAATAATCTTGTAAAAAATAGAGGTTTTAAAAAAACAGCTGTAAACTTTAATAATATAGAGGAAAATGACTTAAATTTTCTTGAAGATGAAAAAATTCTAGACTTGGGTAATAGAAAGGTTTTGATTAAAAACCTAGGAGCTGCTCACACTATGGGTGATATAATAATTTATGATTATAAAACTAAAACCTATTTTGTGGGAGATTTATTATTTAAAGGAAGAGCTGCTGCCTTTACCGATGCTAATCTTATTGAATGGAGAAAGAAAATTAATTTCTTTTTTAAAGAGCCATGGAAAATTATTATACCAGGTCATGGTGAAGTGATAAAAAAAAAAGAAGATTTAAATGATACACTTGTATGGCTAAATTTTGTACAAAAAAGCATCGAAAGATCTTTAGAAAATGGAGATATGCTGAGTGAGGTCTTACAATACGATATGCCCGAAAAGATAAACCACCTAGAACTTAAAACAACGACCTTAAAAGAGGGACTTAAAAGACAGTTTGAAATAATAAAATAATAAAAAAATTATTGTATATTTCTAAAAAAAGTTTATTTTAATATTTTTTTTTGATGAATGGGGCTGTGGCGGAATTGGTAGACGCAGGGGACTCAAAATCCCCCGGAGTTAAATCCTTGAGAGTTCGAGTCTCTCCAGCCCTACCATTATTAGGAGGTTTTTTATGGATTACCTTATGAAAGAGAAAGCTGTTTATAAAAAAAATAATATTCTTAAAAAAAGTATATCTAAAGATCATTTTATTGTAGATAGTCAAGAGGAATATGCTGGGTGTCATATCTTATTAGATTTATGGGATGCTAAATTCAATAATTCTATAAATACTCTCAGAAAGATATTAAAAGAAACTATAAAAATTTCAGGAGCAACTTTAATACATATGCATTTTCATAGATTTGGTAAAGAACAGGGTATTTCAGGAGTAGCCGTTTTAGCAGAGTCTCATATAAGTGTACATACTTGGCCAGAGAGGAATTATATAGCCTTTGATATTTTTATGTGTGGTGATACAAGTCCAGAACTAGGAGCAGAACACTTGACTAAAACTTTCAGTCCAAAAAAGAAAGTAGTAAAAATAATTAAAAGAGGAGTCAAAAAACTTGTCAAATAATTGTTTGCGTTGGTTGGATAAAAATAAACCAGAGTCTCCTTCTGCAGTATATGATTTATCCATAATAGAAAAAAATTATCTTTCTTTAAAAAGATTTTTTAAGGATATTGAAATATTTTATGCTGTAAAAGCAAATTCACATAAAAAAATTATAGACTATTTAAATAAGCTTGGAAGCTCATTCGATTGTGCAAGTATCGAAGAAATACTAATGTGTTTAAATTCTAATGTCTCATCTGATAAAATTTCCTATGGAAGTACACTTAAAAAAGAAAAAGACATTGAGAAGGCTTATAAGTTAGGTATAAATCTTTATGCTTTCGACTCTATTCAAGAACTTGAAAAAATATACAAAAAAGCTCCCGGATCTAATGTATTTTGTAGACTAATGGTTCCAAATGGAGGTGCAGAGTGGCCTCTTTCAAAAAAGTTTGGATGTAATTACACAGTAGCAGAAAGATTAATATTAAAAGCAAAAGCTCGCGGTCTTAACCCTATTGGTGTTTCTTTTCATGTCGGATCTCAACAAATATCTCTTAAAACATGGAATAAAGCTATTGAGCTTGCTTCAAGGATTTTTAAAAATCTTTCTCAAAAAAACATTATATTAAATTTTTTAAACATTGGTGGAGGCATACCTGCAACATATTCAAAAAAGCTAATAAGTAAGAAATATTATTCATCAAACATAATGAAATCAATTAATGAAAACTTTGGTAATTTAAAACCTGGCAGAATCATAATGGAGCCAGGAAGATTCTTAGTTGCAGATGCAGGAATAATCGAGTCAGAAGTTATACTTGTATCAGATAGAGGAAAAACTAAAAATAAAAGATGGGTTTATATTGATGTAGGAAGATATAATGGACTAGCAGAAACTGAAGACGAAGCTATTCATTATGAGATTAAGGCGAAAGGCTATAAAAAATTTACAAAAGAGAATTTTATATTAGCAGGTCCTTCTTGTGATAGTCATGACGTAATATATAAAAATAAGAGCTGTTTGCTGCCAAGCAAAATAAAAGTAGGAGATAAATTACGGATTTTTTCAGCTGGAGCATATACTACAGTTTATAGCTCTCATTTCAATGGAATGAAAAATATTTCTGAATACTTTATAGAATGAGTTTTATAAAATTAGGTGCGTATAGTGACGCTTTTCTTATCTCATCGTTGTAGTAAGAAGTTTTAATTTTTTTTCTACCTTTGACAATCTCTCCATTTATCATATCTATAGTTTTTGATCCCCATACTAGTGCCATAAATCCTCCAATGTATGATGGTACTACGGTTAACATAACGCCGCTTTTTTTAAATGTTCCTTTAACACTTTTTAAAACATTCTTAGTTTCCTTTTCTTGAAGAAAAGTTACTCCACTTTGAAAAATAGCTACGCCATCTTTTCTTAAAATATTATTTACGTTTTTATAGAACTGTCTTTTAAATAATGTTTTTCCTGCTCCAACTGGATCAGGCCTATCAGCAATAATTAAGTCATATTTATTTTTAGTTTTAGATGTAAAATTAAAAGCATCTTCAAAGTACAACTTTACTTTTTTATCTATTAAAGAATTTTTATTAATTTTTTTAAAATATTTTTTGCTTAATTTAACTACTTCTTCATCAATATCTACTAAATCGATTCTCTTAATAAAGTTATATTTTAAAACTTCCTCGGCTACTGCGCCATCACCTCCACCGATAATTAATACTTCTTTTAGATTTTTAAGAATTTTAATTGCTGGGTGAACTAGCATTTCTGAATATGCGGCTTCATCCTTTTCAGTGATTTGTATTATTCCATCTAACACTAAAATTCTTCCGTAGACTTTAGTATCAAATATTTGTATTTTTTGGTACAGAGATTTTTTTTCTACTAGGACTTTTTTTATAGAAACTTCCTGTTTGAGACCCTCATGCAAAATTTCCCTAAACACAGTTTTCATTTAATGCTCCTTTTTTATTTATTGATCCCATTTTACCCACATTTTTTTATTTCTTCTTGTAAACATTGGATATATTCCAATTCCTTCGATATGTGAGCTTTTATTTTTAAATTCAATAAGCCTATCAATTAAAAATTCTGTAACGTCGGCTAACGGTAAAAGCCTTGCTTTGCTTAATTTTATCCATTCTAAGTTTTCTAATTCTCCGTTTGCTTTAATCTCTCCTGAGAAATCCTTAAAATCACTGACAAAAAATCTAGCATGAAATCGAGTTTTTAAATATGCTGGAGTTATAGCTCTACCAAAATAATGTAGATTTTGTATGGAAGGCAATAGAGATTCTTTTAAAAATAAATCCCACATATTGTCACAGACTAAGTCTTTATAATCTAAAAACTTACTTTTTCTAGTTAAAAATAATCCACACTCTTCTGCTGTTTCTCTTATTCCAGCTAGCATAATTGCAATAGTGTGTGCTTGAGACCTTGACTTTAGGAGCGTTCTTTTTAGGTCGGTAGAAAGTTTGAATATTTTATTAACTTTATAATCAGTCTTGTCAACTGCCCCTCCAGGAAAGACATATATGCTTGGCATAAAACGTGATTTAGCTGGCCTTTTTCCCATTAAGACATACAAATCTTTTTTTATTTTATTTATTATGATTACACTAGAAGCATCTCTAGGTTTAGAAGTTTTTTTTTTTGAATTATTTACCATATATTAATTAAATAATTATACTATTTATTTGTAAACTCATTTATTATTTTATTATATTTTAACAACTGATTATATTCACATGAAAAAAAAAGAAAATAAAAAGCAATATCAAAAGTATAATAAGATTGAAAATATTAGTTTTTTGGTTAAAAAAGTGACTGCGCCTAACCCTAGTCCATTTACACTTCACGGCACTGGTACATTTATCATAGGTAAAGAGGAAGTCTGTGTCATTGATCCCGGCCCTTTGATTGATAGCCATGTACAAAACATTATTAAAGCGGCAGGAAAGAAAACTATCTCTCATATTTTAATTACTCACACTCATGCTGACCATTCTCCAGCGGCAAGTATACTAAAAAAGAAAACAGGAGCTAAAACTTATGCTTTTGATAAATATCCTAAAAATATTAAAGGAAATAAGTTTGAAGAAGCCCATGATCGTGATTTTTCTCCAGATAAAAAATTGAAAGATAATGAATTTATAACAGGAAAGGACTGGACAATTAAAGCTATACATACTCCTGGACATACCTCTAATCATTTATGCTACTCTTTAGAGGAAGAAAATATACTCTTTACTGGAGACCACGTTATGGGCTGGGCAACGACAGTAATAGTTCCCCCTGACGGCAACATGGATGACTACATCTTTAGTTTAAAAAAAATATTAAAAACAAATTATCATAAATATTTTCCCACTCATGGTGAGGCAATAATAAATCCTCAAAAGTATGTCAGAGGCCTAATAACTCATAGAAAAATGAGGGAGGTTCAAATTTTAGATGAGCTGAAAAAAAATAGTTTAACCATTAATGATATGGTTCCAAAATTTTATGCTACTACGGACAGGAGATTATGGCCTGCTGCATCCATGTCACTGCTCGCTACATTAAAGAGTTTAAAAAGAAAAAACAAAGTAATCATATTAAAAGATAATCTACAGGAAAAAGAAAAGGTATGGAAATATGTCATGCCATCTAGTTAAATAATATGCTTCTTAAAAGAAATACTTTAGAAAATAATGGCTTTAATATAAGCCTTGCAATAGGAAATTTTGATGGTATTCATCTAGGACATAGATTTATTATCAATGAATTGAAGGAACTAAAAAAAAATAATAATACAAAAATTGCAATTTTAACATTTAGTCCGCATCCAGTTAAGGTATTGAAACCTCGATTATGGAAAAAAAACCTAATTAGATTTAGGACTAAATTTAGATTATTAAAGAATCTAGGAATTGACATAGTTTACCAAATCCCCTTCACAAAATCCTTTAGTAACATGACAGGACGTTTCTTTATAGAAGATATTCTTATTAAAAATATTAAAGCTAAAAATATTTTAGTTGGGGAGGATTTTAGATTTGGTAAAAATAGAGAGGGCGACATAAATCTGCTTAACGAATATGCATTAAAAAAAAATTTTTATTTAAAATTTTATAAAAAAAAAGGAACTTTTAAAAATCACTATTCCTCAAGTATAATAAGAGATTTAATAAATACAGGAAACCTAATTCAAGCAAGAGAAAGCTTAGGGTATTTTTGGGAAGTTGAAGGAAAAGTTGTAGAAGGTAAGTCATTAGGAAAAAAACTAGGTTTTCCTACAGCAAATATAAATTATCTTTATCAAATTTCTCCTTCTAACGGTATCTATGCTGGTTGGGTAAAGGTGGAAGGAGAAAGTATCTGGAGAGAGGCAGCTATATCTACGGGGACTAGACCACATTATAATGGTATTAAAAACATACTCGAAGTTCATTTGCTTTTTTTTTCTGGAAACTTATATAAAAAAAGATTAAGAGTAGCTTTTATAGAAAAAATAAGAGATGAAATGAAATTTAGTGATGAAAATAGTTTAATAAAACAAATGAAAGCTGATTGTGAGTTTATTAAAAATATTTTAAAGAATAAAAAAATAGAATATGACAATGAAGGAAATGACGAAAGACTCTAAAAAATTCAACGATACTCTGATATTGCCAAAGACAAAATTTGAAATGAGGGCAAATCTTCCAGAAAAAGAGCTTAATACATTGAGTTTTTGGAGAGACATAAATCTATGGAAATCCTTAAGAAATGATAGCAAAGGAAGAAAAAAATTTATCTTACATGATGGACCACCTTATGCAAATGGTCCAATTCACATGGGTACAGCTGCTAATAAGATTTTAAAAGATATAATAAACAGAAGTATGCAGATAGAAGGATTTGATGCTGAGTATGTTCCTGGTTGGGACTGTCATGGATTACCAATAGAATGGCAAATTGAGAAGGAATACAGAAAAAAAGGGTTAAATAAAGACGAGGTAAAAATAGAGGACTTTAGAAAAGAGTGTAGAGAGTTTGCATCTAAATGGATAGAAGAACAGAAAAGTTCTTTTATAAGACTTTTTGTATTAGCAGATTGGGATAATGCTTACTTAACCATGAACTATAAATCTGAGGCCACTATTTTAAAAGAGTTCAGTAAATTTTTTTTAGATGGTAGTTTATATAGGGGATCTAAGCCTGTAATGTGGTCTCCAGTAGAGAAAACAGCTCTTGCTGAAGCTGAAATAGAATATAAGGACATAAACTCTAAATCTATATATGTCTCTTTTCCAATTAGTGAAAGTGATTTGGCAGAACTTAATAATAGTAGCGTAGTAATATGGACAACTACTCCATGGACCATACCTGGAAACCAGGCAATTGCCTTTGGAAAAAATATAAAATATTCGTTGATTGAAGTTGAATTACCTAATCAGGATAAGAGTCAAAATAAAAAATTACTACTCTCTAAAAATTTGCTCAAACAAATCTTACAATATTGCAATATAAAAAAGTATAAGTTACTAAGGGATATTGAAGGCGATAGTTTAAATGGAACAATAGCCTCACATCCTCTTTATAAAAATGGCTATAAAAATAAAATACCTCTTTTAGATGGAGAATTTGTTGATGAAAGTGAAGGTACTGGTTTTGTACATATTGCCCCATCTTATGGTGAAGACGATTTTAATTTAGCGAAAGTTAATCAAATAGAGATCAAGGATGTATTAGAAGATAACGGAGTTTTTAAAGAAGGTGTTCCTTTGTTCTCTGGACTGCATATTTTTAAAGCCGATAAAGAAGTAATAGAAAGTTTAAAAACACAGAATCATTTAGTTGGGATTAGAGAGTATATGCACTCATATCCTCATTCATGGAGATCAAAAAAGCCTGTTATTTACAGAACTACTCCTCAATGGTTTATAAGCATGGAAAAGAATAATTTAAGAAAGAAGGCGTTAGAAGGGATAGAAAATACTAGATGGCTTCCTGCTTCTTCAAAAAATAGAATCAAAAAAATGGTGTCAGACAGACCAGATTGGTGTGTTTCAAGGCAAAGAACTTGGGGAGTACCATTGACAATCTTTATTGATAAAGAAACGGGCGAACCACTAAGAGATAAAAAAATAATGGATAATATAATTTCGGAAGTAGAGAAATACGGCTCTGATGTGTGGTTATCGTCAGATGCTTCAAAGTTTCTTAATGATAGTAAAGAATACTCTAAATATGAAATTGTTAAGGACATTCTAGACGTTTGGTTTGACTCAGGATCTACTCATGCTTTCGTTTTAGAAAACAAGCTAAAGTGGCCAGCCGATCTATATTTAGAGGGAACAGATCAGCATAGAGGCTTCTTTCAGTCTTCTCTTTTAGAAGCATGTGGTACTAGAGGATCTCCACCCTACAAGGCAGTGCTTACCCACGGTTTTGTTTTAGACGGCAAAGGAAGAAAAATGTCTAAAAGTTTAGGAAATGTAATAAAACCAGAAGATATTTTAAAAAAATCTGGTGCAGATATACTTAGACTTTGGGTCGCTACTACAGACTATACAGAAGACATGAGAATAGGGGATGAGATCTTATCTAATCTAAACGATTATTATAGAAAAATTAGAAATAGTTTTAGGTTTATACTTGGAAATATAGGTAATACTACTGATGAAGATTGTATTGATTATGAGAATTTAAGCGAACTAGATAAATATATATTAGCAAGATTAGCTGATTTGAATATTTTGAGGCTTAATAGCATTCATAATCATACCTATCACACTTTTTATAAAGCTCTTTTTGAATTTTGCTCTGTTGATTTATCTGCTTTCTATTTTGATATAAGTAAAGATATCTTATACTGTAATCCTGTAAACAGTGAAGAAAGAAAGTCAGTAATAACAGTTTTATTTCACTTATATGACCATTTGACAACCTGGTTTGCGCCAGTCTTATCACATACAATGGAAGAGTGTTGGCAAGAATTTAAAACAGAAAACCTTGTAAGTGTACATTTAAAGTTATCTAAAAAAATTCATGAAGATTGGAGTTCTAATGATCTTATCGATAAATGGACAAAGATAAAAAAAATAAGAAAAAAAGTTAATTCCGCCATAGAAAATGTTAGAAATAAAAAACTTATTGGCTCTAGTCTTGAAGCAGAGGTATATGTTTATTTAGGGGATAAATACCTTAAAGGCTTAATAGAAAACATTGAGATGAAAAAAGTCTTAATTGTTTCTGAGTTTGTTTTTCTAAATGATAAGGATGAAAAAATAGATGATTCTTTATATGAAGAAAAAGATACTCAGGAAGACCTTCTAGTTTTTGTTAAGAAAACTTCTAATTTAAAATGTCTTAGATGTTGGCAATATGACAAATTAGTTGAAGAAGGTCAAAGATTATGTCCTAGATGCAAAAAAGCTTTGGAACTAAATGCATAATACTCAGTCTTATAAGTATTTTTTAAGTTTGATTTGTATCTATCTTCTATTGATAATATTGGATCAGTCCACTAAAATTTATGTAGCAAGAGTAATGTTGAACAATAGATTTGAAAATATAGAAATTTTTCCCTTTTTGAATATTACTTTTGTTAGAAATACTGGAATTAGCTTTGGGCTTTTTAGTAATGGAGGATTATTAAATAGATATTTTTTTACTATCTTTGCTTTAATTGTAGGTTTATCTTTATTAATAATAGCCTTCTTAAATGATGATAGGATAGCAAGATTTTCACTTCTTTTTATTTCTGCTGGAGCAATAGGTAACGCTATTGATAGAATATACTTTGGAGGTGTAATAGACTTTATTGACTTTTTTTTATATACTTTACATTGGCCGGCATTTAATCTGGCAGATATATTTATTACGTTTGGAGTTATTCTATTATTATTTGAAAATCTTTTTGGAAAAAATAAAAATGCTAAAAATATTAATTATTAAAATATCTTTTGTGTTAATCATATTTTTTATAACATCTTGCAGTTACTTAACTCCAAAATCTGTTAATGAATATAGTGTAACTAGAAAATCACCCTTAGTCATTCCTCCTGATATGAATATGACTCCTCCAGGTAAGAAAACTAAAAAAAAATTATATAAGCAAAAAAAATTAAGTAATGAAGATAAAGATTTTAATTTAGACGAAATTCTTATAGGAGAAACTAATAATAACAGAACAATGTCAAAAAAAAACAAAAAAGCTAGAAATAAGAAAAAATTAGATTTAGTAAAAACTATTTTAAAAATGAAAGAAATAACAACATTAAAATAATGAAAAAATGGTAGATTATAAAGTTTATGTTCTTTGACATAAGATACTTAAAAAGTCAAATTGACTTGAGGAAATTTAAAAATAAAAAAAGGGAAGCTGCCAACTTACTAAATAAAAAAAATTATAAAAGTAATTTGCATGACTTCAGTTTTCTTCTTCAGGATGATTTAAAATTAAAAAAAAAAGTTCTAGAGTGCAATAATTTTTTTTTAGATCATGAAAAAATTATTTTATTAGGAACAGGTGGCTCTAGTTTAGGAAGCAAAGCAATACTGGAGGCAGCTTCTAATAATAAAATAATATTTATTGAGAATATTGATCCACATTACGTGATTCAAAAAATTAAGCAGGCAAAAAAAAAAAAAATACTACTGTTAATTATAAGTAAATCTGGAGAAACGACAGAAGTCTTGTCTTTATTTTCTATTTTACAAGATAATAATTATAGAGTTTTTAGGCCTAAAAATAACATGCTTATAATATCGGATAACAAGAATTCTTCCCTACAAAAGATTTCTAAAGCACTCAGTATTAAATTTGTAGAACATAATTCAAAAATAGGAGGCCGGTTTTCATGTTTTAGTGAAACAGGCTTAATACCAATAAAATTAGCAGGACTCAATAGTGCTTTCATTAAAAACCAATCTGATAAAGTCTTTGAGGCATGCATCAATAATAAGTACTCTTTTTTCGAGAATGTATCTGCTTTGTCTGAAATTATACAAGGAAAAAAATATAAATGTCATGTAGTTATTTCATATCAGGAATCTTTAAAATCATTAGTATTGTGGTATAGGCAACTGTGGGGAGAGTCCCTTGGAAAAAAAGGTAGAGGTGCACATTTTTTACCTGCAATAGGTTCAGTAGATCAACATAGTCAGTTACAAATGTGGTTAGATGGACCAGATAATATTTTTTACACTATAATTATCCCAAAAAAAAGAAAACAAGACTTAAAATTAAATTATAGTAATAAACTATTTCCATCATATTTAAAAAAAAAATCTCTTGGAAACATTTTATTTAATATGGGAATAGCTACTTATAAGGAACTGCTTAAGGCAAAAAAACCAGTACGCTTAATTTATCTAGATGACGACAGTCTATATCCAGCTGTAAAGTTAATGGCATTTTTTATGTTAGAAGTTGCAGTAATTGGAAAACTTCTCAAAATAAACCCATTTGACCAGCCTGCTGTAGAAAAAGTTAAAGTACTAACGAAAAAGTTACTATCAAAAAATGGAAAAAATTAGAGTTTTACCAAATCATATTATAGACTCAATAGCTGCAGGAGAAGTTATAGAAAGACCTTATTCTATTATAAAAGAATTACTAGAAAACTCAATTGACGCAGGATCAGAAAATATTAATATTTTTATAGAGGGTGGAGGAGAAAATAGGATTATCATACAAGATGATGGAAGCGGAATTGACGAGAATGATTTAAGCATTTGTATAAAAAGGCATGCAACCTCAAAAATCGCTAACAATGATTTAACAAGAATAAAAACATTAGGATTTAGAGGGGAAGCCCTTTACGCAATTGCGTCAGTTTCAAGAATGGAGATTACAAGTAAAACTGCATCTATGATTAATGCAGTTAAACTAATTGTAAAAGAAAATAAAATCATAGAAATTAAGCCTTCTAAGGGGAAAAAGGGAACTCATATACTAGTTGAGAATTTATTTAAAAATTTACCAGTAAGAAAAAAGTTTTTATCAAATAAAAATTCTGAAAATTATTACATTAGAGATATTATCAAAAGTATAGCAATATCAAATCCAAAAATAAACTTTAGTTACTCAGAAGATAATAAGCAAAAGTTTATATTTACAAGCAAGAAAGAGGATGCACAATTTAAAAATAGAATAATTGAAGTCTTTGGAGAAGAGTTTTATAGAAGTTCACTATTTTTAGAGTTTAAAACAAGCTACTGTATGTTAAATGGTTTTATCAGTATTCCTACTTTTAATAAATCAACTTGGAAAGACTCAATAATAATCGTAAATGGTAGAGTTATAAAAGATAGAAAGATATTAGGAGTAGTAAAGGCTGCTTATGCAGGCCTGCTAGCAGGAAACCGTTTTCCAGTAGTGGTGTTAGACATAAAAATTCCATACCAAGATGTGGACGCTAATGTTCATCCAAGAAAAGCTGAAATCGCTATTTTAGAAAGAAAAAAAATTAATTCGATTTTATTCAAAACCATTAAAAATACATTGCAGGATTCGGGACTAATTAATTCAGGAATTTATGAAAAAAAATTACTTAATAAATTTGATAAAAAAGTAAAAGAAAATAGTTTTACTAAAGAAATATTATTTTCAAATATTAACACCTCAGAAAATAAATCCGAAGCAGAAAATATTGTGAATAAAGATTACTCAGGAAAAATATATGATTTTAGATTAGGACACGCAATAGCCCAAATTAATAATATGTTTATAGTCTCACAAACCAGAGACAAAGTAATTTTAATCGATCAACATGCGGCCCATGAAAGAATAGTTTTAGAAAAACTTAAATCATCATTTTTAAATAATAGTGTTCAAAGACAAATATTATTAATGCCTGAAATTTTAGATATAGATGAAAATATCAAGCTATTTTTAGATAATAGAAAAAAAATAGAAAAATTAGGTATTGTCTTTGAAGACTATGGTCAAAACAGCCTGCTAATCAGAGAGCTGCCTAGTATTTTAGGAAAAGTGAATGTAAAAGAGTTATTTGATGATTTATATTTGCAAATTCAAAAGTTTGACCAATTAAACCTAAACAGTCAACAAGTAGATAATCTTTTATCAAGTATTGCATGTCATAACAGTATCAGGGCTGGCAGAAAGTTAAATATTGAGGAAATGAATAATCTCTTGAGGTTAATGGAAAATACGCCTAATACCGGACAATGTAACCATGGAAGACCAACTTTTATAGAGCTCAGTATTAAGGATATAGAGAAGTTATTTGGTAGATAGAACTTAAATATATTTTAAAAAAGTTAATTTCACAGTACTATAAGCTTTGGAAAAAAGAGTATACTTTTTCAGTTTATGAGGAAATTCATAATTTTTTTCTGTTTCACATACTATAATAGAGTTGCCATCCAAAATATTAATATCACAAATTTTCTCAATTGAAGGAAAAATAAGTTTTTTGTAATATGGTGGATCTAAATAAATAAGTTTGTATTTATAGGGTAGTGAATTAATATTAAAGAAATCTTCATTTATGATTTTTACTTTTTGAGAAACTTTCAAAAACTCTGCATTATCTATTAGATTTTTAAAGTTTGTAAAATCTTTTTCTATTAAGGTTGACTCACAGACGCCCCTCGATAAAGCCTCGAAGCTAACCACTCCTGTTCCAGCAAAGGCATCAAGCATAAAAGCAGTTTGTTTCCATTCGTCCATTTTGAGTTTATGTCTAAGAATATTAAATATAGCCTGTCTTACCTTATTTGAGGTAGGCCTCAAGGTACTGTTTTTTAATGCTTTAATTTTTTTAAACTTCAGTGAACCTGTAGTTATAATCATAAATTTGTTAACCTTAACCTTAGTTTATTAGAGTCTAACACTCTTATTTTACCAGTTTCTAAAGACCCTATTTTATATGGACCATATTGTATTCTAATAAGTTTGTTTACATTAAATCCAATTCTTTTAAATATTTTTCTTATATGTTGATTTTTTCCTTCATCTAGTTTTACTATAAGCCAACTATAACTTTTACTCTGCTTAATAATTTTCATACTGATAATTGAATAAAATATATTTCCAACTTGTAATCCTTTTTGATATTTTTTTATTATATTATTGGTTATTAATCCTTGAATTTTTACTTTGTATACTCTAAGAATCTTTGATGAAGGACTTTCTAAATAAGATTTAATTCGGGTATTATTAGTTAATAATATAAGTCCTTGTGAATTATAATCTAATCTTCCAACAGAGTGAATTTTTTCTTTGAAATCTTTTAATATATTTTTAGGTATTAGGTCGTAGACTCTAACTCTTCCTTTTTCATCATTATGTGTACAAATTACTCCTCTGGGCTTGTTCAGCCCTATTAGAATATTATGACTTTTTTCATAATGTAACAAATAATAACTCGCTTCTAATAGGATGCTTTAATAAAACTTTGAAATATTCTTTTATCGCTACCTTTTATTAAAAATTCTGGATGCCATTGCACACCATGACAAAACTTTTTTGTGTGATCTTCTATTCCTTCTATTATCCCATCGGATGCGATTGCGCTAACAGTAAGACCTTTTCCAGGAACTTTTACAGATTGATGATGCGCACTATTAACTTTAATTTTTTTTTGTTTAACTATATCGTATAACTTGGATTTAATATTCAAATCTACATTATGACTTACTTGGTCTCTTGGATTTTTTTGTTCGTGTTCTAGACAGCTAAATAAATCTTTTTTAATATCTTGATAAAGTGATCCGCCATAAACTATATTAATAAGCTGCTGTCCACCACATATTCCTAAAATAGGGATATTTTTTTTTAATGCCAATTTACATAAATTTATTTCGAATTTTGTCCTAGAATCTTTTGTATTAATATTAGTGTATTTAATTTTTTCAGAGTAATACTTGGGGTGCACATCAAATGCTCCTCCAGTAATGACTAAGCCGTCAATTACATCAATTATTGAATTTATAGAGTTATTATCGTAAACTATAGGAAATGGAATACCTCCAAAATGGCTGATAGAAGAGCAGTAGTTTTCTCTAAGAGCGTACCATGGAAATTTAGAGTAGGTTTTAGTAGTTTCTAGATCTAATGTTAGCCCTATTATTGGTTTTTTTATTATTTTAGTCACTTTTTTAATAATAGTATATTTTGCAATTAACTCAAATAACAAAAGTAGCTTTACTTCAGGCAAAAAAAGCGCAGGAAAATAACGAGGTTCCAGTAGGAGCGGTAGTATTTGATAAAAATGGAATCATTTCCAAGGCTCATAATAAAGTTATTGCTAAAAATGATCCTTTAGAACATGCTGAAATTATTGCTTTAAGAAAAGCATCAAAGAAGCTCAAAAGCACAAATTTAATGGATTATAATTTATATGTTACTCTAGAACCATGTACTATTTGCAGTTATATAATAGCTAGATTTAAAATAGGTGCTTTATATTTTGGTTGTTACGACAAAAAGAATGGCAGTATTGAAAATGGTGACAAGATATTTAAATACTCGAAGAATTTATACAGGCCAAAAATTTATGGAGGAATTGCGGAGAAAGAAAGTTTAGATATGTTACAATCTTTTTTTAAAAGGCTCAGAGGTAATCAAGAACCTATATCGTTTCTATAAAAACTACCTTTCCAGTATATTTCTCGACATTTTTTATAAACTAGTTCTAGAGCTTTTTTTATACTTTTTTCTTTAGCTACTATGTTTAACACTCTCCCACCATTGGTAAAAAGTTTACCAGACTTACCTTTTTTGGTTGCTGCATGATAAATTAACATTTTTTTATTTACCTTAGCATGATTTAGACCAATAATTTCTTTTTCTTTAGAATAAAATCCTGGATAACCTTTACTAGCTAAAACAACACATGCACTCACATTTTTAGATATTTTTATATTAAGATTTTTAATATTTGTTTTTTTTATAGCTAAACAAATATTTAAAAACTTAGTTTTAAGCCTAGCTAAAACAGCCTGGCACTCTGGGTCACCAAGTCTCACATTATATTCTATTAAATAAATTCCTTTTTTTGTAAACATAACTCCGGCGTATAAAAAACCCCTAAAAGGATAACCCAAGTTTTTCATAGCCTTTAATGTGGGATTAATAATTTCTTTTACTATATCTCTAACAACCTGCTTACTCTCTTTAGGGGATGGTGATATACACCCCATTCCACCAGTATTTAGTCCTTTATTTCCATCTCCAACTCTCTTATAATCCTTAGCACTTCCTAGAAACTTTGCATTATCTCCATCAACTGCAAAAAAGAAACTTCCTTCCTCTCCAGATAGACATTCTTCAATAATAATTTTGGAGTCATTATTACCTAGGACACCTTTCATAATTGTATTAAGAAACTTATTAGCTTCTTTTAAATTTCTTGCAACCAGGACTCCTTTCCCGGCCGCAAGACTATCCATCTTGATGACCAAGGGAAACTTTTTATCTTTCAATATTTTTTTAGCTTCTTTAGCATCATTTGATACTAGCCATTTAGCTGTTTTAATTCCCGCGATACTACAAATTTTTTTGGTAAACAATTTTGATGTCTCTAATAAAGAGGCAAATTTACTTGGGCCTACAACAGATATGCCTTCTAATTTTAAGTAGTCCGTTATTCCTTTTTCTAAATATTGCTCTGATCCTGGAATAACCAAATTAATATTATTTTTTTTACAATATTTAGATATGCTGTCAAAATTATTAATATCTATATTTGCAATTTTAGCAATTTTTTCAATTCCAGCATTACCAGGAAAACAATAAATCGTTTTTATAGAACTAGACAGATATAACCTTTCACAAATTGCATGTTCTCTTCCTCCACCTCCTAAAACTAAAACATTTATATTTTTGATATTTTTCATATTACTTTTAGTATATTTTTAAATAAAATAAATAAACCATGTCAAATATTCCAGAATATAGTGTATCAGAATTATCTAACTTAATTAAAAGAAAACTTGAAAACGACTTTAGTTATATTCAAATCAAAGGAGAAATATCGGATTTAAAATTGTGGAATGGCCATTTTTTATTTAATCTAAAAGATAATGAAGGAATAATAGCAGCCAGAATTTGGAAAAATAAAGTTCCTTTTCTTAACTTTAAGCCAGAAGAGGGTTTAGAAATAACTGCTACTGGAAAAATCAGTACGCATATTAAAAGATCCAGCTACAATTTATTAATAGATAATATACACGCTACGTCAGAAGGCGAGTTGCTAAAACTAATCGAATTAAGAAAAAAAAAACTACAAAAAAAAGGTATATTCAATAACTCAAGACCATTACCGCTTTTGCCTGATAGAATAGCAATTGTCACCTCTTTAACAGGAGCTGTAATAGAAGACATTAAAAAGAAAATATCAACGAAACTTCCTTCTCATTTACTGATTTGGCCAATAAGTGTTCAAGGTATGTCAGCTGAAAGAGATTTAATAATAGCTATTAAAGGAATTAATGCTTTAAAAGAAATTCATGCGCCTCAAGTTATTATTCTAGCAAGAGGAGGAGGAAGTGTTGAGGATTTAATGCCATTTAATTCAGAAAAATTAGCCTATGAGCTTTTTAATTCAAAAATACCGATAATTTCAGCAGTTGGACATGAAACTGATTTTAGTATTTCAGATTTTGCTGCTGATCATAGAGCATCTACTCCAACAGCAGCTGCTGATATGGTTGTACCAGATAAAAAAGAACTTTTACAAAAGATTTATAATTTATCAAAAAATAAACAAATATTTTTAAATAAAATTATTAATAATAAATTTATGAGGTTAAAGCAGTCTAACCTGGATATTATAAATCCAAGAAAATTGATGAGTATAAAAACCCTTAAATTAGAAGAAACAATTTTTCACTTATTTAGGCTCAATAAATTTAAAATAAATCAAAATGAAATTAGATTATCTTCCCTAAAGTTAAAAAGTCCTATAATTTTATTTAGAAGATCAAAAAAGTCTTTTGAAAGTATTTTAAGTAATGCAGATTTTTCTGTAGAAAGGATAATAAAAAATAAAAGATTGTATTTTAGGAGTAGATTAGATTTATTACTATCATGCTCCTATCAAAAGTGGTTAAAAAAAGGCTTTGCTGTAATTAAAAACGAGAAAAATAAAATAGTTAAAAATATTAATAATTTAAATGTTAATGATGAAATTAAAATCAATTTTTTAAAAGGAGAGGTAGATGCATATGTCAAAAAAATTAAAAAAAAATAAACTACTATTGTATTCTATCTTTAGTTACATTTTTTTTATTTTTCATAGTAATGCAATTGAACTAAAGGGCAGCTTTATACAAGGGGGACTTTTAGTTGGAAAAGTATCTACAGAGGCTATTGTTTATTATAATGGCGATAGAGTTCCAATTGATGAAACCGGCGAATTTATTTTAGGTTTAGGTAGAAAACATCCAAAAAAAGGACAGCTAAAGATTATTAAAGACGATAAAAATACTATAATAAAAAATATAATTGTCAAACAAAGAGAATACAAAGTACAAAAAATAAATAATTTAAATAAAAATAAAGTAACTCCCCCAAAAGAGTATTATGATAGAATCAAAAATGAAGTTAAAATAATTAAAAAAGCAAAATCACAAGATATAAATTATTCTTACTACCATGCAGGGTTTATGATGCCTGCTGAAGGTGTTATTACAGGTGTCTACGGCAGCCAAAGAATATTAAATGGTATTCCCAAAAGACCTCACTATGGTATAGATATTGCGAACAAGCCTGGCAGCCCCATTTTAGCTCCCAGTGATGGAATTGTTGTAATGACAGAAGAAGATTTATACTTTTCAGGTGCTACAATAATTCTTTCACACGGAAGAGGTTTAACATCCTCACTGTTGCATCTTAAGAAGATTCTAGTTGAAAAGGGCAGCCTTGTTAAAAAAGGACAATTGATTGGTTTAATGGGGGCTACAGGCAGAGCGACCGGATCACATTTAGATTGGCGTATGGAATTGAGAGGTGTAAGAATTGATCCTAACCTTTTAATAAAAAACAATAATAATATTTAGTCATACTATATATATTTTTTTTTATTCCATCTTCTATGAATCCATAGCCATTGTTCAGGGTTTTTTAAAATCCATGAAGTTAAATGATCATTGACTTTCTCTAATATATATTTCACCTTTTTTTCGTGACTTAACTTCTTTTTAGGCTTAGGTAATTTTTCTAGAAAAGTTATTTTGTGTCCAAAGTTTTTGGTTCTAAGTAACTTAATAGGTATTATGTCCAAGTCCATTCTAATTGCTAGTTCTGCTATGGCAGTAGCTGTATATGCAGATTTTCCAAGAAAATTAATAGAAATGCCTTCATTTAATTTTTGATCCATTAGTAAGGCCAAGCTTCTTCCTTTTCTCAGCCATAAATAAGATTTTTTAGCTCCAATATCACCTTTGGGAACATATACGGTATCTTTATTTCTATATTTTTGTATTAGCTTGTCTATACAAACATTATTAGATTTTCTATATATTCCCATTAAATCCACATCAAGTTTTCTTATAATATATGGTCCAATTTCCCAATTCCCGTGATGAGCTGAGAAAAAAATTACTCCTTTTTTTTTATTTCTATTTTTCTCAACCAATGATTTAGCATAATTAAATCCAATTATTTGAGTGTTCTTACATTTTATAGGATCATAATTTTTCAGAAATATAAATTCCGCAAAGTTTTTACCAAGATTTTTCCACATATTCTTGCATATATTATCTAATTTATTTTGTGTAATCTTAGGCCATACATATTTTAAATTTTTTTTTGCTCTAACATTAAGTTTCGTAAGAGGGCCAATCATAACGAATATAAGGGATCCAGCTATTAATGCATATCTTTTTCCTATAATTTTAAAGAATAAAAAAATAAAATTTAACAACATACAGCTTAAGCTATTTAATATTAATTTAATCATTAATACAATTTTAACATAAAATTTTTATAAAACTCTTTTTCATCAAAACTAATATCTAGTGGTAATGAGAAGATTTGGTTTTTGAATTTTTTTGGAATTTTTACATGATCCTTCTCTGTTGTAACTATAGATAGTTTTAATTTTTTTGAAATAGCAATAATTTTTTGAATTTCATTGACAGAAAAACGATGATGGTCGGGATACTCTATCTTTTTAATTATCTTAAATCCATATTTTAAAACAGAATTAAAGAAATTATCTGGGTGAGCAATACCAGCAAATGCAAGGGTATTTTTATTTTTTATTTTTCGAATAAAATCACGATTTTTATAGTTTATTTTTACAGTAGTTATAGGAGTCTTCTTAAGAGGATATTTATTTATAAAATCTTTTTTATTTCCATAATAAAATATATGATCTGCTTTTTCTAAACCTTTTTCAATACTTTCTCTGAGAGGGCCTGCAGGCAAAATTTTATTATTACCAAAATTTTGACTTTCTTTTATTACTAAAATATTATAACTCTTATATACCGAATAATCTTGATAGCCATCATCTAGTATTACTAGTTCAGCTCCTTTATTAATTGCATGCTTTATGCCTAAAGATCTGCTCTTCGTCAACCAAGTAGTCGCAGCTCTTGCTAGTAGTAGGCTTTCTTCCCCTACTACAGATGGGTTACTTTCTTTGTCAACTAGTAATACTTTTTTCTTATTACTGCATTTATATTGTTTTTTTATAATGTGTATATTAGCCCCTTTTTTTTTAAAAAATGTTGCAATTAGAATTGTTAATGGTGTCTTGCCGCCGCCGCCAGCTATTAAATTTCCAACACATATAACAGGTACATTAAATCTTATAGGCTTTTTTGTGATTCTATTTAAAAAGGTTCCCAGCAGCCATATATATGATAATGGTAATAATATATATTTATAAATAGTTTTACTTTTGTACCAAAATTTTGGAGTTTTCATTTTTTACTAAAGAAATAATTTGGTTTATTATACTTTTTTCTTTGTTTGGGAATCTTTTTGTGACAGAATAAGCATTGCTTCCTGTATTTTCAATTTCTTTTTTATTAAGATATAATTTGTATATTAATCTAGGAAGTTCTCCGGTTTTTTTTATTTGCTTTACCGCTTTATATTTTTTAAACAGATTTAATGTATATTGTATTTTAGAACAGTATTTACCAACAATTATACACTTTGCTAGTTGTGCCGGTTCTATAATATTGTGACCTCCAACTGGTGTAAGCGTTCCTCCTAAGATTACCACATTAGATAATGATATCATTGTACCGCTTTCGCCAAAAGTGTCGGCCAGGTAAACTAATGTTTCTTTATCAGGATATTCTTTTTTAGATCTGCACCTTGTGTGAAAGCCATGCTCATTTATTAGATTTTTAATTGACTCAGCCCTATTAGGATGTCTGGGTTGTATGACTAAGACTACTTTTTTAATCTTTTTTACTAAACTTTTAAAGATGTTTAAAAGGATTTTTTCTTCTCCTAAATGTGTGCTCAAAGCAGTAATAAAAAAATAATTATTTAGATTTTTCTTGATTCTCACTATTTCCTTTTGATTAACATTCAAGGTTTTGGATGAGTTTTTTAAATTATAGGTGCTATCTACTTTGATATCTGCAAATTCAAAAAGCTTTTTTTTCTCTCTTTCTGATTGTGCAATTATAAGCTTAAAACCAGACATAATATCTTTAAAGTAAAACTTAAAATAAGACCATTTTCTCAGGCTATTCTTTGAAAAGCTAGCTTGTAACAGTACTAGAGGTATGTTTCTATTTATACAATTTTTGATAAGATTAGGCCAAATTTCAGATTCTATAAATATGCCAATATCAGGTTTCCAATGTTTTAAAAATCTCATTGTTGAAAAGTTAAAATCTAAGGGTAAAAATTGATGAATGACTTTGCTTGAGAAATTCTCCTTTACGAAGACCGATGATAAAAGTGTATTTGTCGTAATTAAAATACTGTATTTTTTTTTTGAAAATTCTTCAGTAAGATTAAATATTGATTTTACTTCTCCTACGCTGCAAGCATGAAACCAAACTACTTTTCTTTTAAATCTCCTTTTTTTATTTGAAAATCCAAATTTTTCAAAATATCTAAATTTATCTTCTTTACCAACCAAAACTCTATAAAGCATTATTAATAAAATAAACGGTGAGAATAAGTATAATAATGAATTATAGAAAAATAAAAACACTTATATCCCAGCTAAAGTCATATCTTCAACAAGTATTGTTGGAGAATTGATGTTTTCTTTGACATTTAAATCATTTGCAGGAATTATTTTTTTTAAAATGTCATTCATGTTTCCTGCAATGGTAACTTCATTTACAGGAAAGGTAATTTCTCCGTTTTCAATCATAAAACCAGCCGCACCTCTGCTATAGTCACCATTAACCATGTTAAAACTCATACCTAACATCTCAGTTACAAAAAAGCCTTTTTTTATAGACTTTATAATATCTTCTGGACTATTTTTTCCTTCACTTAAGGTCAAATTGTAAGGACTAGAGTTTCCATTGGGCTTAAGATTAAGTTGTCTAGAGCTTCTTAAGCCTAATAAATAATTCTTAAAGTAACCATTTTCTACCAACTTTATATTATTAGACTTAATTCCTCTTGAGTCAAAAGGTACTGATCCTAATCCTCTAGGGAGCAATGGTAAATTTGATATAGTAATATCTTCTTTGCAAATCTGCTTGTTGATCTTTTTTGATAAGAAACTAGTTCCCTTAGCAATAGAGGCACCGGATATACACGAAGAAAATGAAGATAAAAGACTTTTTGCTATCCTAGGTTCAAATATAACATCTAAGTTGCAACTTTTGATTTTTTTTGAGTTAAGTCTAGAAACTGCTCTTTCTCCAGCTTTTTTACCTATTTCAGAAGCATTTTTAAGATCGCTAAAATGTGTGGCTGCTGAATAATCATAGTCTCTTTGCATACCAATACTTTTTCCTGCAATGGCAATCGAAGAAATAGAATGTAAGGTTTTAGAGTAACTTTTAGAAAAATTCTTAGAAGATAAAAAAGTTATTTTACTATAACCTGTGCTGGCATTTCCACCCTCTGTATTTGTTACCTTGTTAACATTTAACATTTCGTTTTCTGCTTGTAACGCCGTATCTATAAGTTTACTTTCACTTAATTTATATTTGTCTTCTAAATCTAAATTTTCTAGTGTACTTGCATATTCATCATAATTAGGCAACCCTGCGAATGGATCATCCGGTGATGACTCTGCCATAAATTTTCCTTGATCTAATAAATCTTTAGCCTCTATGTCTTCCAAATTATTAGCACTCAGAGTGGCTTGTTTTTTACCTAAAATTATATTTAGTGTAATACTAATTCCAGAGGAGCTTTGAATATTTTCTAATTTAGCCTTTCTAGTTTGTACTGATAAAACTTTACTTTCTGAAATTGCTAGCTCAATATCATCTATTCCTTTCTGTTTGAAATTGTTTAGAATATCGTCACAAAAATTTTCAATATTATATGTTTTCAATTAAGTTCTCCTATTTGTTACTCATATATAATTTCGCATTTACAATCATAAGAGATTAACTTTTTTTTCATCTCTTTGCACCCATTCAGCGATGTCTCTAATGCAAAGTTTCTTTCAAACATATCATAGCTAAATCCAACAGCATACTTATCATAAGTTTTAGGTATTTTTGGAATACATATAGCTCCTGCTTTATATTCTCCTAAACTTTCAAAAACTATATTATAATCTAATAAGGTTTTTTTAAATATATCTTTGTAGTCAAATTGACTTGATTGTAAATTTGTTAAGATAAAAAATAATGTAAATAATTTAAAAAAAAATAGCATGTAGAATAAAAAAAATTTTCTTTCTGGCTGGGGGACCGGGACTCGAACCTGGACTGACGGGATCAAAACCCGCTGTTCTACCAATTAAACTATCCCCCAATAAT